>Ga0101943_1001483_pt1 | contig 19934 bp, 13 predicted proteins | sample DewCreD2012metaG_5_FD_75244 | JGI IMG/M metagenome (GOLD analysis project Ga0101943, IMG submission 75244) | Hot spring sediment bacterial and archeal communities from British Columbia, Canada, to study Microbial Dark Matter (Phase II) - Dewar... ... | reverse complement strand
CACAGCAGACACAGAGATAACAAAAAAACCTCTGTGCCCTCTGTGTCTTTGTGGTAACCCAACCCGCCATTGTAAAGATTGAGAGGAGTGCAATGCGAGATCGTTTTCTGCGCGCCTGTCGTCGTCAGCCGGTTGATCGCACACCGATCTGGTTAATGCGCCAGGCTGGACGTTACATGCCGGAATACCGGGCCATCCGCGAGCGCTATGGCTTTTTGCAGATGGTTAAAACCCCAGAAGTTGCCGCCGAGGTGACCCTTCAGCCTGTGCAGGCATTTGGCGTTGATGCGGCAATTATCTTTGCCGATATTTTGCCCCCACTCGAAGGGCTAGGGTTACAGCTCACGTATGAAAAAGGGGAAGGGCCGGTCATCCACAACCCGATCCGCAGCCCGCATGATGTCAGTGTATTACGCTCGTGCGATCCGCGCGAGACGGTTGCCTATACCCTGGCGGCACTGCAACTTGTCAAGCGGGAGCTGAACGGTTTACCGCTCATCGGGTTCAGCGGTGCGCCATTTACGCTCGCCAGTTATGCCATTGAAGGTGGTGGATCGCGCGAATATCGGCTTACCAAGCGCTTTATGTACGAGCAACCGGCAGCGTGGCACGATCTGATGGAACGTCTCAGCCGGTTAGTTGCCGACTATCTAATCGCTCAGATCGAAGCCGGTGCCGACGCGGTCCAGATTTTTGATAGCTGGGCCGGTGCTCTCTCGCCTGCCGACTACCGGGCGTATGTGCTACGCCATACCCAGGCGCTCGTGCAAACAATCCGCGCCCGTTTAGGCGACGTAACACCACCAATTATTTATTTTGGTACCGATATGGCCGGTCTGGCCGGCGAAGTGCGCCAGATCGGAGCCGATGTGCTCGGTGTTGATTGGCGGATTGATCTTGATGTGGCCTGGGCGCAGTACGGGTTCAATCATGCGGTTCAGGGCAATCTCGATCCGATGACCCTCTTTGCACCGCCGTCGATCATTGCCGCTCGTGCCCGCGACATTCTGGAACGGGCCGGTGGGCGTCCGGGACACATCTTTAATCTCGGTCACGGCATTCTCACCGAAACACCGGTTGATCACGTGCGCTATCTGGTCGAGTTTGTCCAATCGTATCCGCTCCCAGCTACCGCTCCCGTCCTTCAGGAGGTTGTGTAATGAGTGTTGTAACCGAACGCTACAGCCGTTCGCAGGCCGATTATGCTGCTGCTCGGGAAGTGATTCCCGGTGGTGTAAATTCGCCGGTGCGGGCTTTTCGAGGGGTTGGCGGAATACCTATCTTCTTTGAGCGTGGGCAGGGCGCTTATGTGTGGGATGTCGATGGCAATCGTTACATCGACTACGTGCTCTCGTGGGGGCCGCTTCTGCTCGGTCACGCCCATCCTGCGGTGGTCGAGGCGATTACCCTTCAGGCACAACGGGGTACCAGCTTCGGCGCGCCAACCGAGCTGGAGACCGAACTTGCCCGGCTGGTGATCGAACTGGTGCCTTCGATTGAACAGATTCGCTTTGTCAACAGCGGTACCGAGGCAACGATGAGCGCATTGCGTCTGGCTCGTGCCGCTACCGGTCGCCGCCTGATTGTCAAGTTCAACGGTTGCTACCACGGCCATGCCGATATGCTGCTGGTGCAGGCGGGCAGTGGGGTGGCGACCCTTGGCCTGCCTGATAGTCCCGGCGTCCCGCCATCGGTGGCTGCCGAGACCATCACCATCGAGTACAACGACCTCGATGCGGCGGCAGCGTTGTTTGCCAACCGTGGTGCCGAGATTGCGGCAGTGATTGTTGAACCTATTGCCGCCAATATGGGCTTCGTGCTGCCTAAACCTGGCTTCCTGAGTGGGTTGCGTGAACTGACCCAGACCCACGGCGCGATCTTCATTCTCGACGAAGTGATGACCGGTTTCCGGGTGGCGGCGGGTGGTGCGCAGGCGCTGTGGGGTCTTGATCCCGATCTGACCTGCCTGGGGAAGGTCATCGGCGGCGGTTTACCGGTAGGTGCCTATGCCGGCAAACGGCAGTTGATGCAACTGGTTGCGCCTGCCGGGCCGATGTATCAGGCCGGTACCCTGAGTGGTAACCCTCTGGCGATGACCGCCGGTCTGACGACCCTTCGTACCGCTTTCGGCGGGGATGCCGGTGCCTTCCAGCAGGCAGTCACCCGCACTGCCCGGCTTGCCGATGGTCTGCGCATGCTTGGCGAACGCTATCGCATTCCGGTGCAGGTTGGTAATGTCGGCACTATGTTCGGCTGCTACTTTTTGCGTCAAGAGGGGAGCCAGATCACCAGCTATGCCGAAGCAAAAGCCTACGCCGATTCCCAGCGCTACGCCCGTTTCTTCTGGGCGATGGCCGATCAGGGCATCTATCTGGCCCCGTCACAGTTTGAGGCCGGTTTCCTCAGCACTGCGCACTCCGATGCCGACATCGATGAAACCCTGGCGGCGGCAGAAGTGGCGTTTGCTGGACTGGTATCGTCGGCGGAATGAGGAGATTACATATGACAATCACCGATACCCGTACCATCGTACACGATCTGATGCGGAGTGGCCAGCAGCGGTTATGCGCCGCCTTTGAAGAGATCGATCAGCACGCTCAGTTTGTCGCCGAGAGTTGGGAGCGCCCAGGTGGTGGTGGTGGCACCGCACGGGTAATGACTGAAGGGGCTGTCTTCGAGCGGGCCGGTGTCAATGTCTCGGCGGTCTATGGTGTCGAAGTACCACCCAGCATCTGGCAACATCGCCCCTCAACCCGTGGTCAGCCCTACTTCGCAACCGGCATCTCGATGGTGCTGCACCCGCGCAACCCCTACGTACCGGCGTTTCACGCCAATTTTCGCTACTTTGAAGCCGGCGATGACTGGTGGTTTGGCGGGGGGATGGATCTCACCCCCAGCTACGGTTTCGCTGAAGATGCCCGCCATTTTCACGTAACATTACGCGACTATTGTGCCCGTCACCCAATTGCCGACTATCGTGAAATGAAGGCGACCTGCGATAACTACTTCTTCCTCAAGCATCGCAACGAAATGCGAGGGATTGGTGGCATCTTTTTCGATGATCTGCATCCCGCCGGCGACGATGGCTTCGAGCGCGCCTTCGCCTTCGTGAGTGATGGCATTACCACCATCCTCGACGCCTACCTGCCCATCGTGCGTCGTCGTATGCACACCCCATACGGTGAACGCGAACGCATGTGGCAACTCTACCGTCGTGGACGCTACGTCGAATTCAATCTGATTTACGACCGTGGCACCCTCTTTGGGCTGCAAACCGGGGGCAACATCGAAGCGATTTTAATGTCATTACCACCGCTGGCGCGCTGGCAATTCAAATACCAGCCCGAACCCGGTTCACCGGAAGCAGCGATGGCCGAATTTCTCAAGCCACGTGACTGGGCGGAGGAGTAGCTGCGTGTCCATACCACGCTGCATATCTGACAGCATACTGGTAGATTGCCCAGACCGCTCCCAATTCGTCGGCCCACAATCCATACTCGTTACCTACACGCAAGGGCGACCAACCGGTCGCCCTTGCATAGACTTTAGAAAGATCACGAAGCGGGTAATCCGCTCTCACCCTCAACCGGCCAACTGCTCAAGCTGATCAACCAACCCGGCAAATGTATCCATCGCCGCCTGTATCGGTTCCGGTGATGTCATGTCAACACCGGCGTCACGCAGCAAATCAATCGACGAGCGTGATGAGCCACTCCGCAGGAAGCGCAGGTAGCGTTCAATGGCCGGCTGACCCTCATTGATAATCTGGCGACTCAATGCCAGCGCTGCCGAGATGCCGGTTGCGTATTGGTAGACATAAAAGTTGTAATAGAAATGAGGGATGCGCATCCACTCATACGCCAGCTCATCATCGACCTGCAACTCAGGGCCATGGTAGCGAATGACCAGATCGCGATAATACTGGCTCAGGGCATCAGCAGTGAGCGGCTGACCGCGTTCGGCCCGTTCGTGCATCCACAACTCGAAGGCGGCAAACATGGTCTGGCGGAAGATGGTGCCCCGAATCTCCTCAATCTGCTGCGCCAGCAGGCGTCGGCGCAGTGCTTCATCAGCACCATTGGTGAGCATGTAGTGGGTCAACAGTGCCTCATTGAGAGTTGAAGCCACTTCGGCGACAAAAATCGTGTAATTCCCGTAGACAAACGGTTGATGGGTGCGGGTGAAGTAGGAGTGGAGCGAATGGCCCAATTCGTGTGCCAGCGTAAAGACATCGCGCAGCCGATCCTGGTAGTTCAGCAAAATGTAGGGCGGTGTGCCATACGAACCACCGCTGTAAGCACCGCTGCGCTTGCCAACATTCTCGTAGACATCGATCCAGCGGCGACTGAACATCTGCTCAAGCGCAGCGCTATACTCTTCGCCGAGAGGCCGGAAGGCAGACCGCATCAAATCGCACGCCTCGTGGTACGGGATCGTCAACTCGACATCGGGTACGGGTTGGACATACAAATCGTAGAAATGCAGCTCATCCAGGCCCAGCAAGCGACGCCGTACCGACAGATAACGATGGAAGCGCGGCAAATTGGCCTCCACAGTCGCTATCAGGTTGTGGTACACCTCGACCGGAATCTCATTCGGTGCCAGTGCTGCCTCCAGCGCCGAGGAGTAATTACGTAAACGGGCTTCAATCACATGCGAACGGATCGCAGCACCCAGCGTTGTTGCAATCGTATTACGAAACGGCAGGAATGCGCTGTAGTATCCTTTGAACGCATCACGACGCACCCGCCGATCCTGGCTTTCGAGCAACCGGCCATAGCGGGCATGCGACAACTGCACCGGTTGACCATTCTCATCCTCAATCGTCGGAAATTGCAGGTCTGAGTCGGTCAACATCGAGAACGTCCGGTACGGTGTACGGACCAGATCGCTGAACTCGGCCATCACCTGCTCAACCTCAGCCGAGCGTATATGGGCGCGTTGCCGGTTCAACTTCTCTAACTCGTAGCGGTAGACGTGCAAATCGGGAGTGGCATCTACCCACGCCTCAATGGTCTCCGCTGGAATCGTCAACAGTTCAGGCTCGATAAAGGCCAGCGCAGCCTGTATCCGGGCGGCAAAACTACTGGCACGTTCAGCCAATCCCTGACCAACCGGGTTTGTGCTATCGCTATCCTTCAGATGTGTGGCATACACATAGATCGCGTATAAGCGACGACCAACCTCGTCGCGCAGCGTCAGCGCGGTCAGCAATTGAGCCGGGCCTTGAGCCAGGGTACCTTGCAGGGCGGCCAGCTCCTGCGCTCGCGCCTCAACGGCACTCAATTCTTGCTCCCAGGCCGCTACATCGGGAAAGATCTGGCTCAAATCCCAGGTGTACTCTTCCGGTACCTCGGCACGGGTTGGAACTTTGCTGGTAGTTGTGGTCATAATACCTTCCTTTCGTTTCCTTCATTTGTTCATTATAAGCTGAGTGAGCAATATTTGGTGTAGGAAGGAATAATGGCAATTGTCAGGTGGTGCAAGGTACCAGTTTCATCGTCGTGTTGGTGTGAACGGGAATGGAGGGTTTCAAATCAGAGTTTCCCCTGCGAGGTTATCCGAAACATCTTTCCCGCTGGATAGGCGAAAGCAATGCCTGGCAGCTATGTTGTACATCCGCGCAGCAATCATGCGCAGTAATGCTCTTGTCGCATGGTTTGGTGTGTGGAAGCCATGCTTCCATTTTGCTCGATGTCAGGTGCATATCGCGCCGGCACACCTAATCGATGACGGTTACGACGTGCGATTGGTGAACGATCAATAATCAATAATCGATGAGATGACGTGAACTTACTCTATGACGTGACATCCTTCCAACTACCTCCTCCACCTGATATAGTAACTCAAGTTGTCACCTATGCCGTGAGCTGGCTGTAGAGTCTGATTGTCAGGATGAATAGTACGAAGCTGCACTTAATACCGTATGGCGTAACCGCATGAACGATGTGGGGAGCAACCAGTTCTCGCGGATGTGCTATGTCACGTCTCACGGTAACAACCCGACTTATCCCCATTCCTCTGTGTCCTCTGTGTCTCTGTGGTGAAAATGGTAGTAACTTGGGTTGTAGAACTCATTTCAAAATTCGGTCAGTGACAGTAGCTTTCGCCAGGGACTGGGGAAACGTTCGCGTCATGGAATGGAGGCTTGATGCCGTACTGACGCAGGCTCTAGCGAAACACGGCACTATCATACCCCAGTTGCCATCTATACTGTAAGCAGACACGGAGGCTGGCTGCCAGGAACGGCACGACGTTGTCCTTTACACCGTGTGGCATAACCGCATAAATGATGTCAGGAGCAGCCAGTTTTTACGGAGCCACGCCTCATAGGAGCAAACCAGGTTATGCCCATCCTCTGCGTCCTCCGTGCCTCTGTGGTGATAAAGGTGGCAACTTGAATTATTTACGACCCCCGCACTTCCGCTTGCATCCCCGCAGGTATGTCGCGGGTGACGGTTGCTTTAGGGCGGCCCGGCAGGGTGAGCGCCAGAGCGGCTGCCGGTAAACCGAGCAGGGTAACGCCGATCATCACGGTTTCAAGCCCAATCACATCGGCAATGATGCCGCTAAACCAGGTGCCGATGGCGCCGCTGGCAAAGGTGAAGCCGAGGATGAGTCCCGATGCCAACCCCTGTCGTACCGGTAAAATGCGTTGGGCATGTAAGACCAGGATGCTGTGCTGGCCGCCGACGAGCATACCTGCCAGGCCGCAGCCGATAAAGATTGCCCACAAGGGGGTAGCTATGAAGCAGGCCAGACCGGCAGGGACGCTGAGGATGAGCGGCCAGACGGTTGCAGCCCGCATGCCGAAGCGGTCGGCCATCCAACCGTTAATCACATTGCCAATTGCGCCACTCGCCATGAAGGTGCCGGCCAGCGCACCATAGATCGCCGGTTCCCATCCGCGATCACTGAATAGTTTGGGCAGGAATGATTGATAGACGGTTTGGATCGATGATCGCACAACTACCAGCACAATAAAGGCAATCAACAGAACGACAGCCAGCTTTGTCCAGGGGTGGGTGTTGGGTGTAGGAGCAGCGCGGTTCAGACGGCGACTGCGTGCGGTTTGTTGCGCCAGGAGTAATACACCTGCCGGTATGGCGGCTGCGAGCGCAATTGGCACGATGCCGGGTGTCCCGGCCATGGTCAACACAATACCGGCCAGGATTGGGCCGGTGGCCAGACCGATCTGCCCACCGAAGAAGAAGATCGATGTTGCACTGGCCGGTTTGTCGGGCACGGCAGCCGCGGCGCTGGCGGTGCCAATCGGGTGAAAGAGACCACTGCCGAGCGCGGCCAGGAGAAAACACGGCAGCAGGATAGTCCAGTTAGGGGCAAGGGCAACGCCTGTGTAGCAGGTTGCCATCCAGATCACGCCAATTGCTGCGAGTTGAAGGGTGCGTCCGGGTAGTCGGTCGGCGATCCAGCCAAAGAGTGGTTGTGATAGCGCCCCAAGGAGCGTATAGATCGTCAGCGCTAACCCGATCTGCTGATTGCTTAAACCGAGCGGTACCGCCAGTACCGCCAGCAGAACTGCTCCCAGGCTGTTCAGCAGATCGACCATAAAATGACCACCGACAACGGCTGTGAAGACGCGATTACGCAGCATGATGGCAATCCCTTTCTCAACGAGATGTGCGATTAAAAACGATCTTGCCCCCAACCATCGTTAGTTCGGCGTGCAATGTATGAAGGTGGGTTACCGGCATCTGGAAGGGATCGCCATTGAGCACTGCCAGATCGGCAAACATGCCGGGGATGAGCCGGCCCCTTCGTTCGGCATCGGCGCCGGCAATTGTCGGGCCAATACAGTATGCCTCTAACGCTTCCGTCAGGGTTAATCGTTGTTCAGGATACCATCCTCCATCCGGCGTGCCATCGGTCGTTTGGCGGGTTACGGCAGCATGAATACCGGCCCACGGATCCATTGTCTCGACCGGTGCATCGGAGCCAAACGCCAGCGTTGCCCCGGCAGCGCGCAGGCTGCGCCAGGCATAGCTGGTTGCGCAGCGCTTCCCCCACAGCCGCTCGGCCATCACCATATCAGCAGTACAGTGAATGGGTTGCATCGAAGCGATAACGTTCAGCTCGGCGAAACGCGGAATATCGTGGGGATCGAGAATCTGGCAATGCTCGATCCGGTTGGGTAGGGCTAGAGACGCAGCCGTAGCCCGGGCAGCGGCAATCGCATCGAGCACACTACGGTTCGCGGCGTCACCAATCGCATGCACGACAACGCTGATCCCATGAGCGTTGGCCCGCGTGACAATCTCTTGCATCTCGGCGGGAGGGATGACGGCGATGCCGGTATGATCTCGTCCTTCATACGGCAGCAGCATGTGCGCACTTTCAGAACCGAGCGATCCATCAGCGAAGAGTTTCAGGCCGCCGATCCGCAGCCAGTCATCACCCAGACCACTGCGCAAGCCAAGGGCAATGGCGTGATCGAGATGTGCACCGGCGAGATGGGCCAGAACTCTGATGGTCAGATCGCCGGTATGGTAAAGGGTTTGCAGATCAATCAGGGTGTCGGGGCCATCCGTCGGGTTGGTGGCCGGTGGCACATGGAGAGCGGTTAAACCGTAGCTGAGTGCTTCATCAATCGCCAGCCGTAACGCGGCAATCCGCTCGGCCCGTGTGGGTGGCGGCACCACTGCCCGTACCAGCTCCATAGCGGTTTCGAGCAAGATACCGGTCGGCTCTCCTTGATCATCGCGTTGAATCTGACCTCCAGCCGGATCGGGGGTTGCCGCCGTGATGCCGGCCAGTTCCAGTGCCCGACTGTTAACCCAGAGCGAATGGCCGTCTTTCCGCGAGAGCATCGCCGGGCGATCCGGGCAGACCCGGTCGAGATCGGTACGTGTTGGCCAGTGTCCTCCCCACAGCGTATGATCCCATCCGTTACCGCGCAACCAGGCTCCGGCAGGAAGGCGCTGCGCAGCAGTTGCAATGTGATCAAGGGCGGCTGCATAATCGGCACATCCGGTCAAGCGTACCTGTTGACGGGCCAGTCCGTGGAGCACAATGTGTACGTGAGCATCGGTTAGCCCCGGAACAACCGCTCGCCCTTGCAGATCAATCAGCTCGGCCTGGCTGCCGGCTGCCGCACGTACCGGACCTTCGTTACCCACGGCGATAATGCGCTCGCCGCGAATGGCCAGTGCCCGTACTACCGGTTGCTTTGAATCGAGGGTGTAAATGGGACCGTTGTAGATCATGATCGTCTTCATTGCGAGCCTCCTGCGCTAAGGGTGTTGCGTCGTATCCTACGCATCTCCCACCGTTCTGTCAAATCTGAGTAGTCAAATATTTACACAGTCGAAAAGATTCTTAACTCCTGAACCTTCAACCTTCTCGCACGCTGCAAGTGTGGTATGATATGTCATCATTTTGCACATACTGTTAACAGTTCGTGCCTTGAGAGGAGGCCAGCCGTGACCAATCCGCGCACGAATTACGCTCTGGCGGGAGCAGCACTCTTCAACCCGATGGCGGCGATGTACTGGCTTGATGTGATGCGCGGTCAACGTCCTGGTGCGGGACTCCTGCTGGTCAGTACAACAGGTGCTGTGTGTGCGGGATTAGTGGCTGAACCGCGGCGGCATCCATGGCGGGCGCTCGCGAGTGGTCTGGCAGCCGCAGCCGGGGCAGCGCTGGCCGGTTGGGTGCTGCGGCGCTACGTGGATTGGGTGACTGAAGCAGCGGATGTTGATGCACCTGCGCCGAATGCCCACGATCTGCTCTTGCCGGCAGCAGCGGTGTGTGCCGGTACGGTTGGCCTCTCTGCCCTGGTTGGACGCGAGCCTGAGCGTTATATCGAATATAGCGGTAAACACGGTGATTACCGCTGGATTTCCGCCATCCCCCATCCGGCACAGCGCTGGCTGGCCTGGAGTGGATACCTGCTGCATCAGTTCGCGATCTGGGGGTGTATCTACGCTGCTCAACACCAGCGCTTGCCTTACACTACTGCTATGAAGCGACTCAACTGGATTGCGCTGGCCGTTAATGCTGGTGGTGTGGCCCTGCACTATCTCCAGTCGCACTATACCTACGACGGATTGGCGCGTGATGTGCCTGAAGGGAGTGCGCTTGGCTCTGTTGCGTTCATCTTGATGTTGACGCTGGCGCTTGAGGCACCCCGGCGTGGTCTTTTCTTCGGCAGTCGGCGGGTCTTGCCACCACCTGAGTTAGTCCGCTTTGCCCGGCGCTTTCACGGTTATATCTTCTCGTGGGCATCGACGTACAATTTCTGGTATCATCCTATCGATCCGAAACCGCTGCATTACACCGGTCTCTTTCACACCCTCCTGCTCTTTGTGCAATCGGCACTGATCTACACAAAAGCGCATCGCGACCCGCGCTGGACACTGGTACTGGAGTTGATGGTGCTGCCACATGCAGTTGTTTCGACTCTCTACAAGCGGAGCGGGTTGGGTGCAATGTTTACCTTCAGCCTGCTCGCGATGTTCGTCATTAATCAGATGCACGGCCTGGGACTCTCGCAACGAGCGCGGTGGACAATCGGTGCCGCGTATGCAACAACCGCATTGACCTATTGCGGTGTACGTCGTGAGTGGCATCGTTTACCTGATATTCTGCGCATACCGATTCTTGAATATGGAGTGCTGGGCATTTTAGTCTTGCTGTCGCTACTCATGCGGGTAGTGCGTCAGTCTAAAGAGCGATAGCTTGCCAACAAGACCTGGAACGTCGCTCAGCAAACTTGCTATTACGATGCCTTGCTGTAGTACAGGCAGGTATTTACAGCGTACATGAAGCAACGTATCCTGATCCAGCACACCGATCAGGAAGAGGGCAGTGTTGTCGTCCATCTACAGTTGGGTTGCCTCTTGCCGCCGTTGGGCGGGCTGTACCGTGGACGGGCTGAAGCCCTGCCTGACAGCGTGCAAGCCCTGCAGGGTCTGGGGGCACTCTTCCCCGTCGTCAGGCCAGTCCCGCAGGGGCTTCAAGGAATTGAGGTAGGGTTTTAACCCGCCGACTCGCCGGCCATCACCCCTGCTCCCGCACGCGAGCTATGCAGTATTCGAGTTATGGGTAATGCATAGCCTACACACGGGTGAGGGGAGACCAGAAGCTGGCGCTGGAGCTTCCTGCCTCCACTCCTCTGTGCGCGGTAGAGGGGAAACCAGAAGTCTGTGCCAGAGTGTTCCGACATGGCAGCAGTTGCATTCCTGGAGAGGTAAGGTGTGCTGGTAAAGCATCCCGTTAATTCAAACCTTAGCACTTTGTCATCCAGGAAACCTTTGCCTCACAATGACGTTATGGTAGTATAGGTACAACATCGAACCATTGCTGCATACGGTCACTTATGCATCGCTTCGCCTCCTGGCTGCTCATCGTGAGCTTCGTTGTTATCGCCAATCCGGTCCACGCCCAGCCGACCGGTGGATGGAGCGTGGCTGAGTTTCTCGCCCGGCAGCCCGGCCCCTTGAAAGAACTCGATGTTGACGGGAAACCTGCGGCCCAGATTATCGAAGAGCAGAGCATTTACTTCGGCGTCAGTCCATTCCTTACCCTGGCCCTGCTCGAAGCAACAGCGGGTCTAATCAGCGATCCTGCTCCGCCAGCAACCGCCTTGAGTCACCCCTTCGGCCTGCACGGCCCTACCGGTTTCGCCGAACAGATCACATGGGTTAACCGGGAATTACGGGCTGGATTGGGACCGTATCAGCAACCGCCAACCATTCGATTACAAGATGGGTTGACACTCACCATCTCACTTGATGAGCCGGCTGAGTGGATTGCCATGAAGCGATTTCTGGCTCAGGGCCGTGATTCGGTGACATGGCTGGCAGCAGTGAAAGCAACCGCAGCGGCACTTCGTACCTATTTCGATGGTCAGCTCGCGCCACCTGTCGTGGTGACGACCGATGTTACCGGTTGGTTACGGGCGCCATGGCCGATGGGTACGCGGGTCAACCATCTTGCCTACTTCGATCATCTTTACCCAATGGTCGATACCGGGGGTGATGGCAACAATGAAATGGTTGACTATCTTGGCCGGCGAAACGTGCAATACAATAGCCACGATGGTCATGATTATGTTTTCCCGGATGCACCGTTCTCCACTCCGATCCTTGCTGCCGCAAGTGGTACGGCGTATGCGTTTCGTGAGTCACGGGGTCTTGGCGTTGTCATTGTTCATCCCAACGGCTACGAGACCGTCTACTGGCATTTGAGTGCATTTGCACCCATCTTCAACGAGGGCAATGGGGTGCGCGTTGCAACCGGTCAGCAGATTGGTGTGAGCGGTGCCAGTGGGGTGAGCGGAACTCCGCATCTGCACTTTGAAGTCCGGCGCTGGGAAGGGGGTATTCGCAAACAGGTTGATCCGTATGGCTGGTTCGGCCCCGGCCCCGATCCCTGCCCGGCCTACGCCGGTTGTGCAGCCAGTACCTGGCTCTGGCATCCTGATCTAATCGGCACCTACGATTTCACACCGCCTGATTACATGCCACCAGTGTCTGACACCACACCGCCAATTGGTACGATGCGTGTCGCACCGCCCGACCATCTCCGCCTTGCCGTGAGTTTCGATGGGCATGCGCTCCAGACAGTTGGTCAGAGCATCCCATACCTCAGTGGCAATCCACGCTTTACCGGCGGTCGCTTCGGTCAGGCAATGGTGAGCGACAACGCCATCGTTGCCTTACCCACGACCGGCAACCTCGATCTTGAACGAGGAACCATAAGTTTATGGGTTGAGATACCGACCACCTTCCCCGGCAATAGCCTTAATCGCCACTATCTGTTTGCGACGAGTGCCGAACCGGAAGGGGTGCCTGTCTATACTGGAACCCTGGCCCTGCGCCGGGATCGGTCTGGAACCGATAGTCGTGCGCAGTGGACGTTCTGGACGGTGGGTGATGCCACCAGCGGCGAAGACCTGCTGAGCGTACCGGATACGTTGAGTGCCGGCTGGCACCATTTTGCGGTGATCTGGGATGCTGCGAATGGGTATAAAGCCCTCTACATCGATGGCGTGTTGGTTGCCGAGCGGAATAACGCCGTCTTACCGTATCTTCCTGGTGCGCTGCTGTATATCGGACGCTTTAGCGCCGGTAGTCCCGCTGCCGGCGTGGCAATTGACGACCTGGCGATCTTTGCTAATCCCTTATCACCAGCCGAAATTGCTGTTCTTGCCACAGCACCAGCCCTGTCCCCCGATCCGGTCGTTGTCAATGAACCCACAATCCGCATTGACACCAATGCTATGGACGACAACGGTGGCATTGTTGCGGTGACGTTGAGCATTAACGGTGAGCAGAGCGATCCGTTACCGTATTACGACAGCTATCGCTGGAGTTTACCGTCAGTTGAAGGCGATCATGTGGTAGAGGTGTCCTACGTTGATCGAGCGGGAAACACGACTGTTGTATCGCAGACAGTAACGCTCAATCTGCCACCACGTGCCGGCATCCAGACTGAGTGGCTCGAAACTGACACTGTGCGATTGCGCTTCGATTCCCACGATCAAGATACACCACTGGATGTACAACTGAGTACCACCCCCGATTTCGCCACGGCAGCCTGGCTACCGCTGGTACCGGAAATCCGCTGGCGATGGGAGGCTGGCGAAACCCGCCAGCTCTTCGTCCGTGTGCGTGATGCAACAGGACTGGTTAGTGAGCCGATGGCTGTCCCGCTGTGGCATCAGGTCTTTGTGCCGTTGATGCAGCGGTGATTGCGTTGCCTGCCAGCACCGGCAATAAGCTCTACTGCCGAAGCTGTTGGGAATGAAACCCTACCATCGGCGTGCTGGATCATTCCGTTACACACAATTGAAGATGACCACCCTTACATTAATACACTATTCAAAGCATACACATCATCAATGCTTAATGTCGGTATTACACTCATTTAATACAACTTTTTTATATTGGTAGATGCATGTGTCCGTGTGTAAGCTTAAAGGAACGGTTGCCATGTATCTACGCAAATTGACCACGTTCGTCATTGCTGTGCTGTTGCTCGTTGTGATTTTTCCACTGCCCGTCCTCGCGTCATCAATCCACCCCACATTCACGCTTCTTGCTACGTATTCAACCGGTCTTGGCGAAGCTTCTGCTGAAACTGTTGCGGTCAGCAACAATCGCTTGTACGTAACGAATAGCGCCGATAACTCACTCGATATCGTCGAGCTCAGCGATACCCCCAGTCTGACTCGCACCAATCGTATCGATCTCTCTGCCTACGGTGCTGGACCGAATAGTGTTGCAGTACGGGGCAATCTGGTTGTGGTGGCAGTTGAAGCTGATCCGAAAACCGATCCCGGCTCGGTGGTCTTTTTTGATGCCCAGGGACAGTTCATCAATCAGGTTCAGGTTGGTGTATTACCTGATATGTTGACATTCACCCCGGATGGCGCACGCCTGTTAGTTGCCAACGAAGGCGAGCCAAATGATGACTACACGATTGATCCCTATGGAACAATCAGTGTTATCCCAGTCGACGGTGATATTTCAGCCTTGACCGATGCTGATGTCATTAGTATAGGCTTTGCCGATTTCGAGATTAGCGGTGCCCGACGGAGTCAATTTGATACGGATACCCGCATCTTTGGGCCAACTGCAGGTGATCCTGATGCAGTGCAAAAGAATCTGGAGCCTGAATATATCACGGTAACTGCTGACAGCCAGACTGCGTATGTTACCCTCCAGGAGAATAATGCCATTGCCAGAATTAACCTGCAAACTTCCAGTGTCGAGTGGGTGCGCTCACTCGGTTTAAAGAATCATCTGCTGGCCGGCAATGGATTGGATGCCAGTGACAGGGATAATGCCATCAACATTGCTAACTGGCCGGTTTACGGTATGTACCAACCGGATGCAATTGCCTCCTACACGGTTGGAAGTCAGTTGTATCTGGTAACTGTTAATGAGGGCGATGCACGAGCTTACAGTGGTTTTAATGAAGAGGTGCGCCTGGGAAGCAACAGTTATCAGCTCGATCCTACCGAATTTCCGAATGCAACTGCACTGAAAGCAAACACAGCCCTGGGCCGCCTGACTGTTAGTAATGCGAGTGGTGATTTCGACAACGATGGTCAATTTGACCAGATTCACGTATTTGGTGCTCGTTCCTTCTCGATCTGGAACGGTAACGGCGAGTTAGTATTCGACAGTGGCGACCAGATTGAGAGGATCGTTGCTGCAACGTATCCTGAATTTTTCAACAGTAACAATGATGAAAACGACTTTGATAGCCGGAGCGATAACAAAGGTCCCGAACCAGAGGGGCTGACGCTTGGTGTGATCGGCGGTCGAACCTACGCATTTGTCGCACTGGAACGGCAGGGTGGTGCTATGATCTTCGATGTGAGCACACCTGACATGCCGACATTCGTGCAATATGTCAACAATCGCACCTTCAGCGGTGACACTGTTGGTCCGGATAGTGGCCCAGAAATCGTTCTCTTCATACCGGCAAACCAGAGTCCAACCGGACGGGCATTACTTTTCCTGGCCAATGAGATTACCGGGACAGTCAGCATATACGAGGCAGGCTGGCGAGTCTTTATGCCAATTATTCAGCGCTCATAACTGGTATCAGAGCCTGTTATGCACATTTGCCATCGAAGGTAGTACGCTTGAGCGCGAGGGGGTGTAAGGTTGGACGAATATCGATCTGAACCTCACCACTGCCTATTGCAGCATAAACGACAAACCAACTGCCGTGATAGTCAAATAATGGGCATGAATGCCACTATGTTGTAACATGCTGCACTCAAATGGACCAACGGAATAGCTGTGCTCAGGATCGAGCTATAAGCATCTGGCGTAACATGCAGTGAGTGCGGAAGTAAGGCTTCCGCACTCCAGACAGACGGAATCGATCCGTGAGGTGTGGAAGATATACTATCAAGCAGGGTTGCTTCCTGAGGGGATGGATGATTTCACGTATGACCTACAACATTCACAACAGGTTCCAGTAGCAACAAGGATCACGTTCCTACATTGCCTGTCATCCGTTCGATCACCTTCCCCGCCACCAGGCCAGCACCAGCCCACCGAGCAGGTGTAATGCCAGCACACTGACAAAATAGACCGTGTGCGGCCCTACCGTCTGGCGCGCCGCATCGGGGGTGAGGATGGTTTCGATGCGGGCAGCCACGAAGGGCGTGAAAAAGTAGAGCGCACCACAGCACGCAGCGGCCAGACGCCACTCGTGGCGCCGGATAGCAATCCATCCGAGCAAGCCACTGAGTGGTGTAATCAGAATGACCAATGCCAGCCAGCGCAAGAGTTCCGGGCTGCGATTGTCACCGATCTGGGTGTAGACTGCGACAGCAATAATCCACCCGGCCAGGCTGGCAAGCACAATGGCAAAGAATGTCCGGTAGTCGCGCATCATGGGTTTACGCTGTACGTTTCAGTGCAGAAAGGCGCTGTAACCGACGTTCGATCTGCGCTGTGAGTTTTTCGATGGTGGTCTGTTGTTCGGCTATTGATCTGGCGATCTGCTCGAACTGATCTTCGAGCTGTGCCAGGGTCGCGACGTAACGCTGACGCAATGCCCCCTCTTCACCAGTGCTGCGCAGTGGTTCAATGGTCTGGCGCAGGTGTTGCTGGCGCTCCAGGATACGTCGCTGTTCGACTTCGTGTTCGGCGATCATCCTGCGCGCCTTGTCAATCTGGCGGTAGAGTTTGAGCACTCCGCTAAGCTGCTGAAAGGTCGCTTCGTCGAGCAGTTTGTCGCGGAGGAAGTGTTGCAACTGTTCGCCGGTGAGACTGCTGATTGACTGGCTGCGCGAGAGTAGCCGTCGCTCGCACACTGTGAACACCGTTTGATCAGCAGCCGGTACATTCACTGCCCAACGTGCGATGAAACCCTCTTCGCTGAGGGGCGGTGGTGTGTCTATCAGTTCGGTATGAGCAGTGCGGTGATGCTCGATGATCACGGTAGATGGTGTATGCAGAGTGCTGATGATCGTATATTGCCGGAACAAGAGCATATATTCATCGATCAATAGATCACTATCGTGAAGCCGAATCCCGTGGAGATGGCGGGTCTCATGCGTCGTTTCCAGTACCGTCACCCCCAATTCAACAGCGTGGAAGACAGTGAACCCGGCACCGGCACGGGTGAATGGTAGTACCGCTTCACCGGCGTATTCGCCATTGATCAGCACGGTGACCGGCCCTTGCTCCAGGGTGAGGTCAGTCTCGTTCTTGAGCCGAATGGCGGCCAGGGGGTGTTTGTCCAGCCGACGCTGATTGTACACCAGCTCTCGCGCCCCGCTGATCTGTGATCCAACGATAGGCGCCATTGCCGATTGACCTCGTCCGACACTGACCGGCTGCGTGACCCGATACGCAAAGAGCGCCCCCTGATCTTCACCCACCGCGACCGCACGTACACTGTCGGTTACCGTCTCAATGGTCAGGGCGGGAGCGGGGGCAGGTGCTGCCAGTGCCATCGTTTCCACTGCTTCCAGCATCATGTCGTATTCCTGTGCCGGCATCTTCCGCATACGGGCCATCGGTTTTGGCTGTGGGCGCGGTACATCACCCAGCAAGGGGCGTTCCGGCGTCTGCGGTTCGTATAGACGATACCGGAACGAAACCGGCTGGCCGGCAACCAGCGTCACCGCAACATCGACCAAATCTTCCTCAAGCTGATTGTCGAACAGCCCCCAACCCTGGAGGAAGCAGCGTGACGCACCATCGGCACCATCCTCGCAGAGCAGACGATAGCTAACCCGCCAGGCCGGTGCCGGCGCCACGTAGCCGATCAAGAGATCGTGTTCACCCGGTGTCAGGTGTACGGTCGCCGTGCGGTTGCGCTCGTCGTTTTGGGCAGCGCGCAAAAAGAAGGACAGATCGTGATGCGCCTTTTCATCGACAAGTTCAACTCGTAACAGATCATCGAGCGCAAACGGACGCACCACCCGCTCTTCCGCGAGGTAGAGACTCACAATAGCTCGACGCAGCGGTTTTTCATCTTCGACATCTATCCCAATCACCTGACCGGTGATCGTCTCGCCCTGTTTGCCGGTCAGGGTCAGGCGCACAGTGCGTCCACGCAGATCGCGCAGCAAATCGAGCAGGCTCCGTTCGTTCGAGAGCTGAATGCTCCCGCGAGCCAGCAGCGCGGCGCGGTCTTCAGGGGTGGCAAAGTCGATGTTGCGCACCTGGCCGCTGCGGTCAATGACAACCAGACTCTTCAACACGTCGTCCATTGCCGTCAGGGGAAAGGTGAGCGTTAAGGTGTCACCGCTGAAGGTGCCCTGTCGTTCAAAATAGCCAACACCGTGTTTGTAGAGCACCATGCGCTTGATGGGTAGACCGGTCATGGTGTGTCTCCCTGTGAAGCCGGATCAATTTGAATTGGATTGTAGGCAGTGTACACAAGACGGCTGAAATCGGCAATTGCTCCGCCGAGCAGCGAGTCGGGCCAGGCTGCCCGATCTCCCAGTGGCTTGTAGACGTACACGGCCAACACATAATCACCACCGGGTGAGCGTACAATCCCGGCATCAGCCTGGGTGTTGTCAATCCATCCCGATTTGTGCTCGACCCGTACTCCCTCTGGCAGACCGGCAACCATCCGGCTATTGTCGCCATTCTCAGCCAGCAAGTCGAGCATCTCCTGACATCGATCTGGATTGAGCAGTTCAAATTTCTCAAGCAGCACACCTTCACCGCGTGCACACTCGTCAATCATGCGGTAGATCTGCCCGATAGCGTAAGGAGTTGCCCGCAGTGCGCAACCGGTCTCGGTATACGGCGGCTCGCCGACCGGGTCTCTTGGCCCACAGCGATACCTGACGTTGTACAGCCGGATGTAATCGGTCGACTCGTAAGGGACGTAGAGATAGAGATATTCCAGACCAAGATCGGCCAGCATATCACTCATCTCTTCGGCACCGCGAAATGCTAGATCGGTACCGGTACCACCGGCGCCGGCAGCCAGTATGTCATTTGCCGCCAGGTTGTCACTCTCGATGATCATGAGGCGCATGCGCCGCCACTGGCGTTCGGTAAAGGTTTCAAGTTTCGTGTAGGCATAGAGCATAATAGCCGTCTTGATCGTGCTGGCGCCGGGGAAGACACTGCGCGCATTCACCGCGACTTCAGCGCCGGTGGCGAGATCATACAGATAAACCCCAGCCACACCATCCCATGCCTCAGCCATTTCTTCGAGCTGGGTGGTAAGTTGTTCAAGCGAAGCACGCGGCTGTTCGGTAGTCGGCCAAAGAGTCAGCGCAATCGGTTCGGTTGCCCGTCCACGGCGTAGCAAGCCGCTCACAATCTCCAGCGAGCGGTCGAGATCAATCGCCCGGCCGGGAATGTAGGCAAAGCTCCGTGACAACACGTCAGTTGACGTGATAACTGTGACCTGGGGTGGCAGAGCCGACTCGGCAGCAAACGTCGTCATCTGCTCACGGAGGGCTGTTTCATCGAAGCTAAGCTGGAGTGGTACACGTACCGGCGTACTACTCCCCAACGCCGGCGCTGCCGCAGCCAGCAATGCAGCCGGGTCGGCGTGCAGATTAATTGCCGTCGGCTCAATTGTCTGCGTATATGCACCGGCAACCAGTCGCAGCGGCGTTACCCTCGCCGACAGCGCACTGCTCAGTGCTGCTTCTGCCTCTGCAACCGTCAAGCCACCAATCGGCACACCGGCAACTTCAGTGCCGTCGGCGTAGACCGGTACAGGTGTCGGAAGCGGGGTAGGGATCACCGGTTGCGTCGGCGCAGCAGCCAGCACCGGTTCAGAGGGCATTGAAGCACGAGGTGTTGATGTACACCCGGCAATGAAAGCCATGCAAATCAGGGCAATGGCAAACAAACGGGGCCGGAGATTCATAGTTGGGCAAAACTCCATCTTTCAAAATGCGGGACGCATGTACCAGGTCGGAAACGTTACTGTTCATCAGGCTCAAGATAAAAGGTTAACGG
>Ga0101943_1001481_pt1 | contig 19941 bp, 18 predicted proteins | sample DewCreD2012metaG_5_FD_75244 | JGI IMG/M metagenome (GOLD analysis project Ga0101943, IMG submission 75244) | Hot spring sediment bacterial and archeal communities from British Columbia, Canada, to study Microbial Dark Matter (Phase II) - Dewar... ... | reverse complement strand
AGTGTTTCCGATGAAGAGATTATAGAAACGGCTAAACTTGCCTGTATCTACGATGAGATATTGGCTTTTCCGGAAGGATTTGAAACAAGGATAGGTGAGAGAGGGCTTAGCCTTTCAGGGGGACAGAGACAGAGGATAGCAATTGCAAGAGCACTTTTACTGAAACCCAATGTGCTTGTTATTGATGATGTTTTTTCCTCTCTTGATTCTCATACCGAAAGCAAAGTCCTTTCGAATCTGCTTAGGGTTATGAGAGGTAAAACACTTATAGTTGTGTCAAGCAGGGTTACGTCTTTAAGGTTTTTCGATAGGATTGCGGTTTTAAAGGGCGGAAGACTAGTTGAATTTGGCACCCACAGCGACCTCATAAAAAAAGGAGGACTTTATGCCAGGTTGTGCAGGGTACAGATGCTATACGATGAAATTGATTCAATAGAAACTTATAAAAACAACGTAAAAGGCTAAACTCTTTTATAGAAATGGGATTTATAAGAAGGAGTTACGATACCAGGATTATAGGATGGCTTTTTGGTTTTACCAGACCGTATAGGGTGCTTCTAGCCATTTCTCTTGTTTTTATGTTAACTACATCCGTACTTGAGCTTCTTGTTCCCTATATAACGAAAGTTGCTGTGGATAACTACATATTTCCTTCTTGGGGGAAGGTGGAGTTTGATGCTGGTGAGAACAGATTTAAGAAGTTGTTTAAAAGAAGATATCTTCAAGATAGCATACCTCTTGGGGGTGAATCGTATCTTGTAAACCTCTCAAAAGTTAGAAAAGAGGATAGAATCGAATTTGAAAAATTCGGCATAGTATCGCGGGAAAGATACATTGTAATCGATACTTCAGGGCTTGAGGAAAACAGATTGGCCGGTATCTATGGGATTGTAAAAAAACATCCCGGTGTGTTTCAAGTAAGGGGAAACTATATCATTGCAGGTCACTCTTCAGTTGCAGGGATTGACCACTATGAGCTTGGGGTTCTAAGAGGCGGTGAGATACAGAAGTTAAACAGGCTGGTTTTCTTTCTGGTCATTATTCTTTTTCTGGTCTTTCTCTTGAGTTCTCTTTATACATATATACTCAATTATACCGGTCAGAAGATAATGCATGGGATGAGGCTTGCTGTGTTTTCTCATGTTCTTTCTCTTCCGCAAAGTTTCTTTGATAAAAATCCGGTTGGCAGACTTACTACACGTATTACAAATGATGTAAATGCCATAAACGAGATGTATACATCCGTTCTGGTGCAGTTTTTTAAGGATGTAATTCTAATCTGTGGTGTTCTATTTGTTATGTTCAGAATGAACAGGGAGCTTACCTTCTTGATAATGCTGCTTACTGTTTTACTGGGTATTGTTGCTGCCCTTTTTAGAGTGAGGTTAAAAAGGGTTTACAGGGAGGTTAGAAGATCCATTGCAAAGTTAAACTCCTTTGTGCAGGAAAGTATAGGGGGAATAGCAGTTATAAAACTCTACCAGCGGGAGAGGGAAAATCTTGAGAGGTTTAAAGTAGTAAACAGTGAAAACCTTAGGGCAAATATGGAACAGCTTTTCACGTTTGCTACTTTTAGGCCAATTATTGAGTTTATAAGCATACTTGCAGTTGCTCTTATCCTCTGGTACGGAGGGCTTAGGATACTCAATCTAGACCTTACCCTGGGAGCATTGATTGCCTACCTAGCCTATATAAGGATGCTTTTTAGCCCGATAGTGGAGCTTGCTGAAAAGTACAATATCTTCCAGTCAGCGGCAGCAGCTTCTGAAAACCTTTATGAGCTTACAAGGGAAAAACCAGAGAGAAGAGCAGAGGGCAGGAGGTTGGATAAGGTGCGTGGTAGAATCGAATTTAAAAACGTCTGGTTCTCATATGATGGGGATGAGTGGATTTTAAGGGATGTATCTTTTACCGTAGAACCCGGACAAACACTTGCACTGGTTGGTCTTACGGGTTCTGGAAAAACAACAATAGTTAATCTCATACTCAAGTTTTATGAGGCTCAGAGGGGTGAGATACTTTTTGACGGTGTAAACATAAAAGAGCTTGACCCGGATTTCATACGTTCGCATGTATCCACGGTGTTTCAGGATTTATTTCTCTTCGAGGCAAAGGATAGGGATGATTTTTCAGATAAGGAGCCTGTATTTGAGATGCTTTCTAAGAACAACGGCAGTTTCCTTTCTTCGGGTGAGAGACAGTTGCTTTACATAAGAAATGCACTCTTAAAGAATTCAAGGGTTTTAATTCTGGATGAGGCTACTTCAAGTATGGATACATGGACAGAATCCAAGATAAACGAGCTTCTTAAAAGAAATGCGGGTAAGAGAACCACCATACTTATTGCCCACAGACTTTCCAACGTTATTCAGGCTGATAAGATTGTGGTTATACACAGGGGGAAGATACATGAGGTTGGAACACATAAAGAGCTTTTAATGAAGAGAGGAATTTACTATAATCTCTATAGGCTCCAGAGTGGGATTTATAGCTTCTCGCATTAGGGGAATAATGAATAAGAGGTCTTTGTTTGTTATAGTTTTGTTTGTTCTCTCCTGTATGCGTGATGCACATGATGCACCACGGAAGGAGTTTTTTAGACCCTCGGTGGAAGAGGTAAATGTTGAGGTCTGGGTTGAGAATTTAGAGATACCTTGGTCTCTTGTCTTCTTATCTAGAGACAGAGCTTTGGTAAGTGAAAGACCCGGAAGAATAAGGCTTATAGAGAATGGCAGATTAAGAAAAGAACCATATGCTGTCATAAATGTTTCGCATATCGGGGAAGGTGGTTTGATGGGTATTGCACTGCATCCCGAGTTCCCGGCCAAGCCTTATCTGTATGCAATGCATACCTATAGAAAAGGGGGTAAGCTCTATAACAGGGTTATCAGGCTGAGGGCTCTAGAGGATAAGGCGGTTATGGATAAAATCATTGTAGATGATATACCTGGGGGAAGATTTCACAACGGTGGAAGAATAGCTTTTGGACCCGATGGTATGCTATATATTACAACCGGGGAGATATTCCAAGCAGAGCTTGCTCAAGACCTTTCCTCTCTTGGGGGTAAGATCCTTAGGGTAAAACCAGATGGTAGCATACCCGGGGATAATCCTTTCCCGGGTTCCCCAATTTACTCTTATGGTCATAGAAACCCGCAGGGAATTGCTTGGCATCCTGTAACCGGAGACCTTTTTGAATCAGAGCACGGCCCTTCTGGGGAGTTTGCAGCCTCTGCTAACGACGAGATAAACGTAATAGTAAAGGGGGGAAACTACGGTTGGCCTAGAGTCATAGGTATAGGAGGCAAGAAGGAGTACATAGACCCGATAGTTCTCTGGAAGGAGCATGCAACACCACCTTCTGGTATAACCTTTTACAGGGGAGACCTTTTTGTTGCTACGCTAAGAAGCCAGGCTTTAATAAGAATCAAGTTAAGCGTTCTAGATGGTGGCTACAGGGTTGAAAGGATAGAGAGGTGGTTTGCAAAGAACTATCAGGAGGGGGTTTTTGGGAGGATAAGAGATGTAGTGGCTGGACCTGATGGTTTTCTTTACTTTCTTACAAACAACAGAGACGGCAGGGGTTTCCCAAGGCCCGGGGATGACAAAATCTACCGGATTGTCCCAAAAGATTTATAAACTCCGGAAGTTATGATTGCAATTTTACTATGTGCAGGATTTGCTACCCGTATGTATCCTCTTACCAGGGATTTTCCAAAGCCCCTGCTTAAGGTTGCTGGTCGTCCTGTACTTGACTACCTTATGGAACAACTACTTGAGTGCCCATACCTTGAGGGTGTCTATGTTGTTACAAATGCACGATTCTTTAACCACTTTTGCCTCTGGAAAGAAGGCTGGGATTTGCATACGGGAAGAAGAGGTATAGAGATGAAGGTTTATAATAACGGGGTTAAATACGACCACAGTCGCCTTGGTGCGCTAAGGGATTTAGCGTTTGTTCTGGATCAATTTGCTTCTTTAGAACGTGCCGTTGTTGCTGCTGGGGATAATATCTTTTGCTTCCCACTAAGTCCTATCTGGCAGAGGTTTATTTTTGGTAACGTAAACTATGTGATAGCACTGTTTGAAACAGATAAGGACAGATTAAGGCGTACAGGTATAGTTGAGCTTGGGCCTGATGATAGGGTTATCAGGTTTTACGAAAAACCCAACGAACCACTGTCTTTCTGGATATCCCCTGCGATATACTTTCTTCAAAGATCTGCGCTAATGCGGGTTAAAGAGTACCTTTCTTTTTCCAGTATGCATGATGCCCCTGGCTATTTTCTCGAGTACCTGGTTAACAAAGAACCCGTTTATGCAGTCAGGGTAAAGGGTAGGGTACTTGATATTGGGTCTATTGATTCCTACAGGAATGCAGATAGGATGCTTAGCGTAGAGCCATTTAGGCTATCTGAGTAGTTGCCTTGTTTAGATCCCGATTCTTTTTAGAACTACAGTATTGACTTAACGGATCGCCCGGACTTAATTTTAGGTTCAATGGAAAGGACTCTGTTTGCAAAAGGGAGTAGGGGTGAGGTTATAAAGAGAATACAGATAAAGCTAAAGGAGTGTGGGTTTGATCCAGGAGGTATTGACGGGGTATTTGGGAGATACACGCAAAGGGCAGTTTTTTCTTTCCAGCGCATCATGGGACTTAGCCCTACGGGGGAGGTGGATGTTTCTACATGGGATAAGCTTATAGGGGAGAAGATTCCCTCACTTCAGGAAAGGCTACTTCAGTTAATTTCAGAATTTGAAGGTCATGGTTTTACGCTGGGTAGGGGTAATTGGGATGGGGCAGGATTAACCTGGGGTATTTTGGGGTTTACACTTAAATACGGCAAGATAGGAAAGATTATTCTAGAGGCATATAAACGGAATCCGGAAACTCTAAGATACGCGTTTGGAAGGAATACCGAGTTTTTAATAGATATTGTTAAAGCCCCTCTGGAAGTACAGCTTGCATGGGCTGATTCGATAAGCGTTGGTAGAAACAAACTCAGGTTATCACAGCCGTGGCACTCTGCTTTTGAGCGTTTTGGCGAACTGGAAGAAATCCAGAGGTTACAAAAAGAGGTGGTTGAAAAGGACTATTTCCTTCCTGCTTTGGAGACTGCAAGGGAGTACGGTTTAAAAAGCGAGCTAGGAATTGCACTTTCTTTTGACATTCAAGTACAGAACGGAGGTATAAAGAAAAACACTCGTAAAGAGATTATGAAAAGTACCACAGAAGTTCCCCTTGGTAGTGAGCAAGAATTAAGGATTATTATAGCTCATGCGGTTGCAGACAGTGCAAAACCTGAGTTTCAAGATGATGTACGTTTACGCAAGCTTACTCTGGCTACGGGATGCGGAAAGGTGCACGGAAAGCTTTATGTTCTTCGAAACTGGGGATTAGATGAATCTCTATACTTGTCCTTTCTGTAAACCTGTGTATAATCTTTTTTTTGATGGACGGGGCGTAGCGCAGGTGGGAGCGCGCGGCGCTTGGGACGCCGAGGTCGGAGGTTCAAATCCTCTCGCCCCGACCATTAATTTATGCGCCCATAGCTCAGCTGGACAGAGCAACGGCCTTCTAAGCCGTGGGTCGGGGGTTCGAATCCCTCTGGGCGCGTATTTACTGTGATGGTGGGTGTAGCTCAGCCTGGTTAGAGCACTGGGTTGTGGCCCCAGAGGTCGCCGGTTCAAGTCCGGTCACCCACCCTTTATAAATAAACCATTTCTTGATAGTATTGTTATTTCGATTTTACTTAAAAGCTCGGAATTTTAATTCTACTTAGGTTCGTCAAAACTTGCTATCTTGTTGTAAACCCATCCAAACACTGCTCCTCCTATTAACCCATCAAAGAACGCCCATACCAACCCTATGAAACTTCCCGTGGGTGAGATTGTATAACCACGGTAAATCCTTCCTAACAAGGTAGGTTCTCCAGTAGCCCCATCAAAGGCTATGATCCACCAGGTAAGGCAAAACAACCCTACTCCCCAGATAAGGCCACAGGTTAAAGAAAATGCTTTAATGTTTAACTTCACATTTTTGCTCCCTCTTCTGTTTCAATTCCCTACGGGAATTAGAGGTTTTTCTACAGCCAAATCCCTTAATCCCCATTTCAGGATGCTTTTCAGTTTCAATTCCCTACGGGAATTAGAGGTTTTTCTACGGGGATGGTCTCTAAAATGAAACTCTGTGTAAATGTGACTGACAGTTTCAATTCCCTACGGGAATTAGAGGTTTTTCTACTTTGAGAAAAACAACAAGACAAAAAGAGGTTCTTAGAGTTTCAATTCCCTACGGGAATTAGAGGTTTTTCTACTTGTTAGTATGTTTTTGGTTTTTCTTTGCTGATTGCCTAACCCTTGTTTCAATTCCCTACGGGAATTAGAGGTTTTTCTACATTAGTAGACCAGTGTGGATGGGTTGGAGTGTTCCATTGTTTCAATTCCCTACGGGAATTAGAGGTTTTTCTACAAGAGCTATGTCTCTTACTATATATACTATGATATTTGAGGTTTCAATTCCCTACGGGAATTAGAGGTTTTTCTACATGCTGAGTATGAATTCAATAGGCTGATAGAAGTTTTCGAGCGTGTTTCAATTCCCTACGGGAATTAGAGGTTTTTCTACTTCGCAGGTTCTGCAGAGCCACTGTCCATCGTAAGTATTGTTTCAATTCCCTACGGGAATTAGAGGTTTTTCTACTTTATTGAAAAGCCAAGATTAAAAGTTGAGAAGTAATCAGTTGTTTCAATTCCCTACGGGAATTAGAGGTTTTTCTACTCGAGAGCTATGGTTGTTGGCAAGGGACTTAGATATGTGTTTCAATTCCCTACGGGAATTAGAGGTTTTTCTACTAAAGAGAGCTCCTTCAAGGGAGACAATAAAGAGTCTTTCAGTTTCAATTCCCTACGGGAATTAGAGGTTTTTCTACGATAGACCGATAATCCTGAGGGATGGCAAAATAATAATTCTTGTTTCAATTCCCTACGGGAATTAGAGGTTTTTCTACAGTACCCTTATTTTCTCTAATGATTTAAATGAGTTACAATGCAGTTTTCGAGCACCTCAAGTTATCAACAACTTATCCACAGGACAATTTTTGTCACTGTTACGTAACCCATTTAAATCACTTGATTTTCTAAATTCGAGCAACCCCCCACTTTTTTGCATTCCCTCGATGCTCGATGAAAATAATTATCATTATTACCTGATAAACATTAAAAACTAAATTGTCAAAGAACCAATTAAAACCCTTAACCCCATTCTAGTAAATCTTAAAATCTGTGTCAATACCTTTTGTTACAGAGTGCTTTAGTATTGATTCGTTCATTTCAGGTGTGTTAGAATAGGAGTACCGGTGGTGGGCAGTTACCCCGGGTTAAGCTTCTGGGCAAGGAGCTTGGCCCGGGGTTATTTGTTTGTATCCAGGAACTGGTTCCCCTTACAAGAGGTTTTGTATCTAAAACTCATACCTTTCTTACCTGTGTTTCCTTTTCTTATGTTTTTTATCCCTCTTACACCCACTTGGCTTTGCATATGATACCTTCCCTGCAAAAAATATAACAGGAACAGAGTAAACACCTAACTTTAAAAGCTTTCTCCTTACTTCACCCTTCTCTATATCCCTGCTGCTCATTCTATCTCCTTATAAAACTTCTTTAATTTCCAGGGAAAATTTAGAGCATCTCCAAATTAATGTAAATCAGACAGGAGGTTATCTTTTACATAAAAACAAAAGTAGTAGATAAGGAAAATAAAAGACCCTGGTTTTATCACTAAAAATAAGTATTTTATTTGCATAAAGAACCTTTTAACATATACAACAATCATGTCTGTTTCCTCTTTCCCAAAAAAGACTGACACCAAACCAAAAGAGAAAAACACAAAAAACACCACACCATGTCCAGTGTGTGGGGGTACTATAAAACCTGGATATGACACCCAAATTGGAAGGGTGTTTGTTTGTGAAAACTATCCCAAAAATTGCACATACATTGTTAGGAAAGAAAAATAAAGTATCGCCCGTATTTATTACGGATCAGGTTGAGAAATAGATACCCTTCTTTTCACCTGCTCTTAGAAAAACACATACAGTTTTGTATATCTTTGTGTGTTAAGAATTGTTAATAGGTATTGACAATTATCTTAACCAATGTTAAAATAATAAGTATGAATGAGGGAAAAGAAAAGGTAATCATTGTAAGAAAACGTATAAAGGTTTTTAAAAAGAAATGTGTATTCTGTGGAAATGAATTTGAGGGAACAGAAAGGGCTATATACTGCAGTGATGCCTGCAGAAGAAAGGGAGACTATGAAAGACACAGAGAAGAGAGGTTAAGAAAAAGAAGGGAGAAATACTATAGACAAAAACAAGCCAAGCAGTGATGGCAAGAAAAAAGAGTTCCTTGGTAGATGCTTTCAAGTGGAAGCGTAGAACCTATATTATACGAAGGTATGGGTCATTTTACTTGGAAAAATAAAGAGATCAGTTGTAGAGGGGTTAAGGATTCAGTTGTGTTTTTTATACTGGTAATAGCATGTAAAGTATAAGAAAAGGAGAAGCAATCATGGAAAAAGTAGCCGTATATTGCAGAGTATCAACTGAGGAACAGGCCCAGAGGCAAACTATAGAAAACCAGGTTGATTATGCCAGGGATTACTGTCAGAGGGAAGGCTATATTATCTATGATTTTTACTGTGATGATGGAATATCCGGAACCATTCCATTTGAAGAAAGGGAAGCAGGTAGAAGGCTACTTAACGATGCAAAAGAAGGAAAGTTTAACCTTGTTCTTATCTGGAAGATAGATCGACTTGCAAGGGATACCCGGCTTGCCCTTACCGTTGCCCATATTCTTAAAGACCTTGGGGTTTCCATAAAATCAATGACAGAACCCTTTGATACATCAACTCCCATAGGAGAGTTTATGTTTACTCAGCTTGCTTCCATTGCAAAGCTTGAGCGTGATAACATCCGGGAGCGTTCTATAACAGGGACCAACCGGGTAGCAAAACAGGGTAAATGGCTTGGTGGTATTGTTCCCTATGGCTACAGAGTAAACGAAGAGGGTTATCTTGAGATTAACGAAACTCCCCTACCTGGTTCAACCTTTTCAGAGGCCGAAGTTATAAGGATGATTTATAACTGGATAGGTAGAGATGGTTTAAGCTGCATAGAGGTGGCAAAAAAGCTAAATTCCATGGGTATCCCCACTCACTATGCCAAGGATTCAAGGGAGTTTATCCTTCCCCCACAGAATACTCCAGGTAAAGCAGGCTTAAAAGGCAAGCGTAAGGTTAAAACAAGTGGAAGGTGGCATCCCCATAGAATTGGCAACATGGTAAGAAATACAACTTATATGGGGATCCACATTTATGGAAAGCGAAGCAAAGGGAAGAGAGAACTTATAGAAAGACAGGTCCCGGCTATAGTGCCCCCAGAACTCTGGCATAAGGCACAGGAAACGCTTAAAAACAATTTTTTCTGGGCAAAGAGAAACTCAAAAAGGGAGTATTTACTGCGTGGACTCATAAAATGCGGTATCTGTGGCCGTAGCATGGTAGGAAGCTTTTATAAGGGAAGGAAAAGTCAGCATGAAAGATGGTATAGATGTAGCGGTAAATTTATCCATGTCCGGGTAGCAAAAGGAACAAGCTGCCCTTCAAGGGCTATTAAAGCAGAATGGATTGAATCCCTGGTATGGGGAGAGCTTAAAGGCTGGATCCTTCACAGTAAAACTCTGGACCAGATTCTAAGCGAAGAGCTTGACAGATATGAAAGGGAAAGTGGCAACTGGTTTATTGAGCTTGGAAGGTTAAAGGCTGAGCTAAACCTTAAAACCCAGGAACGTGAGCGAATAATAAACCTTTACAGGAAGGGCATTATAAGGATGCGTGATGTTGAATCCCAGATGAGGCAGATAGAGGAAGAAGAAAAAGAGCTTGAGCGTATGATCGGAGAGCTTAAAGCAAAGATGACCGGAGATATATCCAAGGAAGAAACAATTCGTAGCATAAAGGAAAGGCTAGAAGAGTTTAAGGAAAGGATAGAGAGGGGAAGAATCTCTTTTCAGGAGAAAAGAAAAATTATCGAAAGCTTTGTAAAGGAGATAAGGGTAAATCTGCAGGGTGAATATAACCTTGTTGAGACCATACCCTGGAAAGAGGGTTTTATCAAAGAGGAACCCCCGGAGAATACGGTAAGGAAAGCAGTATATGTAAGGGTGGGAGAAGTAGAGCCGGTTATACCGGAAGGGGAGATAAATATCATTTACAGGTTTACCATACCTTCAAAACCTGATTTGATTACCTACCACACGGGCATGGATTCATAGCAGCAACCAGCATGAATCTTGCAGGATACGTAACAGATGTTGTTGCTCTTGAAATGGTTACCTTACCATCTTCAAGTGGTTGGCGCATTACCTCAAGAACATTTCTCCTAAACTCGGGAAGCTCATCGAGAAACAGCACCCCATTGTGGGCAAGGCTTACCTCACCCGGCCTAGGTATAGCTCCTCCACCTATAAGGCCAGCATCACTTATCGTGTGGTGAGGTGACCTAAAAGGTCTTGTAACAACAAGGGAAGAGTGATCCGGCAAGAGACCGGCAACCGAGTATATCTTTGTTGTCTCCAGGGCTTCTTCAAAGCTCATATCAGGAAGAATAGTTGGAAGTCTTCTGGCAAGCATGGTCTTTCCAGTTCCCGGCGAGCCTATCATGATGACGTTATGCCCCCCTGCTGCTGCAACCTCCAGAGCACGTTTTACGTGCTCCTGACCCTTTACCTCTTGAAAATCAACAGGGTAACGGCGGCTCTGATTGAAGATCCCATCTACATTCACAAATACAGGTAAAAGCTCTCTAAGCCCTGAAAAGAACTCAACTACTTCTGAGAGGGTCTCAACCGGTAAAACCTCAACACCATCAACCACCGCAGCCTCTTGTGCATTTTCCCTAGGGAGTACTATCCCTCTGAGCCCTGAGTCTCTGGCACATATGGTTGAGACAAGTGCACCTTTTACAGGTTTTACCCTGCCATCCAGAGAAAGCTCTCCAATTACCATATACTCGTTTAGTTTATCGTTTTTGACAATACCAGTTGCAGCCAAAATGCCTATAGCAATTGGAACATCAAAAGCAGAACCCTCTTTATTAACTATTTCCACTATATAGCTATCCAGGATGGTTTTATACCTCAATCTTTAATGAAGTATACATCAGAAAGAAAATCAAGTTTAATATAAATATGAAAAAAATTCTATTGTTTTACCTCTACTGCTAATTCTTACTGTTCTCAATCATGCCATACCGTTTTCCCTATCTCACCTTCTTGAAAATAACAAGATATTGACACTTCCACGGCTAAAGCAGGTGGGATTCCTCCTTCATTGTTTAGAGATTAGTCCAAACTCCAGAAGCTTTACTTCTATAAGATATATTGAACAACAAAGCAAAAGAGCTTAGAATCATGTCCTAGAGCGTAGCGAAGGAATAGTTACTCATCCAAACACTTAAGTAGTAGGCTTTCTAGATGATTTTCTGTAAATTTAGACAGGGTTTTATGCGGTAAAGCCTCAATTTACTCAATCAGGTTAAAAATAAGCTTGAAGTTGAGTCCTAAACACGTTTTGGTCAATTTTAGCACCATCCCTATCTTCCTCTCTAATGAAAGAGTAGCTAAACTGTAACTTCCATTTGTGGCTCTTTGAGAAGTAGAGATTAAGTCCAGGGGTAATCTCCCATTTACTATCTCTCCCATCCACATCATCATCAAAATCTATAAGTGCAAATCTTCCTGCAACCTCTATAAACTCAGTAACCACAAAAAGGCCACCCTGAACTCTAAACCCTTGGTCTGTCGGGCTTGCAAACCCACCTTCATCTGGGTCTATATGCCTTAAGAAGTAATCTCCCTCAATGCTAAAAATCCAGTACCTGAAGTCAACATCGGCAGTAAAAGCAATTACATCTGCTTCCGCATCACCCGTATCTATCACGTCTTTGCCGAATATCTCTTCAAATCTCTCATCTATATCGTTATCCGGGGTTTTTCTCCCAATATTGAGTCCTAGTATCGTTGCTACTGCTGCTCCAATAGCCAAAAGAGGCTTATCTTTTGGTCCAAAGTTCGGTTCCATGTTGTAATCTCCGCCCGTTGGGAATTGTCCTTGTTTATACTTTAACTCACCACAGCAGGGAGTAAATTGCACCCTCCCAGCATAGAGAAGGTTAGAATCCACACTGATTCCGTTTCTTCCATCTCCATTAAATACTCCGGCACCGTAAACAATATAGCTCCCAAGAGCTCCGTAAATTCCAGCACCTCTATCACGTCCGAAACGAAACTCATCATCTAAGATTGACCTTTCTACAAGCTGAAGGGAAGAGCCAGAGTATAGCTGCTCTCTGGAGAAAGGAACCTTGTATTGACCTACCCTTGGAGCAAACATGGTGTTATAAGCAACATCAAAGTAAACATCTCTCAAAATTATGTCGTCTGTGGCCTCAACCTGCATGTAGTACAGGAACCAGGGTCTAAAGGCGTTCCCACTCCAAATTAACCTTAGCCTTCTTATATTGAAATTCGTGGCAGTATCTATATTTTCTGTATCATTTATAGAGAATTGAACCTGACTATACAGGTTCATTTTTATAGAAAAATTTCCATCTTTTGTCTTAAAGAAGAGACCATCTTTATAACCCACTTCACTTTTCTTCCACAAATCATCCTTTTCCTCTTCTTCTTTCTTTGTGGCTAGCTCCTCAATCTTTTTCCTGAGCTCCTCGATTTGCTTTTGGTTCCGCCTCTGGATTTCTTCTATCTGCTTTTTCAGGACTTCTATTTGCTCACTACGAGATTGTGCCTTAGAATCCACAGCAAAAAGCGTTATTACGAACACCGTAACAACTACCATTAAACTAATCCACAAAAAAATCCTCATCTTTTTGATCCTCCTTTTCTTGATTCTAGAATGGTAAGCACAAACAGCTTTGGAAGTTCCCCGGAATTTTTTTTAATTCAGAGGGTTACAGTAGAATGTACTTCTTGATTGGTAGTATTTTAAGAGCAGGCTAAGGCCTACTAGATCACTAAGTAGGTCATTTGATACAAGCATCAAGCTAATCCCCATCTTTCTCTGACTTTGTTCTCTACCTTTGCAAAAATTAATCTATCCACCACTACCCCAATTACGATTATTACAATCATCACAGCTATAACCTGATTCATATCGTTTAGTTCCCGTCCCATCATGAGTAGATGTCCTAACCCCAGACTCACATAGAGAAGTTCCGCCGCCATAAGAGAGCGCCAAGCAAAAGACCACCCCTGTTTAAAACCGCTTATGATAGATGGAAGTGCCGCTGGTATAATAACCTTTGTGTATAGTTGAAGTCCCTTTGCTCCCATTGTTCTTGCCGCTCTTATGTAAATAGGAGGAACATTTTTCACCCCTGTATCAGCACCAATTATGATTGAAAATAGAGACCCTAAAATAACAACCAGCAAAATCGCAGACTCACTTAATCCAAACCAGAGAAGAGCAAGAGGAAGCCAGCATATGCTTGGAAGTGCCTGCAAACCTAGAACCAATGAACCGAAAGTTTCATCAAGCAATTTTACTCTCCCTATTAGAAGGCCTATCCCTAATCCAACCACTATTGAGAGTCCATACCCTATAAGAATCCTCTTCATGCTGATTAAAATACCAATTATGAAGGTCTTATCTTCAAACCCTGCAACAAGTGTCTTCAAAACACCAACCGGTGATGGGAAAATATACTCTGGCCAGAGCCTTAGGGAATAAAGTCCCTGCCACAGTCCCGTGAGAATAAGATAAAAGAGAATTAATCTAGTTAATCTCCTACTCATCTGTAAGCTACCTCTTCTACTTTGCGTTCCAATTCTTCCATTTCTTCTCTTATGTCATCTGTAATCCACTTTGTATTTAAAAACACCTCCGGGGCATCTGCCCTTCTCGGTCTTGGAATATCAATCTCATACTCTGCCTTTATTCTTCCAGGATTTTTGGCAAAGACTATCACTCTATCACCAAGAAGCACGGCTTCTTGAACGTTATGCGTGACAAAAACAATGGTTTTATGTGATTCGCTCCAGATATTCTGTAATTCTTGCTGAAGCGTTTCTCTAGTGTGGACATCGAGTGCTGCAAAGGGTTCGTCCATGAGGAGAATCGCCGGCTCCATGACTAAAGCCCGTGCTATCGCCACACGCTGTTTCATACCCCCCGACAACTGGTGAATGAACGAATTATGAAATTTTTCATCAAGGCCTACAAGTTTAAGGTAATCAACTGCAAGGGTTCTTCTTATCTTAGGGTTGACTTTGAGTATTTTTAAACCAAACTCTACATTTTCTATCACTGTAAGCCAGGGAAAAAGCGCGCCCTCTTGAAACACAACCACACGGTCTGAACCAGGACCAGTTACACGATTTCCGTTTGACCAAATTTCACCCTGAGTAGGTTTATCAAGTCCTGCAATTAAATTAAGAAGCGTAGATTTACCACAACCTGACGGACCAACAATACAAACAAATTCTCCTTCATGGATTGTCAAATTAATATTATCAAGAGCAGTAACCTTTCCATAATTTGTCTTGAATACTTTTGACACATTCACAACCTGAAGCCTTGGCTGTGATTTCTCAATTTTTTGAATGAAAATATGCCAAACCCCTTTTTTTTCTATAACCCAAAATGGATAACCTCTTCGTTTGCAGAACCTCGGTGCGTTTTCCTTAGCCGTAGGTTCATGGTCACATAAAGCCTGAAGAATTTCTTTATCCTTAAGACTTCTCATTGTTTCTCTAATGACGTTGAGTGGATGAGGGCAAACCGCTCCCCGAAGGTCAACCACCCTGTGTGGTTTTAATTCATCAAGCTTTATTAACTCTTCACTCTGTCCCAATCTCTCTTCTTTAATCACTTTTTCTCCCCTTTCTTTGAAATTTCCAGTTTCACAGGTGGAAGTCCTTTTTCAGCTAGAACTTCGTTTAGTAAAGTTAAGTCATAAATGTTTGATAGGTCTGGCTGTTCTTTTCCTAAAAATCCTAATTCAAACGCCCGCCTTGCCGACTTAAAAAGCGAGATTGCAATAGGATCGTAAGTAAAGCTGATTCTTTTCATTGACTCATCAAGAACACCTTTAGGTAGGGCTTTACCCGTTTCCTTTTTTATCTCTTCATTAAGTATCTTTTTTGCTTCTTCAGGATTTTTGTTTATCCAGTCTGTAAGCTCGACATGAGCTGTTATCCATTTCTTAACCAACATCCAGGAAAAGCCTTCCACCGCCTTCGAGTATCAACCTTGAAACCCAGGGTTCAACCGTCCACGCTCCGTCAATTTCTTTCTTGAGAAATAAAGTCAGTTGATCAGGGTTCGCAAGCGGTATCACCTGCACGGTGCCCCCTTTTTCTTTTACCTGATAGCCATTTTCTTTAAGCCAAGTTCGTAGCGCTACGTCTTGAGTATTTCCTAACTGTGGAGAGGCAATTCTTTTACCGTTAAAATCTTTTACAGTGTTTATCCCTGAATCCGCTCTAACTACAAGAGCTGCTCCACCGCTTGCCGCTCCAGCAATTATACGAAGGGCCCCTCCTTTAGATTTTATGTAACCGTTAATTGCAGGATTTGGACCTATGTATGCAAGATCAAGCTGCTCGGCAAATAATGCTTCGATCGCCGATGGACCGGCATTAAAGATTTTCCAGTTAACCTCTACACCTTCTCCCAAAGCTTTCTCAAACCACCTATTTGCCCGCCCAATAATACCCTGAGCATGGGTTATGTTAGGGAAATGACCCACGCGAATAGTTATTTGAGACCCATTTGCAACTACTGCTGATTCCAAACTTAGCAACCCTAGAGTTAACACTGTTACTAGAATCCAAGATAGGTACTTCATCTTAGCATTCTCCTCCACAGTTTGTTTTTTGCCCATGTTATAGATTAATGTATTTGCAAGAAGGATGCCAAATAAAGAATTTTCTATTTTTCTAAGGAATTCGCAGTAAAATTTGAATGTAGGCTGATTAAGGATTAATCAACCTATGTAAGGAGTTAACCATTCTGTATATTTTTATGACAACATTCATGAGCTTTGCCTTTATTTCCCTGAGATATAACAATTGCAACCTCAACCCATAGAAGTCGGGCGCAGGGGACTGTCGGCTTCAACCGACAGGGGGAATGAGTCCTCCCTTTGTCTCCTTTGTCGCGTTAGACAAGCGCAAGTTTTATAATTAGATTTGGTGATGGTAATATGCCAAAGGATGCGAACATACTCGGCGAGCGTTGGTCGGTGCATTATGGTGGTGTGTGTGAAATTCGCTATCACTTCGTTTGGTGTCCGAAGTATCGTCGTCCCGTCTTGCAAGGAGCAATAGCCGGTCGGCTTAAGGAACTTTTGCAGGATTGCATTGCCGCCCTCGGCGGAGAGGTTCCGGAATTGGCGATTCAACCCAACCACGTTCATCTTTTCGTGCAGATGCAGACGCCTTACCTTTCTCCGGCCCAAATCGCCTTCCGCCTGAAGGGCTACACAAGTAGAGTTCTGAGGTAGGAGTTCGCCGAGTTGCGCCGCAGACTTCCCACACTCTGGAGCCGTTCCTACTATGTCGGGACGGTCGGACAAGTCAGTAAAGAGACCGTTGAACGATACATCGCAGGGCAGAGAGGGAGATAACAAACGATGATATTGGCTTACCAGTACCGTCTCAAGCCGAATAGGACGCAGGAAAGGCTTCTGGCGACACTCCTTGGCGTTGCTTGCCGTCTCTACAACGAAGCGCTCGCCGAGAGGAAGAAAGCTTGGGAACAGGAGAGACGAACCGTCACCTATCTCGACCAAGCAAGGAAACTGACAGAATCGAGGAAGATCGATAATGAAATCGCCCGCTTGAACTTCAGTGCCGCCCAGCATGTCCTTCGTCGGCTGGACAAGGCGTTCCGGCAGTTTTTCAGAGCCGTCCAAGCAGGACAGAAGGTTGGTTATCCTCGGTTTAAAAAACCTCATCGTTTTCGCACATTGGAATTCACCTACGGAGATGGGACGAAGATTAAGCCCGATGAAAGGGAACGGTTGCGGCTTTATATCCAGAATGTCGGCATGATTAAGGTTATCTGGCATCGCCCTTGAAGTCTCCGATGACCTTCTCCACCGGCCTTTGCCCCCAACGAGGAAGGTCGTCGGCATTGATGTCGGTGTGGAAAACTTGCTGGCACTCTCCGATGGCAGGTTCATAGATAATCCTAAGTGGCTTAGGCGTATAGAAGCAAAGATTGCCAAAAAGCAACGCATCCTCAGTAAAAAGGTCAAAGGCTCCAAGCGTTGGAAGCACATGTGCAAGCAAATTGCAAAACTTTACCTTAAGTTCGCCCGACAGCGCCGGGACTTCTACTTTAAGTTGGCGGCAGAGTTGGTCGGAGACCACGACTTGATTTGCACTGAAAACCTGAACATCAAAGGCTTGGCTCAGGGTAACCTGAGCAAGTCGGTGCTTGATGCCGGTTGGTCAGTGTTCCTTCGTCACATCCTTCCCTACAAGGCTTGGAGGGTTGGTAGGGAAGTGGTTTATGTGCCCGCCAACGGCACGAGCCAGACCTGCGCAAACTGCGGTGCCCTTGCTCCCAAAGACCTGTCCGTTCGCCGGCATGACTATCCACACTGTGGATTCTCCGTTCATCGGGACATCAACTCCGCTCTTTTGATACTTCAACTGGACTTGGAACGAGCCCGCAGGGACCGGGTGAATGCCCGGTCATGCCTGCAGGAAGCCGTCGGCTTTAGCTGACGGTAGTTCACCAAGTTTAGTTTGAAAGAGTCGGATGAAAGCGGTTAACTGCCACCAACTGCCTAGGTCAGACTTCTTCGCGTTTTTCAGGCAGGATGGCTCATTCGACGGTATTCGATCACAAAATCAAATTCTGGAAAGAGTGTTGGAAGTTTCATGATATTAAAAACAAAAAGTCCCGTAGACAATCTATCAACCCAGGATGATGTAGGCCATCCAAAGTGAATTACAAACCTTCTTTCTGGAAAGTCTGCTTTCAGCGTATAGAGGATCGCTAGAATCGAGTGATAAACGCTCTGGGTCTTAAATATTGGAAACCTGAAATGGTTTTCGCCCATCTTGGGTGGAATTCCTTGCCTCGGAGAAAAGAAGGTTATAAAAAAGGCATCCTTCCTTAGTTCCTCCTTCTTCTCTCCCGGCCTTTTAAAATAGATGTGAATAGTGGTCTCGTCACGCTCTGCAATCCTTGCAATAAGCTCCATGGGGAAATCGGTTCTTTTTATCTCTTCGATCTCAGGAGCCCTTTTTCTTGCAATCTGTGTCCCGGCTATAAGGAAGAAAACCACTGAAATCGCCCAAAGAACCAATCCATATTGTTTATGAAAAGCAACGTAGATAAAGCATGAGAAAAACATGAACCATATGAGAAGTGTTCCAATAAGAGAAGTAGAATAGTCTTTTATCTCTTGCGTTCCTTTAAAGAAACGATATATGAGAAGGCTTCCCATATTTATACAGAAGCTAGCAAGAAGCCCTATTGCATACATCTCAGCAAGAATGCTTTGGGCACCGCCTGTAATGATAAGGATTATTGAGTATAAGACCGCATTAAGTAAATGAATCCTGTAGAGTGACCCCCTCGAATTAGTCATAATAAGCCATTTAAACCCATAGCGGTGAGCCACGCGCTCGAGTAACTCACTCGATGCAACGAATGCTGTATTTACAGCCATCATAAGAGTTATACTTGCCAAAGAACCAACAGCCAAGCCGAATGCGGTATTACCTACAACCCTTGCGTAATGTGTAATCAGGTCCCCCCTATGAGCATCGAAATCAATTGGGGAGGAAAGTACAAGTGTCGAAACAACAGGGGTAATAATCCCAACGGTGAGTGCAAGGAATATATAAGCCCTTTCGATATCACGCCAACTCTTTACAAGTCCTGCAGTTTGTATAACAGATTCAATTCCCGAATAAGCCAGAATGCAACTTCCAACCCCCGCCGCAACGGTGTACATGGCGTGAAAGAGGTTATCCCCTGTAAGGTCTCTAGAGACATTATCAAAACTTGCCTTAATTACTTCTAAATTCTGGGGTGTAAAGTGGAAGAAACCGAGAGTGATGAGGTTGAGTACGATGAAAATAGCTACTATAAAGACAGAAAACGTAAATCTCGCATTCTCTCTTATACCAAGAATATTTAGCCCTGTGATAAACCAGATTATAGCAAATGGAAGAAGAGTTTCTATAAAAGGGGGAAGTGAAATGAAAGTCGTTCCATTTGCTACGGCACTCACTGAGGAGATACATGCTGTAAGTATGTAGTCAACCATTATAGAGGCAACGGCGATAAATGAAATTTTAGGACCTAGCACAAGATAGGAAAATGAGTAAACACCGCCCCCTTTTATCCCGTTTTTCTCGAGGATTTCTGCAATCTCGACCATTCGGGTTGTTGAGAAGCGAATGAATATAGAGGTAAAAATAATAAAGAATATTGCTTTATTTCCTATAAATCTATGCGCCTCGCTCGGAGCATAGAATATGGACGTGAATTCATCCATAAAGGTAATAACACCAACAGAGAGCCATGTAAGCCACCACCTACCTCCACACAGATAAGCAAGGAGATTCTTCTTCCGAATTAGACTGACAAATAAAACTTGCTCTGTTGCAAACATCAATTTTAATTGATTTAAATGAGAGAAAAACAAGTAATAGCAAAAATTGGTTTTCTCCTCCACCCCTTACAATCACATGGATGTTATAAACTACAGCCATAAGGGATGCAATCTTTTTCTTATTCCCCCACTTCCTCTCCCTTATACTATCCCCAAACTTCCTTTTTATCACTGAAATCATTGTCTCACATAACCATCTTTTTCCATAAATACCACTCCA
>Ga0101943_1001479_pt1 | contig 19994 bp, 12 predicted proteins | sample DewCreD2012metaG_5_FD_75244 | JGI IMG/M metagenome (GOLD analysis project Ga0101943, IMG submission 75244) | Hot spring sediment bacterial and archeal communities from British Columbia, Canada, to study Microbial Dark Matter (Phase II) - Dewar... ... | reverse complement strand
AGCGTCAACAGGTCGTTCGAGCGATAGAGCGCCACGCCGTCCTCGAACGTGAGGCGCTCGCCAGCGAGAACCTTCTCGGCGATCGGCGCCAGTTCCGAACGCGCGATGTACGTCTCCATGCTCTCTTCCTCCCGTGGGCGAGTGTGCGTCATCGCCAGAGCACCTCCCCGCCCATCGTGAATAAAAGGATGAGGCTCACGCAGGCGTTAGTGGTGAAGAAGGCTTCGTTGACCCGCGAGAGATCGTCGGGGCGAACGAGCCGATGTTGTCGGATGAGGAGCAAGAGCGTCGCCGCAAGGCCCACTCCGCCCAGCCAGCGCAATCCGGCTAAGCGGAAGGCCCACACAAGACTGGCGAAGGCGATCCCGTGAAAGACCCGCGCGATCCGAAGGGCGCGTCGGAGGCCAAATCGCGCCGGGAGCGAGTGCAAGCCCACGCGCCGATCGAAGTCCACGTCCTGACAGGCGTAGATCACGTCGAAGCCGGCCACCCACATCATGACGGCGAGGCTCACCGCGAGGGGGAGCCAACTGTCCAAAGCGCCGCGCACGGCGATCCAGGCTCCTGTCGGCGCGATGGCCAAGCACCAGCCGAGCACCAGATGCGAGTACTCGGTGAACCGCTTCGTGTAGGAGTAGAGTAAGATCGAAGCGAGCGCCACCGGAGCCAACATCAGCGTGAGCCGATTCAACATGGCCGCCGCCACCAGGAACACGGCCGCCGAGACGACCGTGAAGGCGCGGACGTAGCCCGGGCTCACGCGCCCGGCCGGCAATGCGCGATTCCGCGTTCGCGGATTCTGGCGATCGAATTCGCAATCCACAAGCCGGTTGAAGGCCATCGCGGCACTGCGCGCGCCCACCATGGCGACCAGAATCCAAAAGAGCGTGCGCCCGTCGGGCAGACCCTCGGCGGCGAGAATCGCGCCTAAGAGCGCAAACGGTAGGGCGAAGAGCGTGTGCTCGATCTTGATCATCTCCAGCGTCAGACGCGTGTTTCGCCACAACGCCATCGCCGGAGAAGGCCGCGCGGACATCTTCGACATCGCGCCCATCCTCACCCTTGCCCTCCTCGCCACATCGTCTCTTGGGAATGCTCGATCCCCAGGTGGTCGAGAATGCGATAGACGAAGTGCTTCACCAGATCGTCAATCGTACGCGGGCGATGGTAGAAGGCCGGCATGGCCGGCAGGATCACCGCTCCCAGTTGCCGCAGCGTCAGCATGTTTTGCAAGTGGATCGCGTTGAGCGGGGTCTCGCGCACGACGAGAACGAGGCGCCGCCCCTCTTTCAACGTCACATCCGCGGCGCGATGGATCAGGTTCGCCGTCGCCCCCGTGGCGATCGCGCCGAGCGTCCCCACGCTGCAGGGAACGATGACCATTCCATCCACCGGATAGGAGCCGCTGGAGATGGGCGCGGCCAGGTCGTTCAGTTGAAAACACACGAGCTTGCGGCGAGAGAGACCGAGCTGATCGGCGACCTCGGGACTGAGCGGGGCGGGGATCTCCACATCCAACTCCTCGGCGAAGACGCGACGTCCGTTGTCGCTGATGAGCAGATTGATCTGCCGGACGCGCGGACTCGCATCCAACAGTTGCAGCAGCCGCTGCGCGTAGCACGCACCGCTGGCGCCCGTGACGGCGACCGTGATGGAAACGCCCTCGCCCATAGCGCCCATCGCGTTTCGGGAAACAAGCGTACCGACCTTCGGAAGAGCTTGTCAAGAAACCGCGGTCCCTGCGCCAGGAGATCGTTACCAGGGGGAGCCCTGGACATGAAAGGGGGCATCCTCCGGGCAGGATTCTGGAAGAGTGCCCGGAGTTGAAGTTTAAAAGTCTTGCAAGAGAAAGCCTCAGCCTTCGAAGCTCGGCTTGAAGCTTGGTACCTCTTTACCTGTGGAGCTTTCTTGAAGGGTCTAAGTGATCTCCATTATTTCATTATTTCCTTTAGTCCGACAGCGCCCATAAGAAGCCACGTATGAGGAATCTCAATCGCACCACTAGGCAACAAGATAGTAGTTTTAAATAAGTAGATGTGCAAGAAGGTCTTCATATGTCCGATCGACCCAATGCCGAGATACGGACCACCATACTGATAACTATAAGCCAACTTAATTATTGTACGAATTTCTCCACTCTTTTTTACTGCTTCTATTCCAATCATAGGATATTGCCCAAGTTGACGCTTCAAGACGATTATTGTTCCCTTGCCTCCGGCCCCGGAAGTGACCAATAGCGCTAAAGCGGTCCCGGCTACGGCTGCTGTAATCCATGCCGTATATGTTACATCAGCCACCCACTTGGGCCCCTTCCATTCCTCCCGAAGTTCGCTCCATTCGCCATAGCCGCCAAGTGTAACTACGTGACCTGCTACCTTAAGTGACCACCCTAGACCACGAACAAAGCCCCCCAAGGCGCCGCCTGTTTCTGCTGGAGGGCAAGTGGAAATGTACCCACCAGGGGGAGGATTGGGATCACAGGTCACATTACTCAGACCGTAATAATACATCTGCCATTTGCTCTCGTTCCCAACAAGAGCAGTTTCCCTATAGCATTTACCCTGATACTTTTGCCGACATTCTTCAAGGCGTTTCAAACACTGGTCCTTGGGTAGCTTCCTAGCAGCAGAATAGCAATCGCTCCATTCCTCGCAGGCTCCAAGGCCTAGTGGATCCACAAGCGTCAGAGGGTTATTTGCCACATAGGTATACGCGTTTCCAGCATTCAGCCAATCAGCCCACGTACCAATCGGATCCCTGTGAATAAACCTGCCGACTCCCGGCTGATGGTACCTAGCCCGGTAATACAGCATCCCCGCTTCGGGATCATACCGCCGGCCAGTGAAAAGATACGGGTTGCTTGTGAAGGCTTGCGTCAGGCTCGGTTGGCCATAGGCATCGTAAGTCACCCGATCCACTACGCCGCCTGTCCTGTTCGTCAACGCAGCGACGTAAGTCTTGGCGTCTTGCTGGTAGAAGAAGGTTTGGTCTATGACGCCGTCATTGTTTATGTCTTTGTCGAGCGTAAGCGGCTCATCAATCCACACACCGTAGACGTACTGCTGTGTGGAGCCAGCCCTTTGTTCCTCAATCTCCCGCCAGCCGTCGTAGAGGTATCGCACCCGGTCATCGAAGCTCGTCGTGTTCGTGACAATTCTTTCATTTCTCCGGTTGTGAGCATCGTAACGGTAGATGGCGATCTCAGCGTCGTCTGATTTACGGATAACTCTCCGCAGACGGTTGGCGAAGTCGTACTGGTAGCGGTTGGTGCCGTCGTCAATAAGGTTGCCGTTGTCGTCGTGAAGTTGTGGGATACCGGCGAAGGACGTATATTCGTTCATGTTGTTAGCTTGGTTGGGCATGTCTTGGCGGCTGGCCCAGTTGTTCGCGCCATCGAGCTGCCAGGTGTCCTCCGGCTCTCCTTGACGGGCGAAACGCACGAGGCGATAGATGGAGTCGTAGGTGTAGTCCTCTCGGCGGTTGTTATCGTGCTGCTTGATCTCGAAGAGTTTGTTGTTGGCTCGGTCGTAGTCGTAGGCGAAGCCGGCCACGAGGCTGTTGTCCTGCCGCAGGTGCCGGTGCAGCACCACGCGCCTGAGCCCATCGTAGCCGATCTGCCTCTGGCGCGCATCGTCGAGATAGGTGAGCCGCACGCCGTTTGAGTAGGTGCGCTCGAGCACCCGACCGGGGCCAATGTAATCGTAGTCTACGATTGGTCTGTTGCGCATTGTCCGTGGTCCGTTGTCGTTGATGCGATCAATCCGGTCGAGTTTGTCGAAGGTGATTTCGAGTTCGCGGCCATTGGGGTAGATGAGGCCAGTGCGGTTGTTGTCCCCCATCCAACGGCTGGAGACGGCATGGCCGTTCTGCACTTCTTCCAGCAGGCGGCTCAAGCTGTCATAGGCGTAGGTGACGGTGGCGTCGTCTTGAGTATCATCAGGCTCGTTGTTGTCAAAGGAGCGGGTTATGCGGGAGAGCCCGTCGTATTCGAATTCCTGCAAGGTTGTGCCGATGACTTGCCACTCGATGCCCGGCTCCTTGAAACAGCCGGCCGGATGCGGCGTGGCCGAAGTCGCCCGCGTCACGTCCTTGCGCACGAGCCGACTGATGCCATCGTAAGTATTGCGGATGATCGAGCCGTTTTCGTCAATCATGCGGGCGAGATTGTCATCGGCATCATAGGTGTAGACATTGCATGTCTGGTCGTCGAAGATCTCGCGCGCCAGGCGATTCAGGTCGTCGTAGACGTAGCGGGTGACGTTACCCTTGGGGTGGGTCGCTTCTATCACGCCGATGGAGGTGTTCTGGTCGCCCGGCAGGCTGCCGTCGTCGGCCATCGCAACCAATCTAGAGTTGGCGTCCCAGTCGTAATCAATAACGATCAACCCATCGGGGTTGGCTGGGTTGCTCGTGTCAGTCGGATTCTTTCCCTGGCCGTCCACGCGCAGGTGGCGGACTTCGGCGATCTTTCGGTTGATCCCGTCGTAAAAGTACTCCATCGTGTTGCCGGGACGATTGATTCTGGTCGCCGGTGACGAGCTATGGCTGGCGGCGGTTTCAATGAATCCGCGCTGATCCGTTGTATCCGTGTTGATCCGCGTTCTAAATGAATGGGCCGCGGATGAACGCGGATGGATCGGATTTTCACGGATAGGCTCAAGGTCAACCGCAGAGGGCGCAGAGACTCCTATCCCACTTTGCCGGATTTGGGGCGCTAAGTCGGATGCCGTCTTCTTAGCGATCTTTGCACTGTGGCGGTTAGCGGCATTTGAGAACACGGATGGACGCGGATTGGAGAGATTTTCACGGACAAGACCAGATTTAACTGCAAGAGACGCAGAGGACGCTGAGGTAATTGGAGACTTCTCGGCGGTCTCTGCGCCTCGGCGGTGAGTGTTTTTAGCAACCCCCCTGGCGCCAGGGTTGTTTCTTGATGCCTGAGCGGGGGCAGGGAAGAGGCCGAGGGGGTCGGGAATGAGGTCGGCCGGGTCTTCCGAGTGTTGGGCATCGCTCATGAAGATGAAATTGTCCCGACTGTCATAATGATAGCGCGTCGTCTGGCCGATGTTGTCCGTCGTGCGGATCAGGCGGTTTAAGGAATCATAGATGTTGAGGGTGGTGAAAGTTTCTCGCAAGTCCGGCACTTTGCCCGCTCGAACATCCTCGCGCTGGGTGATCTCGACCTCGACGACCTTCGTCACGTTGTTATTGTCATCGTAGCTGTAGCGCACCTCGTTCTCTTCCGGGTCGGTCTCGCGGATAACGCGATCCACGCCGTCATACTGCGTCTGGAACACGCTCAGGTCATCTTCGATCAAGAACGTGCGGCGGCTGTTGCGGTCGTATTCGTAGCGGGTCGTCACCCAGCCGTCATTCGCTCGTCCGAGCGGGCCGTCCTGTAAAATCGGCGTCCGCACGTAGGTCACACCACTGTATGCAAACAGCTTGTCGTTCCGCTCGAATATGCGGCTCAGTTCATCGTACTTGTACTCGACCTGGCTCAGCAGCGGCTGACGGAAAGATTGCAACGTAAGTGGCTGCGTGAAGGTGGCGGCGGCATTGCTCGTGGGGCTCTTGCCCCCCACCGGCCCGAAGTTCGACACGCGCACGACGTTACCGGTCGGATCGTATTGAGTGAAGCTCTGGTTGCCAATGGCGTCAATCACACTCACCTGCCGGTCGAAGCCGTCATACAGGTACGTCGTCACTTCTGGCCGACCATCGCCCGTGTTGTCGGCGCCATCAATGAGCGCGATCAAGTTGCGGTTCCCATCGTAGACGCGGGTGAAGGTGGACATATCGGCGCTATTGGGGATCGAGTTCAGCTCGGGAATGTCAGCATGAGCTTCCAGCCCCCGGAATTGATCCGTCAGTCCCCCGCGCGTCGAGGTGAACAGCAAATCCCGCTCATCGTAGACATACGAGACGACGTTGCTCGGCTGCGGCCCGGCCAGTTGTGGAGGGGAGCTAGTAGTCAGGAGCCGGGAGCCATTGGAGAGTAGCCAGTAGTCAGTAGCCAGGAGCCAGTTGTTCGTCCTGATTCCCGACCCCCAGCCTCTAGCCCCTTGTTCATTTGAAACGAATGCCAACGTCATGGACAACCCATCCTTCAGGCTTCGGAAGAGGGAAGCCACCATTTGTTTAATTCGGTTCCCCAGCGAGGTTTCCTCGAAACTCGTTGCCGCGCCCACGGCCATCGGACTGATCTCCAGGACGCGATTTTCATTCCGGTCGTAGCGATAGCGGGTCACGAGAATCTCGCGCGGGTTCTCGCTCACTTCCTGCCGCTCCTCGATCAGATTGTCCAGGATGTCATAGCTCATCGTGTAAGTGATCCAGTCGCCCGCCAGCTCCTGATTGTTCGAATCTCGATTCTCGATTTCACGTTTCACAACGTTATTGTTGTGGTCGTAGAAAATGTTCGTGCGATAGGCGAACGCCACCATCCCCCGGCTGCACTCGATGAGCGTCTGGTCATTACAACCCGCCCAATTGGGTTCCTCCGCGTTGCGCCGGGCTTCGGAGACATCGGCCGCGCGGATGATCTGGACTACCTGGTTGAGCTGATTCACGACATATTCTGTCAGGATGCCCCGACCATCCAACTCGCCGATCACATTCCCCACGCGATCATAGAAATACTGCCGCCGAATCTCTGCGGGCCGGGGATTTGTTCCCGAATTCCGCTCGGGCGAACTCACGGCGTCGCGGATCTCCTCCTTCAAATATCCAAACGGCTCGCTGCTCACGCCCGGCGTCAGATCGCGCCCATCTCCATCGGGATCGTTCTCGGGATAGTAGGTGTAAAATGTCACGTTGCCTTCGGGATCGCGTCGGCTCGTCATCTGCCCGAAGCGGTTATACGTGTAGGTCTCCTCAATGGGCTGTCTCGTCCCCCGCTCAATCCGCGCCATCTGGGAATCAGGCAGGAGATTCACCGTTGGACGGATTACCTTCACCACATTGCCTGCAATTTGATCGGTCCGTCCGTCGCCGTTGACATCCCCTAGCCCCATGGGAACATTTGCCCGCTGCAAGAGAGTGCGGACGGCCGATTCCGTCACCCCCAGCTCACGGGCCAACGCCGCGAAGTTCGTCCCTTCCTGGTAATCAAAGATGTAAACGGTCGTGTATCGCTCAGGGCTGTTGGCGCCGCCATTCTGTGGGACATAAGTTGGATCATTCCCACGGGCTTCGGTCACCGTCCGCACCTGGTTGTAAATCGGTTCGTAGCTATAGGTGATCCGGATCGCCGTTTGATCTCCACCCCGCCCACTGTCGGGCCTTCTCGTCTCGCTTACAAGATTGCCTTGCTGGAAGCGATCCGTGTTCTGATCGTCGTAAACATATTCCACGCGGTTGCCTTCGGGATTGATCTGGCGGAGCAACTCGCCCTCTTTGTTGTACTCGTAGCGGGTCTCGAAGAACTCAGGATCCCATTCTCGGATGTTCCGATTCATGAACTCCCGAATGCGCACAATGTTGCCCAGTTGATTGAACCGATACTCGGTGCGGTTGCCATTTCTATCGGTCACCGTGTTTTGAAAGACAGCCGTGTTGAAGTCACTGGGAGCCGCTGTGCCGAGGGTGCGATATTCATACGAAATCGTTCCCCCGGCAGGGATGCCGCTCTTGTTGACGCCACCGATAGTCTGCCGCAAGACTCGATCCACATGCGGCGAGGCCGGGTTGGTCTCGTATTCCACGACCACGCGCGGTGGCCCGCCCGCAGCCACCTCATTGGGGGCCGTGATGGTGAGCAAATTGTGATTGAGCCGCTCGTCCGCAAAGCGCGAAGAATACGTGTAGCGCGTCGTCTTGCCCGCTGGAAAATCGTTGCCGTTGGGAGTGCCCACGACAGCCGGCGACGTCACCGCCACCAAATCCCCATTGCGGTCGTACTCGAACCGAATCTTCCGTCCGGTGAAATCTTCCACTTCAATTAATCGCCTATTGGCGTTGTAGCGATAGACGATAGGTCGGCCCAAGGTGTCTATCACTCGAATGAGTTGCCCCTGCGCGTTGTACTCAAACCGCATCCGGTTCCCATTGCGGTCTCGAAGCTCTGTCATGCGGGCGATCCCATTGGCGTCGGGCCGGGAGTAGAAGACCTTCGTCCCGTTCCTGTCTCGCTCGGTGAAGGTTCCGTCAGTGTTCCTGACCAACCCGGTGTAAAATCCAGTTGGGCTGATATAACCTCCTCCAGTTAGCTCATAGCGGTCGGCCCGTCCGTAGCCATCCATTCGCAGCACACTCCCATCTGGCTCCACAAACAATCGCCGGTTGTAGTTGAACTCCCAGTTGTGCCCCAGCGGCCCGTCGAAGAAGATGCCGCTACGGTACTTCCGTTCAAACCTCCAGTTGAAGCCTCGACCCGGAATCTCTAAATCCACCTCATAGAGATAGAACTCACCACTATGTAGATAGACGGAATCATGGCCGACATCATTCTTAACCGAAGCCGGGAGGCACTCAGGACATTCAGCCGAAACCACCGGAATCCCGACACCATGAGCGACGTCTGTCCCACACTCACACGCTGCACTTTGCCACGACTCCAATGGGAATGTCGGGAAAGATATCGTATTTGGGGAGACTCCCAATAGGTCGCATCCTGCAAACGGGGTATTTGGAAACCTACCAGTATTCGCCTCCACATCCGCAAGACCCGATATAGGGAGTGGACCCTCGGTTTGTGCTCGCACGAGGAATTCGAACCCAGGACCCCGAGGTCCTATCGGACGAACCTCTGCCCCAGGGATATTAATTCTCACGTTTTGCATGCTAAACACTTCAACTCCTGGAGGCGGGACAAGAGTCAATCGGGCTGGGGTCCACAAGCCCCGAGGTATAGCTCTCCCACCTGTAGAGAGAACCTCAACGTCACACTGTACTTGTGCCGCCACGGTGGGAGAAGTCGCCGGCGAAGCCTCCGAAGCCGAATTCGGCGAAACCGATCCCATCTCAAGCACGCAGAAAAGCATGGCTAAGGCCCCAAGGACAAGGAGGGGAACCTTATGCCTCTTGAAGGCATTCACCGATAAGCGGAAGGCTTTCACCCTCAGCGCCAGCCAATTGCAAAGGATCGTAGGACGTGGCATCGCTCACCTCCAATGATATTCCTCCACCTATTTGTCAGGTGTTCGAGGCGGAGTTGAGGCGGCGGTTGTTGGCTGAGGGAGTGATTCAGCGCCAGAAAGTCGGCAAGTTGCGCGTGAGTGAGGTGATGACGATCATCGTTATCCAAGAGCTTGGGTTTTGCGGGCTGGCGGGCAGAACAAGACGTGCAGCGGGCTGTGGTACACGGCTCATGAGCGATGCGGTGACCTCTTTCGCTCGGAGGTTCGCCATACAACGTCCCTCACCACCTACAGTGATGAGCGTCTCTTCTCCGCTCTGGACCCGGATTAGCACACCCTCAACGGAAAGTCAAGCTGAAAATGCCTGACCCAGGAATTCCCCAAGTGAGGAAAAGGGCAGGAATGGCATGGCGATTGCGTGAGGAGTGAGCTATAACAGGGCCTCGGAATTTAAATCAAAGAGAGGAGAGGCCCGATGAAAATCACGACGAAAGCATTTTACCGCTTCTGTTGGGAAGACTACAAGGGGAAGAGCTATGTGGGGCGGATGAGGGATGGGCGAAAGAAGCCAGGGGTCCCCGCTGGGACGATCTTCCTGCTGATGGTCTTGATGGTCGCCTGGGGCAAGCGTCACTTTTTGCAGATGGATCAATGGGCGCGGCGGCGCTCGGTGCGGCGGCTGTTGGGCTGCCCGGAGCGAGCCTTGGTGTGTTCGGACAGCACGATGGAGCGCAGTCTGTCCGGCTTTGCTGTGGGGCCGGTGCGGGCGTTCTTGGGGCAGATCTACCAGCGCCAACCGATTCAGGCCGTGCAGGTGAAGGTGGGATCGCAGCGGCTGCGCTGTGGAGCCATCGATGGGAGCGAGTTTGGGCACTTTGCGGCCAGTGGGCTGCTGGTGCTGGGTCGGGCTGTGGATCTGTTCGTGGATGCCGAGCCCATCGAGCGTCACGGCAAGGAACTGGCGGCCAGCCGACGGTTACTCAAGCGGAGTGTGCGTCGGTTCGGGCGCGGGTTTGTTGACCTGTTGGTGCTGGATGGATTGTATGTGGCGCAAGGGTTCATCAACGAGTGCCTGGCCGGGGGCATTGACGTGGCCATCAAGACCGGGGAAGAAGACCTGCTGATGCTTCAGCACGCCAATCGGCTATTTGACCAGTGTCAGCTCTTCACCGGGGTGGAGCACGTCACCGGCTGTGATGCCGAGCGCCGGTGCACCTATGAGGTCTGGGCCTGTGGGGGCTTCACTCACCGGGGTGTGTCGGTTCCCTTGACCATCGCCCGCGTCCAGGAGACCTACCTCAAAGAAGAGAGGCAGGAGCGATTTTACGTGGTGACGACGCGGCCCGGGCTCAGAGCCTTGGAGCTACGAGAGGTGGGCCATCGGCGCTGGCACGTGGAGAACAATGGCTTTCGTGCCCTTAATGCCTTGTGTCATACCAAGCGGGTCTTCACTCATGACGCACACAGTTTCCTGGCCGGGCTGTTGATCTTCCTGGTCGCCTTCGATTTGATCCATCTGTTTGCCAGCCAAGTTGATCCTCACTGGCTGCACCAAGAGATGGGAGCGGTCCGCTTCACCCTCGGCTTGGTCTGCTCGTTATTGGCCGAATCGCTCTCTGCTCAGTACGGTGATCCGGATACCTCTTGAGCGGAACGATCCACCCCCTGTCAATCCCGGATCGGCTGTCACCAGCCCAACACAGATCCTTCAACAGAACCATCGCTCGCCTCCCCCCTCCGCCGCTCCTTTGGTCGCGGAACCGAAGACGTCTGCCTGCCGGAGGGCGCTCAGGCTTCCAGATCTCTCTGCCAGCTCGAACGACCCTCGCTCCTGGACTCAGAGTGCCCCTTCTTGCTCCCTCCATTGCTGAAGCTGGGGAATTTCTATGCCTGACCCAGGAATTCCCCCGGTGAAGAGAGAGGCAGAAAAGGGCCTTGGGGGTGAGGGATAAAAAGGGCCTCTGAGAGAATGACATTCCGGACCTGATGAACATTCGGTTGTGCCGGGAGCGATCTCAAAAGCTCCACCCAGCGAAGGCGGGATGGGCGGAAGCGGCCTTTTTTGCCGATGGATCAGTTTGCCCGGCAGCGGGTGGTCACGCGGCTGTTGGGAGGCCCAGGAGCGAGCTATGGTCTGTTCGGACTCGACGCTTGAGCGCAGCTTACCGGGGTTTGAGATTGAGCCGGTGCGGGCGGTGTTGGCCCCGCCGCTTGGCTCCCCTTATCCCTCTCCCGGATAGGGCTTATCCCTTCCTCCCACCTCTTCTCTATGAGCTGGGGGATGTCTTGACTTATTGCACTGCTCCGTGGTCTCGCCGGGCGAGGCCGAGGCCCCAGCTTGACAGCCTGAATGGCCTCGATTCATCATCGTTTGGTAGTGGAACATGCTCGACGCCTATCGAGAGGAGTTAGCTCGGTTCCACGAAGCGCTCGCGCGCGAGGAATACGAGTATTATTCGGGACGAAAGGAGACGCTGGAGCTGGAGCCGATCTACGATCGGTATGGACACCTCTTCACGCGCGAGGCCATCGAGGCGTTGCGGCGCGAGCGCGAGGCGATCCCCGAGTTTTTCGAGACCTCGCGCCGCGCGCTCGATCTCTTGATCGCCGACGCCACCGAACGCGCGCTGGAGATGAGCGTCCACGCCTTGACGGAACAGATCGCGCGCGCGGAGGCGGAGGCGGAGATCCTCTGGGACGAGGCGACGCTCACGTTCTCTCAGGCGAAGCAACGGTTGGCGACCGAGCCGAATCCTCAACGGCGTCGGGAGCTGCAGGCGCAGTGCACCGAGATCATTCGGCGGACGAATGAACTCCGTCTGGAGCGATGGCGCCAGCTGCATCGCGCGGCGCGCGGATTCGGGTATGCGAACTCTCGAGCGCTCTATCAAGCCGTGCGCGCGCGGGATTTCGAGGGGCTCGGGCGCCAGTGGACGCGGTTCTTGGAGGAGACGGACGAGCTGTATCGGGCGCATCTTCATGATGCGCTGATGAGCGAATTGGGCTTGCGCCCGGCGGAAGCCGATCGCGCGGACATCCCGGCCTTCCTTCACCTGGAGCGCTACGCGGACGTCTTCCCCCGCGATGGCCTGCGAGCGATCTATGAGGAGGTGCTGCAGGGACTCGGCCTCCAAGCCGATCGGCAGGCGAACATCGAGGTAGACGACGAGGAACGTCCCCGTAAGCATCCGCGCGCGTTCTGCGCCCCGATTCGAATCCCGGAGGAGATCAAGCTCGTTATCGCCCCAAACGGCAGCGTGCCGGATTACCAAGCCCTGCTTCACGAGGCCGGACATGCGCAGCACTACGCGTGGACGTCGGCGGCGCTCCTGCCCGAGTTCAAGTATTCGGGCGATCGCGCCGTGAGCGAGAGCTACGCGTTTCTGTTCGAGTCGTTGCTTCGGGAGCCGCGTTGGCTCAACGAGGTGTTGCACTTTCCGGCGAGCGAGCATTTCCTGAAGCTCATGTGGGTGCATCGGCTCTTCCTCCTGCGCCGATATGCCGCCAAGGGCGAGTACGAGCAACTCCTCCATACGGCCGATGAGCCGGAGGCCCTCGCCTCGGAATACGCCGAGCGACTCACGCGCGCGACGGGATTTCGCCATGGGCCCGAGGAATTCCTGAGCGATGTGGACGATGGCTTCTACGCGGCCGATTATTGGCGGGCGTGGGTGGCTGAGGTCTGGTTGCGCGATCACGTGAAGACGCGATTCGGACATCGGTGGTGGCGGCACCCACGAGCCGGGCGCTTCCTGATCGAGTTGTGGGAGACGGGCGAGCGCTACACGGTCGAGGAGATCATCCGGCAGATCGGCACCGGTGACCCTTCGATCGAACCTCTCGTGGACGAAGTGCGCGCGGCCTTGGGACGGCGACGGAGGCGCGGATGAGTGACGAAGAGCGCGTTCGCGTTCCGCTCGGTGAGCGCAGCTACGACATCGTGATCGGCGAAGGTCTGCTGCGGCGCGCCGGAGCGCTGACGCGGAATGCCTTGGAAGCGGCCGGGTTGCGGACCTCGCGCTTGGCCCTCATCTCCAACGCGCGCGTATTCGAGCTTTACGGGCGAACGCTCTGTTCCGGTCTTCGGCGAGCGGGCTTCGCCCTCTCCGTCCATCTTGTCGGCGATGGCGAACGCTACAAGACCTTGCGGACTGTCGAGCGGCTGTACCAGGAGCTGGCCGAACGGCGCTTGGATCGGACGTCAGCGATCGTCGCGCTCGGCGGGGGGGTCGTCGGCGACATCGCCGGATTCGTGGCCGCCACGTTCTTGCGGGGGATCGCGTACGTGCACGTCCCGACGACCGTGTTGGCGGCCATTGATAGCTCAATCGGCGGCAAAACCGGCGTGAACTTACCGCAGGGGAGGAACCTCGTCGGCGCGTTCCATCAACCGCGGCTCGTGCTCGTGGACGTCGCGACTCTGCGCACGCTTCCGCCTCGAGAGGTGGCTGCCGGTTTGTGCGAAGCCCTCAAATATGGGGTCATTCGCGACGCCGATCTCTTCGACCGGATCATCGCGCACCTCAGCGCGCTCCGAAGCGGAGAGGCGGCGGCTTGGATCCCCGTGATCCGACGCTGCTGCGAGATCAAAGCCGACATCGTCTGCCGGGATGAGCGAGAGGCCGGACTTCGCCGAATCCTCAACTTCGGACACACCTTCGGACATGCGCTGGAGTCGGTCACCCGCTATCGTCGCTTGAAGCACGGCGAGGCCGTCGGCTATGGGATGCTCATGGCCGCACGTCTGGCCGTGCGTCTGGGCCTGCTGCCACTGGGAGAGGCCGAGCGTCTCCATCGTGCGGTCGCCGCCTGTGGGCGCTTCCCTTCGATCGCCGATCTCGATCCCGATGCGGTCCTGGCCGCGATGCGCCATGATAAGAAGGCGCGAGCCGGACGCTTGACCTTCGTGCTCCCAACGCGCATCGGTCACGTGACGGTACGCGACGATGTCCCCCTTCGAATCGTCCGTGCCCTCCTTCGCGAGAGCTTGCGCGACCTCTCGTCGTGAGCTTCTGGACATGTCGGGAGCTTCGTGCGACCCGGGCGAAATAGTCCGTGGAGGTGGAAGGCTACCGGAAGCTCTCTACGGCCGCCGCCTCGTCGTCGAAGATCTCGAAGACGGTGTCCAGCTTCGTGATCGTCAGGACCTCTCGGATGCGCGGAGGGACCTGGAGCAGCTTCAAGCGTCCTCCGCGATTTCCCACTGCCGTATAAGCGCTCACCAGCTCTCCGATGCCCGAGCTGTCCATGTGCGTGACGCCGGCGAGATTGAGCAAGACGTTGCGTCCCCCTTGCTGGATCACGCGGTGCACGGCATCGCGAAAGTGAAGCGTTCCCTCGCCGATCGTGATCCGCCCTTCGATGTCCAGGATATGCACATCTCCGATGGTGCGATACTCGATGCGGAGCATCTACGAGCTCCTCGGACGAATCCGCTTTCGCAGGCGGACGATCGTCCCCTTGCCCGGCGACGACCAGATGTCCACTTCGTCCATGAACGCCCTCATGTAAAAGATGCCGCGTCCGGTCGGCTTCAACAGATTCTCCGGGTCCAGAGGGTTGGGCACCTGGGAGAGGTCGAAGCCGCTCCCCTGGTCCCTCACGCAGATGCTGAGGCCGTCGTGATTAAAGGCATATTGGATCTCGACCCGCTTCTGCCGGTCTTCCTTATTGCCGTGCTTGATGGCATTGATGACGGCTTCGCGCACGGCCATGCTGATCCACATAGCGGTCTCTTCGTCAAACCCTGTGAGGCGGGCGAGCGTGGCGGTCACCGTCTCCACAAGCTCGACGAATTCGAAGCCGCTCGCCACACTCAGGCTGATGCTGTAGGTCTCTGGGGCCCTGTCCCCCCTCATGGAGCCCCCCATGCGCGCCGGAAGCTCCGGGACCGAACGACGTGTTCGGGAGAAGTGTTATCCGCGCGCGTGTGTTTTTCGATGGCGGAGCAAACGCTGTGCATCTTCGGAAGGAGTGGTGTAACATAGCAAGGGCTCTATGTCAAGCTGCGTGATCGGGAGAGCGAAGCGCATCGTGGGCGAGCTGCGCGTGCCGGGGGACAAATCGCTCTCGCATCGCGCGGCTTTGTGCGCCGCCCTCAGCGAGGGCGTCTCGCGATTGCACCGGTTCTCTCCGAGCCTCGATTGCGAGCGCACGCTCGCCTGTTTGCGGGCGCTGGGCGTTCCGATCGAGATCGCCGACGCCGAAGACGAGCTGACGGTCACCATCCGTGGGGTGGGCTTGGAGGGATTCGCGCCGCCCGAGCGAGCGCTCGATGCGGGGAACTCCGGCTCCACCATCCGCATGCTGGCGGGGATCTTGGCCGGACAGCCTTTTGAGAGCACGATCACCGGCGATGCATCGCTACAGCGCCGGCCTATGGACCGGATCGTGCATCCGCTGCGGCTGATGGGGGCTTCGGTGCGAGTGCGGGAGGAGCGCTATGCGCCCTTGACGATTCGCGGTGGGGAGTTGCGCCCGATTCGGTACCGGCTGCCGGTGGCGAGCGCGCAAGTCAAGTCGTGCGTGCTGTTGGCCGGGCTTTTCGCATCGGGGACGACGATCGTCGAAGAGCCCGTGCCGACGCGAGATCATACGGAGATCATGCTCGCTGAATTCGGCGCCGAGGTGAGCGTCGCGGATGGGGTCATCGCCGTTTCAGGGCGGCCTCGGCTCCGCGCGCGGGAATATCGCATTGCCGGCGATATCTCTTCGGCGGCCTTCTTCATCGCGGGCGCGCTCGCGCTGCCGGGCTCGCACTTGCTCGTTCGCGACGTCTTGCTCAATCCGACGCGCACGGGTTTCCTCGAGGCGCTTCAGCCGTGGGGAGCGCGCATCGAGATCGAAAACGTGCGGTGGTGGCACGGCGAGCCGGTGGGGGATGTGCGCGTCATCTCCTCTGCGTGCCGAGAGCGCGGACGTGCGGAGCCGCTCGTCCTCAGCGGAGCCCTCATCCCGAGGGTGATTGATGAGATTCCCTTGCTCGCTGTTCTCGCGACACAAATGCCCGGGGGGATGCTCGTGCGCGATGCGGCCGAGCTGCGTGTCAAGGAGAGCGATCGCATTCGCGTGACCGTGGAGAACCTGCGGCGTATGGGCGCGCGCGTGATCGAGTACGAAGACGGGTTCGCCATCGCTGGGCCGCAGTCGTTGCGGGGGGCGGAGATCGAGCCCGAGGGCGATCATCGCCTCGCGATGGCCTTTGCGATCGCGGCGCTTTTGGCCGAGGGGGAGACGATTATTCGAGACCCCGAGGTCGCGGCTATCTCCTTCCCAACGTTCTTCCACATGCTGGAGCGGATCGTCGAGCGATGAGGCGTATTTTCCTGGTCGGCTTCATGGGATCGGGGAAGACGACGGTCGGACGCCTCTTGGCTGAGAAGCTCGGATACGCCTTCCTGGACCTCGATGCGTTGCTTCAGGAACAGGCGGGCCTCTCGATCCCTGAGATCTTCGCGCGAATGGGCGAAGGGGCCTTTCGCGATATGGAGAGCCGCGCCTTGCGCGCGCTCGAAGCCCGGGAGGATGTTGTTGTGGCGCTCGGCGGCGGAGCCTTCGTGAGTGAGGAGAATCGTCGCGAGGTGAAACGGTTGGGCGTCTCGGTCTGGCTCGATTGTCCGCTGGAGGTCATCCTCAAGCGCTTGGAAGGGACGACGGATCGCCCCCTCGCTCGTTCGCCCGAGCAGATGCGCGCGTTGCTGGAGGCGCGCCTTGCGGCCTATCAACAGGCTGATCTGCACGTGGAGGCCGGATCTCTGACGCCGGAGGGCGTAGCCGACGAGATCATTCGTCGCTTGGGTCTTCGGCCGAAACGGTCGTGAACGCGTGCGCGAAGACCGTCTTCACGACACGCGTGAAGGGGTCGGTTGTGGCGCACCGGAAAGGACCTCCTCGTAAAGGGCCAGAACAGCGCGCGCCATCCTCTGGCGCGTGAAGTGCTCGCCGACATATCGGCGTGCGGCTTCCCCCAGCCGTTGGCGAAGCGCGTCATCTTCGAGCAAGCGATTCATGGCGTCCGCCAGGGCGTCCGCATTGGCCGGGGGGACGAGGAGGCCGGTCACCCCGTGCCGATTCACCCAAGCGAGGCCGGTCGGCAACGCCGTGCTGATGACCGGCTTCCCGGCGGCCATCGCTTCGAGCTGGACGATCCCGAAGGTTTCGCTCTCGTACGTGGAGGGGAGGACCAGCAGCTCGCACGCATGGTAATAGGCCGGAAGGTGTTCGTGCGCGACCTCCCCGAGGAAGACGACCCACTCCTCAAGCCCAAGAGCACGGACGCGCCGTCGCAAGGCGCGTTCGCGCGGCCCGCGCCCGACGATGAGGAGTCGCGCCGAGACGCGCGACATGGCCTCGATCAAATACTCCACGCCTTTGTAGTACACGAGCCGACCGACGAAAAGGATCAGGCGAGGCCCGAACTCCGCGCGAATCGCCGCGGCGCGCTGTTGCACGGTCTCGTTCGGTTGAAAGCGCGCCACGTCAATGCCGAAGGGAATGACGACGCACTTCTCCCGATACGGGCGAAGCGTGGGAAAGTCGAGATGGCGTGGCGTGGCGACGATGATCCGATCCGCCCGTCGCAGGAGTCGCGCAAGAAGCGGACGATAGATCTGCCGCAACACGCGCTGCCGCACGATCTCGCTGTGGAAAGAGACGAGCACGCGCGCCCTTGAGTTCGCCGCCAGTGCGGCGAGTGTGGCCATCGGATTCGGCTCGTGAACGTGGATGATGTCGGCCCGATGCTCGGCCACAAGATGAGGGAGCGAGGGGCAGAGCGGAGTGGAGGCGATCTGTCCCCATCGCGCCACGCGCGTCACCCGAACCCCATTGATCCACTCGGTCACCGTCCACGGTCGAAGATTGGCGACGAGGACATGCAGATCCACGTGCGCGCTCAATTCCTCGCACAGATGCTGCAAGACCGCCTCCATGCCACCCGGTACGGGAAAGTAGAATTTTCCGAGGTGCAGGACCTTCACCGTCGTGAGCGGGAGCGCACAGGGCTTACGCCGTCGCCGAGGGCACGGGCGGCAGAAGTCGCTCCAGCTCCTCGGCGCGCGTCACCGGCTGGTGGCACGTGAAGTTCTGGCACACGTAGGCCGTGCATGGAGCCGGACGCCCGTCGGATTCGCGCAGCGGTTCGCGATCGCGCAAGAGCGGAATCAGACGCGGCGCTTCCTCATCCCCGATGCGGCGGAAGGCGATGACCGCATGGGGCAGATAGCGTTCGGAGAGGATGCGCCGCATGGCGCGCGTCGTCGGTGCTTCCGGATCCCCCACGAGCGCGATCTCTTGTGTGGGGGCGAGCGCCCAATCCAAGGCGCAGAGCAAGCGCCCGAAGCCGTAGGGGTGACGCCGCATCGGATCGGCGAAGAGGCGAAGGATCGTCTGCGCGCGCTCCCAGTACGTGGCATCGCCGGTGAAGTGATAGAGGCGCAGGAACACTTCAGCAGCCACGGCATTCCCCGAGGGGGTGGCTTGGTCGAAGGCTTCCTTCACCCGCACCAGCACATCGGTGTGCTCCGCGCTCGTGTAGAAGAAGCCGCCGTGCTCGGTGTCCCAGAAGCGTTCGAGCATCGCGTCCGTGAGCGCGAGCGCTTCCCGAAACCAACGGGGATCGAAATCGGCCTCGTACAGCGCCAACAGTCCATCAATCACGCACGCGTAGTCGTCCTGATAAGCCGGGATCTTCGCCACTCCATCGGCGAACAGGTGCCAGAGCGCGCCATCGCGCCGCAGCGCCGTTAGCAAAAACTCCGCATTTCGACGCGCGGCGTGATAAAACTCGTCCCGTCCCAGGACGACGGCCGCGCGCGCAAAGCTGCGGAGCATGAGACCGTTCCAGGCGGCCAGGATCTTCTCATCGCGCGCCGGCTTTACGCGCTGTTCCCGATGCTCCCAGAGCGCTCGTCGAGCCCGCCGAATGATCGCTTCCAGCTCCGAGACCGTGAGCCCTTCTAAGCGCGCGATCACCTCGGGATCCCGCGGGACGCTGAGGACAGTCTTCCCCTCGAAGTTCCCCCACTCGGTGACGCCGAAATACCGGCAGACGATCTCTCCCTCTCGCTCGCCGAGCACGGCGCGGATCTCCTCGGGTGTCCAGACGTAGAATTTCCCCTCTTCGCCTTCGCTATCGGCATCCTGCGTGGCGTAAAAGCCTCCCTGCGGGTCGGTCATCTCGCGCAGGACGTATTGGAGCGTCTCCTCGACGACTTCTCGATAAAGGGGATTCCGCGTCAACTGATATGCGGCCAGGTACGCGTGCGCCAAAAGAGCGTTATCGTAGAGCATCTTCTCGAAATGCGGGATCAACCACTGCGCGTCCGTGGCGTATCGGTGAAAACCACCGCCCAGGTGATCGTAAATCCCACCTCGGGCCATACGCGTGAGCGTGTGTTCGACCATCTGCAACGCGTCGGCATCTCCCGTGCGGAGGTACATGCGGAGCAGAAATTCCAGGACCATCGGCGCCGGGAATTTCGGCGCGCGTCCGAACCCGCCGTAAGTGGTGTCGAACTGTTCGGCCAGGGCGCGATACGCCGCCTCGAGCAGCTCCGGCGTCACATCGCGATCCGATGGCCTCCAGGTATTCATCGCGCGCAGATGATCGAGCACCTCTTGTCCGACTTTTTCGATCTCTTGGCGACGCGTGCGGTATGCTTCGGCGACGGCCCGAAGCACGCGGGGGAAAGCGGGCAACCCATGCCGATCAACAGGCGGGAAGTACGTTCCCCCGTAGAACGGAATGCCCTCGGGCGTCAGAAAGACCGTCAGCGGCCATCCTCCATGTCCCGTCATCGCTTGCACGACGCTCATGTAGATGGCGTCCAGATCGGGTCGCTCCTCGCGATCCACCTTGATGTTGACGAAATGTTCGTTCATCACGCGCGCGATCTCCTCGTTCTCGAACGATTC
>Ga0101943_1001475_pt1 | contig 20086 bp, 17 predicted proteins | sample DewCreD2012metaG_5_FD_75244 | JGI IMG/M metagenome (GOLD analysis project Ga0101943, IMG submission 75244) | Hot spring sediment bacterial and archeal communities from British Columbia, Canada, to study Microbial Dark Matter (Phase II) - Dewar... ... | reverse complement strand
GTGAAGTCCTTGGTCGAGGAGTTCCTGGAGGCCCGCCGGACCGAGGTGCTCGGGGCCTCTTCCTACGAGCGGACCCCATCGCGGAACGGCCACCGGGGCGGGTCCTACGCCCGGCGGCTCAAGACCCGCTGGGGGGAGGTCGTGATCCGGGTCCCGCGCCTCGCCCAGGGCTCCTACGAGCTGGAGATCATCGACCGGTGGGGGAGGCGCCAGGTCGAGCTCGACGAGGCCATCGGCCGGCTGTTCCTGGCCGGGGTATCGACCCGGAGGCTGGAGAGGGTGGCCGAGGAGCTGTGGGGGATCCGGCCTTCGAGGAGCCAGGTCTTCCGAGATCACCAAGCGCCTCGACGCCGAGGTCGCCTCGTTCCGGGGCAGGGATCCCCGACACCGTCCGCTACCTGCTCCTCGACGGGATCTCGGCCGAGGTGATCGAGGTCGGGGTGGAGGGCGAGGTGTTCCTGGTGGCCTACGGGATCCACGGGGACGGCCGCCGCGAGATCCTGGGCTTCGTCCTGACGGACCCCGAGCCCGCCGCGGCCTGGGAGGCGTTCCTCGCAGATCTCAAGGCGGGGGGCCTGAAGGGCAGGGCCCTCCGCCTCATCACCACCTGCGGGAGCGAGGGCCTGCGCAAGGCGGTGGCCGGGGTCTACCCCCTGGTCAAGGTCCAGCGCTCCCTGGTCCCCGAGATCCGGAACGTGCTCGCCACCTGGAGGAGGAGGAACGAGGTTGCCGTGGCGAGGAGCCTCCGGGCGATCTGGGCGGCGACGACCCGGAGGGAGGCCCTCGCCGCGGTCAAGGCCTTCGAGGCGGAGTGGTGGGTGGAGGAGGAGCGGGCCTGCCGGACCCTGAAGCGGGACCTCCACGAGTGCCTCGCCTACCTCGACTTCCCGGAAGAGGACCACAAGGAGATTCGAACGACCAACGCGCTCGAGCGAGCGTTCCGAGAAGTGAGGAGGCGGACCAGGCCGATGGGGGTGTACGTGAACGCCGCATCGGCCGACCGCATCATGTTCGGGGTGGCCGAGGAGATGAACGAACGGTGGAGAGGTGCCCTTCAGCTGGCAAAGTCAGCAAGTTGACGGACGTGACCTTCGGGCCGAGTTCGATGGCTCCTGTCACGGGGAGGGACGGGGTACCTCCGATGGAGGAGGAACAGCACGACCTAGTACATGCCCTGGAGCGCAGGGACGTATGCGTGGAGGAAGATTCGGTCCACCGAGCGGATCTGAAGGGTGATGTGGTCGCGGGTCTCGGGGGCGAGCCTACCCTGGCCACCGTTTCGGTTTGAGGCGCGAGCGAGCCTCACAGAGGCCACGGAGTAATCACGCCGGCTGAGGTTTCAACGTTTTGCTCGGCGGTGTGAGGCTCGCTCGCTAACGGTAGACGTCGCTCGGCCCCACCAGCGTCTCCACGCCGCTCACGGTATCCGCAACACCGTCGTTGCAGCGGTAGAGGACGTCCGACCCAGCACCCCCGACGACCGTCTCTGCCTGATATCCATCGAACAGGTCATCGCCATCGTCGTTGCCTTCGATGCGGTCGCCTCCCGCCTCACCGCCGACGGTGTCCGTCCCAAGATTCCCATACATCGTGTCGCCGCCGTCTCCCCCTGCCATCGTCGTTTCGTTCCCCGAGCCACCACTAATCGTATCCTGCCCGGGCCCGCCCGAGACAAGATGATCCGGCCCCTCACCAGCATTGATCGTGTCGCTGTCGCTGCCACCCTCCAGTTCAATATCTGAATCTTCATTTCCGCAGATGTAGTCATTCCCACTGCCCGTGAAGACCCGATCCTGGCCTCTTCCCGCAGCGATCACGTCCTTCACGGTCGTGCCGAGGATGAAGTCATCGCCGTTCGTCGCGTTGAGACTCGCGCTTGTGATGGCTTGGCCTTCGCAAGTGTGCGGCGGACCATGGGTTGCGCCGGCGACCCCGCTTGACACCAGACCCAACACGATCGCCACGCCGCCAGAGGCGACGAATAGAGCAAGTCTCCCCCTAACGAGACGCTGTCGACGAGACGCTGTCGACGTCATTTCCGGTCCCTCCGAGCTAAAGTTAGCTCGTCGAAAGGGTTACGCCGCTGTCGGACCAAGCAGCTGGGTCCAGTCGGAAGTTCCAAATCTTGACGACCCCATATCCTGCGACTTCGTCTGAGTTCAGAAGACTGAACTTGACGAGCCACCTACTGTCGCTCCCGCTGCCGACGCCCGCAGCGGTGCACGTTGAAGCATCGAGTCTCGGCACATTCTCCAGTTCATACCTGAGGACGAGGTCTGGCACCTCCGCAGCGAATAGCTCAGCGGCGGCCGCGCAAACCTCGGGATAGATCGATACATCACCCGGCGGTGCTGGTGGCTCCCAACCGGCAGGCACCTCTCCGCACACGGCCACGTCTGGCCGTTCAGACGACCACGGAACGCATCCCTCAGGGATGTCGCCAGATGGGGCGGCAGTGAATGTTCCTGCTGCATCGTCGTCCGGGCGTGCACCGTCGACGTAGTATTGGGGTGAGGGACTGGGCGACGGGCTTGGATCTGGTGACTGCGCCAGGACGGTTGAAGCTGCCCATAGGCTACCGACGATTACTACTACGACCACGACTGCTACTGTCCGTTCCCTCGCCGGTCTCATGTAGCTACCTCCTCACCGGCGCACTGGTCTCGCGGGCTCATCCTATGATGGCCCGTTTTAGGTCAAGTCCCCCATTTGGCCAAACGGCCTACGGCGGGAGACGGGTGAATCGGCTCAGCTGGCAGGGCGGCGGGGCGGCGCCTCGGCCAGTCTCAAGTGGGAAAGGCTCCCTCTTTGTCGATTGACACCTAAGCTCCCCAGGGATCGCCACCGAAGCTCCTGGACCGCCCCGGGTTCCTTGGAGGCTCCGACTTGTGAGTGGAGGATGGAGCCATGGACGGATCAGGAAGGTATCCACGGGAGCTGCGGGAGCGGGCGGTCCGGATGGTGTTCGAGCACCAGGAGGAACACCCCTCGCAGTGGGCGGCGATCTGTTCGATCGCGCAGAAGTTCGGCATCCCGCACGAGACGCTCCGCAAGTGGGTCCGGTGAGCCGAGGTCGATGAGGGGCTCCGGCCCGGGCTCACCACCGACGAGCGTGAGCGGCTGAAGAGCCTCGAGCGGGAGAACCGGGAGCTCCGCCGGGCGAACGAGATCCTGCGGAGCGCGGCGGCTTTCTTCGGGGCGGAGCTCGACCGCCGATCGACCAGATGATCTCCTACATCGACGGGAACAAGGAGCGGTTCGGGGTCGAGCCGATCTGCGAGCAGCTGCAGGTCGCCCCGTCCACCTACTACGGCGCGAAGGGGCGCCCGCCTTCGGCGAGGGCCCTGCGGGACGAGGAGCTGAAGCGGGAGATCGCCCGGGTCCACGAGGGAAGCTCCGGCCTCTACGGCGCCCGGGAGGTCTGGCGCCAGCTCCTCCGCGAGGGTCACCGGGTGGCCCGCTGCACGGTGGAGCGCCTGATGGCCGAGCTCGGCCTGGAGGGCGTCAGGCGCGGCAGGAAGCCTCGCACGACGATCCCGGACACCTCGGCGGTACGAGCCGCGGACCTGGTCGACCGGGACTTCTCGGCGACCCGCCCCAACGAGCTGTGGGTGGCGGACATCACCTACGTGGCGACCTGGTCGGGCTTCTGCTACGTCGCATTCGTGATCGACGCCTTCAGCCGGTTCATCGTGGGCTGGCAGGTCTCCCGGTCGCTCCGGACCGATCTCGCCCTGGACGCCCTGGAGATGGCGATCTGGCGCCGGAGGGACGATGTGGCCGGGCTCGTACACCACTCCGATCGCGGCACGCAGTACCTGTCGATCCGCTACACCTGCCGCCTGGCCGAGGCCGGCATCGTTCCCTCGGTTGGATCCGCCGGAGACTCCTACGACAACGCCATGGCGGAGTCGATCATCGGCCTCTACAAGACCGAGGTGATCCGCCGGCGCGGGGCGTGGAGGGACATCGACGACGTCGAGTACGCGACGCTTGAGTGGGTGGACTGGTTCAACCACCGCCGGCTCCTCGGGCCGATCGGCCACGTCTCGCCGGCGGAGTTCGAGGCCGCCTATCATCGGAAGGAGGTCTCAGGGGGAAGCGTGGGACTCAACGAAACGAGCCTCCGGTAAACCCGGGGCGGTTCAAACCGGAGCTTCGCCTCCTGGGGAGAGACCTTCGAGGACGAGGTTGTGGCCGCGGCGATCCTCGACCGCCTCCTCGGCAACGCCGTCGTCATCAACATCCGGGGGGAGTCCTACCGGATGCGGAAGCACCGTCGGCTCATCGAGGAAGCCAGGAAGGGGGTGATGGCTCAGATGTGAATCTCAACCGGCTACGAGGTGGGGAGTCCCGGTGGCAACGTCTGGGGAATTCCGATGGCAGTTGACACTCTAGCCGGGTGAACTATCATGTGATCGTGCCGCATTTTGAATGGCTGGGGTTGGCAAGGAGCGATCCATCAGCCGCCAAGATTTGGGCGCGGGTACTGTTGGCGGTGGTGGTGGGCTGGATCATCGTCGTCGCGATAGTCCTCCTCGTCCGATGACGCGCGCTGCGCCCTCGTCGACCTCCCGTCACCGGCCCGCACCACGTGAGGAGTCTCGGCCAACGGGGATTCCGTTGAGACGTCGCATCAGTTCCCCTCCTCCTCCCGCTATCGGACCAAGCAGCGGGTGCTCGGATCGGAGAACCGGCATCCCGCTCGGACAGTTAAGCCGCCGAGTGGGCTGGAGCTGCATCTAACTGGCACCGCTCGCTATCAGTGAAGGCCCCCGATAGGCGCAGGCTCCTCGAGAATAAGACTTCGCCGGGGTAAGAAGACCACCGCGACGAGACAAGACGCCACATGCGCCTCCTCTCCCGGCTGGCAGTGGATCCACCTCTCTGGGACGGCCCAGCCGCCAGGCTATCGGGGCCGATCAGGCTAGGATGAAAGGGCGAGGACGAGCTCGTTCAAGACGAGCATCCCCCGCTCGGTCGCGACCACGCGGCCGTCGGAGCGGGCGAGGAGCCCCCGCGCGAGGAGCTCCTCGGCCGCGCCGGCCGGGACCTCCCCCGCGGGCAGCCCGCGGAACGTCCGCAGCCGCAGGAGCACCTCCTCCAGGTGGAGCTCCTCGGGGCCGAGCCGCTCCTCCCCGCCCACCGGGAGCCGGCCGGCCTCCACCGCCTCGAGGTACGCGAGGGGCGGGCGGAGGTTCCACCACCTCCGGTCCCCGCGCGCCGAGTGCGCGCCCGCGCCCAGGCCCAGGTAGGGCCGCCGCTCCCAGTACCCCAGGTTGTGGAGGCACTCGAACCCCGGCCGGGCCCAGTTCGACACCTCGTAGTGGCGGTAGCCGGCGTCGCGGAGCAGCTCGCAGGCCAGCTCGAACATCTCGGCCTGGAGGTCGGGGTCGGGGGCCGGGACGAGCCCCGCGGCCACCTTCCGCCCGAGCGCCGTGGCGGGCTCCACCGTGAGCGCGTAGGCCGAGACGTGCTCCGGTCCGAGGGCGATCGCCTCCTCGAGCGTCCGCCGCCACGACGCGAGGGTCTCCCCGTGGGCGCCGTAGATCAGGTCGAGGTTCACGTTCCCGAACCCCGCCTCCCGGGCGGCGGCGAAGGCCCGTCGGACGCTCGCGGGCCCGTGGACCCGCTCCAGGGCCGCGAGGACGGCGGGGTCGAACGACTGGGCGCCGAGCGAGAGCCGGGTCAGGCCGCCCGCCCGGAGCCGGGCGAGGGAACGGACGTCGACCGTGTCCGGGTTGGCCTCCACCGTGACCTCGGCTCCCCCGGCGACGTCGAACCGCGCCCGGAGGTGCGCTAGCACGCCGAGGAGGGCGCGCGGCTCCAGCGTGGTGGGGGTCCCCCCGCCCACGAAGACCGAGACGAACCGCTCCCCTTCCCAGGACGGCGCCGCCAGGTCCGCCTCCCGGCGGAGCGCCGCGGCGTACCGTTCCGCGAGGTGCCCGAGCCCCGCGTAGGCGTTGAAGTCGCAGTACCCGCAGCGGGTGAGGCAGAAGGGGACGTGCACGTAGAGCCCGGCGGGCGGACGCCCCTCGCCTCGGCCCACGGTTCGCCTCACCTCGCCTCCGTCCGCTGGTCCACCCGGAGGGCGGCGATGAACGCCTCCTGGGGCACGTCCACCTTCCCCACCCGCCGGAGCCTGGCCTTCCCCGCCTTCTGCTTCTCGAGGAGCTTCCGCTTCCGCGTGACGTCCCCGCCGTAGCACTTCGCGAGGACGTCCTTCCGCTTGGCCTTCACGGTCTCCCGGGCGATCACCCGCGAGCCGATCGCCGCCTGGATCGCGACGTCGAAGAGCTGCCGGGGGATCAGCTCCTTCAGCCGTTCCACCATCCGCCGGGCGTAGGGGTAGGCCTTCTCCCGGTGCACGACCGCGGAGAACGCGTCCACCGGCTCGCCGTGGAGGAGCACGTCGACCCGGACCAGGTCGGCGGGCTCGTAGCCCCAGGGCTCGTAGTCGAGGGAGGCGTAGCCGCGCGTGCGGGACTTCAGCTGGTCGTAGAAGTCGAAGATGATCTCGGCGAGCGGGAGCAGGTAGTGGAGCTCCACCCGCTCGGGCGAGAGGTAGCGCAGGTCCATGAGCTCCCCCCGCCGCGAGCGGCAGAGGTCCATCACCGGCCCCAGGTGCTCCTTGGGGGTGATGATCGTGGCGAGCACCACCGGCTCCTCCACCCGGTCGTAGGTCCCGGGGGGCGGCATCTCGCTCGGGTTGTGCACCACCATCACCCGGTCGCCGCGGACCACGTGGAACTCCACGTTCGGCGCGGTCGCGATCAGCTCCAGGCCGAACTCCCGTTCCAGGCGCTCCTTCACGATGTCCATGTGGAGCAGGCCGAGGAAGCCGCAGCGGAACCCGAACCCCAGGGCCTTCGAGGTCTCCGGCTCGAACACGAGCGCAGCGTCGTTCAGCCGGAGCTTCTCGAGGGCGTCGCGGAGCGCGGTGTACTCCCCGCCCTCGGCCGGGTAGAGGCCGCTCCAGACCATCGGCTTCGGCTCCCGGTAGCCGGGGAGGGGCTCGGGGGCCGCGTCCTTCCCCGCCCCGGTGATCGTGTCACCCACCTTCGCCTGGCGGACGTCCCGCACCCCGGTGACCAGGTAGCCGACCTCCCCGGGGCCGAGCTCCGGCACCGGGACCGGGTCGGGGGCCATCACCCCCGCCTCCTCGCACTCCACCTCGAGGCCGACGGCCATGAACCGGATCCTCGAGCGGGAGCGGAGCACCCCGTCCACCACCCGGACGTAGGCGACGACCCCCCGGTAGGGGTCGTGGGCGGAGTCGAAGATCAGGGCGCGGAGGGGCTCCTCCCGCCGGCCGGAGGGCGGGGGGACCCGGTCGATCACGGCCTCGACCAGCGCGGGGACCCCGGCCCCCGTCTTCGCCGACACCCGCAGCACCTCCTCCTCGGCGCAGCCCACGAGCTCGGCGAGCTCCCGCGCGACCCGGTCGGGGGCGGCCGCCGGGAGGTCGATCTTGTTCACGGCGGGCACGACGACGAGCCCGGCGTCGCGCGCCAGGTGGAAGTTGGCGAGGGTCTGGGCCTCGATCCCCTGCGCCGCGTCCACCAGGAGCACCGCCCCCTCGCAGGCCGCGAGGGAGCGGGAGACCTCGTAGGTGAAGTCCACGTGCCCGGGGGTGTCGATCAGGTTCAACACGTAGGGGACGCCGCCCCGCTCGTAGGCGAGGCGGACCGCCTGGGCCTTGATCGTGATCCCCCGCTCCCGCTCGAGGTCCATCCGGTCCAGGAACCGCTCACGCATCTCGCGCTCGGGGACCGCGTGGGTGAGCTCGAGGAGCCGGTCGGCCAGGGTGGACTTCCCGTGGTCGATGTGGGCCACGATGGAGAAGTTCCGGATGCGGGAGGTCTCGGTCACGTCCGGCCATCGTACGGGACGGGGCCGAGGGCTCGGACCCCGCTGGTACACTCGGGCCTCGTGGCCAACATCAAGTCCCAGATCAAGCGGATCCGCCAGAACGAGCGCCGCAGGCTCCGGAACCGATCGGTCCGCACCGCCCTCAAGACCTTCGCGAAGAAGGTCCGGGCGGCCGTGGCCGAGGGCGACCTCGAGCGGGCCGCCGAGGCCTACCGCGTGGCCGCCTGGAAGCTCGACGAAGCTGCGGCGAAGGGCGTGATCCACAAGCGGGCCGCGGCCCGGCGGAAGTCGCGCCTGGCCCGGGCCCTCTCCAAGGCCGCTCGGCGGCCCGAGCCCCAGGCCTCCTGACCCGCCTCCCCCAGGCCGAACCCGCCCGCTGACCCCGCAGCCTTCCCTCAGCGCCGGGCCGGAGGCCGGCTGACCTCGCGCCCGTCCTTCCCCCGGGCGATCGCCGCCACCAGCGCCGCCAGCACGACGTCCTCGGGCGCCCCCGACTTGAGCGCCCGGTCGGCCGCCACGACCTCCCCGTGGAGCGCGGCGAGCTCCTCCTCCCGGAAGCGCCGCGCCTGCTCGCGCAGGCGCCTCACCTGCCACTCGAACCGCAGGCCGGCGGCCCGCGCCACGTCCGCGGGCGGCATCCGTTCGGGCAGGGCCCGCACCCGGACCAGGTCGCGGAGGCGGGCGGCCACCCCCCCGAGGATCAGGAGCGGGTCGCCACGGGCCTCGAGGAGCGAGCGGAGCGCGCGGATCGCCCCCGGCAGGTCTTTCCCGAAGGCCCGGTCGCACAGGTCCCAGACGTGCTGCTCGCCGAGCCCCCGGAACTGGCGGAGGACGAGATCCCTCCCCACCCGCTCTCCGGGGAAGGCGGCCCCGAGCTGGCGGACGGCCTGGTCGAGCGCGCCGGGGTCCTCCCCCACGGTCTCGACCAGGGCCTGGGCGGCCTCCGGGGCGAGGTCCACCCGGGCCGCCCGAGCCCGCGCCAGGACCCAGCCCGGCAGGTCCTTCCGAGGGACCCGCACCTCCCGGACCTCCCCCACCCCCTCGACCAGGCGGAGGAGGGCGGCGGGCGGCCTGCCGCGCTCGGGGACCGTGACGCATAGCACGAGCGACGCGTCGGGCGCGGGCGCCGCGAGGTAGGCGGCGAGCTCCCGGTGCGCGGCCTGGGGGAAGCTCCGGGCGTCGGTCACGAGGAGGGCCCGAGCCTCGCCGAAGAGCGAGGGCGTGGCGAGGTCGGCGAGCTCCCCGCCGACCCAGGCCGCTCCCTCGACCTCGCGGGGGCGGACCCCTCCCAACGCCTCGAGCGCCGCCTCGCGGAGGAGGAACGCGTCCTCGCCCCACAGGAGCAGCACGGGCGGCGGCCGTCGTGGGCGCGTCACGGGTCCAGGTGGCTCAGCGTCGCCGCGGATGCTAGCAGGCGACCCCCCTCGGAGAACCGGATCACCACGTCGCCCGAGAGGTCGGTGCGCCAGACCTGGGCGCCGGACGCGCGCAGGGCGGCGATCACCTCCGGGGCGGGGTGACCGTAGGGGTTGTCCTCGCCCACGCTCACCACCGCCACCTCCGGCGCGACCGCCGACAGGAACGCGTCGAGGGAGGTATCCCCGCCGTGGTGGGGCACCTTGAGCACGTCGGCCCGGAGCGCGGGACCGAGGCCGAGGAGCAGCTCCTGCGCCGGTTCCTCGGCGTCGCCGGCGAACAGCACGACGTCGCCGCCGCGCGACAGGCGGATCACGAGCGAGTCGTTGTTGGGATCGGACGCGGTCCCGGTGAAGCAGGCCCGCGGCGAGAGCACGTCGAGCACCAGGTCGCCCACGACGATCCGGTCGCCGGCCCGCGGGTGGAGGACCGGGGTCCCCGCCCTCGCGACCGCGTCCAGCAGCGCCTCGTACGAGGGGGCGTCCGCTGGGCAGCCCGGCTCAAGCACCAGCGCCACGGGGAAGCGGGCGAGCACCGCGGGGAGCCCCTCCAAGTGGTCCGCGTGGGGGTGGGTCGCCACCACCGCGTCGAGCCGGCGGATGCCGAGCGAGGCGAGCTCGGTGGCGACCGCCCGGGGATCCGGTCCCCCATCGACGAGGATCGTCGCGCCGGCGGGCGAGCGGACGAGGGCGGCATCGCCCTGCCCGACGTCGAGGAACCGCACGGTGAGCCCGGCCGGCGGACCCGCGCCCACGGCCCGGCTCCAGGCGAGGAGCGGGAGGAGGGCGCAGAGGAGGACGGCCGCCTGCCGCGGCAGGCGGCGGCGGGAGCGCACCCACCACGCCGCCCCGGCCACGGCGAGGCCGCCGAGCGCGAGGGTGGCCGCCCCGCCCCCGGTGATCCAGGGCAGCGGCGAGGTCGCCGCCCTGGCCGCCACGGCCTCGAGGTAGCGGAGGGGGACCAGCGCGAGGAGGGCGGCCAGCCGCCCCAGGGGCTCCCAGGCCGCCCCGAGCCCCGCCGCCGCGAGCCCGAGGAACAGCGCCGGTGCCACCGCCGGGAACGCGAGGACGTTCGCCGGGAGCGCGGAGAGCGGGAGCTCGTGGACGTGGAACAGGAGCAGCGGCGCGACCCCGGCCTGCGCAGCCACCGTCGCGGAGGCGGCGACGGCCACGGGGCGGGGCAGGGGCCGGAGGCGGGACGCGAGCGGCCCGCCGAGGACCGCGATGCCGGCGGTGGCGGCCGCCGAGAGCTGGAAGCCCACGGACCAGGCCAGCGAGGGGTCGAGGAGCAGCAGGAGGAGCACCGCCGCTCCGAGCCCCGCCGCCGTGCTGCCGGGACGGCCGAGCGCCGAGCCGGCGAGCGCGAGGGCCGCCATGACGCTGGCCCGGAGCACCGAGGGCTCTCCCCCCGTCACGAGCGCGAAGAAGCCGACGGCGGCGAGCCCCAGGGCCGCCCGCCACCACCCGCGGAGCCCGAGGGCGACCCCCAGGGCGAGGACCGGCGCGAGCACCATGGCCACGTTCCCGCCGGAGACCACGAGCAGGTGGGACAGGCCGCTCGCCCGGAAGTCCTCCTCGACCCCGGGGTCGAGCCTCCGCTCGTCCCCGAGCGCGAGCCCGAGCACGAGGCCGGCTTCCCGGGCCGGGAGGAACGCCCGGACGCGCGCGCCCACGAGGGCCCGGACCTCCTGGGCCCACCGGGGGACGAGCGCCGGCGCCGGGCCCACCCGCTCGGCGGCCGTGACCCTGAGCGCAGCGACCAGCGCCCGTCTCCGGAGCCAGGTGCGGAAGCCCGGATCCTCCGGCACCTCCAGGATCCCCTCCAGCCGGACCAGGTCCCCCCGGACGGCCCGCGGCGGCGCCCCCCGCCCGAGCGCGTACAACCGACCGCCGGGCTCGAGCCGCCCGCTCGGCCAGATCACCGCCGCGGCCCGGATCTCGGCGGACCACCCCGAGGGCGTCCGGCGGGGGTCCGAGCGGAGCGTCCCGTGGACCTCGACCCTCCGGGGGGCGAGCCCCGCCGCGGGCGACGTCTGCACTCCCCGCGCAGCCAGGCCGCCCCACCCCGCACCCACCGCGAAGGCGCCGGCCAGGACCAGCGCGACGAGCGCCGCGGGCGGACCCCTCCCCCGCCCGAGCCGGGGCGGGACGACCGCGTCCCTGGGCCCCGGCCCCGCGGGCACGACCCGCCCGAGGACCCCGGGGTGCGGAACCCTCCGGGGCGCGGCCAGGGCCGCGAGGACGAGCGAGCCCAGCCCGGCGCCGAGCCACGCCGCCCACCCGGCGCCCGGCCCTCCCACCACCTCCCAAGCCAGGATCCCCGTCCACAGGGCCGAGGCGGCGGCCGGTGCGAGCCAGCCCGTCACACCGTCACCAGGTCCCGGATCTCGGCGAGCGTGGCGGGCCCGATCCCGCTCACCTCCTCGAGCTGCTCCACCGACGTGAAGGGCCCGTGCTCGGTGCGGTACTGGACGATCGCCGCCGCGAGGACGGGGCCGATCCCCGGGAGGGTCTCGAGCTCGGCCTCCGTGGCGGTGTTCACGTTCACGAGCGCCGCGGGGCCGCCGGTCGCGCCCGCCGCCGGCTCGCCTCCGGCCGACCCCGGTGGGGCCTCCCGCGGCACGAGGACCTGCGCGCCGTCGGCGAGGGGGGCGGCGAGGTTGAGCGCGTCCAGGTTCGCGCCGCGGCGCGCCCCGCCGGCCGCCTCGATCGCGTCCACCACGCGGTCCCCCTCCTCGAGCTCGTAGACGCCCGGGCGGCGGACCCAGCCCGCGACGTGGACCAGGACCGGCGCTCCCGACGGCGAGGGCGTCGCGGACGGCGGCGGCTCCGCCACGGCGGCCCGCACCTCCACCGGACGGGGGAGCGAGCGGACGTACCAGAGCCCGCCGCCCGCGAGCGCGGCGACCACGAGCAGGGCGAGCCCCCCGAGCTCGGCCCGGGAGAGCGACGCCAGCCGTTCCCGCAGCGAGGGTTCGGACATCCTCCCCGACGCATGAGATCCGCGGGGGAGGATGCACCGAGCCTAGCGCGGAACGCCGGTCCGCGCAGTGATCCGGGTCACGGGGGACGCGTTCCGCGCGGGCGCACGCGGGAGGCCGGAGACCGCGGCCCTGCTCAGGCCGCCGTGACCAGGTTCACCAGGCGAGGCGGACGGACCACGACCTTCACGACCCGTCGGTCCCCGATCGCCCGCCGTGCGTTCTCCGAGGCCTCGGCCAGGGCTCGGCAGGTCTCCTCGTCGGCGTCGGCGTCGACCTCGATCCGGTCCCGGACCTTCCCGTCCACCTGCACGACCAGCGTGGCCCGTTCCTCCTTCGCGAGCTCGGGGTCGAACGTGGGCCACGACGAGGTGTGCACGCTCCCCTCCTTCCCCAGGACCGCCCGCCACAGCTCCTCGGCGATGAACGGCGCCATCGGGGCCAGGAGCTGCACCAGCACGGCGGCGGTCTCGCGCGCCCCCCCGCCCGCGTCCAGCGTGCGGCGGATCTCGTTCGTGAGCTCCATCGTCCGGGAGATCGCGGTGTTGAACCGGTACCGCTCGTAGTCGGCGGTCACGACCCGCACGGTGCGGTGGCGGAGCCGGACGAGGGCCTCGGGCTCCGGGGCGTCCGATCCCGCCGCGTCGCACACCACCCGCCACAGCCGGTTCAGGAAGTGGTAGACGGGGGGCGGCCGGTCCGGGTCGGGCGCGATCAGCTTCCAGTCGATGTCGTCCTCGAAGGGCCCGGCGAACAGCATCGTGAGGCGCATCGTGTCCGCGCCCCACCGCTCGACGATCGGCATCGGCTCGACGATGTTCCCCTTGGACTTCGACATCGCCGCCCCGCCGTAGATCACCTGGCCCTGGTTCATCAGGCGCGTGAACGGCTCCACGAACGGCACGAGCCCCATGTCGTGGAGGGCCTTGGTGAAGAACCGGGCGTAGAGCAGGTGGAGGACGGCGTGCTCGACGCCGCCCGTGTACTGGTCCACCGGCATCCAGTACCGCACCGCCTCGGGGTCGAAGGCCCGGTCCTCCTCGTGCGGCGAGCAGTACCGGAAGAAGTACCAGGAGGAGTCGACGAAGGTGTCCATCGTGTCCACGTCGCGCGTCGCGTCCCGCCTGCAGCGGGGGCAGGCCACGTGCTTCCAGGTGGGGTGGCGGGCCAGCGGCGACTCGCCGCCGGGCTGGAAGTCCACGTCCTCGGGGAGGAGCACCGGGAGGTCCTCCTCGGGGACCGGCACCTCCCCGCACGCCTCGCAGTGGACGATCGGGATCGGCGCCCCCCAGTAGCGCTGGCGGGAGATCAGCCAGTCCCGGAGCCGGTAGGTGACCGCGGGCCGGCCGACCCCCTTCTCCTCGAGCCACGCGGCGACCCGGGGGATCCCCTCCGGGGAGGGGGTCCCGTCGAAGGGGCCGGAGTTCACCATCACGCCCTCCCCGGCCCAGGCCTCGACCATCTCCGCGGGGTCGAGCACGCCCCCGGGCGGGCGGATCACGACCCGGACCGGCAGGCCGTGGGCGCGGGCGAACTCGAAGTCCCGCTGGTCATGGGCGGGCACGCCCATCACGGCCCCCGTCCCGTACTCCATGAGCACGTAGGGGGCCACGAAGCAGGGCACCTCCTCCCTGTTCACCGGGTTCACCGCGTGCACCCCGAGCCGCACGCCCTCCCGGCTCTCGGCCTGCTCCCGGTTCGTGAGGGGGGTGGCCTGGAGCCGCTCGATCAGCGCCCGCGCCTCCTCCCACGTCCCGCCGACCTCGGCGAGCTTGGGCACGAGCGGGTGCTCGGCGGCGAAGACGAAGAACGTGACCCCCCACAGCGTGTCGGGGCGGGTCGTGAAGACCGGGACCTCGTCCCCGGTCTCCGCGATCTCGAAGCGGACCTCGGCGCCCTCGGAGCGGCCGATCCAGTTCCGCTGGAGCGTGAGGACCCGCTCCGGCCACTGCAGCTGGTCCATGTCGTCCAGCAGGCGCTGGGCGTACTCCGTGGTCTTGAAGAACCACTGGACGAGGTCGCGGCGGACCACCGGGGTCCCGCAGCGCTCGCAGGCGCCGTTCACGACCTGCTCGTTCGCGAGGACGGTCTGGTCCTTCGGGCACCAGTTGGCGGGCGCGAGCTTCCGATAGGCCAGCCCCCGCTCGTAGAGCTTGAGGAACAACCACTGGGTCCAGCGGTAGTACTCCGGATCGCACGTGTTGAACTGCCGCGACCAGTCGAAGGACATCCCCATCCGCTTGAACGACCGACGCTGCTGGTCGATGTTGGCGTAGGTCCACTCCTTGGGGTGGATCCCGCGCTTGATCGCCGCGTTCTCGGCGGGGAGCCCGAAGGCGTCCCACCCGATCGGGTGGAGCACGTCGTAGCCCTGCATCCAGCGGAACCGGGCGATCGCGTCGCCGCCGGAGAAGGCCTCGGCGTGCCCCACTTCCCAGCGGGCCACCCACCGGGGCTCGATCTCCGACGGGTCGTATCTGCGCGCCGTGCCGGACATGGTCCCCCGATGGTAGCGGAGCGCTAGCCGGCCGGGCCGCCCTCGGCCGGGATCCCCACCCGCCGCATCTCGCCCCACTCCCGCCGGCCGACCCGGAACGTGGCCGCGAACCGCTCGAGGGCGAGGAGCTGGCGGAGCCCGAGCGACTCGAGCACCGCGGCGGCGAGCAGCGCCAGCCGGTCCGAGACCCTCGGGTAGCGCTGGAGGAGGAACGCCTCCACGCCCACCCCGATCTGGGACAGCAGCACCCCGGAGAGGACCGCGAGCGAGAGGAACAGGAGCGCGAACGAGACGTTCAGGGTCCCGGTGACCGCGGACGCCACGAGCATCGCGTACCCGGCGACCTCGACGATCGGCCCGAGCCCCTCGAAGGCCCAGAAGTAGGGGACGGCCAGGAGCCCGAGCCTCCCGTACCGCGGGTTCAGAAGCATGTCCCGGTGACGCCACAGGTTCGTCCACAGCCCCCGGTGCCACCGGTTCCGCTGCCGCCGGAGCGTGCGGAGGTCGGAGGGGACCTCGGTCCAGCAGATCGGATCCGGCGTGAAGGCGACCACGTGGCGCCGACCCGACCGCCGGGACTCCTTGTGGAGGCGCATCACGATCTCCATGTCCTCGCTCACGGTCCCCGTCCAGAAACCCCCCACCCCCACCACCGCGTCCCGGCGGAACAGCCCGAACGCCCCGGAGATGATGAGGAGCGCCCCGAACCGGGTCCACCCGGCCCGGCCCAGGAAGAAGGCCCGCGCGTACTCCACGATCTGGAGCCGCTCGATCCACCGCCGGGGCATCCGGAGCTCGACCACCCGGCCCCCTCGGGTCACGGCGCCGTTCAGCGGCCGCACCGTCCCGCCCACCGCGAGCACCCGGTCGTCCTCGACGAACAGCCGCGTGGCCCGGAGGACGGCCTGGGGGTCGAGGAGCGAGTCGGAATCGACGGGGGCGACGAGCGGGTAGCGCGCCGCGTTCAACGCGGCGTTGAGCGCGTCCGCCTTCCCCCCGTTCTCCTTGTCGATCACCAGGAGGTTCGGGTGGCGGAGCGAGCGGAGCACGCGACGGACGGGGCGGGTGGGGATGGCCCGCGCGTAGATCCTGGGGTCCTCCACCAGCGCGAAGGCCTCGACCAGGACCTCCAGCGTCCGGTCGGTCGACCCGTCGGAGACCACGACCACCTCGAACAGGGGGAACTGGAGCGAGAGGAACGAGCGGACGCTCGCCACGATGCTCCGCTCCTCGTTGTACGCGGGGACGAGGATCGAGACGGGCTTGTACACCTCCCGCTCCAGGAGGTCCTTGAGACCCACCTCGGAGAGCGAACGGGAGTACACCACCACCGTCCGGAGCCCCACGTAGCTGAAGAACGCGTAGAGGGCGTTCAGCGAAGCGAAGTAGGCCAGGACGAAGAGCTGGAAGCCGCGAACGACCACCCCCAGGCTCACCGCGGGCGTCCTCCTTCCCGCGCGCGGAGGGTCAAGCCGCTTCCCCCAGGCCCGCGTCTCGGAGCGCCTGGGCGGCCATGTCCCGCCCGTAGCGATCGGGGTGCTCCCGCGCCGCCAGGCGGAGCTGGGCGGCGCCCGCCTCGCCCATCCGGGCCATGGCCTCGGCCGCCGCCCGCCGGACCCACCAGGAGGGGTCCCCGAGCCGTTCCCACAGCGCGGGCAGCGCTTCCTCGGGCCGGAGGAGACGCGCCGCTCGGCAGGCGTTCACCCGGACGAACCCCACGGGGTCACGGATGGCCTCGAGCACGGCGCCCTGGGCGTCCGGCGGCACGTAGGCCATCCGGGCCAGCGCCCGGAGCGCGGCGGCCCGGACCTCCGGGTCCCGGTGGCCGACGAAGCTGGCCGCCTCCTCCAGGGAGCCGAGGAGCTTGAACCTGCCGACCGCCTCGAGGCCCGCGCGGATCCCGGCCTCGGTGGCGTCGGGGCCGTGCAGGAGGTGGGCCACGACCGAGGGAGCCGCGTCCTCCACGAGCAGGAGGGCCTCCTCCACCACCCCCGCCGGGAGCCGGTGGCGCTGGAGCGCCCGGGCGAAGGCCTCGGCGCCTTCCTCCCGGACCGGGCCGGGGGGTGTCTCCGCGAGGATCCGACCCGCGGTCCTGGCGGCGGCCACGCGGAGCGCCGGCTCGGGGTCGCCCATGAGCGCCACGACGTCGGGGAGCGTCTCGGGGAGCCTGGCCCGGGCCAGGCCCTCCAGGGCCTCCAGGCGCTGGCTCACCGATCCCGCCCCGGCCCGGCGGCGAAGGGCCTCGGCCAGCCCGTAGCGCCGGACGAGCTGCGCCACCTCCTCGCCCTCGGTGCCCCGCAGGACCTCCCGGACCTCGAGGAGGGCCTCGGCGGCAGGCCGGTCGAGCGGGCCCGGGGGTGGCGGCTCCCCCCGGAACATGATGCGGATCCAGCGGGCCACCCACGCCTCCCGCCGCTCCCGGAGCCACCGTTCCCGCCCCTCGCTCACGACCTGGTAGGCGAGGACGTACCCCGTCACGAGCACGAGCCCGAGGGCGGTGGAGGCGACCGTCCCCACCAGGGTCGCCTGGAGCTCGGGCACCGCCAGCTCGTCCGCGGCTCGGCGCGCGAGCCTCCAGGTGAGGACGGCGAGGGGGACCGCCTCGAGCGTGATCGCGACCCCGATCAGCGAGCCGAAGGCGACGTCACCGAACCGGCGCCACACCGGCTACCCCCGGGTCCACCGGCCGATCCGGGCCAGGAGCTCCCTGGGGCTGAAGGGCTTGGTGACGTAGTCGTCCGCGCCCAGCTCGAGACCCCGGACCACGCTGTCCTCCTGCTTCATCCCCGAGAGGACCAGCACCGGGACCCGGACCCCGAGCTCGCCGCGGAGCTCCTGGAGGAACTCGAGGCCGCTGCCGTCGGGGAGGTTCACGTCGAGGAGGACGAGATCGACCCCGCCCGCCCGCAGGCGCTCGCGCGCCGCGGCCAGGGTCCGGGCCATGACCACGTCGTGCCCGGCCGTCCCCAGCACCTGCTCGAGGACCTGGCCGAGCACCCACTCGTCCTCGATCACCAGGACCGTCGCCACCCTTCGTCCCGGGCCGGCCCGACCGGCCCCGGGCGATGCTACCCCGGCCCCGGCGCCGGGTCGTGGAACGGGAAGGCCCGCGCCCCCCACCACCCCCCGGGAGCGCCGGCCCGTGCGGCCAGCACGCCCGGCGGAGCCCCTCGCCCCCATCCTCCGTCGCCCGATGCTCGCGGCGATCCTCGGGGGCTCGGCGCCCTCGCTCCAGCTCCTCGGGGTCCCGCTGATCCTCTCCGGCGTCGCCACGGCGCTCCGCTCGCGGCGCGCCGGCGCCGGGTGGCGGCCGGAGCGCGCGCGGCTGGAGGCTGACGGGGACCGCCGCGCCGGCGAGGGTCACGACCAGCTGGGCCGCGGACCCCGCGGCCCCCTCCTTCGAGTCGTAGCCGGCCGCGTTCCCGCTCGCGGTGGTGATCAGCCGGCCGTACGTGCCGTCCCCGCTCACGAGCGACCGCAGGTCGACCTCGTACCAGACACCCGCCTGGACCGCCCCGATCGAGGCGAGCGCCCCGGGATCCGCGGGCGGCGCGTCGTTCCACGTGACCGCGATCTCGCCCCAGGGGTCGTCGGCCGCGTGGCACACGGTCCCCCGTCGTGCGACCCGTCCACGCAGTGGAGCCGGAGCTTCACCGAGGCCACCTGGCTCGCGTCGGTGGCCGAGATCGTGACCGAGGGGGTCGCGGCGGCCGTCGCCGTTCCGGCGATCAGGCCGGTCGCCGTGCCCACCGAGAGACCGGTGGGGAGGCCGCCTTCCCCCTAGCTCGCGATGCCGTCCCCGTCGGGGTCCGAAGCCTGGATCCGCGGGCTCACGCCCCCACGAGCAGCGTGCCCCGGGAGGGGTCCGAGGCGAGCCCCTCGAAGTCCTTCGTCCCGAGCCACCCGACGTCGAAGTGGGTCACGACGTCGTCGCCGAACGTCCCGTTGCGGGGGTCGATCCTGTACACCTCGGTCCCCACCCCTACACCTCGGTCCCCACCCGTCCAGGAAGAACAGGTCGCCGCTCGAGGGATCGAACTCGGGATCCTCGGTGTCGGTGCTGCCCAGCGCGCCGGTACCGATCGAGGAGGCGGGTCGTCGGCGGTGCCGAAGCGCCCGTCGGGGCGCCCCGCACCACGAAGATCCGCTTCTTGTCGTCGTCGGACACGAAGAGGGTGTCGGTCGCGGGGTCGTGCCCGAGGCCGGTCGGCTCCTTCGAGTAGGCGAGCGTCGTGCCGGTGTCCAGCACGTCCCCGGCGAGGCCGGTCTGCCACAGGTTCGCGCCGTGGTAGCCGGCCCCGGTGGTCTCCCCCACCTCCGGGTCGGCCACCTCGAGCCGGCCCGGCCCGGGCAGGTAGACGATCCCCGACGGATCCGGCGAGGCCGGCTTCCACGTGGAGGTGTCGACGGTGCGCACGAGCGTCGCAGCTTCCACGGGCGCGGTGAGGGCGGCCGTCCCCGCGAGCGGGAGCTCGGTCACGCCGCCGAGGAGACGCGGGCCGCCCCGGTTCGCCACGAACAGGTCGAGCGTCCCGGGATCGTCGGTGGGATCCGAGCTCGGCGCGAAGGCCATGCCCCCCGGGCGGGCGAGCTCGGTGGCTCCCAGCCGGTAGGCCTTCCGCGGCTCCCCGGACGCCGGGTCCACGCCGAGGAGGAGCCGTTCCTCGCGGTCGAGCAGGTACACGAGGCGCTCCTGGGGATCGGAGGTCGCGGCGTTCGCCCCCCGGAGCGCGGCAGCCTCCCCGAGCGTCCGGGCGAGTCAGGGATATCGGCCGTACCGATCCGACGCCGCGTGCGCTCCCTCGACGTGGGGAGATCCCTCCCCGTGGACCCGACCGGATTCGAACCGGCGACCTCTTGGCTGCCAGCCAAGCGCTCTTCCACCTGAGCTACGGGCCCGTCTCGGCCGGGCCAGTCCGGCTCCCGGCCGAGGACATGATAGCCGCCGGGAGGCGATCGCCGAGGGGATGCGTTCCCCGCGGTCGGCCAGCGGAGGACGACGTCCTGGAAAAGTTCGAAGAAGTCGCCCGTTCCGTGAGCCCGATCACTGCAGGAGGAACCGGGGCTCGGTAGGGTCGGACCCGTGGCTGCGACGGCGCTCGACCTTCGGCTCGAACCCCCCGGGGGGCCGGCCCGGGGGCGGCGGTGGGCGGAGGAGCCCCCGCCCGGCCCGGACCACGACGACGCCCTCGAACGGCTCGAGCGGGCCCACGCCCGGATGGGGGAGGCCACCTTCGCCTTCCTCTCCGAGGTCGGGAGGGCCGAGGCCAAGGTGGCGGCCAGGGAGGAGGGGTGCCGGAACCTCGCCCACCTCCTCTCCT
>Ga0101943_1001470_pt1 | contig 20193 bp, 22 predicted proteins | sample DewCreD2012metaG_5_FD_75244 | JGI IMG/M metagenome (GOLD analysis project Ga0101943, IMG submission 75244) | Hot spring sediment bacterial and archeal communities from British Columbia, Canada, to study Microbial Dark Matter (Phase II) - Dewar... ... | reverse complement strand
GGCCGTGCTTGAGCACCCCCGCCTCCTGTTCCTCGGGGACGTCATCGCGATCCCGCGGTCGTGGCCGTTCGCGAACGTGCTGAGCGTGGGCGACGTGCTGATCGCCCTCGGCGCCGCCGTGGTCCTCCACCGCGCGAGCGGCTCGCGCCTGCTCGGACGCCGGCGGTCGAGCTAGGAGCCGGGGCGGCCCCAGCGCTCGCGGCCGGTCACGCGGAACCCCGCGTCGTGGATCTTGTAGGTCCGGTTGACCGAGATCAGCAGCGCCGTCATGGTCTCGGCGATCCGGGCCATCGTGAGGTCGCCGGCGTCCACCCAGCGCAGGTTGGGGATGGCGTCGATCAGGTCCCCGACCACGGCCTTGGCCTCGGCGTCCGAGCCGCACACGAACACGTCGCTGTCCATCGGCCGCTCGAGGTCCTGGAGCTGCTCACCGCTCACCGTGTGGAACGCGGCGACCATCCGGACGCCCTTCGGGAGGATCGCCTTGGCCTGCTCGGCCGCCGAGCCGTGCCACGGCCGGATCACGTGCCAGGCGCGACCGCCGACCGCGGTCGCGAGCGGGCTCGTGCAGTCCACGACGATCTTCCCCTCGGCCACGTGGTCCTTGATCGCCCGGTAGATGTCCGCCTGGCCGGCGTAGGGGACCGTGACGAAGATGATGTCGCCGCGCTCGGCGGCCTCCTCGTTGGTCGTCCCCTCCACGTCCGCATCGCCGCCGAGGATCCGGACCGCGTCGGCCGCCCTGCCCGCGCCCTTCTCCGCCGAGCGCGAGCCGATGATCACGTGCTTGCCTGCGCGGGCCAGCCGGAGCGTCAGGCCGAAGCCCTCCTCCCCGGTCCCGCCGATCACTGAGATGTCCATGGCGCGCAGGGTATCGGACCCGCGACGCCCTCCACCCGACCGGACGGCCCGAGCCCGCACGGCCGGTTGTCCCCGGTGGCGCACACCGTCAGCCCGATGGCCGGTGCTCGCCGAAGACCCGGCGCAGGACGTCGGAGACCTCGCCGAGCGTCGCGCGGGCCCGCAGGGCCTCCTTCATCGGCGGGAGCAGGTTGTCCGTGCCCCGGGCGGCCTCCTCGACGGCCGCGAGCGCCCGCTCGACCTGCTCCCGGTCGCGCGAGGCGCGGAGCGCGCGGACCCGCTCCACCTGCCGAGCGACCTCCTCCTCGGGGATCCGGAGGATCTCGGGCTGGCGCTCCTCCGGCTCCCGGAACCGGTTCACGCCGACCACCACCCGCTCGCCCGACTCGATCTGCCGCTGCATGCGGAAGGCGGCCTCGTGGATCTCGTCCTGGTAGAAGCCCTGCTCGATCGCGGCGACGGCGCCGCCCATCCCGTCGATCTTCTCGAGGTAGGCGAGCGCCCGCCGCTCGATCTCGCTCGTGAGCCACTCGACGTAGTAGGAGCCGCCGAGGGGGTCGACGACGCTCGCGACGCCGGTCTCGTAGGCGATCACCTGCTGGGTCCGCAGCGCGAGCTTCGCGGCCCGCTCCGTCGGCAGCGCGAGCGCCTCGTCGTAGGAGTTCGTGTGGAGCGACTGCGTGCCGCCGAGCACCGCGGCGAGCGCCTCGAGCGCGGTCCGCACGATGTTGTTCTCCGGCTGCTGCGCGGTGAGCGTGGCGCCGCCCGTCTGGGTGTGGAACCGGAGCATGAGGCTGCGCGGGTCCTTGGCGCCGAAGCGCTCGGCCATGATCCGAGCCCACAGGCGACGGGCCGCGCGGAACTTCGCGACCTCCTCGAAGAGGTTCATGTGGCAGGCGAAGAAGAACGACAGGCGCGGGGCGAAGGCGTCGATCGGGAGGCCCGCGTCGAGGGCCGCCTGCACGTACGCGATGCCGTTCGCGAGCGTGAACGCCACCTCCTGCACCGCCGTCGCGCCGGCCTCGCGCATGTGGTAGCCGCTGATCGAGATCGTGTTCCACCGCGGCATGCGCTCGGCGCAGTAGGCGAACAGGTCGGTCACCAGGCGCATCGAGGGCTTCGGCGGGTAGATGTAGGTGCCCCGCGCCGCGTACTCCTTGAGGATGTCGTTCTGGACCGTGCCGGACAGGCGCTCGGCCGGGACGCCCTGCTCCTCGGCCACGAGCTCGTACAGGAGCAAGAGGATCGGCGCCGTCGCGTTGATCGTCATCGAGGTCGAGACCTCCCCGAGGGGGATGCCCTCGAAGAGGCGGCGCATGTCCTCGATCGAGCAGATCGCGACGCCGGTGCGGCCGACCTCGCCCTCGGCGCGGGGGTGGTCCGAGTCGTAGCCCATCTGGGTCGGCAGGTCGAAGGCCACCGAGAGCCCCGTCTGCCCGTGCTCGAGCAGGTAGCGGAAGCGGGCGTTCGTCTCGGCGGCCGTGCCCATGCCGGCGTACTGCCGCATCGTCCACAGCCGCCCCCGGTACATCGTGGGATACACGCCCCGGGTGAACGGCGGCTCGCCCGGCCGGCCGAGGTCGCGCTCGGGGTCGAAGCCCTCGAGATCCTCCGGGCCGTAGACGGGCTTCAGCTCGATGCCGGAGTCGGTCTCGCGCCGGTCCTCGTCCATCGCCGCTCCAGCCTAGCCCGCCGTCCCACCGCCGACAGCCCTCGCGCCGGTACCATGGGTGCGAGCCCTTCGGACGGAGACCGTGCCCACCGACGACCCCCGCATCGCCCTCGCCAGGACCGCGCTCGCCGAGGACGCCCCAGCCGGCGACCTCACGAGCCGGCTCGTGGTCCCCGAGGACGCCCGCTGCGCGGCCGAGATCCGGGCCAAGGCCGCGGGCGTGCTCGCGGGCCGGGCCGCCGCCCAGGCGGTCTTCGAGGCCGCCGCCGAGCTCGACGGCCCCGTCGAGCTCGACTGGAAGGCCGAGGACGGGGTCGAGCTCGCCCCCGGCGACCTCGTGGCCGCGGTCCGGGGATCGGCCCGCACGATCCTGCGGGCCGAGCGCCCGGCGCTGAACCTGCTCGCCCACCTCTCGGGCGTCGCGACGCTCACCCGCGCGTTCGTGGAGGCGGCCGCCCCCGCGAGGATCCTGTGCACCCGCAAGACCACGCCCGGCCTGCGCGCGCTCGAGCGCGAGGCCGTCGCGGCGGGCGGCGGGGAGCTCCACCGCGCCTCGCTCTCGGACGCCGTGCTCGTCAAGGACAACCACGTGCGCCTCGCCGGCGGCGTCGCCGAGGCCGTGCGGCGGGCCCGCCGGGGCGGCCTGCCGGTCGAGGTCGAGGTGGAGGACCTGGACGAGCTCGAGGAGGCCCTCGCCGCCGGCGCCGAGCGGATCCTGCTCGACAACGCAGGAGCAGAGGTCGTCGCCGCGGCCGTCGCGCGCGTCGGCGACCCCGAGCGCCTGGAGGTCTCCGGCGGGGTGACGCTCGAGGCCCTCCCGGAGCTCGTGCGGGCCGGCGCGCGGCTGATCTCGGTCGGCCGGATCACCCACTCGGCGCCGGCGCTCGACCTGTCGCTGGAGGTCACCGGTGCGGACTGAGGCGGCCGAGGAGACGAGGGCCTTCGAGGCCTGGGCGGCCGAGGTGCGCCGGCTCGCGCGCGAGCGCGACGCGGTGATCCTCGCCCACAACTACCAGGTCCCCTGGATCCAGGACGTCGCGGACTTCGTCGGGGACTCGCTCGCGCTCTCCCGGCAGGCCGCGGCCTCGCCGGCCTCGACGATCGTGTTCTGCGGGGTCCACTTCATGGCCGAGACCGCGAAGATCCTCGCCCCCACCAAGACCGTCCTGCTGCCGGACCTCGAGGCCGGGTGCTCGCTCGCGGCCTCCATCACCGCGGAGCAGCTGCGGGCCTGGAAGGCCGAGCACCCCGGTGCGGTCGTCGTCGCCTACGTGAACACCTCCGCCGAGGTCAAGGCGGAGTCCGACGTCTGCTGCACGTCCTCGAACGCCGTCGACGTCGTGCGGAGCATCCCGGAGGACCGGGAGATCCTGTTCCTGCCGGACCTGTTCCTCGGAGCGCACGTCGAGCGCGAGACCGGCCGGCGGATGCACCTGTGGATGGGCGAGTGCCACGTGCACGCGGCCATCGACCCCGCCGGCCTCGCGGAGCGGGCGGCCGATCCCGAGACCGAGGTCATGATCCACCCCGAGTGCGGCTGCACCACGACCGCGCTGTGGCTGCTCTCGGAGGGGGCGCTGCCGGCCGAGCGCACGAAGGTGCTCTCGACCGGCGGCATGGTGACCGAGGCCGCCCGCGCGCCGGCCCGGCGGTTCCTCGTCGCCACCGAGACCGGGATCCTGCACCAGCTGCGGCGAGCGGCCCCGGACAAGGTCTTCGAGCCGCTCGACGCCGACGCCGTGTGCCCGTACATGAAGATGATCACCCCCGAGAAGCTCCTCCGCTCGCTCCGCGAGGGCGTCTACGAGATCACGGTCCCGGAGGACGTCGCCGCGCGCGCCAGACGGGCGGTCGAGCGCATGGTGGCGATCGGGCCGACGGCCGGCTCGGCCCGCCCCCCGGGGCCGGTCTTCCGGGAGTAGGGGTGCACACGGTCGTCGTCGGGGCCGGCGCGGCCGGCCTGTGGTGCGCGCTCCACGCCGTGCGCCGGGGCCCCGTCACGCTCGTCGCCCCCGGCGCGGCCGCGCTCTCGGCCACGGCGTGGGCCCAGGGCGGGGTCGCCGCCGCCGTTGGGCCGGAGGACTCGCCCGAGGCCCACGCGCGGGACACGCTCGCCGCCGGCGCCGGGCTCTGCGACGAGCGCGCCGTCGCGGTGCTGACCGCAGAGGCGCCGGAGGAGGTCCGGCGGCTGCGCGAGCTCGGGATGCCCTTCGATCCGACCCCGACGCTCGAGGCCGGACACTCGGCGAGGCGCGTGCTGCACGCCGGCGGCGACGCCTCCGGCCGGGTCCTGCACCACTTCCTCGGCGAGCTCGTCGAGGGCGAGCCCAAGATCCGGCGCCTGGACGCCCTCGCCGCGGCGATCGTGCTCGACGGCGGGCGCGCGGCCGGGGTGCGCCTCGCCGACGGACGGACGCTCGAGGCCGACCGGGTGGTGCTCGCGACCGGCGGCGCCTGCGGCATCTACGGGCACCGGACGGGGCCGGACACCTCGATCGGGGACGGGATCGCGATGGCCTGGGACGCCGGCGCCGCGCTCGCCGACCTCGAGTTCGTCCAGTTCCACCCCACGGCCCTCGACGTGCCGGGCCACCCCGCACGGCTGCTCACCGAGGCGCTGCGCGGCGAGGGCGCGCTCCTCGTCGACGCCCGCGGCGAGCGCTTCATGCCGCGCTTCCACGAGCGGGCCGAGCTCGCGCCCCGCGACGTCGTCGCCCGGGCGGTGCTCGCGGTCCGGGAGCAGACCGGCCGGCCGGTCTACCTGGACGCCCGGGGCGTGCCGGAGGTCCTCGCGCGCTTCCCGGTCGCGGCCGCCGCGTGCCACGAGGTCGGGCTCGATCTCGCCCGCGACCCGATCCCGGTCGCCCCCGCCGCCCACTACTTCATGGGCGGGGTCCTCACCGACACGTGGGGACGCACCACCGTGCCGGGCCTGCTCGCGGCCGGCGAGGTCGCCTGCACCGGCGTCCACGGGGCGAACCGCCTCGCCTCGAACTCGCTCGCCGAGACGCTCGTGTTCGGCCGCCGGGCCGCGCTCGCGGAGGACGCTCCCGCGGAGCTTCCGCCCCTCGCGCCGCCCGGGCCGGCGCCGGAGGCGCCCGGTCTCGGGCTGCTCCTGCCCGAGGTGCGCGAGCTCGCCGACCGCTTCCTCGGGCCCCGGCGCGTGGGGCCGGAGCTCGCCGCGTGCGCCGAGCGCCTGGCGACGGGCGGCGTCGCGGCCGGCAGCCGCAGCGCGACGCTCGTCGCCCGGCTCGTGGCCCTCGCCGCGCTCCGGCGCGAGGAGAGCCGGGGCGGCCACCACCGCGAGGACTTCCCCGAGCCCCGGCCCGGGTGGCGCGTGCGGCAGGTGGTCGACCGCCGCGGATGGGCCACGGTCCCCGTCGGGGCGGCGCGCGCCGCCGCGCGGTAGCAGGGGCTCGACGGAGCGGCGCATCGCCCCGCGCCCCCGGTGACAGGGCGGCGGCCGAGCCGCCCATCCCGCGCGCTAGAGTGAGGGGCGTCTCGCACCGGAGGGGAACGAACGTGGCCAAGCGCAGAGCGGACGTCGGGACGCTCTACCGGGGCAGCCCCGGCCAGTGGTCGTGGCTCGCCCACCGCGTGACCGGCGTCGCCATCATCCTGTTCCTGTTCGTGCACGTCGTGGACACCGCCGTCGTCGGCTGGGGCCCGGAGGCGTACGAGCGCGTGAGCTCGGTCTACCACAACTGGTTCGTGCGGCTGCTCGAGCTCGGGCTCGTCGCCGCCGTCCTGTACCACGCGCTGAACGGCCTCAAGATCATGGTCTTCGACTTCTGGCCGAGCACGGTCCGCTACATGAAGCCGATCTCGGCGGCGACCACCGGCATCTTCGTGCTCGCGATGATCCCGATCACGTGGATCATGGGCGCGGCGATCCTCCGCCTGCTGGGGTGGTTGTGATGGCCGTCGGCACGCACGAGCGCACCACGGAGCACCGGCCGGAGTCGGCCCCGCCCCGGATCTCGCGCGAGCGGCCGGCCGGCGGGTTCGAGCTGTGGGCGTGGCTGTTCATGCGGATCTCCGGCCTCGTGCTGCTGTTCCTCGCCGTCGGCCACGTCCTGATCATGCACGTGGTCGACGAGGGCATCGACCGCGTCGACTTCGCGTTCGTCGCCACGCGCTGGGGCAGCCCGTTCTGGCGGACCTGGGACTGGGCCATGCTCACGCTCGCCCTGATCCACGGCATCAACGGGCTGCGCGTGATCGTGCAGGACTACGTCCGGCCGACCGGCGTGCGGTTCGCGGTGAACATGTTCTTCCTGACGCTGGGGTTCATCCTGTTCGTGCTCGGGACCGTCGTGGTGTTCACGTTCGACCCGAGCAGATGGCCGGGGGCGGCATGACGACCTTCCACACCTACGACGCGGTGATCGTCGGCGCGGGCGGCGCCGGCCTGCGCGCGGCGATCGAGGCGGCCGATGCCGTGCGGACCGCCGTGATCTCCAAGCTGTACCCGACGCGCTCGCATACGGGGACCGCCCAGGGCGGGGTCTGCGCGGCCCTCGGGAACGTCGAGGAGGACTACCCCGAGTGGCACGCCTTCGACACCGTGAAGGGCGGGGACTACCTCGTGGACCAACCCGAGGCGCTCCTCATGTGCGAGGAGGCGATCGACGCGATCTACGAGCTCGAGCACTGGGGGCTGCCCTTCAACCGGACCCCCGACGGCCGGATCGACCAGCGCCGCTTCGGCGGCCACACCCGCAACCACGGCGAGGCGCCGGTGAAGCGCGCCTGCTACGCGGCCGACCGCACCGGCCACATGATCCTGCAGACGCTCTACCAGCAGTGCGTGAAGCGCGACGTGCGCTTCTTCAACGAGTTCTACGTCCTCGACCAGCTCATGAGCGACGACGGCCGGTGCGCCGGGGTCGTCGCGTACGAGCTCGCGACCGGGGAGCTCCACGTCTTCCGGGCCAAGGCCGTCCTGTACGCGACCGGCGGCTCGGGCCGGATGTTCAAGGTGACCTCGAACGCCCACACCCTCACCGGGGACGGCCAGGCCATCCTGTACCGCCGGGGCATCCCCATGCAGGACATGGAGTTCTTCCAGTTCCACCCCACCGGCGTGTACAAGATGGGGATCCTGCTCTCGGAGGCCGTCCGGGGCGAGGGCGGCATCCTCCTGAACGCCGAGGGCGAGCGCTTCATGGAGCGCTACGCGCCCACCGTGAAGGACCTCGCGCCTCGGGACATGGTCTCGCGCGCCATCTACCAGGAGATCAAGGAGGGACGGGGGGCCGGGCCGAACAAGGACGCCGTATGGCTCGACGTCCGCCACCTCCCCCGGGAGGTCATCGAGGAGAAGCTCCCGGACGTGACCGAGTTCGCCCGTGTCTACCTCGGCGTGGAGCCGACGCGCGAGCTCGTCCCGATCCAGCCGACCGCGCACTACGCGATGGGCGGGATCCCCACCGACGCCGACGGGCGGGTCGTGACCGGCCCCGAGGCCACCCCCGTCCCCGGCCTGTACGCGGCCGGCGAGTGCGCCTGCGTCTCGGTCCACGGCGCGAACCGGCTCGGGACGAACTCGCTCCTCGACATCGTCGTGTTCGGGCGGCGCGGCGGGCGTCACCTCGCAGGGTTCTGCAGGGAGGCGGACCTCCCGCCGCTGCCGGAACGGCCGGAGGGCTCCGTGCGGGACATGCTCGATGCGATGCTCGCGCGCGAGCGGGGCGCGAACGCGGCCGACATCCGCACCGACCTGCAGGAGCACATGTTCGACCTCGCGTTCGTGGTCCGCACGGACGAGGGGCTGCGCAAGATGCAGGAGATCCTCGGCGGCCTGCGCGAGCGCTACGACGAGGTGGTCGTGCAGGACAAGGGCTCGCGCTACAACACCGAGCTCATGGAGGCGGTCGAGCTCGGGTTCCTGCTCGACAACGCCGAGCCTCTCGTCGCGGCCGCCCTCGCCCGCACCGAGAGCCGCGGCGCGCACTGGCGGGACGACTACCCGCAGCGCGACGACGCCAACTGGCTGAAGCACTCGCTCGCGTACCGGCAGCCGGACGGCTCGGTGCGGCTGGAGTACAAGCCGGTGAAGCTCGGCATCTACGAGCCGGCGGAGAGGAAGTACTGATGGCGACCGACGTGGGTGACGTGCTCGAGACCTCGGAGCAGCGGCGGGCCGGCGCCACCGGGAAGATCTCCCTCACGCTCCGCATCCGGCGCTACAACCCGGAGGTGCGGGGCGAGGAGTCCTGGTGGGACGAGTTCACCATCCAAGCCGACCCGAACGACCGGCTGCTCGACGCCCTCCACCAGGTGAAGTGGTACCACGACGGGACGCTCGCGCTCCGGCGCTCGTGCGCGCACGGGATCTGCGGCTCGGACGCGGTGATGGTGAACGGGCGGAACCGCCTCGCGTGCAAGGTCCTCGTCCGCGAGATCGCCCCGAAGGTCACGGTGGAGCCGATCCGCGGCCTGCCGGTGCTGAAGGACCTCATCGTCGACATGGAGCCCTTCTTCGCCGGGTACCGGTCGGTCCTCCCCTACCTCATCAACGACGAGGGCGAGCCGGACGGCGAGCGCCTGCAGTCGCCGGAGGAGCGCCACCGCTACGACGACACGACCAAGTGCATCCTCTGCGCGTGCTGCACGACCTCCTGCCCGATCTTCTGGGGCGACGAGGGGTACGTGGGGCCCGCCGCGATCGTCCAGGCCCACCGCTTCATCTTCGACTCGCGCGACCGGGGCGCTCGCGAGCGCCTGCAGATCCTCGCGGACAAGACGGGGGTGTTCCGCTGCCGGACGACCTTCAACTGCACCGACGCCTGTCCCCGCGGGATCGAGGTCACCCGGGCGATCCAGGAGGTCAAGCGCGAGATCCTCTTCGACCGGTTCTGAGATCCCGGTCGCCGAGACCGGCCCGGGTGCGGTATAGATGAGGTACCGGAACCGAGCGAGATGGAGGTCGAGATGCAGGCGAAGGTCGGAGACCACATCATCGTCGAGTCCGAGCACGTCGGGACCCCCGAGCGCCGGGGCGAGGTCCTCGAGGTCATCCAGGGCGAGTCCGGCGTGCGCTACCGGGTCCGCTGGCAGGACGGCCACGAGACGATCTTCAGCCCGAGCGCGGGGAGCGTCCGGGTCCTGAGCGAGGAGCCGGCGCAGGGCTGATCCCCGGGATCACGCCCCCTCGGGACCCCGACCGGGGCCCTCCTCGGGGGCCTGTCAGCAGCCCGGCTGCCCCGGGTGCCCGCAGCAGCCGCGCACCGTGGCCCGCGCCCGGTTCCGCAGGGTGAGCGCCACCTTCGTCGCGAACGGCCCCTCGTAGGTGCGCCAGTTCGTGAAGAACGCCCGGGCGCGGGCCCGCAGCTCGTCGCCGAGGCGCGCCATCCTTACCCTCGGGCGCCGAGCCGGAGCCCCTCGGGCAGCGCCTCGTCGCGCCGCCACGGCGCGACGGCCTGCTCGTAGTAGTCCCGGCCCTCGCAGTCGTTCACGACCCAGACCGGCAGGTCCTCGACCTCGAGCTCGCGGACGGCCTCGGGGCCGAGGTCCTCGAAGGCGATCACCCGCTGGCCGCGGATCTGGAGCGCGGCGAGCGCGCCGCCGCCGCCGAGGGCGGCCATGTAGACGGCGGTGTGCCGCTTCAGGGCCTCGCGCACCGCCGGGCCCCGGCCGCCCTTGCCGATCATGCCCTTCAGGCCGAGCTCGAGCAGCCTCGGCGTGTACCGGTCCATCCGGCTCGCGGTCGTCGGACCCGCCGAGCCGATCACGTGCCCCGGCTTCTCCGGTGTGGGGCCCACGTAGTAGATGATCTGGCCGGCGGGGTCGAACGGCAGCGGCTCGCCGGCGTCGAGCAGCTCGATCATGCGCTTGTGGGCCGCGTCCCGGGCCGCGTAGACCACGCCCGAGACCAGGACCACGTCCCCCGCCGCGAGCTGCCGCACGTCCTCGTCCGACAGCGGGGCCCGGATCCGCTTGCGGCCGTCCTCCAGGATCTCGACGGGCATCTCAGATCACCCTCGTTCCGGTCCGGTGCGCGTGGCACTCGATGTTCACGGCCACGGGCAAGCTGGCGATGTGGGTCGCCATCGTCTCCACGTGCACGGCGAGCACGGTCTGCGTGCCGCCGAGCGACTGCGGCCCGATCCCGAGCGCGTTGCACTGCTCGAACAGCTCGGCCTCGAAGGCGGCGACCCGGGGGTCGGGGTGGGGCTGGCCGACCTTGCGCATGAGCGCGCGCTTGGCGAGGATCGCCGCGTACTCGAAGTTGCCCCCGACCCCGACGCCGATGATGCCCGGCGGGCAGGCGTCGGGCCCGGCCTCGGCGACGGTGCGGAGGACGAACTCCCGCACGCCCTCGATCCCGTCCGAGGGCTTCAGCATGGCGTGCCGGCCCTTGTTCTCCGAGCCTCCGCCCTTCGCGTCGACCTGGATCCGGATCTGGTCGCCGGGCACGATCCGCGTGTGGACGAAGGCCGGCGTGTTGTCGAGGGTGTTGCGCCGCTCGAAGATCGGGTCCGCGACGATCGAGGTCCGCAGGAACCCCTCTCGGTACCCCTGGCGGACGCCTTCGTCGATCGCATCCGAAAGGTCGGCTCCGGTGATGTGCACGTCCTGCCCGACGTCGATGAACACCACGGTGTAGCCGGTGTCCTGGCAGTAGGGGTACTCGCCCTCGGCGGCGAGCTCCTGGTTGCGGATCAGCAGGTCGAGGATCTGGCGGCCGATCGGGGACTCCTCCTTCTCCCGAGCCCGCCGGATCGCCGCCACCATGTCCTCGGGCACCTTGTAGTTGATCTCGATGCAGAGCTCCCGGACGGCCCGGGTGATCTCCGCCGCATCGACCTCGCGCACCTGTCCCATGGCGTCATCTCCTCGTCGCCATCGTATCGCCGCCGCCCCCGAAGGCCGGCTCAGAGCTCGGCCAGGTCCGCGCACTTCGCGCGGATGCCCTCGGCCGCGGCCCGCAGCGCCGCGAGCTCGTCGGGGTTGAGCTCGAGCTCGACGATCTCGGTCACCCCGCTGCGCGAGAGGCGGACGGGCACGCCCACGTAGACGTCGTGGATCCCGTACTGGCCGGTCGTCCAGGCGCACACCGGCATGAGCTCCTCCGTGTTGCGCACGATGGCCTCGACCATCTTCGCGATCGCCGCGGACGGCGCGTAGTAGGCGCTCCCCTTCTTCAGCAGCGAGACGATCTCGGCGCCGGCGTCCCGCGTCCGCTGGTACAGGCGCTCGAGCGTGGGCTCGTCCACGAGCTCGGTCAGCGGGCGGCCCTTCACGGTGGCGTGCCGCGGCAGCGGCACCATCGACTCTCCGTGCGAGCCGAGCGTCATCGCCTCGACCTCGAGCGGCGAGACGCCGAGCTCCTGCGCGATGAAGTACCGCAGCCGGGCCGAGTCGAGCACGCCGGCCATCCCCATCACCCGCTCCTTGGGGAACCCGGAGGTCTCGGCCGCGAGGTAGGTCATCTCGTCGAGCGGGTTCGTCACGACGATGATCACGGCCTCCGGCGAGCCGGGGGCGACCTGCTCGACGACGCTGCGGACGATGCCGGCGTTCTTGCCGAGGAGGTCCATCCGGCTCATCCCCGGCTGGCGCGGGAACCCCGCGGTGATCACGACGATGTCGGAGCCGGCGGTGTCGGCGTAGTCGTTCGTGCCGATCACCGTGGGCTCGAAGCCCACGATCGGGCTCGACTGGCCGATGTCCAGGGCCAGGCCCTGCGGCAGCCCCTCGATGATGTCGATGAGCACGACCTCGCCGAGCCCGCGCTCGACCAGGCGCATCGCCGTGGTCTGGCCGACGAACCCGCTTCCCACGATGGTGATCCGCATCGCTCTGCTCCTCCGTCACGGGCAACGACCGCATCCTATCGCTCGGCCGGCGAGCCCCTCCGGGCCCGGACGGCGGCACGGCGTGGGTGGGAACGCCTCCCGCGCGGTAGGCTCATGCGAGGGCCCGGCAAGGTCCCCCTGGGGCGGCCGCCGCGGCGGGCCGCCCGAGGACCCAGGACGACGGAGCGGGACGGTGACCGACAAGGGCTTGCGCGAGGTCGTCGCGGCACAGACGCGCCTCTCGGATATCGACGGCGTCCACGGACGCCTCTGGTACGTGGGCTACCCCATCGAGGACCTGGCGGAGAGCAGCACGTTCGAGGAGGTGGCCTACCTGCTGCACCACCTCCACCTTCCGACCCGGGCGGAGCTCGACGCCTTCACCGAGTTCCTGGTCGACGAGCGCGAGGTCTCGCGCTTCCTCCGCGACCTCATGCCGACGCTGGCGCAGCAGACCTCGCCGATGTCGATGCTGCGCACCAGCGTCTCGGCGGCCTCGGCCTACGACCCGGACGGCTGGGACGACTCCCCGGAGGCGAACGAGCGCAAGGCCTACCGGCTCATCGCCAAGACCCCCACCCTGCTCGCGATGTACCACCGGATGCGGACCGCGCAGGAGGTCGTCCCGCCGAACCCGAAGCTCTCGCACGCCGCGAACTTCCTCGCCATGCTGCTCGGCGAGGAGCCCGCGCCGGAGGACGCCCGGGTCCTCGACACGACGCTCATCCTCTACGCCGACCACACGATGAACGCCTCGACGTTCACCGCACGGATCATCGCCTCCACGCTCGCCGACATGTTCTCGGCCATCACCGGTGCGATCGCCGCCCTCAAGGGGCCGCTCCACGGCGGCGCGAACGAGGAGGCGATGAAGATGCTCGAGGAGGTCGGCTCGCCGGAGCGGGCCGAGGCCTACGTGGCCGACCGCCTGGCCCGCAAGCAGAAGATCATGGGGTTCGGGCACGCCGTCTACAAGACGATGGACCCGCGGGCGCGTATCCTGAAGCGCCTCTCGCGCGAGGTCGGCGAGCGCCACGGGGACCTCCGCTGGTACGAGATCTCCGAGGCGATCGAGCGTGCCGTGGCCGAGCAGAAGGGCCTGCACCCCAACGTGGACTTCTACGCCGCGAGCGTGTACCACATGCTGGGGATCCCGACCGACCTCATGACCCCGATCTTCGCGATGGCCCGCATGGCCGGCTGGACCGCGCACGTGCGCGAGCAGTACGCGGACAACCGCGTGATCCGGCCCGACTCCGAGTACATCGGGCCGCGCGACCAGCGCTACGTCCCGATCGACGAGCGCTAGCCGGGCGCCGGCGGGCGCGGGAGGAGCCCGGCCCCCTCGATGACCGCCCGGACCGCGGCCTCACGCCCGAGCCCCATCACGTGGACCCCGGCCACGCCGGGGGTGTCCCGGAGCGCTCGCACGAGCTCGACGCAGCGGGCGACGCCGACCTCGGGAGCGCGCTCGCCGGCGTCCTCGAGCTCGGCGAGGAGCTCGGCCGGGACCGAGACGCCGGGCACCTTCTCGTGCAGGAACCGGGCCTGCTTCGCGCTCGCGAGCGGCGCCACGCCGACGACGAGCGCCGCCCGCTCGGTGATGCCCCGGGCGCGCGCGAGCTCGAGCCACACGCGGAGCGCCTCGAGATCGTAGGCGATCTGGGTCATCACGAAGCCGGCGCCCGCGTCGAGCTTGCGCTCGAGCCTGGCAGGGTCGTACCCGGGCGCGAGCGGGACGTCCGCCACGCCGATGAAGTAGCGGGGCGCCGGGTCGATCTCGGCGCCCGAGGGCAGGCGGCCGCGCTCGCGCAGCTCGGCCGCCATCCGCACGAGGTCCTCGACGGCGAGGTCGTGCACGGCCGCGGCGCCCGGCTCGTCCCCGACCGCGAGCGGGTCCCCCGTGAGGCAGAACAGGTTCCGCGCCCCGAGCGCCCACCCGCCGAGCAGGTCGGCGGCGAGGCCGAGCCGGTTGCGGTCCCGGCAGGTGATCTGCATCGTCGGCTCGAGCCCCGCGGCCGCGACGAAGGCGGCGCCGGCGACGGGCGACATGTGGGCCGAGGCCCGGGGGTTGTCGGTGACGTTCACCGCGTCGGCGTAGCCGACGAGCTCGCGCGCCTGGGCCCGCACCGCGCCACCATCGGCCGAGCGCGGCGGGACGACCTCCGCCGTGACGACGAAGGTCCCGGCCCGGACGAGTCGCTCGAGGCGGCTCGTCACCGCTGCGCTGCCTGGCGCTCCGCCGCGGTGACGGTGTTCACGAGCAGCATCGCCACCGTCATCGGGCCCACCCCGCCGGGCACCGGCGTGATCGCGCCGGCGACCTCCTTCACGCTCTCGAAGTGGACGTCGCCGATGAGGCCGCCGCCCGGCGCGCGGTTGGTCCCGACGTCGATGACCGTGGCGCCGGGCTTCACCATGTCGGCGGTGATCATCTCGGCTCGGCCGGCGGCCGCGACGAGGATGTCGGCCCGCCGCGTGTGGCTCGCGATGTCCCGGGTCTTCGTGTGGCAGAGCGTGACGGTGGCGTTCGCCCGCTCGTGGCGCTGTGCGAGCATGATCGCGAGCGGCATCCCGACGAGGTCGCCGCGGCCCACGATGCACACGTCCTGGCCCTCGATCGGGATCTCCGAGCGGACGAGGAGCTCGACGATGCCGTAGGGCGTGGCCGGCAGGAACACGGGGTGCCCCCGCGACATGAACCCGACGTTCGTGGGGTTCAGGCCGTCCACGTCCTTCTCGGTGGAGATCGCCCGCTGGACCGCGAACTCCGAGATGTGGTCGGGCACCGGCAGCTGCACGATGATGCCGCTGATCCGGGGGTCCTTGTTCAGGCGCTCGATCTCGGCGAGGACCTCCTCCTCGGGCGCGTCGGCCGGCATGTCGACGCGCTCGGAGTAGATCCCGGCCTCCTCGCACGCCTTCTGCTTCATCCCGACGTAGACCTTCGAGGCCGGATGGTCGCCGACGAGGATCGCCGCGAGCCCCGGCCGGACCCCGCGCTCGGTGAGCGCCCGCGCGCGCTCGGCGACCTCGGCCCGGACCTCGGCCGCGATCGCCTTCCCGTCGATGATCCTGGCTGTCATGCCTCGCATCCTATCCGTCGGGGTCGGCCCGGAGGCCGACCGGCGGTCACCTAGTGGCGGAAGTGACGCCGCCCGGTGAGCACCACCGCCATCCCCCGGGCCTCGGCCGCCGTGAGCACGTCCTCGTCGCGGATCGACCCGCCGGGGTGGATCACGGCGGTCACGCCGGCGTCGGCCGCCACCTCCACCGCATCGGGGAACGGGAAGAACGCGTCGGAGGCCATCACCGCCCCCTTCGCGCGGTCGCCCGCCTTGCGGACCGCGAGCCAGGAGGCGTCCACGCGGGACATCTGCCCGGCGCCGATCCCCACGGTGGCGAGCTCGCGCGCGAAGACGATGGCGTTGGACTTCACCCGCATCGCGACCGTCCACGCGAAGAGCAGGTCCCGCCACTCCTCCTCGGTCGGCTCTCGGGCCGAGGCCACCTCCATGTCCTCGCGCCGCTCGACCACGCGGTCGCGGTCCTGCACGAGCGCCCCGCCGGCGAGCGGCCGGACGTCGAGGCCGCCCTCGGCCGGCAGCGGCGCCCGCACGACCCGCAGGCCCTTGCGCTGCCGGAAGGCCGCGAGCGCGCCCTCGGTGTACGCGGGCGCGACGACCACCTCCGTGAACACGTCCGCCATGGCCCGCGCCGCGCCCTCGTCGGCCTCTCGGTTGAAGGCCACGATCCCGCCGAAGGCCGAGACCGTGTCGGACTCGTACGCCCGCGCGTAGGCCTCGGCGAGCGTGGCGCCGAGCGCGGCCCCGCAGGGGTTGTTGTGCTTGACGATGACGGCCGCCGGCTCCTCGAACGCCGCGGCGAGCGCGTAGGCCGCGTCGAGGTCCAGCCAGTTGTTGAACGACATCTCCTTGCCGGCCACGAGGACCTCGGCGCCCCCGAGCGGGCCCGGCCCGGCGATCTCGGCGTAGAGCGCGCCCCGCTGGTGCGGGTTCTCGCCGTAGCGCAGGTCCTCGAGCTTCTCGTACGCGAGCCCCACGAAGCCCGGCAACCCCGCATCCGAGGCGCCGAACCAGCCCGCGACGGCGGCGTCGTAGGCGGCGGTGTGGGCGAAGGCCTCGGCCGCGAGGCGCCGGCGGAGCTCGAGCGGGAGCCCGCCCTCGCGGTCGATCGCCTCGAGGATCTCGGAGTACCGCTCGGGGCGCACCACGACCCCCACCGAGGCGAAGTTCTTCGCGGCGGCGCGGACCATGCTCGGCCCGCCGATGTCGATCTTCTCGATGACCTCCTCGGGCCCGGCGCCGCTCGCCACGGTCTCGCGGAACGGGTACAGGTTCACGACGACGAGGTCGAAGGGCTCGATGCCCGCTTCGGCGAGCTGGCACTCGTGCTCGGGCTTCCGCCGGTCGGCGAGGATGCCCGCGTGGATCTTCGGGTGCAGCGTCTTCACCCGACCGTCGAGCATCTCGGGGAAGCCGGTGACCTCCTCGACCGGCGTGACCGGGACGCCGGCCTCCCGCAGCGTCGCGGCGGTCCCGCCCGAGGAGACGAGGGCGACCCCCCGCTCGAGGAGCCCCCGCGCGAGCTCCACCACCCCCGACTTGTCGTAGACGGCCAGCAGCGCCCGGCGCACCGGACGGACCTCGGTCATCCCGCTCCCTCCTCGTCCTCGGTTCCCTCGACGTGCACGACGCGCCCCTCGACCCGCAGCCGGCCCTCGATGAGGGCGCGGACGGCCCGGGGGAAGACCCGGTGCTCGGTCTCGTGGATGCGCGCGAGGAGCGAGTCCCGGTCGTCGTCCTCGCGCACGCGCACGGGCTCCTGCGCCACGATCGGCCCGTGGTCGACCTCCTCGTCCACCAGGTGCACCGTCACCCCCGTCACCTTCACGCCCCACGCGAGGGCGTCCTCCACCGCGTGCATGCCGGGGAAGGCCGGCAGCAGCGCCGGGTGCAGGTTCACGATGCGGTTCGGGAAGGCCGCGATGAGCTCGGGCCCCACGATCCGCATGTAGCCGGCGAGCGCCACGTAGCCGACGTCGCGCTCGAGCAGGAGATCGCGCAGCGCGCGGTCGTGCGCCGGCCGGTCGGGGAAGTCCCTCGGCGAGCAGACCAGGGCCTCGATCCCCCGCGAGCGCGCCCGCTCGAGCGCCATCGCCTCCGGACGGTCGGAGACGACCACCACGATGTGCGGGCCGACGTGCGGGTCGTCCATCAGGGCCTGGAGGTTGGTGCCCGTCCCCGAGGCGAGCACGGCGAGCCGAGGGTCCACGCCAGGCACGGTAGCAGCGGCCCGGGAGGCGTCAAACGCGACCCGGCCAACCCGCGCGCTAGGCTTGCGACGTGGCGGCCGAGGAGCGGGAGCGAGAGCGAGCCCTCCGCGTCGAGCGGTGCGACGTGCACCCGGTGCGGCCGGCCGTCGCCCGGTGCGCCGGCTGCGGCCGCTCCCTGTGCCTCGCCTGCGCGATCCCGGTTCGGGGCTCGGTCCTCGGCACCGAGTGCCTGCCACCCCCGCTCGCCGGAGACGTCCCGGTCCCCCAACGCCGGCGGGCCCGGGCCTCACCCGTCGCCGGGATCGGCCTCGGCGCCTGCCTGTTCTCGACGGCCTTGCCCTGGAGCCGGTTCGGGCCGGGCTCGGGGCCGTTCGGGGCGTGGGACGGTCCGGCGCTCTGGGCGCTCGTGGCGGCGCTCCTCGCCGTGGTCGGCGCCCTGCTCTGGCTCGCGGAGGTCTTCCTCGGGCGCGGACGCCTGCCCGCCGACGGCGTGCTCGCGGCCCTCGGGGCCGTGGTCGCGCTCGCGGCGGCGATGGCGATCTGGCGGCCGCCGCCCTTCACCCGACCCTGGCTCGGACCCTGGGTGGCGATCGCCGGCGGGCTCTGCTGCCTGGCCGCGGGCGCGAGCGCCGAGGTCCAACGTCGGCGCGCAACCGCGTCGTCATGATTGACTCGCCCCCGCAGGGGGTCTCGAATGAGCCAGGTTCGGCAGGGTCCGTGCACGTGAAGGGAGTCGGCATGGCGCAGAGCAGCTCCGGTTTCGACGTCTCGAAGCTCACGATGGGGAGCAAGGTGCTCGGGGGGTCCGCCGTCCTCCTGTTCGTCTTCTCCTTCTTCGCGTGGCAGAAGGTCTGCGTGTTCGAGATCGCCTGCGTCTCGGCCAACATGTGGGGCGGCAACGGCAGCATCTTCGGTCTGCTCGCCGGCATCGGGCTGGTCGCGCTCATCGCCTGGGAGATCGGAGGCGCTGTCGGGGCCCTCGGCAACCTGCAGCTCGGGCAGCCCGCCTCCAAGATCGCCGCCTACCTCGGGTTCGCGGTGGCCGCGCTCACGATCCTGAAGTTCATCTTCGCGCTGACCGAGTCGCCCGCCTTCGGGGCCTTCATCGGCCTCATCCTGGCGCTCGGCGTCGCCTACGGCGCCTGGATGCGGCTCCAGGAACCTGCGCCGACCGGCGGCATGGCCTGACCCGAACGGAGCTCGAGGAGACCGGCCGCACGGCGGGAGCCCTCCGTGGCTCCGGCCGTGTGCCCCGTACCGCGGGTACGATCGGCGCGTGAGCACCTGCCCCGCGTGCCGTCGTCCGGTCCTGCAGGGCGCGCGGACCTGCCCGTCGTGCGGGACACCCCTCGGCCCCGGCACCGGCGGGCTCACGCTGCCGCCCCCGCCGAGCGCGCTGCCCGGCGAGGAGGACCGGCCGCTGCAGCTCAGCCACTCCGGCGATCGGTACCTGCTCGGGTACGGGCGGGACTTCTTCGGGATCTGGGAGCGGGCGGCTCCCGGGCGGCCCGTCCGGCGCTTCCCGCGCACCGACGAGGGCTGGCGGGAGGCCTGGGCCGCGTACGTCGCGATGGAGCCGAACCCGACCGCGGTGGGGCTCTCGGCGGTCCCCCTCGCCTCGGGCCCCGGGCCATCCGCTCCGCGACCGCCGCGCGTGAACGGCGCCTGGTGGCTCCTGCCCATCCTGCTCGGCTGGATCGGCGGGCTCATCGCCTACTTCGTGAACCGAGAGACCGACCCGGCGACCGCCCGCGCCATGCTCCTCGTGGGGATCGCGCTCAGCCTCGTCGGCGCGCTCCTGCTCGCCACGCTGCCGACCACCCGCTGAGCGCGCCGCCCGCGACCCCCCACCCGAGCGCGAGCGCCGTCCCGCTCCCGAGCCCCGGTCCGATCCGCACCGAGCGCACCTCGGTGAGCTCGCTCGTGCGCGCCGCTCCCGAGACCGAGATCGACGAGGCCCATCCGAGCGCGAGCACGAGCAGGGCGAACACCGCGCCGGCGAGGATCGCGGCGGCGAGCGCCCGCCCCGGCTCCGCGCGCGCCGCCCGGACGCCCCCGAGCACGGTGGCGGCCGCCGGGGCCAGCAGGAAGAGGAGGTACGGCCAGGGCGCGGTGCCGAACCTCGTCGGCGGGCCGGCCCCGACGCCGGGAGGCCGCAGCCACACCGGGAGGCGCACGGAGCGCGGGAAGCGGCCGTAGCAGAGGAACGGGCTCGGCTCGCCGACGCTCGGGAACGCGCCGGTGCATCCGCCCATCGCGGGGACGAGCGTCCAGGCGGCCTCGTTCGGCAGCGCCGCGACGTGGTGGGCGAGCGCGGCCGCCCCGACCGACGGCCGAGCGAGCACCGCCCGCAGGTACCGCCCGGTGGTCGGGGTGAGGAGCGCCTCGGGCCCGTCGGGGCGGACGACCCCCGCGACGAACAGCCCTCCGAGCGCGAGGCCGAGCCCGGCCAGGAGCAGTCCCCGCGCCCTCATGCGCCCCCTTCCAGGTCGCGGCGCATCTGCTCGTACTGCTCCCGGGTGAGCTCTCCCCGGGCGTAGCGCTCCTTGAGGATCTCCAGG
>Ga0101943_1001462_pt1 | contig 20292 bp, 10 predicted proteins | sample DewCreD2012metaG_5_FD_75244 | JGI IMG/M metagenome (GOLD analysis project Ga0101943, IMG submission 75244) | Hot spring sediment bacterial and archeal communities from British Columbia, Canada, to study Microbial Dark Matter (Phase II) - Dewar... ... | reverse complement strand
ATAAGGTGGTGAGGGCTTGCCAGACAGCGCTCAGTCCTCGCAGCAAGATATACGGGCCATCTCGGTCGGATTTCAACCCAAACTTACCGCCAAGTTGCCGCTGCCCTTTGTCCCCCTGATCGGCGATGGGCGGATGCGCATGCAACCGAATTTCTGCGAAGGATCTGGCTGAGATCGCTACTGCCTCCGTGTGGAAGCAACAGGTAAGATCGTTGAAATCGGCGGGCCGGAAACGCTCACAATGGACGAGGTCTTACTGATCATTCGAAAAGTGATCGGCCTGAGGCGACCGTTCATTCATCATCCGGTCTGGTGCATAAAGCCGGCCGCCGCGCCGCCGGCTTTCCTTCCTTAATCCGCCGCTGACGTCGTCAGCTATGGACTTTCTCACGATGGAAGCGCTCGTGGATATGAGCACGACCAGGTGCGTTTTCAGCATCACGTTCAAACGGCTGGAAGACGCCTTGCGGGAGTATATAGCTACGATTCTCCCTTTCGCCGCGCGGCCTCGTAGCGGCGCTCGTATTCGTCTTTGCCCAACCACCAGACGTGGCTGCTGTCATAAAGGTGATAGGTGACCTTCTTCGGCGGAGGGAAATCGCCCAGCTCCTCTTTGATTAACCTCCCGGCCAGGTCGAGATAGAAGGTGGTATACCGAAGCACCGCCCGTGGGTGGGGAACCGGGGAGTTCACCCGGACTAAGATGTCCTCTTTCCCATCCGCATCAATATCAACCAGCCATGGCATTCCAACACTGAACCCCGTCGGCGTGAAATAGCCGTACCACTTATGCGAGCCTTTCCCTTGCTCGTTCTGCAAGTAGGGTGGCGCTTCGCCCCAAATCTCGCGCGGGTCAAGCAGGGCGATGAATGGATAGTACTGGTCAGTCTGACCAAAAGGCAATTGCGTGCCTCGGAGCGCGTCATTTAACCCAGCGATTACGATCTTTTTCTGCCCCCCGATAGTCACGACCATGAGTTGATAGATATGCCCGGGATTCATGTATTCAGCCTCGCGCACCAGTCCCTGTTCGACTTTTCCCGGCAGCCTCAGGACGGTAAGGGCTGAACCAGCATAGAGGGTGTCGCGCCATATCAGCACAATTCTCGGCTGCCCGTTTTGCTTCAGGTCATCAACCACGAGTTTGTCAACCCACGAACTGCCAGACCAAGGTGTGGGGAAGTATGAATAGTGGAGTTGATGATAGGTGTTGAATGGAGGTGCCATCAGCGGTCGGTCACGCCGGCCGGTCAGAAAGGCTTCATCAAACGAATAGACGAAAATCCGACCGGTGATTGCTTGACTGTGTTGGTGGTTGAGAGCAAAGACCACTTCCAGGTCGCCGTCACCATTGAGGTCAACCGGTTTCTCATACGCGGCGATTCCCGTACCGGCAGGGAAGGCTTCGGTGTAAATCACGCCCCCTGCGGCATTCGAAATCGTTAAGACCGACGGAGTTCCTGGCTTGGGTTCGGACACCTGGACCAGATACGGTGTGCGAGCGCGCCGAAGTTGTTGCTCTTTCACATCGGGAGTCTTGAGGAACGTGAACAGAAGGAAGATCGCTCCGGCCGCGAATGCTACCGAAGCAGCAGCCGCCGGTACGGGATGCTCGCGGGCCCACGTCCAACTTGCCGAGAGGGTGCGCACAAGCGCGTTTCTCACGCGTGCCAACGGGCTTCCCACAGGCACCGCCAATTCAGCCTCTTCAACAGCGGGCACGAGTTCCGCAGCTTCAGGGATCTCTCGATGAGGCGGAATGTGCGGCTCGGCGACGGCGAATTCCGCCGACGGCGCTCGGCTCAAAGCCGCATGGAGTTCTTCAAGCTCTTCCCGCAGCACCATAAAATTAAGCAGCTCCGTGCGACACTCCACGCAGCCGAACACATGACCGAGATACCGACGCTCATCATCCGCGACGAGCCACCCCTTCAGCCATGAAAAATGGAGGTCGCGGGCCCGCTCGTGTGCCATTTCGCCGAACAGCTCTTCGCCGAGTTGCATGCTCGTCAGCGAGCCTACGAGATCGCTCGCCTCAGGGATGGGGAGAGTCCCCTCGATGGCTCTTTGCTCCCTGCTCTTGGTTCTTAGCTCACTCTCCAGTTCCGCCATGTCCCGGAGTTGGTCAAGGGTGACCAGTAGCCAGGGAGTTCCTCTTCCTCGTTCCTGGCCCCTGACCTCTGGTCCCTGGCTCCTCACCAATCGGCTTGCTTCAAGGTCTTCATCCGTTATGAACCCGTGGAACTGAACATAGCTGAGGTCTTCAGCCACCTGCGCGAAGACATAGTAGTCGCTAATAAACCCGGCCTCGAAAGCCGCCCACGGAATTCGCGCTTGATGTGCTGCCTCGTCAATCGTTGTACAAACGGCGATGCTCATTCCGGCGACATCAACTTCGGCCAAGCCAAGCAGCGCCGCCAGATGAGGGTCTGCCATGTAACCCGTTTCCGATGTGACCAAACCAAGCCCTCGGTCCCGAAGATATTGACTGAGCGCAAGCGCTGCGAGCCGTCCCAGGAAAATTTCCTCTTCGGCTTCACCGAGCCACCCTCGTTCCGTCTCTTCCTTCGCCAGTCCGATCAGACTTTCTTCCAAAGCGAGGGTGATTGCCTGGCCTGGAGCTGCCCGTCGCTTCGGAGGAGGGCTCCCCCGAGCCTGGTCCGTTGGCCCGCGGGCCGTTCTGACATCTTGGGCTTTGAGGATCGTGACCGTTTCGGCCTGTGCGTCGTAGCGGAAGAACACTCGCAGACCGCCGCGCTCGAATACATAAACGCCTTCAGGGCCAGGAACACGGGCGATGTTGCGGATGAGCGCCCGCCCAAACCGGCCGAGCGCCAGATCAGCTTCTCGTCGAAGCCGACGGGCCCGCCGCTCGGGCATCCCCTTCAGATCGGCAATGGCTGAAGCCGTCCAAATAATCTGATTCATAACCTCTCCAAAAGAGCCACTAAGACACTAAGGCACCACGATGAACTTTGTGACTTCGCGGCTAACGATTCATGGCCGATTCTCACTTCATTGATCCCCCTTCTTTCAAAGGTCGCCTCGGCACAATCAAATTATTCCACGTTCCTCAAATTTTCTTTCATTTCTCGGAGCGCCTCGACCACCCAATGGCGCCAACCGGGCGGCAGCCGAGAGAGCGGCTCTGCTCCCCGCCCCAGGAACAGAGAAATGCGCCTTACCAGTTCCCGATAGAGGTAGTTCATTCGCTTACTCACCTCGCCCTGACTGATCGGCGGCGTGAGCGTCCGGGCAATTTCTACTTGCGTTTGCCCGGCCAGATCAAGGTGAAAGATAAGGCTTAACCCTTTATCCACCCCCGCCCTGCGGTCAATGTCGGCCACCCACTCTTCGATCTTATACCATAATTGCCGTAGTTCTAAAAGACGTTCTTGTACAGGCGGCGCGGCCGCCGGGCCCTCACCGATGGATTCCTCTCCCTCAGGTACATGCGCCATAGCGCGTCTCGTCACTGTGCTCACGGCACGGGCAATTACAACGTCAAGAAAGCCAAAAATATGCTCAATCGGTTCCGGCTGCCGGAGCTTCGAGCGGAGGCGTCTTTCCACCTCCTCCACTATTTCGCTCTCCAGCCACTCATGCTGAGGATACCGCTTGAGCTTGCGCGTCACGTGGTTCCAGGCAACGGCACAGAATGCCCAGAAGCACTGTTGATATTCCGGTTCATTCTTCTCGGCCGCGGCTCGTTGGCACTGCCTGGCCAGAAGGTTGAGGACGACGTTCTCCGTCGCCCGATTGAGGGCATCCTGGATGTGCGCGCGGACGTCACTGAGCGTTCGGCTCTCGCGTCGCTGGCTGGTCAACTCGGCGACGAACCGTTCTCGACCCAGTTCAGCGAATGCTCTCCGCTCGACGTGTTGGTCGAATTCCCCCCAGTGTTCGCGCGCTTGCCTGAGGGCCCGATTTAAGAGATGTTGCTCCCAGAGCGTCGTAGCAATCTCTTCTGCACGGGGAAGGTCGTTCACGAGAAGCGCCGCTCGATACTGCTCCACCAGGTCATTGACCTCTGCCGCTGAGTCGTCTTTACCCGGCATTGGAGCGCCTCCTTCTCCAAAAGGCCACAACCTCCGTGTTTGTCCCCGATGATAGCCCTTTTTGCTGAAGAAGTAAAGCGGGTTGCAGATTCTTCAACCAGCAGCGGGAAGTTAAACCTCGGATCACGCCAACAATCAATCTGTTGAAACAGGAGCGCGTACGCTGCCCTTCAGCAGTGTATTCAAGCAAATTCTTCACCTTCAAGTCCGTCCATCTACTGCAAGATGCTGGTCGGCGTGAACAATACCAGCACCGTTTTCTACAGCAATCGTTGCAATAAGCGCATCAATGGTCGGCACTGTGACTCCCCTCTTTCTGAGTGCGAAGTGGAGGCGCGCTGCCTTAATCCAAAGCTCCTGTGCGATAGGAAAGTAAATAAGCGCTTCCAGATTCTGTTTCAGTAAACTCCTGCTCCGTCTTACTGCCGGCCAACAGTTCCAAGAAGATCACTCCCGTAGTGGCGGCCGTATCTGTGGCTATGAGTTGATCCACTAAAGCCTTGGCCTTTTCTGGGACGTCCGGGCGTAACACAAGTATCTATCAGAAACACGTCGTCACTGCTCATCACGTCGCATCTCCTGAAGATCTGCCAATGTCAACTCCATCTCTGTCTTCCCCAACTTAGAACACAACCGTTCTCGCCGCTTCTGGCGAATGAGTCCAGTCAATGAAGGGCGAATAAGCTCTTTCTTACGCGTGAGTTAACCTCATAGCTTCCTCTAAAAGCGACCCATCTATGTCAACTGTTGAGGTGTTGTAGTGTGAATTATGTGCATTGGCAAGGTATGGATGCAGGCGGATGAACGATATTATTGGTCACCGGCAACGGACACAATGACCAATGACGAAGGACCTTGGAATAATTTGGCGCGCTCGGTGCGACCTGTAGACGGAAGCAGTTAAATTAGCTCTCCTTGGCTTCGGTTATGAAGCCGGGCGAGGGAAGAGGGGCAAAACGGTGTCGAATGAGGGAAAATACAGATGCCGGTTTTTCCATTAAAGACATTCCTCCGAGAAAGGGGTGACCAAAGATGAGGAGCACAAACAACATCCATAGTAAATCAGCTTCCAAGAAGGGAGGCAAAGGCGCATTTCTCAAAGCGGCTTTGCTGCTGATTCTAGTCGGGGTCGTAATAGGATACAATCCGCTCCCGATTCTATCCTCATCAGGACATGCAAGTTTACAGCCCCATCCCCAACAGCCTCATCCCCATCTGAAAAAGATCAAAGATGGTGGAATAAACTGGATCAGGCTAGAAGCTAATCCCGGGAATCTGCAAGAGACTGTTGATCTCGTCCAGCAAGCCCAGGCTCTAGGGTTGAATGTGATTATGATTGTAAGGAGTTTAACCTTCCTCAGGCAGCACCGTCCGGACCTGTGCCCCAGCAACTTCAGGTGTTATTGGCTGGGTTGGGGCAAGCCTTGGGAGGACTACGTCAAGGACGTAGTGACTAGACTTAAGCCTTATGGAGTAAAGGTCTGGCAGGTAGATAATGAGTTAAATCACGGGATTCATAACCCTCTACCATCAGTTAATCTCCCCTTAAGGGCAGATATTGTTAGGATAGGGGCTAATGCAGTAAAAGCCGTTGATCCCAGTGCCACCATAACGGTCAATTTGTTCTTCCACAGCGTAGCTACCCTTATTACTACGGATATATCGCTCTATAGAGCCTTGAGAGACAGCGGCGTTCCCATCGACATCTTAGGGCTGGACTATTATCGGGGGAGTTGGGATGTGGGATGGACGTCCGACTATAAAAGCGATCTCCCCGCACATCAGGCTCTTTGGGGAGGAGATGTCATGATTATGGAGACTGGCTACTGCACTTCCATCGCCGGATTTGATGATCCAGTTGGACGAGCACTTCAGGTAATATATGTCCAAACTCTATTTACAGATCTAGGACCGTTCATCCAAAGTGCGCCCTGGTTCAGAGGCATCATGTTTTATGAATACCACTCAATGAATTCAGGGCTACCATGTGAAAATTTCTTTGGGCTGCACGAGGCGGATGGGTTGACAGAGAAGCCCGCCTGGGCAGAGTTTACCAAGCAGGTGCAAGCGTATAATCCATCTGGCAAATGGCTGGGCATTATGTACCATGGCAGCCCTGTATCGAGACCAGGTGGAGCGGTACTCTTAGAGGTCTGGGATCGTTACATAAAAGACGATGGTTCAAAGACCGAAATGCTTTCAGAGCTAAAGTCATTTAAACTCGTCCCTGGGCAACCCGCCCCTGTAGAGAATATTAGCTGTCCCCCTTACCCTCCATCTGGTATATGGCGGCTTCGGGGTAAGCTTTATGCGAATAACCCCCTCCTCCCCGGCCCCGGTGCATGGAAATTGGATGAGGTCGAGGGCCCTGACCCTAGTGATCCGAGCAAACGACTGGTGCGCCGTGTACAATTTAATGATTGTCCTCCTCCTGCTGTAGGGTCTTTGTTCCCTCCCATCACAATGGACAGGAACCATACGCTCTTTTTCAACTTCCAAAATGTCTTCGCTGACTTAAGGATTTCGGGCTTTCGCACCGAGCCAGACATGCGAAATCTACAGCAGGGCCAAGAGTTTCAACTCTTCGTACTCGTATCTAATGCGGGGGAGCTTACGGCCCTTGAATCGGATCGCAGAAGCCCACTTTCTGGAGACACCAGAGTAAGCGTCAGCATCAATGGGGTGGCGGGAGACGGAAGCATTACTGGAGCCTTCTGTGACCAGCCACCGCGGGATTGCTCGCTGCAGCCGGGCGAACTCCGTGAGATTCATATCTGGCGCGGTAGCTATCCCTGGTTTGATGCTCCTTTTGCTCGCTTTATAACCGTAAACGCCACGGTTGATCCCAATGACTTTATCTACGAGGGCATCAATGGGGAGCAGAACAATACCGACTCCATCACTATCACTCTGGCCGCTCCGACTCTGCCAGATCCAGCCTTTAAGGACCCGAAGACCAATGTCGGATTCACGCACGTTGGTGCTAGTACCTTGCGGCTGTGGGCTGATGTGAGCAATCTATCACCAGTAGTCGCTCGTGATGTGGTCGTAGGCTTTGGCATCGAAGGACCTGCCGGATTTATTGTCATCGGGAAACCCAAAATCCCCTTGCTACCAGGAGGAGGCAAGCAAAGGGTGGAAGTAAACTGGGATGTTTGCAAAATCGCTGGGATGGCCCCTGGCAGGCACACCGTCTTTGTACAGATTGATCCCGATAATAGTATCCAAGAGCTTAAAGAGTTTAACAATGGCACAGTCTTAGAGGTCGTTGTTCCCGCTTCGGCAAATAAGGCCAAACTGACGACGGATAAGTCCACGTATCAGTCCGCGGAGATTGTAATGATCAGCTTCTTTAACGGTTGCTCTGAAGCGATCTCTTTGAGCAACAGTGCGCCATGGAGGATCAAAGATAGCCAAGGCCAGGTTGTCTTCGGACCCCCATCCTTTCCAGCGATCACGGTGGTGCGGCCAAGACAGACCAAGCGCTGGTCTTGGGATCAAAAGGACAACATCGGCCAGCAGGTTCCGCCGGGCACGTACACTGTCGAGCTGGAGACGATGGACGCTGGAATGTATCGAGCAAGCTTCGAGATCAAAGCGGCTCCGAGCTGCGTTTCGGCTCCGCCGGGTCTCGTAAGCTGGTGGCCAGGGGATGGCAATGCGAGTGATATTCAAGACGGCAATCAGGGCGCGTTGCGTAATGGTGCGACGTTTGCGGTTGGCAAGGTCGGGCTGGCGTTCAGCTTTGACGGTGTTGATGATTTTGTCAGTGTGTCCCACAACCAGAATCTGAACCTGGGCAACCTGACGATAGATGCTTGGATCAACTTAGGTCCCATGCCGGATGTGAGCCGGACGCGCGTCATCGTTGCCCGACGGGAGATTAACTCCGAAGATCCAGCGATCTCTTATTATTTCAGCATCAACGAGGGCTTCAGCGGTCGTCCTCCTGATGGACGACTGGCTTTCATAGTCCGTAATCCCAGGCCCATCGGCAGCAGCGGCATCCTTTCGCCTGCCCTCACCTGGGAAGCAAACCGATGGTACCACGTGGCGGCGACGCTCGCCGGCCGGACTGTTACCCTCTATCGGGACGGAGTCGTCGTAGGCAGTGGGCAACTGTCTCCATTCCATGATCCCTTCCCAATCTTTATCACTGGCCCCTTGAGCATCGGCGCAGAACAGACAACTTCTGCTGGTGCTGCTATCAATCATTTCAGGGGTTTGATTGACGAGGTGGAAATCTACAATCGCACTCTCTCCGCTGCTGAGATCCAAGCCCTCTTTGCCGCAGGCAGTGCGGGCAAGTGCAAACCTTCGGTTGAGAAAGTCAAGCTCGATGTGAAGGCTGTAGCTCAGACGACCGGCGGTCCCACTCTTGAGATCAGCGTGCCTGTGCTGGTGAATGGTCTTCCCCCTCCCGTCACCACGCCCACGAGCCTGGAGATGGACAAGAACACGTCTGTTACCTTGACGGCGCAGCAAAGAGTAACTGTCACACTTCCCTTCGTTGGACCGCGCACGCTCTCCTTCAAGCAGTGGGAGTGCCAGGCTCAAGGGGAACCTCAGCGGGTCTTCACTAGAACAACCATTGGGTTCACGCTGATCAAAGATACGACCTGCACAGCCGTCTATGTGGAGCAACAATAAGTAGAAGGCCTAGAGGCGGTAAAGCGGGTGGCCACTACCTTGACAACTGCCGTTAATAAATAACGAACAAGAGGGATATGGGGTAGCTCCACGCTTAATCCTAGTCAGCCGATTAAGGGCCTCCCTTCCTCGAAAGGGATCACTTCAAGAGCCGGTGGCAGCGCCACCGGAAAACAGCAACCAACGAGTCCGACCCTGCAGGGATCGCCTCAGGCCGTGTTTCTCCGAATCCGGTGCGTGCGAAGATGGTGCGGCGGCCGGAAGACTCTGTCTGGAGCAGCCATCGAGCGGACCTAGAGTTGGAGAGGGCGGCGTGGGGGGATAGCGAGATAGTGTCCAATCGGCGGCGGGCGGTGGTGGTCTATCGGGCCTTTGTGAACGCCGGGTTCAAGCAGGAGAAGCAGGACCGGCTGTATGCGGCGATAGAGGGCCGGTTCCTGGGAGGTGAGGAATGTACCAGTGAGGTGAAGCATTCGGATTGGCGAAGCGCCGCTGAGTCGAGTCACACGGCGAGAGGAGGCCTTGGACGTGGCGGGATGTGGGGAAACACGTCGAGGCGAGGCTGAACGTCAGGTTGGCGGAGGTGCAGAGACGCGGGCACAGGGTGGCGCCATTGGCAACCAAAGAGGTCCCTCTGTGGGGCGGGAGCACGGTCACATGAGGGTCACCGAGTTGGCGCGGCAGATGGGGAGTGATCCATCCAATGTCAGCCGGGGCTATGAGCGGGCGCGGCACCGGAGGCAGACAGAGGCCGAGTTTCGCCGCTTGGTGGAGCAGGTCATCCCTCGGTAGTTATGCAATACGCAAGTCTGCTCCCCATTGTCCAGCTATTCGAGTTCTACCCCCGCGCGAGCGCATACCGGGCCTTTGCCGTTTCCCACGATTTCCGCAATTCCTCCAAGAAATGCTGAAACTCCGGGTCGCTACCGAGCGGCAGGAGCAGCGGATCGCGCGCGTACCAGGGATAGCACGGGAAGCCAATGTTCGCTGCCTTGCGGAGCCAGCGGAGGGCTTCATCGCGCTGGCCGAGTTGTGCGTAAGCCGCGCCCAGGCTGTAAGCCACATGATGGTCCATGTAGGCTCCCGCTGTCACGGCATGCAGCAGTCTTTTCGCTTGCGCTCGCTCGCCGCGTGCGGCAAGAAAACTGGCCAAGGTCGCTTGACCTCGCGCGGCGGCAGACGCCGAGCTGGAACGGCGCAGTTCCTCGAGCATCACCTCGCCCCGCGCCCGCTCACCCTGATAATAGTAGGCTTGGGCCAGCCAGGAATCGGATAGCGGCTTCTCGCTCAAGCGCTGCACTTCTTCCAAGAGCGGCACCGCTTCTGCATATCTGCCGCTAAGAAGAGCAATGAGGCCCCGCGTCCGCGCCGCCTCCACTCGATTCTCAGGATTAATCTCGATACCGGCACCGACTTCGCGCTCAGCAAGTTCCAACAAGCCCAGATGGTAGAAAGCGACAGCACGATAGAAGTGAGGCAGGTCGAGGTTAGGGTTGAGTTCGAGTGCTCGGTGGCTTTCTTCAATCGTCCGCTCCCAGTCGAATTCCGTGTGGCGATAGATCGCCGCCAGCGCCAAGTGCGCCTCCGCCAGATTCGGATCCAGCTCTAGTGCCCGCTGTGCCTCCCGTTTGGCACGTTCGCCCCAAGTTTTGACTTCCGCCTCGCCGGCGAAGCGTAAGTGCATCTGGGCGCTCGCCATGGCCAGGCCAGCACGCGCCAGGGGGTAATTGGGGTCGAGCCGCAGCGCGGTTTCAAACGCCTCCACAGCAGCAAGTGTCCCTTCCTTCGTGTAGCGGACGAGGTATGAACGCCCACGCAAATAGGATTCGTAAGCCGCCGCGTTCTCCGTGTAGCGGCGATAGACCCGCGCCTGCTCGGCCGCCGTCATCTGAATTTTGAGTGCTGCGCTCACTTTCTCGGCGACTAAGTCCTCCAGAGTGAGTAGGTCCTGCTGCGCCACGTCGTAGTGCTCTCCCCAGAGCGGTACACCATCCCTAACCTGCACCAGTTGCACGCTCACGCGGAAGCGATCGCCCGTTTTCAGCACTGTTCCGGTCAGGACATTCTCGGTTTTGAGCACCCGTCCCACCTCCTGCAGGTCTACGGTCTGACCTTTGTAGCGCAGGATCGCGCTGGTGGGACGCACGCGCAGTTGTCCGGCGTTGGCAAGTCGCGTGATGATGGCGTCAGGAATACCGATGCCCAAAAAGCCGATCTCCTCCGGCTCGGTCAGCACGTGGAAGGGCAAGACGGCCAGCGTAATCCGTTCGGCTCGAGTCTCTTCCGTCGGCCAGAGACGCTCGCGAACGAAGTAGCCAGCGACGGCCAGGGCCAGCACTAACACTGCTGCCAACGCGAGTGGCCACCGGCGAGGCCGCAGTAGGGGAGTGGGAAAATGGAAGATGCGGCGCTTGTCTCCCGCTCTCTCAGTCTCCCTTTCCCCCTCTCTCTCACTCTCTTCCTCTTTGACCACAACACGCGATCTGGTGTGCTCTTCCAGGATCAGGTCAGCCCCTTCGACCCATACCTCCCTGACATCAGCGACAAATCGGTAGCCCCGCTTCGGAATCGTCTCAATATATTCACGCGCATGCGGGCTTTCGCCGAGAGCCTTCCTGAGTATGGAAATGTTCACGGTGAGGTTAGCCTCCTCGACAATGGTATCGGGCCAGAGGATCTTCATTAATTCATCTTTGTCAAGGATGTGTCCGCTGTTCTTGACAAGCACCAGCAACGTCTCAAATGCCTTCGGCGTGAGCGGCACAGGCTCTCCTCCCCGCAGCAGGAGGCGCTCCGTGGGGTCTAAGCGGAACGGGCCGAACTCGTAGAACTGCTTGGCTCGCTTGCTCATAGCCGCTTTTGGAAATTTTTTAGAAAAATCTTAGCGTCCTCTTAAGGACTTTTAGATAGCTCTGAGCATATCATCCATCCTGAGTTGAGCCGTGAGACTCAGCTCAGCAACCCTGGCCAGGCGCTGAGTGTATCACACGGCATTGGCCGGGGCAACACAAGGGAGGCGGCATGGGGAGAAAGAGGCGAACAGAGATCACCGTCGAGACTAATCGGGTGCTGGTCATACGCCAGCATCGGAGCTCGGTTCGAGCCTGGTGCGAAGCATGCGGCAAGCACGTCAAGATGGTCACGGCCGAGCAGGCCGCCGCCGTCGCCGGTGTGAGCACGCGCACGATCTACCGCTGGGCGGAGGCGGAGAAGGTTCACTTCACCGAAACACCTGAGGGGTCGCTCCTCATCTGCCTCAATTCATTAACAGGAGGTGAACGGTCATGCGAAAGATCAAATGGCTGATAGGTAGCATGACAAATCTCGATCAATCCCAAAAAGGAGGAAAACTTATGGTTGCTCAGAGAATCTTTTTGCTTCTGATCATGGCTGGAGTTACCGCCGTCCTGACGGTGACAAGGCCGGTGCCTCTCGCCATTGGGCAATCTCAAGAGTTGCCCGCTGCGAGCGGCACACTGTGGGTGACGAACGCGACTACGAATAACGTGGCCGTGTTCGACGCGGCGACAGGTGAGGTGATCGCGATGATCCCGGTCGGCATAAAACCGATCGGCATCCAAGTGCCTCCTGACAGTGGGAAGGTCTACGTGGCCAATGAGAGCAGCAACACGGTGTCGGTCATCTCGAAATCGAGCCTGAGCGTCGTGGCCACCATCCCAACGGGCCCGTTGCCTCATCACACAGCTCAGAGCCCGGACGGGAAGTTCGTCTATGTGGCGGAGTTTGGCACCAACAAAATTGGCGTCATTGACACAGCCACAGATATGCTGATCGCAGAGTTTGTGACCGGTCCGCCGGAGGCCCGAACTCATGCTCTCTGGGTAACACAAGACGGGCAGACGCTACTAGCGGCGAACCAGAGGGTTAACCAAGTCGCGGCTCTGGACGCTAGCACCGGTGCGATCAAATGGACTCTCGACGTCGGCAATACGCCCAGCGATATCGTCACATCATCCAGTGGCAAGATCGGCTTCGTGACTTTACAAGGAGAGGATAAGGTGAAGCTCTTGGACCTCGAAAAGCCGGCCATCCTGGGTGAACACAGAGTGGGCCCACGACCGACGACGATGCAGCTCTCACCGACCGGCCGCTGGTTGGTCGTGTCACACGGCGGGAGCCCGGCACAGACCGCGATCATTGACCTGATCGAAGCTCGCGTGCTCTCCATGATGTTGAGCGGAACAGCAACCCAGCACAACGCGATGTCGGCCAGCGGTCGCTTCTCGTATGTGGTGATCGGAGGAGGAGCGGCACCCGGCGTCGCCGTCGTGGACATGACAACGCAGGCTGTCGTGGCAACCTACCCATATCCAGGGGGCGGGGCTCCGCACGGCATCTTCTACGAACCAGCGCGCATCTGCCGGTAGAGACGGGTGCATGTGGAGTCACGACAGTTTACGAGTCAGCACGTTGCCGGAGGAGTCGGTCGAGGGATCTGATCTCTGGACGGCCGACTCCTTTAGTGGGGCTTGACTCCGTGGTGGTCAGCGGGTTCTTCGGTTAGCCGACTGACCACCACGGCAGTCGCCGATCCGATTTGTATGATGCTCCGTGACCGCAAGAGGTGGCGCGACACTTTTTGCCTGACATCGCTCCAAACTCTTGCGAGAAGGCAACCAACCTGGTGGGACTGCTGGCGACGTCGCGGGCACCGAACCAGGAGGCAGCACCGCTTCTGCGCATCTGCCGCTGAAAAGAGCGACGAGGCCTTCGCGTCCGCGCTGGCTCGATACGAATAACGTGGCCGTGTTCGATGCGGCCACAGGCGACGTGATCGCCACAATCCCGGTCGGAATGAGACCGATTGGAATCCAGGCGCCTTCTGACAGCGGGAAGGTCTACGTGGCCAACGAAACCAGCAACACAGTATCGGTCATCTCGAAATCGAGCCTGAGCGTCGTGGCCACCACCCCATTTGAGGCGGGAGGCTTATCGCTTGCGGACAGGGAGGAGTTGGTATGAGGCCAAGGCAGTGATCCTTCGGGGCATCGTCCGAACCTATCCGGCTCAGCCCCTTACCCCGACTGCGTAAGGCCTGCCTCGGAAAACATCCTGGGAGCGCAGGCATTTTTCCTACTGGTCTTGCCGTTGCGAGGAAGCCCGCTTGCAAGTGCGCTGCCAGGTTTTCATCATTCATGACGTGCGCGAGACATGGGACGATTCCTGAGACCTTCGCACCGTCATTCAGGGCAAGCGGATGAGCTGGCGAAAGTCCAGCGAGGGACGGACGTCCGTCTCCGTTCCCACAATCCGCTCCCGGTGATCAACCCAATAATAATTCGAGCCGCTTTCCACCTTGAGTTCGCGACCAGTGAGCGGGTCAATGACGTCTTCCACACCCAGGATGGCATTGGACCGTCGCCGACCGAGTTCATCCTGCACCGACTGCCGGGTCCAGTACGCGCTGGAGATGATGTTGGAGATCTCTTGATGCGTTCGGGTGACGATCTGTGAGGTCGCAGCGGTGAGATTTTGCTGCATCCGAACCCACTGGGGATTAAGTTGAAACGTTGCGAGCAAATGCTCCAATGCCGCTTGTGCCTCAGCGACCTTATCGCTGGCGCTGAGGTAGCCGTAGAGCAGTTCCACGTTCCATACGGCAGTCTGATACGCCTGTGACACTTTGGTGGCCGCGAAATAATAGCCGTGCAGTGGCTGACCTTCCCGGCGACAAGTGAACGCGACTTCGCCGGCCGTCCACTGAGTCGAGAATCCCGGTACGTCGTATTGCCGAGCGAGGGCGTTGATGGCCTGCACGGCTTCGGGGCGATCGCGCGCCTCGGTTATCCTCGCTTCCGCGCAGCCTCGCGTGGCTTTCGTCAGAGCATACTCGCGGGCAAAGTCCGTCCCCCCAACGTATCGCCTCACCATGAGCGTGACGCCATATCCCGGTGAGTACCACGAGCCCTCACGGAATCCCGTCCATTCCAGCATCTGATTGGGAACGGCAAACGCGGGAATTTCCGCATCCCCGCCGGTGATGCGAATCTTTCCATCGGGAGAAATCACTTCCAGAGCCGGACGGATGTCAACCGAGGCGAAGCGGAACAGGCCGCCGCTTGCCTTCCACCCTTGAGGAATTTCCACGCTGAAGGCATTCTCGCGGGGATCCTGCCAGGTCACGTAGCGAAGGGAACGCGGCTCTTCCGTCGGCGTCCCGATGAGGCGAAAGCTTTTCAGTAGCGTGGCGAATGTCTCCTCGCTCTGGTGATAGACCGACTGGGGAGCAGCGAGCCCATAAACGTAAGCGGCCGTCCCCTTCGCGCTGGTGATCCAGGTCAGAAGCGCCGTCGCCACCCGATCCTGTTGTTGTCCCTGCATCCGAACGGCTGTTGGGCTCACGGATTGTGGAGATTGCCAGCGAACATCGGGCCAGAATTTGACAGCGAGATGCCGCAGCATCGCCGGAGCCGCTCGGGTATCGAGCGGCTCAAAGATGAAGACCGGCCAGATGACAACCTGCTCCCCTTGATTACCCGCAATGAGAATCCGTCCCGACGAGCGATCCACCTGGACTTTCCAATTGCCGGGCAGCTCAACGGAAAAACCGGCCGCATCCTCGACCCTCGTCCACCCTCGGGGCCGCTCGCTTCCTCTCTGAGCGAGGTCAGACCAATCACCTCGTCCCACATGGTAAGTAATCCAGGCGCCAAGAACACAAGCGATCCCAAGAAGCCCCCACCTCGCAGATGGTTTCATCGTCGAAATCCTCCTTTCGCCAAGTGCGTCTCCGTCTTGATCTGCTTTCGACGTTGCACCCGCACGATCCACGCTCAGGCAAGAGCGCCAATCGGAATCGTTATCCGCCCGTATAAGATCGGTTCCCGTGCCTGATGGTCCCGTGATCGCGCCGGCGAGAAGGCCGCGCCTGAGCGCATACTGAGCACGCCCAACAACCATCCACCACCACAGCAGCGTTGCTGTAACCAAACCGGCCAGTCCACCAAACAACGGCATATCGCCCACCTTTGCCCGAGCCCCTGATGAGAAGCCGCGAGAGCAATAACAGCGCCTCCAATGCCGGCCACCACACCCATCGGTGACGAGCGAAAGAGTCCGTCCAGGTATTCGCTCAAACCTTCAGCATCTATCGCTTTCCCTCGGCTCACGAGAATCTTCCCCTCCCTCGAAGTCCTATGCCGTCAGATCCGCTCCAATCGCCGCGAGGGAAGCACATCAGGGGTCCGCACAATTCGGCGCGAGGTCCGGCCAGTCGTCCTTGCCTTACCTTCATGACGCTCCCATTCTAACGTTTGGCACTTCCTCACTCCATAGTGCACGCGACGGTGTCAGGTCGTCTTGGAGATCTATAGATTCGGAACAAAGAACCATAGCGACATCTGGGATAAGCTTTCCTCGCCGCCTTCAGGAGCCCCTTTCCAAACCAGGTGTCGAAGCTCCCGCCCAGACGAGAGCTTGACTTCTACGGACAGGAGTTCGAGCACATCGCCAAGTTGTTCGATCCCGTCAGCGGCACCTACGTCTGGGCGCACGACTTGGTCACGCTCCATTACAGCGACGATGAGACCGACTATCCGCTCCTGTTTCAACTCTGGAAGCCGGTGGATGTGGAGAAACTCGAAGCGGGGTTACGCGCCGCGCACATTCCCTTGCGCGCCGACAAGGAGGCGTGGAAGGAGAGCGAGCCGCACAAGTGGCGCAGCTACCTATTGGGCGTGTGGCGACGGCAACAGAAGAAACACCCCCAACTGCGAGAATTGTATGAGAGCAAGTTGATCATCGCCCAGAACTTGTTGCACCAATGGGTGGTGGCTCATCCCGATCTGAAGTTGCCCGTCGCTTTCGACAATTGGTTCACCCAACCGGAATTCTGCCGCTTTCTCGATGAAACCTTAGGCCTGCCCTACGTTGGCACCTTGGCGGAGAGCGACAAAATCCTGCTGAAAAATGGTCAGGATACGCTGGGGGCTTTCGCCGAACGGCTCAAAGAGGAACATCTCCACGCCCTCCATCACGGCGGTAAAGCGGTCTTCCAGAAAATCCGCATCCCGTTCAAGGGAGAGCGCGAAGTCTCCTACAGCTATTGCGCAACGCATCGCTTTCCCGGCTTTGGCAAACAACGCTTGGTGATCACCTATCGCCAGGCAGAGCTGTCGGACAATCCAACCTTTTTCATCAGCAATCGCTTGCTCTGGCAAGCCCCAGGCATCACGCGCATTCGACGCCACCGCTGGCCGGTTGAAGTCTATCACGAGGAAGGCAAGGCCGAAGGACTGGATCAGTATCAACTGCGGGACTTCAACAGCATCCAACGCCATGTCGCTTTGGTCGCCGTGGTGTACAGCCGGACTCGCGTGCAGCCCAACATGACCCGGACCTTCACCAACAACTTCAACGTCAACTCAAGATAACGCTTGAAGGGTCTCCGGCTTTTTGGCGTCGCGTGGTGCAAGCCCAAAGTCTGTGGAGCCTGGGCCTGTTTCTCAGTTCGGGTTTGGCTCAGGGACAAACGCTACGGGAACTCCTGGCGCCGCTTCTGCGCGCCGTATGCGCAGCCTGAGCTGGCCAAACCTGCAAGCGTTGCTGGTCTCAGCGGAACGTGATCCGATGAGCAAGGCTGAGTGCTGCCTCAGATCGGCCACTTGACGCTCAAGACATCTGCCGAATGCGGCTTGGTGGTTCAGTTTTTCAAGATGCAAAAGTCGAGTTCTGACTACTGAATGCTGACGACTGGGCCCGATTGGCTGTAACCCCTGCAGCTCCGAGCGAAGCGGAAGACCGATGGGCTAGCTCCCGGAGCGATGGGGACACGAACCCTGACATGAGCCCAGTTGATGGCGCAAGGTTCATTTGCTCCACAGGGCCGCAAAACGGGCCTGATCCCCTTCCTCATAGCCGGTCACGGCACGGGTGAGAAAGCCATTAGCCAGCTGCTTCTCGTGCTCCGTCTGGTACTGAGTGCTGCTCAGACCATGCCGCGCCACGAACGGCGAGGCGGCCTTCTGGTACCAGATGGCGATGATGCGCGGGCTGCCCAGATGCGTATAGGCGTTCAGATACACGAGCTTGCGCCCGGCTTGGACATTGCTATCGAACTCCGTTTGATACTCCGCCGGGGTGAGAAAGCTCCGGGAGACGAAACTGCCCACATCGCGCTTCTCGTACAGCGCCGCGTAATAGCGCGTGCCGGACAGCGACACCGCGCTGATGTTGACCGGACGAAAGCCATCCTGAGTCAGGTTATTAAACAACTGCTGGTGCTGCTCAGCGGTACGCCCGTGATAGGCCGCCCACTGGGGTCCGGGCGACTTGACGAAAATGGACGCGTAGCGAATCTGGCCGCCACTGAGATAGCTCTCGATGTGCGCGAGGCGGAATCCCTGCTGTATCCATTTGTTAAATTCCTCCTGGTACTCACTCCCGTCTAGGTCATGCTGCGCCACCCAGGCGGTGCCATCAGCTGGACGGAAGATTACGTTAAAGAACGTCTGCCCGTTCACATCGTAGCCGTCTATCCACACCAGGCGATAGCCTGAGCTAGCGATACGCTCGAACTCCGTCTGGTAAGCTGCCGCTGGAATGCCATGCCGCGACAGCTCAGCCCAGCCCGGCGGATACCACGAGGGCTTACTCGCCACCGGCCAAATGGCGGAGGCGACATTGGGCAAGCCTTGGCCGTTGACCTTCACCCATGGGCCAGCCGGATTGGGTGGATTGAGCACCGAATGATCAATCACGTAGATGTCATGAAACGGCAGCGGGCGCAACGGACCGCTCCAGGGCTTGGTGGCCCGAATAGCGTGGATATGCAGGTGTGGCGCAGTCGAGTTGCCAGAGTTGCCGGCCAGTCCGAGAAAAGTGCCGGCCTTCACCTGAGCGCCAACCTGCATCAGCTTGGCATTAAGCGAGCCGGGCTGGAAGTGGGCATATAGCACCAACTCATCGCCGTGCTGCAGATAAAAGTGATTCCCTTCGACCGGGTTCGGTGGGGAGAGGTCTTCCGGCGGGTTGGGATTGGTGGGGATGTCGTTGCGGAACGCGACGACCGTGCCGTCCGCCATGGCATAAATCGGCTTGCCCCAAACGCGATAGCTCTCGTTCTTGTCGGCGGACTTGCCGGGCAACAAATCGGTCCATTTGTTGGTGGCCTGGTCGAAGGTGATCACACCCATATCGTAGGCAAACAACTGACTACCGCCGCCAGCCGGGCTGTGCGCGGCGCTGCGGCCGGACCAATACTCGCCAACGCGCAGGTCGCTGGCACGGGCGGGGAAGCGGTAGCTGCCAGCCGGAGTTGGGCTCTTGTGGGCCGCCAGCGGCTTCGTCACGATGGCGGGGCTTGTGAACCCATCAGCCGACAGGCCGAGCTTGATTTGCCCTGGCGCTGGCACGGGCAGGATGATATTCTGCTGGGTGCTAAAGAACCACTCCTGTGAGCTGTTAGCCGCAATCTCCAGGTCCATCGGAATGGTGACCGGATTAACCGACGGCGATCCGATGAACGTTACAACCAGTTGATTGACATGAACTTTTGCCGTCTCGTTGTTCTTGATCGTCAGCTTCAGCGCCAGTTGCCCGTTGGGTTGGTGATTGGTCGTCTTGGCGGCCAGGGGCAAGTAAACAACCGATCCAGATTCAGATGGTTCAACAGTGATGGTGAGGTTTGGCGTGCTCCCACGGGGTTCGGCTTTCGCAACCAGTGGCGCGTCTTCCGAAAGCCGTGGATCGAGACGGCCGTCGGTGGTTAAATCCACCGGATTGATGGGTGCCTCGATGCCGTAGATTCGCTGGTACGGAACGACCGCGCGCGGCCACAGCTCGTTGTAGTGCGGATCGTCTTTGACCAGCACTAGATCTTCGGGGCGGTTCAACACCTGATCCCCGCGCAGGCGATAGATGCCGCTGTCGTAATCGGGCGCGGCCCATTCTTCGCCTGTGTTGGTTGCGTTGTCATTGACGGGGCTGCGGGCGTAGACCACCAATAGCTCGTTGTTGGGCGCGGCTGAGAGATGAGCGAAGGCACCAAGTCCAACTCTCATGAGTTCGTCTGACGAGACGTTGTCCAGCGCGGTTGGTTGGAAGAGTGGATAACCCGGTTGACCCGTGCCGTCCATAGGGAAGCGATACAGTTGGCCAAAGCCGGAACGACCGTACTGGCAGACGACGATCGAGCCGTCCGAGAGCCGTGTTATGAAGGGATGAGCCAGGGTGCCAAAACCGAAAAACGGCTCGAAGTGGATTCCGTCGACGGCGTCAGCCTGGGTCCTAGTGTCGGGGGTGAATTGTTGAAGCGTCAATCGTGTCAGGGCGCGCGTGACCAGATCCACTCGATAAATACCGGCTTCGTCTCGCCAGGAGGTGCGGGTCGGATCAGCCTCACGCAGTTGGTCTAGGGGACGAACGTTCGGGAAATACCAGAAGGCGACTGATTGTGCGTCATAGGAGACGGATGGATTCATCACGGCGCCGTCTGGCCCAGCGGAAAACAGAACCTCCTCCGCTCCATCCGGGTGAAGCAGCATTAGGTCAGTACCCACCTGGGGGGACACTGGCGTCGTCGCCTCGGACCTAACGGTGTTCCTATCGTCGCCACGGCGCAAGG
>Ga0101943_1001455_pt1 | contig 20445 bp, 16 predicted proteins | sample DewCreD2012metaG_5_FD_75244 | JGI IMG/M metagenome (GOLD analysis project Ga0101943, IMG submission 75244) | Hot spring sediment bacterial and archeal communities from British Columbia, Canada, to study Microbial Dark Matter (Phase II) - Dewar... ... | reverse complement strand
CCCCCCTGCCAGATATGGCCACAAGTGAGCGCACCCTCAACCGCCAACTGGAGCAGATCCCGCGCTCTCTACCCTTGGCTCCCGACACCCGCGAAAAGCTGCTCAAGGCAGCCCTGGGCCTGACACAAGACGAAGCAGAGAAAGTCTACCGCAAGGCTGTGGTGATGCACGGTCGTCTCAGCGAGGCGGAAGTGGACATTATCCTCTCTGAGAAGAAGCAGCTCATTCGCCGCAACGGCATTCTTGAGTTTATCGAAGAAGATGAGACCATTGATGCCGTTGGTGGTCTGGAGGAGCTGAAGCGCTGGCTGCTACAACGTTCTGAGGCTTTTACCGAGCGGGCCCGCGCCTATGGACTGCCTCAGCCCAAGGGCATGCTGATCCTGGGCGTACCCGGCTGTGGCAAGTCGCTGATTGCCAAAACCACGGCTCGTCTCTGGGGCTTGCCCCTGCTGCGCCTGGACATGGGCCGCGTTTATGATGGCTCCATGGTGGGCAAATCGGAGGCTAATCTGCGGAGTGCCCTGCGGACTGCTGAATCTCTCGCCCCTGCCATCCTTTTCATCGACGAGCTGGACAAAGCCTTTGCCGGGTCAGCAGGCTCCAGTGATTCCGACGGGGGCACCTCTAGCCGCATCTTTGGCTCTTTCCTGACCTGGATGCAGGAAAAGCGCTCACCGGTCTTTGTCATGGCTACGGCCAACCGTGTGGATCGTCTGCCAGGCGAATTCTTGCGCAAGGGCCGTTTTGACGAGATTTTCTTCGTGGATCTCCCCAACATTAACGAGCGGATGGAGATTTTCGAGATCCACCTGAAGAAGCGGCGGCGCGACATTAGCCGCTTTGATCTGCGCCAGTTGGCTGCGGCCTGTGAAGGCTTCTCCGGCGCGGAGATTGAACAAGTTTTGATTGCTGCCATGTACGAAGCGTTTGCCCAGAACCGCGAATTTACCCAACTGGACATTTTGGCAGCAACGAAAGCAACTCAACCGCTATCTCGCACCATGATGGAGCAAGTGGTAGCGTTGAGGGAATGGGCCCAGCAGCGGGCTCGGCCTGCAGCAGCCTCTGTAGCCGAGTACCAGCGGCTGGAGTTCTAGGAGGAGGTGAGGATCCAAAACTGCCTTGGCAGAGGCAGGGACAGCAAAGCCTAAACCTTCCCCAAAGAACAGTGCCCATTGATTGTTTGTGTCGATGTTCCAACCCCTACACACAGGAGAGAAACACCATGTCTCATTTTAGCACCCTGCGTACCAAAATCACCGACAGCCAAATCCTGATCAACTCTCTGCGCGATCTCGGCTACACCGTTAAGCTGAACGCCGACGTGCGTGGCTACAACGGCCAGCGTGTTCGCGCTGACATCGTGGCTCAGTTGGAAGGCGACTACGATCTGGGCTGGTCGAAGAATCCCGATGGTTCCTACGACCTGATCGCCGATCTGTGGGGCGTGGCCAAGAAGCACAACCAGACCGAGTTGATCAACTCCATCAACCAGAAGTACGCCGTCAACAAGACCTTGGCCGAGGTGAAGCGTCCTGGCCTGAACAACGCCAACGTTAAAGTGGTGATGCACTAAGCCGGATCCTGTCTCGCCATCGCTGCAGCGAACTACACCGACTAAGGCTAAGAGGGGCTGGATGCAGCCCCTACTTTTTGGTTTGGTTTTTGTACTGAATTGGCTCCGATCCGAAGGGAGAACCTACACTTCCGTGAGGGCGGCAATGCCGGGCAGCACCTTGCCTTCCAATAGCTCCAGACTGGCTCCGCCACCGGTGGAGATGTGGGTCATTTTGTCGGCCAGGCCCACTTTTTCCACGGCAGCTACCGAGTCCCCTCCGCCGATGATGGTGGTGGCTCCCGCTTGAGTGAGGTCGGCCAGGGTGCGGGCAATGGCTTCTGTGCCCAGGGCAAAGCGGTCGAATTCAAACACGCCCATTGGCCCATTCCAGACCACGGTTTGGCACCCTTGCAGGGCGGATTGAAAAGCTTTTACCGATTCTGGGCCGATGTCCAGACCCATCCAGTCGTCGGGGATGGCGTGGATGGAAACCGTTTGAGCATGGGCGTCTTTGTCAAAGCGATCCGCTACCACCACGTCCACCGGCAGCAGCAGCTCCACCCCTCGCTCTTTGGCTTTCTCCATCAGGGAGCGGGCGAGATCCAGCTTGTCGGTTTCTACCAGGGATTTGCCGGTCTTGAGGCCCTGGGCTTGGTAAAAGGTGAAGATCATGCCGCCGCCGAGGAGGAGCTTATCCACCTTCTCCAGCAGCCTCTCGATGACGCCGATTTTGCTGGACACTTTGGAGCCGCCGATGATGGCTGCCAAGGGCCGCCGGGGATCCTCAATGGCACCGGAGAGGAATTGCAGCTCTTTTTCCACCAGGTAGCCGGCCACGGCAGGCTGGAGATAGGCGGTAACGCCGGCAGTGGAGGCGTGGGCGCGATGGGCGGTGCCGAAGGCGTCGTTGACGAACAAGTCCGCCAGCGAGGCCAGCTTGCGGGCAAATTCTGGGTCGTTGTCTTCCTCTTCTGGGTAGAAGCGGACGTTTTCCAGCAGGGCCACTTGCCCGTGGGTCAGGCCGTTCACCACCGCCTCGGCCTCAGGGCCAATGCAATCCGGGGCAAAGGCAACCGGCTGGCCCAGCAATTGAGAAAGACGGGTGGCTACGGGGGCTAGGCTATTGCCCTCGCGGATGATCTTAACCACGCCTGTCTCTTTGTCTTTTTTGACCGGGCGGCCCAGGTGGCTGGCGAGGATCACTTTGGCGCCTGCTTGGATGAGGGCCTGGAGGGTGGGCAGAGCAGCTCGAATGCGGGTGTCATCGGTGATGTTGCCCTGGGCGTCCAAGGGGACATTGAAATCGGCCCGCACCAGCACGCGCTTGCCGGCCAGATCAAAGCCGGATGACAGCAGGGATCCCAGTGTTTGTTTGGCCATTGTTGTCTTTCCCCCCGGACTGCGGAAAATCTTTACTTTTTCTTCCGTATGTATCCTACCAGCGATTGGGATCCCGGCAGCGAGACAGATGAGTTCAGGGATCCCCTTGTTCTGCTGCTTTGGCTGGCTCAATCTTCTGCCTGCCCCTTGGCCTCAGCAATTGTAACGGTTTGCAAATAAAATAAAAATGTTGCTTTGTCGTCACCATCATGCGTGTTGCCATTGCTGGAGGCGGGCTAGCCGGGCTGGCCTGTGCCAAGTATCTCTGTGATGCCGGGCATCAACCGCTCCTCTTTGAGCGGCGGGATGTTTTGGGTGGCCTGGTGGCTGCCTGGAAAGATGCCGATGGCGACTGGGTGGAGACGGGACTCCACAACTTTTTCGGCGCCTACCCCAACACCTTGCAACTGTTCGCGGAGCTGGGCATTTCCGACCGCCTGCAGTGGAAAGAACACAGTCTTATCTTCAACCAGCCGGACAAGCCGGGCACCTACTCCCGTTTCGACCTGCCGGATATCCCTGCTCCTTTTAATGCCATTGTTGGCATCTTGCGCAACAACGACATGCTCACCTGGGGGGAAAAGGTGAAGTTTGCCCTTGGCCTGGTGCCGGCCATGATTCGCGGCCAGCGCTATGTGGAGCAGATGGATCGCTACAGTCTCCTGGAATGGCTGCGGCGGCAGGGCATCGATGAGCGGGTCAACACCGATATTTTCATCGCCGTTTCCAAAGCCCTGGCTTTCATCAACCCGGATGAGATCTCGGCGATGGTGCCCCTGACGGCTCTGAACCGCTTTTTGCAGCAGAAGGATGGCTCCAAAATTGCCTACCTAGACGGTGCTCCCCCAGAGCGGTTGTGCCAGCCGATGGTGGACTACATTGTGGCCCACAGGGGGGAGGTCCATTTGAAGGCGGCGTTGCAGGACATTCGTCTCAACCCTGACGGCAGCGTGGCCGGGTTTCGCTTGGCCACCCCCTCTGGGCCCGTGGAGGTTACTGCCGATGCCTATGTCTCGGCCCTTTCGGTGGATGCCCTCAAGGAGCTGCTGCCGCCCCAATGGCAAGGGATCCCCTATTTTCAGCAGCTTCGGGAACTGGAAGGGGTGCCGGTCATCAGCCTGCAGATTTGGTTTGACCGCAAGCTCACCCACATCGATCACTCCCTGTTTTCTCGCTCGCCGCTGTTGAGTGTGTATGCCGACATGAGCAACACCTGCCGTGCCTATGCCGATCCAGAGCGGTCGATGTTGGAGTTGGTGCTGGCCCCTGCCGCCGAGTGGATTGATCGCCGTGACGAGGAGATCTTGGCCGCCACGCTGGAGGAGTTGAAAAAACTCTTTCCCCAGCACCTCACCGGCCCCAACCCCGCCCGTGTGCGCAAGTGGGTGGTGGTGAAAACGCCGCGCTCGGTTTACAAGGCTACTCCCGGCAGACAGCAGTATCGCCCCACCCAAGTTACCCCCATTCCCAACTTCTTCTTGGCGGGCAGCTACACCCTACAGCCGTTCCTGGGCAGCATGGAGGGAGCGATCCTCTCCGGCAAGTGGGCGGCTGAGGCCATCAGCAAAGGGATCCCGTTTCAACCCACCTCTATCTCGGCCTCAACCCTAACGGCAGCGGGAGTTTAGCTCTCCACCGTCGGCCTCTTTGGATTTTTGAATCGCTTCCCCCCTAACCTTCCGGGCTATCCACAGTGTCCGCTTTCCCGTAGTGTTGATATGTGCCCTCGCCGTTCCCCTTCCTTCTCTATCCTGGCCCTGCGTCCCTGGAGATCAGCCAGATGAGTCCGCTTGAGCAATCCTTTGCCCTCTGTCGCCAGATCACGGCCAAGCACGCCAAGACCTTCTATCTGGGATCCCTGCTCTTGCCCCGACCCAAACGGCGGGCCATCTGGGCCATTTATGCTTGGCTGCGGCAAACGGACGAGTTGTTGGATGGGCTGGAGGCCAGCCAGGTAGAGGTGGAGGTTACCCGCAGCAAGTTGGAGCAGTGGGGATCCCATCTGGAGTCGCTGTTCCAGGGGGGCGAGCCTCAGGTTCCCACTGACCTGGCCCTCATCCACACCATCCGCACCTACCGCCTCTCCATCGAGCCTTTCCGCGAGATGTTGCTGGGGCAAAGCATGGATCTGGATACGCCGCGCTACGCCACTTGGGAAGATCTGCGTGTCTACTGCTACCGCGTGGCCGGGGTGGTGGGCCTGATGTGCTCCGAGATCATGGGGTTTGTGCCGGGCCGGGATGGCCGTGAAGAGGCGGTGGCCTTGGGGATCGCCATGCAGCTCACCAACATCTTGCGAGATGTGGGGGAAGATGCCCGCCGCGGACGGATCTACATCCCCCTCGAAGATCTGCGCCGCTTCAACTACTCCGAGCGGGATTTGTTTGACTATGTTATCGATGAGCGCTGGATGGCTCTGATGGACTACGAGATCCAACGGGCCAGGCAGCTCTACGCCCAGGCCGAACGGGGGATCCCTACCCTGCAACCCGACTCCCGCTGGCCGGTGGCCGCTTCTTTGATGCTCTACCGGCAGATCCTCAACGCCATCGAGCGCAACCACTACCAGGTTTTTCGCACCCGTGCCTATGTATCCACCTTGAGCAAGGCATTGGCGCTGCCGGTGGCTTGGTGGCGTTCCAACTACTACGGCTATTAGCCAACAGGGTTCAACTGGAGTGGTGACAGAAAACCAGACACAAGAAGGCAAGCCCAAAACCCGTGAACGGCGAGGAAAACGTATGGTAAACCGTGCTCTGACCCTACCCTATCAGCAAATTTGGGAAGACAGTTTAACCATCTTCTGGCGGGACTGGCTGGATCTGCGGGGGCGAGTTTGGCAGGTGGTGGCCTCAGGTCTGGTGGCCCCCCTCATCTACATTGTCGCCTTTGGGGTGGGCTTGGGGGGATCCCTGCGCTCAGAGGCCCTGGCCGACGTAGCGGGATCCACGGCGGCGGGTTCTTACTTGCGCTTTATCTTGCCAGGAATGGTGGCCCTCTCGGCCATGACCATTAGCTTTGCGGGCACCACCTTCTCCATCTGTGGCTCCCGGCTGTTTACCAAGAGCTTTGAAGAATTGCTGCTCCTGCCGGTTCACCCGCTGTCTTTGCATCTGGGCAAGGTGCTGGCGGGCATTGCTCGCGGCCTGCTGACGGCTTTGGGGGTCTTGGCGGTGGGGGTGCTGGGCACCGGCGCTTGGGGCCTGCTTCACCCCCTGTCCCTGCTGGTTTTGCTCCTGGACTGTGCGGTTTTTGCCGGCATTGGGGTGATTGCCGGGTTGAAGGTGCCTAGCCTGGAGAGCGTGGGGGTGCTCACCAACTTCCTAATTACCCCTATGTCTTTTCTGGGGGCCACCTTTTTCGATCCGGCCCAGTTGCCAACCTACCTGCAAGTGCTGGTCTACTGCCTGCCCCTCTCCTACGCCAGCATCGGCATGCGGGCGGCTGCCTACCAGCCCCTCTCCCAGTTTCCCTGGTACACGGTTGGGGTTTTGGGCAGCTTGGCGGTGATCTTGGCCTTTGTGGGCGCTTATCAATTTTCCCACCAGCAGGACTGAGGGTTTTCTCAGTTCCCCTGGCCAAACACTTCTGGATAGCGAGCCAGTTGCTCCTGAAGATTCTGGTCGTAGCGCAGGACAATCACGCGGTAGCCGCCTTCTAGGAGCTGAGCCCGCAGTTGGCGATCCTGCTCGGCTTGAGTTGGCTCATCGTGGACTGCGCCATCACAAAAGACGCAGATATTGAGGTCATAGAAGAAATCGACAACACAGCGGGGCTCACTGATGGACTTCTGGGCATCGTCAGGCAATCGATACCCTCCTTCTGCCAGCGCCTCGAGAAACTTGCGCTCCAGTTCAGACCGAGGGTCAACGAGCTGGCGTAGCCAATCCCAGTGCTCTTGTCGGGAGCTGCCTGGGTCAGTGCGACTGTGGGCCAGCTCACCCAAAAGATCCCGAATCTTGTATCGGTCAAGCTCCAGCGCTTCCCTTTGGTTGGCATAGCTCAGCAGGCACTCGTAGCAGGCTGCCCGGCACTCAGGCCGGAGATCTTGAACCCCGGCCTCTGAAAGTCTGAAGTGGCAGATCTCCAGAGACGCCTGAGCCACCTCCGCAAGGGCCTCTGGCTCCTCCACCAGCCGACGCAGGACGCCAGCTCCTCCTTCTGCTGTCTCATAGAGGAGAATGGCCCGATGGGATCCCTGGCCAATGGACTCGGCGGCTAGCTCCGACTCCTCCAGCTCGAAAGTCTCTTCGATCCCCCGCTTAAGGGCGTAGCGCAGGCTGGTCTCCAAGGTCTGGGGATCCCCTAGACCTGGTTGAACCAGGCGCACCAGCAAGAGGTTTTGAGTACTGCGCACCGCCAGGCAGACGCGCTGCAAACGTGTTGGGTCGGAAGAGCCAGTTCTGCTCTGCTGGATCTGAGTTGGAGAGAGAACTTCGCCAGTGTCAAAGTTGACCAGAAAGCCCTGCCCTCCACTCCCCCGCCAGCCGTAGTTAATACGCAGCAGGGTGGCGGCTGGGGCGTAGCGCAAGTGAAGCAGGGGAGTTTGCCCCCTCAGCACGTCGGCTTCTTGGACACGGTAGCCGGAGCCCTTGGGAGCAAATTGAAAGAAGGTCTGCAGCTCATATCCCCGCCGCCGCCGCTCTTCTTCATCGGCTGTGATGCGATCCCGTCGCTTCATGCGCACGTTGGGCATTTCGAGGAGATGGGTCAGCCGGCTGTTTTGCCCATCGAACTGGGTGCCGCAGACGGGGCAGCAATCCAGGCAGGGATCCGCAAAAGCCCCACAACTCAAGCAGAGCTTTTGAGTACTTTTGCGCTCCTCTAGGCCGCCGGGCGGAGCCTGAAAAGCCACCGATTCCCACTGGCAGCCTTCGTGGTAGAGGAAGTTGTGGGGTGCGAACTCCCGAACGGCCAAAAACCGGGGTCGGGCGATAAACTCCCCTTCGCTGCCGCGGGGCACCCAGGCCCGGACAGGCAAGGCCGGAAAGTTGTAGCCAGGGAGGAACCCTTCGCTGGCCAGATAGCGGTAGGGGTAAAAGTCACCTTCCTCCCGCTGGGTATCGATCTGTAACAGCAAGTTGCGCTGGCGCAGGGCTTCTTGCTGGCGGCGCTCAGCTTTCTGCTGGCTTTCCCTTTGGCGTGCTGTTTGGAGCTCTTGGTGAGCAGCTTCCAACTGTTGGGTGGCGGCCCGATACAGCTCCCGCCAGCGGTTAAAGGCCCGGTCAAACTCGCGTGGCGCCTCTTCAATAACCTGCCGGATCCAGCGCTTGTTAAACCAGCCACTTCTGTCTAGGAGTTCCCGGTCGGCGGCCAGCAGCTTCTGCACTTGCTCCTCCACTTCTCGCCGGGCGGCCTCCCCCAGTTGGATTTGCTGGGCCACCATCTCTCTGAGGGGCAGCTCTTCCCGATGATCCAAGTCAATGACGGTTTCGATGGAATTGCCCAGAGGCAGGCGCACGCGGGCCAGCCAAACGGCGTGGATGTGAGCCCGCACTAGGGACTCGTTGGCCAAATCCAGGCGGGGAGGTCGCACTCGACCGGCCACCATCTCGGCGCGGCGGCGGAAGTAGTACTGGTCATGGCTATTGAAAGCACTGCAATACGTTACGATTAGCCCCGGTTGCCCCTGGCGGCCTGCGCGTCCACTGCGCTGAGCGTAGTTGGCCGGCGTTGGAGGGACGTTGCGCAGATGTACCAGATCCAAATCGGCAATATCGACCCCCAACTCCAGGGTTGGCGAGCACACCAAGTAAGGAAGGGGTCGAGCTTGATCCTCCCCGCGAAAGCGCCTTTCTCGCTGCTCCCGCTCTCCTGGCCGAACCACTTGGGCAGTGTGCTCCCTGGCCTCCAGGGATCCCAGCCCTACTGCTCCAGTTCGATACAGGCGTTGGAAGAAGGAGTTGACAGAGCGGGGGGGGCAGCGTAGCCCTCCTGCTGGGCACGGCGGGAATACAAGGGATCCGCAAGGGGGGCAGATTCATCTCCCAAGCACCAGAGGAGACATCCGGCATCCAGTTGATGGGCTTCTTGGCCATTTCTCTGGTGAGATCTCAACAGGCCATAGCCGACCAGCAAAGAGAGAAGGGATCCCAGAAGCTCGTCGTAAGCTTCTCTGGTCAGCTCGAGATACTTGATGAGAAAGCGCCCAATAGCGCTGCGGGGGCCCAAGCTATGAACTTGCGAGTCCTGCCGGGACTGGCTCTGGCGAACAAAGCAGCTAGCCGTCCGCAGCTCGTCATGCTCCTCTAGGCCCCAAAACTCGTTGAGATGTTGCTCGGCCCGCCGGCGCAGCGTTCTCTGGGGTTCTTTCTCGAGCAGACGGACATCGATGGCCAATTTCCGCCGAAACTGATCCAATACGGCCCGCAGCAGGCCCTCTCGCTCGCCAACGGTTGCTTGGCCAAACCAAGGGTGAAGGGAAGCCAGGGCAGGGCTTTGGCAAAGCTCCTTGAGCCCGCGGTATTCGATTTTCAGCAGCCCCACCTGTTCCAGGTTGGGATGGGTGACCCGCCAGCCGCGCCGCAGATCTTCGTAGAGACGGTATTCTGTCAGGTCTGTAAAGGTCTGCCAAACGTCCTGAGCAAGGGAAGACTGGGGATCCAAGGAGGGGTTCTGGGCAATGTCAGCAAGGCTAAGACCTGAGGCCCGCACCACTTCTCGGGCCACTTCAGCGAAGCCCAACTCTTTTTTCGGCTGCAGGGCGGCATACAGCGAGGCCCGCAGGAGGGCCACATGGACAAAGTCGTTGAAGTGGCCGGCTTGTAGCGAGGCATCTTGGCGATTGTCAGTAAAAGTCAGAAGCTTGTCGCGAGCCGCTTGCGTCTGGGCCGTATGGCGCAACAGAGAGGTGGCAAGGGTGGTGGTGGCGCTGGAGCGGCCTTCGCTGGAGAGGGAAGCCAGCTTGACAAACTCCCGCTCGCGGGCGGTGTAGTACTCGCCGCAAGCCAAGCAGAGGGAAAAAGGCTGGGGCTGCCACCACATCTTCTGGGCCTCCGCCTGGGGTTGCTCGGAAAAGGATCCGTCGGGGCGCACCCAGAATGCTTGGGGGACGCGGCTTTTCCACTTGAGCCTGCCCTCAGGGGTGTACCAATCTTCAGGGATCTGCTCTGGCGACCACTCGTTTTCAACGGGATCCAGGCTCAGGTAGCCGGCTTGCTGGTCTTCAGCCTCCTCCATCTCTTCTTCGATGGGATGGGGCAAAAACTGCCCCCTTGCCTTCAGGACATGGTAGTAGTCGTGCCCGCACTGGCGGCAGAACTTGACGGGGAAAAACAGCTTTCCTTCCCCAGCTGGCATTTGCCCTTCCAGGGAAAATTGCCGCTTTTCCCGGCTCTCCAAGGTGGCGTACAGGGTGCGGCCCTGGGAGATAAACTGGTGCAGCTTAAAGGCAACTCCCCGGGTGCTGCCCTCTTTGAGGCTGCTGGCATGGGCCAGAAACTGGCGCAGGGATTGGGCGCAGGTTTCGGGATCCCTGGCGGCCACCTCGGCCAGTTGGGCGGCTACCTTGGAAAGCTCCCTGGGCACGCGGCGCCTGAAGCTGCCATCGGGACTTTGCTCCAGGCCCAGCTCATGCTCCAGCCAGCGCATCAGGGGATGGCGGCGCAGATCGGCCAGGTTTTCGGGGCAAGGCAAGTCCAGGGCGCTTTTGAGCTCTGCCACCGTGGGTGGGCCGCCCTCGGTGAGGGGGGCCAGGGTTTCCTCAATGATGTGCTCCGGCCCGAAGGAATGGCCGAAGAAGCGGCTGGCAAAGGCGGCTACCGTCTGGCGGCGCTCCTGGGCGTCGGCTTCCGGTCGGGAGATCATGGTGGCGCTGGTGCCGATGTGAACCAGGTTCTTGGCCCCACAGCGTCCTTTCAGGCGGCGAACCAGCATGGCCACATCCGCCCCTTGCCGACCCCGGTAGGTGTGCAGCTCGTCGAAGACCAGAAAGCGCAGCCCGCCCATCTCGGGAGCCAAAAACCGCTGATCTTCAGGGCGAACCAGGAGGAGTTCTGCCATCACGTAGTTGGTGAGCAGGATCTGAGGTGGATCCCGCCGTAGCTGGTCTCGTTCGCTTTCCGAAGTTTCCCCGGTGTATCTGGAAAGCGCACCGGAAAAGGGCGATGGTAGTTGCGCTCGTACCGCTCGCACAGGGCTTGCAAAGACTGGTATTGAGAGTTCACCAAGGCATTCATGGGGTAGACCACAATAGCCACCACCTGATGACGGGATCCCCCCTGGCGGATCCAGTTGTCGAGAATGGGCAGGAAGTAGCAAAGGCTTTTGCCGGAGCCGGTGCCGCTGGTAACCACAAAGCTTTCCCCTGCCAAGGCTTTGGCGATGGCCTCCTCCTGGTGGCGGTAGAGGCGAAAGGGCCTGCCATCTTCAAAGCGGAAAATGCGGGCTGTTGCTTGGGCAATGCGCCCAGCCTCGGCCAGCTCGTCTACGGTTGGGCCGGGTACATAAGCAGGGCTTAGCTGGATGAGAGGCTCTGGCCAGAGGTGGATCCCTTCCTCTAGAGCTTGATTCACAAAGGCTTGCGCCCGTTGGTCGGCAATGAGAAAAAAGGAGCGGGCAAAATCGCGATAGTCGTCCAGAACAGTGGCGTGGAGATCAAAGATGGTGGACATCGGATCTGCCCTTAAGGCCCGCTTGGTTAGCTCAAGCCTAGCTTGAAGATGCCGCAAGTGGTGTTTGAAACCGCACCCACCAAGATCTACGGCCCGCTGAACGGCAAAAAGATATCTCTGAAGTGGGATCGGCGATGCGCCGGCTTCCCCCACACCTCCAGTACCCGCCGACGGCTGCAGCGTTCTCCGAACGCAGGAACCAGAATCCCTTGCCTTTAGGCAGGGGGTATGTCAGGAGAAAGCTGGTCTGCAGAAGGCCACCTCCGCCTCATGGACGAATAACCCGCAATCCTAGATGCGCCTCGTAGCCATCGAAGTCACTGTCGTGGTGGAGGAGCGGAACATTGTTCTCAATGCACCAAGTGGCAATCAAACTGTCTATTGTTTTGCGCACCGTCACGCCTTTGCGACGCAACAAGCGAAAGTTCTGCGCACTTTTCACCGCCAGGGAGGGGTTAACCATTTGCACCTGATGCAATTTCACCAGAGCACAGCGAGCCTGCTCGAAATCGGCATCTTTGCGAAAGCCCTGCAAGACTTCTGCCAAAATCAGGTCGCCCACCAGGATAAGAGTTTGATCCAGGGCCCAATCCAGATAGTCGGTGTGAAGCGATGAAATGCCGTTGAAGTAATCAATCCAGATGGTGCTGTCTACCAGGATCATCCTCAGTCCTGCAGGCGCGACAGGCGTTGCTGCTGCAAATTGCCCTCCCATTTCAACTTGCCGCGTAAGTTGCGGATCTCAGCTTGCTCGTGTAGGCGAATCAGGACACGCAGCGCTTCGTGAATCACCTCGCGCTTGGTCTTGAGGCCGGTTACCTGGCGGGCACGCTCGATCAGGTCGTCATCCAGGACGATGTTGGTGCGCATGAGGAGCGCCTTGTGTGTATAGAAATGCAGATCTATGTGTATTCTAAGCTTTTATTGAGTGATGCGCCAGCTTCTCCCACGCCTCCAGTACCAGCCGCCGCGTGCGGTACTCACCAAATTGCCGAATTTCCTTCTCCTTCAGCACGCGAAAGGTTTCGCCGGGGAAGGTGCTGGCGGCAACGCGGGCAGCATACCCCGCCGGGTCGAGCAGGTCGCGCACCTCTTCCCACGGGTCGAGGATGTCGGCAAGCTCGCGTTCGGTCAAATCCGCCGGGTCGAGGATGTAGCGCAGTTGCTTGCGGGTCAGGCCATAGAGGCAGGCGTAGTACGCATCGAGTTCGGCGCGCAGCACCGCGCGGCGGTCTTCGTCCCAGCGGAAGGGCGGAAAGGGGATGCCTTTCTGCGGGTTGGTTTCGATCTCCGGGTAAGCGCTGATCCAGGATGGCAGGCGCCCTTCATGCCCGCCGGTAGCGATACAGTTCGCATCCCATGCAGCATGGATGGCTGCCCGCAACCCGTCATCAGCTTCGTTCCACACATCGTCGGCGAAGGGCTTGAGATCCCAGGCGGTGCAGGTCAGTTCCAGTACGCGCGGGACGATAAAGCGCAGGTCTTCGGGGGTGTAGGCCACAGGCGGCAGGACGGGAAGTTGGCGTAGAATGAAGAACCCAAGCGAGGTGCCGCCAATTTTCTGACGAGTGACAAAATCCAAGACCAGGCTGCTGAAATTTGCCAACCATACTGTGATAAGCACAGAGGATTGGGATTCGGAAAAGATGAGGGGCACTTTGTGTCCTGCCCCGACTCTGGGCAGCAGGCTGAAGATAGCGGTGCGCTCGTCGGTAGAACGTGCCACATCGCGGAAGCCAAGCAGCCATCCCCGCTGCCAGTCGCCCAGGCGCTTCATTACTTCTTCAGCGGGCACCCAGTACCAGGGCAGAACGACGAAGTGCGGATCGGCATGCTGGCGCTCGTCGGGGGTGGGCAGTTGGGTGCTGGAACGCGAATCCACGCCTTCATACGTGCCGTAGCGGTGGTCGTAGTGCCAGATCATTTTGGCTTCGTAGAGCGGGAGGTAGTGCGTTGCGGTGGATGGCTCACCCCTGACAAACACATTCCCCACCAACCGATACCCCTGCTGCTCCAATTCTGCCCGTGTGCGGAAGAGGTGCGAGTCAGTGTTCATCATGAACATCAATTTGAACTTGATTCCCCAAGGATTCTCAGTTTCCTCTTTATTGGCTAGCACTGGCACGCGGTCATAGATGGCCCGGGTCAGGTCGGCGTCTTGCCGGGTGCGGAAGACCGGCAGGGTGCGGGTGTTGGGGTTGATGCGGGCAATGTCGTCCGCTGTGAGGGTGAAAACGCGACGCGGGTCGCGCAGGTGATTGGCATGGGTGGCAAAGAAGGCGAAGACCATCGGCGCCGCTTCGCGCACGCCGGCTGGCGTCGGTTGCCATGACCCTGCCAGGGTGAGGAGGCAGAATTTGTAGCTGCGATGCACACCTGGAAAGAGAGCCTGGCGGTTCTCAAAATCAAACAGACTGACAAGCTGGTTGTTCTCAATGACACTGGAAGAAAATTCTTGGGCAAAAGAGTCAGTCATGAGTCCCGTTGGTACTACCAAACCTACTCTGCCTGATTTTGCAATGAGCATTAAGCTAAGTTCAGCAAAAACGTAGGCAGTATTCATCCTGCCCCTGCCAGTGCGTGCAAATCTACCTGAAACATGAACAAAGTTTTTGTAACAGTCATTAATGCGCTGTTGATTCAAAAATTCGTCGTATAAAGATGGATTTTTACTACGCAGGCTCTCAATCAATTTTCTTCTTTTGGCCATGTTAGGAGCAGCAGCAATTGTTGGCTCGCGAGTGGTGAAAAATTCTTCTGGGTCATGCTGTATCATTTCCCACGGCGGATTGGAGAGCACCACGTCGAAACCGCCCTGCTCAAAGGTTTCGGGAAACTCCAGTGGCCAGTGGAAAAAGCGATGCTCTAGGGCTAGGGCTGCGGCGGTGGCGAGGGCCTGGGGGTGGGTTCTATCCTCCAGCCGATCAACCACCACCTTGGTGGTAATGGCTCTGGAGAAGTCAGAGGTCAGGAGCTGGAAAAAGGCTGCCGTCCACAGGTTGCAGGCTTCCACCAGCCTTTGGTGTTCCCGGTTTTGGCAGTAGCGGCTATAGAGATCCTGTTTGCGGCGCACATCTGCCGGGGAATCGTCTCGAATGGCTTCTAGCTTCTGTCGCTCTTGGCTCAGCTCGGCCACCACCTGCTCAGTGCCAAGAGGAAGGGAAAGCTGCCCCGTCTGCAAATTTTGGCACTCTGTGCGATTTCGCCTCTTCAGAGAGCGGGCAGCCTCCCTAGAGTCGGCGCTTACGGGATCGAAGGCTTCATCAGGGATGCCCCTTTCCAAAACCTTGAGATCCACCACCCCCACCAGCGAGTCGCCGCACTTGATGCGGTGATCCAAAAAGGTCAGAGGCTTGCCGGCACAGTGGGCCTCCAGCCAGAGGGCCACACGGCAGAGCTCCACGGCCAAGGGGTTTTTGTCCACGCCATAAAGACAGTGGGCCACCACATCCCGGATGGCCTCGCGCACGTGCTCAGGAGCAGGTTCCTCTTCGCCGGTGCGGATTTTGGCTAGCTCTTTGCCCAGCCGTCGGGCAGCAGCCAGCAGAAAGAAAGTGTCCCGATCCGCAGGCAGGGTCAAGGACGCGGAGGGAGAGCAGGGCCTGTTCAGGATCCGCCCTTCGCTTAGCCTCGGCCAGCCGCTCTGCTAGAACCGGCTCCAACGCCGAACGGATGAGTTCTGCCACCAGCTCCGGCGGGGTGTAGTAGGAGCCGGTGCTCTTGCGCTCCGACCCGAAGGCCAACTCAAAGCGGGGGATCCTTCCCGAGGTGTCAATCTGAGGGTGGTATTCGAGCAGGCTTTCATAGACCGAGCCCAGTTCCTCCACATCCAGCGCCGCATAGTTTACGCGCCGAGGTGGGGCGGAAGCATCTTCTCGATAGTAGGATAGATGCCAAAAGGCCTCCAGCAGAGCCCGATTGCTGAGGCTGTAGCTGTCTAGATCGAGGGGAGCAAAAAGCTCGCCATTAAGGGGAGAGACCTTCAACAGGTTGGCCAGCTCTTCCTTCGAGAACACCCTCCACAGCACCCGCAAGCTGCACCACAGATCCTCATGCTCGGTGTAGGCACCATGCCGATCCAAAAGCCGCCGCAGCCGCGTCACGCTGTAGTGATCCCGGTAGAGAGGATTGTCGCTAATCAGCCCCCGCTCCTCCGAGACCAGCAAAAACAGAAAGCGATAGACCAAGCGCAACAGTTGCCGATAGAACTCCTCTGGGGTGAGGGGCTCTGGGCTGCCGGCCTTTGGGTCAAGCCGCCTCCGTAGGTCAGTGTTGTTGGAGTGCTCCAGAAAGCCGTTGGCCAAGCGCTTCAGACATTGCTCCACACCATCCCGCAGCCGATCCCGTACCCGCCCCCCCTGTTCCAAGGCGTCCCGGTAGTACTGCTCCAGCAGGCAAGTTGGGGCATCTTCAGCCCTGTGCGGCAGGCGACTGCGGTGCAGCAGCCGGTAGAGGATGGCAAAGTCGTTAAAGCGCTGCTCCTCCAGGATTTGCTGCAAGTCAAACTCGATGTAGGCTTGGCGGCGCACGAAGGTGCAATCTCGCAAAAGGCGCAGCCTCAGGCCGTTGCTTACAATGCCCCAGAGGTGATCGCTGCGGTTGAGATACTCCTGCACCAGCGAATGGGGCGAAAGCCTAGGTCGACCGCTGGGAGCCAGACGCCCCAGCTCCTGCCGGGCCCCGACAATGTGGACTGGCGGCGCATCCTCCGCCTCTCCAGCTCGATGCGAAATGGCAAACGTGGCACCGTCTATTTCGTAAGCGCGGGCGTTGTAGCGCAGCTCATAGCCCAGCAGGCTCAGAAACGGGATTAACCAGCTATCGCGAGTAACCGAGGTGGCCAAGTCGCTCTCCGGCAGACGCTCTAGGCGACGCCGGAAGACCTCCCACTGGGCGCGGGCATCGGCAAAGACACTGGCAATCTCGTCCGTCAAGCTGCGCCGGTTGTCCAGCCCAAAGTCTTTTGGCTTCTGCCCAGTAAGCCCACCGGCAAGGAGCTTTTCCAGCGTATCGGGGCCCAAAAGCCCCCCTTCAAGGCGTACAGCAGGGAACTGGCTCATCGCGACACCATAGGCTGCAAGACAAGGAGTCCCAGAAGATCCGGCGGAAATTGCGGCTTGACCTCAAGCCCCCGCACCCGCAGTGCCACTGCCTGGCGGATGCGTTTGTGAGCAGCGGTCAGTTCGTCCGCGCGGCGGATAACTTGATCCCGGATGGCTTGTTGCAGCAGGTGCCCTGTGCCCCAGGCTGCGGGGGGATCCCTGTGCCAGCTACCAAGGTTGTCGAGCACCTGTTGGATCAGCTCCCGCTTCTCAGCCAGAGGGGGGTTGTCCTCCGGCTGGGCTTCTGCCAGCAGCCGCAGGGCATCGCCGGTCTCCAGCCACTGGGGATTGCTGCCTCCTAGGCCAACATAGGCGAGCACCAGGACTTCTTCCGATAAAAGGGATCGGGCGGCAGGTTGCTCGACCAGGTAGCGCACACGCAGCAGCAGGATGGTCGTGAGTTTGGTTACGGCACGGGTGCGCAGGACGCCGCAGCGGGAGACCACCCTGCTATTGGGGCTGGAGTCGCTCAAGGCTGCCTCAAAGAGGTAGCGGGCCAGCGCAGCCACGAAGCGGTGGTTTCGGCCAATGTATTCCGCCCCTTCAGGTGTGGGCGAGTCGAAGCTAATGAGCCACCGCCCGTCCTTGGGGGAGGGCAGGGCCAGCTTGACCAGTTCAGGCAGGGTTCTGGTTGCCTCTGGAGTGACGCTCACCCGAAAGACACCCGTTCGGTTGTCCGGGGCAACAAGCAGACCAATGCGCTCTGCTGCCGCCAAGAGAAATTCGCGCACAGCCGTGGGATCCCCTAGCACAGCATCGGTGGCCTCGACTTCTCGCTGCACTTCTTCGGGCTTGAGCGCCCGCTGGGCAAACCGGGTGCGGTTGATCTGCTCGCGCTCGGCGTACTGTTGCCACTGCCGATGAAACTCATCCACTTCTGGCACGCCAAGATCCAGCACAAGCTGGCGTTCGGCAGACCCGTGTCTCTTGCGCAGGAAGAGGGCTTCGAGAACGGCCTGTGTGACGCTCTCGCTGGCTTCCGGCACAGGCACATGGGTGCCCAGGGTGCGGTGGATCTCCCGTGCTTTGTCGAGCAGCACCTCAAGCACCACGCCGTCTATGGGGTTGTCGCGCCCAAAAAACCGGATGACCCTAACCCGCCTGGCCTTTTGGCCATAGCGATCCACTCGGCCCTCCCGCTGCTCTAGCCGATTGGGATTCCACGGCAGGTCGTAGTGAACAACAGCCGTAAACTTCTCCTGCAGGTTCACCCCTTCCGAGAGGCAGTCCGTTGCCACAAGCACCCGAGGACGGCCAGGTTCGATTTCGGCAATTTTCGCTTCCCGCTCATCGTCGCCCATGCGACCGGTGACCCACACCACTTGGGCTGTGGTTCCCAACGACTGGCGCAGGTGCTCTGCAAGGTACTCCGCCGTAGCAACATACCGGCACCACAGGATGGGATGGAAGTCTTCCTTTAGCAGATCCCGCACAATCTTGATGGCCCGCTGAAGCTTGGTGTCGTCGTCCGTGCCGTGGAGTTTGTTGGCCAATTGAGTGAGTTCGCCCAGTTGGCGGCGGTCTGCTTCTTGTTCTTGCGGAGTTGCGCCGGTGGCCTCGAGAGCCAAAGTGGGCGATTCGTCGTCGGTGCGCCCTTCTGCCGACTCGAACACCAGATGCCCAAATTCCTCTGTCTCCTCTTCGGCCAGCGGTACTCCGGCCCGAGGGGCCAATGCTACCAGGGCTGCTGCTGGGCTGGACATAACGCAGCGCAAGAGCGCCAAAGCGCCCCAGTAACGCACCCGCCGCCGACGCCTTTCCAAATGCTTCGCCGGTACGCACGATTTCCGAGCAAAACGCATAGGTGCGCTCGAACAGCTCCCGCTGCTGCTCGGAAAGGGTGTAGGTTTCGTCGGTGGCCTTCCGTATCGGGAAACAAGGAGTTTCCTCCCACATCCGCTCGATGTCCCGCCGCGTGCGCTGGACGAAGTGACGAGCCAGTTCAATCCGCTGGGCCTCCTCGAGCGCCTGGGGATCCCAGGTTTCAAACTCAGGTCGCAGCAGTTCCAGCAAGGAACGAAAGGCGTCTTCGATACCACTGTGGGGAGTTGCCGTCAGCAGGATCAGGTGGCGCTTGGGGTCTTGAGCAATTGACTTGAGAAGTTCATGTCGCTCTTGCTGAGCTCTACCGGAATTAGCTGCTGCCGCTCCATGCACTTCGTCAGCAATCACCAGCTCAGGACAGAAGTGCAGAAACTGATGGCGGTTGCGCTCTGTTTTCACAAAATCAATGCTGGCCACCTGGACGGGGAAGTGTTCATAGAGGCTGCATCCGGCAGGTGTCTGACGCTCAAGCTGCCCAACGGTTCCCGAACGGATGATGGTCGCTTCAAGGTTGAACTTTTCCGCCAGCTCCCTAGCCCATTGTTCGCACAGGTAGGGTGGGCAGAGGATACAAAAGCGCCGGATTTCGCCCCGATCTAGAAGCTCCCTAGCTATCAGCAGTGCTTCGATGGTTTTGCCTACGCCAACGTCGTCGGCGATAAACAGCCGCACGGGATCCAGGCGCAGGGCCATCAGGAGAGGCACAAATTGGTACGCTCCGTGGCCGGATGGAAATGCGCCCCAGGGAGCGAAGCGGAGTAGCCCCCTCGCGCAGCGTAAGCCGTGCAGCTTGCCAGAGCAGACGAGCACCTGTGGCGTCGGAAACGTCCTCGGCTGTGGGCAGCGGGAAGGATGCAGGCGTGACTCGCTCAAACGGCAGAGTACCGCCCACCAGATTCATCAGTTCCCGGTGAAGGTAAACCACGTCCTCCGGGGTGCCGGTGAGGGGGCGGAGAACAATCGTCTCGTCCGTGTCTGCGGGCATCACAACCCATTTGCGGTTTCGGCAGCAGACAATCGATCCAGGATGCATGCAGCCTCCATCGGGGGCCCACTAAGAAAAGCTAAGTAGCCTTGCACCCATCCCTCTTCGGCGTTGGCACGAGTAGGGCCGTGGTTTCTTTCCTAACCTACACGCAGTACCACCTGAGCTGTCAGTGGCTTCATCAGCAGGGAATCTGGGACATAGTCCGTGCTCTGGCGGAGAGAAACCACCTTTCATCATCTTTTTTGATGATGTTGCTCGTCTTGCCCCACAACAGACGTGCAGAGCATAGCTTTGCAAGAGTTAGCGCCTCAGCTTGTAAGGTGGAGCGATCGGTTGTGTTAGTATTAACTCCACAGGAGAGGATTGGGCTGCTTTCCGGCCCCGTGCTGAGTTCTAGGGTGGGCACATGAGCGACAAACAGTTGGATGATTTGCAAGAGGCCATGAGCACCGCGGGTCGCTCAATCAAGAAAGCAGCCCGACGAGGAGCCTATGAAACTGCCCAGGCCATTGGAGAGGAGCGGCGACGCATCCGTGTTCGCACCTTGGATGGCACCGACATTCGCGGCGAGGTGTTTCTGGAAGGAACTGAGTTCGAGCGACGACATGATCTGCTCCACTGCCAGTTACCATGGCATGAGATCCTGAGTGCTCGGCGCGGGTCATCGCTGGCCGCGGCGGTCATCGGTACAATTTGAGGCAAGAACGACGCTGATGGGCGAACGGCGCCTGGACGTAGGACAGAAGGAAGGCAAAGCGTGGCGCAGATCGAGCCGGAGCCAACATACGATCACACTTTGGTTGAACGGGTCATCATGTACCTCGAGACGCGTGACCCGCGCCTCTTCCCCTTTACGGCAAATTTCACGCCCGAGCAGCGGCGAGCGTTTATTCACGACCTCAGGGAGGCGCTCGCGGACTTGCAGGACAGCGGGAGCGCGCGCAAGACCTCGGCAACAGGCTACATCATGAAGGACCG
>Ga0101943_1001438_pt1 | contig 20685 bp, 26 predicted proteins | sample DewCreD2012metaG_5_FD_75244 | JGI IMG/M metagenome (GOLD analysis project Ga0101943, IMG submission 75244) | Hot spring sediment bacterial and archeal communities from British Columbia, Canada, to study Microbial Dark Matter (Phase II) - Dewar... ... | reverse complement strand
CCTCGCGAAGCTCCGCCGGATGGTGCAGGCCGAGGGGATGGATCTGCTGGATGCGATCGAGAAGCTCGAGGAGGCCGGCCAGCTGTACGTGCAGCCGGAACCGCAGGTAGGACCCCCCGGAGCCGTCCCGCCGGGAGCCGGCAGCCCGCTGGCCGGCCTCCCCATCCCACCGCTCGAGGTCATCCGAGGAGGTCGCTCATGATGGGCGAGGACACGGAAACGATCCGCCGCAGGTCGCGGGAGGCTGTCCACGCAGCGATCCAGGCGAACCCGCCGCCGGAGTTCGTGCAGAAGGGAGCGCTGCTCACCCAGTGGGCCCTCGTCGCGGAGTGGGTGACCCCAGACGGCCAGAAGTGGCTCTCGCGGTTGGAATCCGAGGGGCTCACGGGGTGGCATCGCAAGGGCATGCTGTTCGAGGTCTTGTGGAACTGGGGCGAGGCCGAGGGCGAGGAGGAGGAGCCGGACTGATGCCGTTCCGCAGCGAGCGCCAACGTCGGTACATGTGGGCGCGCCACCCCGAGATCGCCCGCCGCTGGACGAAGGAGTACGGCTCGAAGATCCAGCCGAAGAAGCGCGGAGGCAGGCGTAGGCGGAAGGGAGGTCGGTGACCATGGCCTACCTCGGGTTCAAGAAGCTGAGGGGCCAGCTCGCCCGCCGCAAGGGCGTGCGTGATCCCGGGGCCCTGGCGGCGTCCATCGGGCGGAAGAAGTACGGGAAGGCGAAGTTCCAGAAGGCTGCGGCGCAGGGGAAGAAGATGCGCGGCATGAAGGCCAAGGGCAAGCGATGACCTCGCACCCGCGTCTCGTGATCCACCGGCGGGCCGACGGCCTGTTCGACTTCCGCGTCATCGCCCACGACGGCGAGATCCTCGTGGCCTCCGCGCAGGGCTTCGCGCGGCGGGACGATGCCGTGGAGGCCGCGAACCGCGAGTTCCCCGAGCTTCCCGCCGAGATCGAAGATGAGGACTAGGGCCGCAGCGCACAGGTCCCGGGGGAAGGCTCGGGATCGGCGCGGCCCGTCGAAGGGGGTTCGTGTGGGCAGCGATCATGGCCTGGATCTGAACGGGCCAGAGGTCCTCCTCCGGCCCTGCGCCGAGCCCGGCTGCGGGGCGGTCGCTTCCGCCGGGGAGACCTTCGAGCTCGCGGGCGTGGATCCCGATGGCACCCACCGGCTGTTCCGCCACCGCCGGTGGACGTGCGCGGTCGGGCACGCCTACGTCCTCCTCGAGGAGGAGGTGCCAGGTGGCTAGGTGGGGCGGTCCCCGCCAGCCGCCCGCACGCACGCCGCCCGGCGGTCCCGGGCGGTTCTCTCGTCGGAGCGAGCGGACCCAGCCCATCCGGGAGCCGGATCTCGACCGCCCGGACATCGAGTACGGCCAGCGGCAGATGCTCACGGAGGCGCAGCGGGTCGCGCGCGTGCCGAGGGCACCGGAGCCTCGGGTCGAAGCTCGCCCCCGAGGCGAGCCCGCCCTACCGGGTCGGCTGCCCTCGTTCCTGTTCGAGATGCCGACCGCCTTCCCCGAGGAGCCTGCGACGGCGGGGCTCGACATCGGCCCGGGCCCCGGGTCGGAGATCCTCGACCTCCGTCAGCCGCCGGAGGACGTGCGGGAGCAGGTGCTCGAGTACCTCGCAGCGAACTTCGGGAACGCGGACGCGAAGATGATGCTCGCCCAGATGCGCGAGGAGCGCGCTCGGGCCGCGCTGCCGCAGGCACGACCGCCTGCCCCGGCACCCTCGCTGCCCATGCCGGTGCGAACCCCGACGCGCCAGGAGCCTGAGCAGCCAGCGCAGGAGGAGTGATGGCGGAGCTCTCCGTCGCCCCCGAGCTCTACCTGATGCGCCGCCTCGCCACGGTGCGCCGTGCGCAGAGCCTCACGGCCACGATGCAGTTCGACCTGGCGCGCTCGCCGCTCACCGACGACGAGCTCGAGCAGGTGGTGGACAGCTTCGGCGGCAACGCCAGCGCTCGCGGGTTCGGCTTCAGCGAGATCCTGCGCGACGTGCTCTCCCGCGAGCCGCGGCGCATCCCGGTGACGGACCTGAAGCGCCTCCAGGAGAACCTGATCCGGCAGGGGTACGCGCCCCCGGACGCGCAGGCCAACGGGATCTGGGATCCGTCCTGGTACGCCTACTTCCGGCGCTGGGATAGGGACAACTACGAGCAGGTCTTCGCGGGACGCCACTGGGGAGCGGCCCCCATCGAGGCGGCGTTCCGAGCCATCACGAACACGCTCCCCTCCCGGGTCTGGCAGGGGCTCGTCGGCGCCGCTCGGGGGCTCGTGGAGCAGACCCCGGAGACGCTCGAGCGCGGCGGCTTGGTGGGCGGGGCCGTGGCGGGGGCCGCCATCGGGGCCAGCCTCGGCTCGGTGCTCCCGGGCGCCGGCACGGCGGCGGGGGCCGCCATCGGCGGTGTGATCGGTGGGGTGGCAGGGTTCCTCGCCGACCTCCTGGGTCAGGACGACGAGGAGATCGAGCGGTCCGTCGGGGCGCGCCTGCTCGACGCGCTCTCGCCCTACGAGGAGTACCGCGCGCAGGGGTGGCGCGCGTTCTGGGAGGACCTCGGCTACATCGGCACGGCGGCGTCCCTCATCGCGGGTGCCGGCATGGCCGTCCGTGGGGCCAGCGCCACCATCGCCGGCATCCGCGCGACCGCGGCGGGTAAGGTGCCGCTCGCGGCTCCGGGCATCACGCCGGCTCGCTCCGCGACGCCCGGCATCATGCCCACCCTGCGTGCCGCCCTCCAGCGTCCGGCCGTCCCGGAGCTCGGCCCCGTGGCACAGGTGATCCGGGCGGCGACCCGGCGGCTCGTCCCGGGGACGGCCGGGTGGCTGGAGCAGCAGATGATCCGGTTCGGGCCGCTCTCGAACATCCAGCGCCCGGCGTTCCAGGTGGTGAGCAAGACGTTCAGCGGGCTGTCGGCCGGCCAGATGGGGGCGCGCCTCGCGGCCGGCTTCGACCTCGGGACAGGGGTCGCGGGCACCACGACCATCGAGAAGGCGATCGTGGAAACCGACCCCCTCCGGTCCGGGATCACGTTGCCCCTCCTCGGCGATCTCGTCGACTGGGCAGCGTTCGTGATGGTCCCGGAGCGGTTCCTGCCGTTCCGGGCCCGCGACCTCGCCCGAGCCGCTGAGCGGATGATGGGGGAGACGAGCCTCCGCCCGTACGCGCACGCCATCCAGTTCGGCACGAACCTCAGCCTGCGGAGGGCCGTGGCGTTGGCGAAGGAGGTCGTCACCCCGGAGCTCAACACCTACATGCGTCTCGACTTCGGCATCCACGTCGAGGCGCTGAACCGCCTACAGGGGCTCCAGGCCACCGGTGCCTACATGCGGGCCCGGGCCGACGTGATCCGCGACCTCCGCAAGGAGCTCGAGAGCGTGCGCGGCCCGGTGGGTCAGGACGTGGTGCAGCGGGTCGCCCGGGGCGAGGTGGTGGAGGACGTGCCGCTCGCCGCGCGACTGATCGCCCACTCCCTCCGCTCTCCGGAGAAGTTCGAGGCGTGGTTGATCGAGCTCGGGGGGGAGAACCGAGGCGTCAACATCATCACGAACTGGGCCGAAGCCTCCCGCCTCGCGCGCGAGGTCGAGCGCGACGTGCAGTCAGGGCGGGTCCTCGTGGACGAAGGCGAGGAGGCTATCCGGCTCGTCCGGTTCCAGCAGGGTCCGGGCCGCCGCGTGTTCGTGGCTGGGGAGAAGGGTGTGCGCCGGACCACCGGTCGGTTCGTGCGTGAGCCCCTGAAGACGCCAGCCGCCTTCATGGCCGGACCCGAGGGGCTCGAGGTCGCCACGCCGAAGGCCCAGACGCTCCGCCTGGTGCGGTTGAAGGCGGAGGAGCAGGAGCTCGTGGAGGCCATCAGGCAGCGCGAGCGCCAGGCCCGTCGGAGCACCGATCCGCTCCTCGTCTAGCGCCTGGCGGACGAGATCCGTCGGATGAACGAGCGCCTCGAGGTGGTCCGCCAGGAGATCCAGACGGAGTCCGTGACCCGGTTCGGGCGGGTGCGTGTCCTCCCGGCTCGGCTCGACTTCCTCACCCGGCGCGACCTGTTCGCCAAGCGCCGTGAGTTCCTCGAGCTCCGGCAGGAGGTCATCTCGACCTGGGACAACAAGCTCGAGGGGGCCCACCTGGTCGCCCGCGAGAAGCTCCGGGACCTGGTGCAGGATCTCGCGGCCAAGGGCTACATCCCCGACGCCGTGGCCCGACGCACGGTGGCGGCGGGAGCGAAGCCTGGGAAGGAGGTCGCGCGCTACCTGGAGGAGGCGGCCCGCACGGCGGCCCGGGACGTGGATCTCCCGCCCGAGGTCATGGAGCGCTTCCGAGCGCTCGGTTACAAGCCGGTCGTGACCGGGGAGGACGTGATCGCGCTCCACGAGATCCCGCAGATCGCGGAGGTCTTCGGGGTGGGCGACTACACGCGCCGGGCGGCCGTCTGGGAGACGCTGGGCCTCTCGCCTCGGTGGGTGAAGGACGAGGATCTGTTCGCCCTCCGGGTGGCCGCCGAGCGTGCCGAGCTCCAGCAGGTGTTCGAGGAGCACGGGCTGCCGCTCTCGGGCAGCCAGGCCATCACTCGGCTCCGCGAGCGCCTCACGGAGATGAACCACGCTGGCGTGGTCATGGGCCCCGTCGTGAAGCCGATCAAGGGCCGCGCCCGCCTGTACATGGTGGACGTGCGGCAACTCACCCCCGATGACATCCTCGCGGTGTTCGAGGACATCCCCGGCTTCACCGATGACGTGGCCCGCGAGGTCTACGCCGCGCTGAAGCGAGGAGCGGCCTACGGCGCGGAGGCGCGTCTGCTCCATCCGATCGAGGCGGCCCGCCAGCTCGGTCGCGCGCTCCGGGTGAACGGCTACCCGGGCTTCTCGGACTTCATCCGCACCCTGCGCGTGCCGGTGACCCGCAGGAGCGTGGCCGCCCTGGGCGGTGCGGCGGCTGGCGCGGCGGCCGGGGCCATCACCGGCGACGAGCAAGCCGACATCGTGCGTGGCGCCGTGGGGGGCGCGCTGGTCGGCCTCGGTGTCCGCGGGGCGGCGAAGCGGACCTACGGGTACCTGCCCGACTATCTCACGCGGCTCAACACGGCCCTGCGGTACACGTTCTCGCTCCAGTTCGACGCTGGTCGGTACACCGAGCAGAACCTGATCGCGGCGGCCCGGTACAACCTGCCGCCCATGCTCCGACCGGAGCGGTACCTGAAGACCCGCGGGTGGCTCAAGAGCCCGTACGCGGAGGAGGGGCTCGTCCGTGGGGAGGACGCCTGGCGGGACGCGGTGCGGCTGTGGGACGAGATCAACGGGACGGCCTACTTCGCCAACATCGATGACACCGACCGCCGGCTGTTCCAAACCGGCCTCCTCGGCTTCCAGCCTCGGAACTTCGAGGTCGCCCAGGCGTTCCTGCTCTACCAGCGGGGGTGGTCGAAGGAGAAGATCCGTGAGGCCATCGCGCAGATCAGCCGGTACGGCCTGGGGCGGACCGCCGCCGAGAAGTCGGCCAACTTCGTGTTCTTCCCGTTCTCGTTCTCGAAGAAGCTGCTCACCTCCCTCGGGGACTTCGTGCTCCAGGCCCCGGCCCGCAACCTGCTCATCCACGAGGGCCTCCGGCGGTACCACGAGTCCTCGTTGGACGAGCGGTTCCACGAGCTGATCCAGAAGCACGCCCCGCTGTTGGAGATGCTCGCGAAGATCAACAACCTCTCCTCCGGCCTGTCACCGGGCCGGTTCTTCTTGGAGGGGCTGGATGACCACCGCACGACCGTCGGCAAGGTGATGCAGATCCTCGCCTCCGTGTTCGTGCCTTCCGGGGCCGCCACGCCCCTGGCCCAAGCGGCCGGGGGGCTCGGCGATCTCGCCATCCACGCCTTCGTGCCGGTCGTGATCACGGGCGAGTCGCTCGACCGAGCGGGAGGGGTCGATGGGCTCGATGACGTCCTGCGCCGCTACATCCCGCTGGTGCGTGAGATCGACCAGTATTTCGTGGAGGGCCAGGGCGGGAAGATCCTCGGTGGTGCCGTCGGGGAGCAGATCACGGCGGCGCTCGAGGGCGCCTCTCCCTACAGCCAGCTCACGGCGTACCTCGATGAGATCAGGGCGTTCAAGCATGACCTCGAACCGCTCGCCTTCGCGCTCGGGTACTCCTCGGTCGAGGGGTTCCTCGCCTCTGACCTCGGCGCCCCGATCCAGGCGCGGTACGAGGAGCTGAAGCAGCAGCTCCGCGAGAGGTACCCGACCGGCTGGCGTCTGGTCTCGGAGATCGACAACACGCCCCTGCTGAACGAGGCCGCGCTCGCGGATCTCGCCGAGAAGCCGGATCCCTCGCCGGCCGAGGAGCAGATCCTGCGGATCGCCGAGCGGATCACGCTCCTGCGGATGCTGAACGCGGAGCTCGGGATCCCCTCGGACGTGGGAGGTGCGCTCATCGGCGCGACGGTGCGCCAGCTCGCGCTGCCGTGGGCCAACGACCGGCGGTTCGCGGAGCTCTACGACCGCTTCTTCATGCGGGAGTACGGCCCGATCCGCAGGATCGCCGCGTAGCTCAGGGGATGCACTGGCCGCCGACGGCGTGGGCGCACACGTCCGGCTCCGGAACCACGAACACGTAGTAGCCCACGACCATGACGACGCCCCAGAACAGCACGAAGGCGATGAAGGTGCCGATCGAGCCGAGCCTGTAGCGCCACTCCTCGCCCATCGGGCCGGATGATGCACGCGGCTCGCGTCCGTGTCAACCAGGGAGGACGCATCGGATGAGCATGAACCCCTTCCTCGGGGCCGCCGCCCCGCCCATCCCCTTCACCCTGCCGAGGACGGCACGAGCGTCGGAGCCGGAGCCGACGGAGCGGGAGCCCGAGCGTTCGCGCTTCCAGCGGGCCGTGCAGCGCGCAGGGCTCCCCGAGCCGGCGTCGGTGGATCTCGAGCTCATGCTCAGGCAGGCCGGCGCGGACGTGGACGAGCCCGCCGTGCGGCAGTTCATCCAGGCTGTCCGGGATCAGGACCTCGACCCAGCGATCCTCCAGTTCTACGTGGCGATGCTCGCCGAGCGCTACCCGGCGGTGCCGGTCACCGCGTACGCCAAGGCGCTGGAGCTCTCCGGCTTCACCCGCCCGCCGATCGTCGCGGGCGTGACGACGCCCTCCGAGCTCCGGGGCGTGCCCTCGTCGTCCGTGCTGACGCCCGGGGAGCGGTTCGTGCAGCACCCGGACACGGGCTGGCTCATGTACCGCAACGGCGTCCTGGTGAACCCGGACGACGGCTCGGTCGTGTTCGAGCCGAACTCCATGGCACCCGGGAGCCCCAACTGGCTCCAGCACGTGCAGGAGTCCTGGAGCGACGAGCAGGTGGCGCGCTGGAGGCAGCGGCTCCACGAGTTCGGGTACCTGACGGAGGAGCAGGCGAAGGTGCGGGGGATCGACCAGGCGTTCCTCGACGCGCTCCGCTCCTACCACGTCGCGCGGTACCGGAACTTCGGGCGTGCCGTGCCGGTGGATCTGGCCGAACCCGGGGCCGGGGCGGCGAGCGACTTCGCGCTCACGGCGCGCGACTTCCAGGCCCAGATCCGGGGCGACGTGCGCGAGCAGTTCCGCCGCGTCTTCGGCAACGACCCTTCGGAGGCGGAGCTCGAGGAGTGGTCCCGGTTCGTGACGCAGACCGCCCTGCGGCTTCAGAAGCGCTTCGAGCGGCGCGGCGCATCGCCGGAGACGGCGCTCTCCCTCGCCGCCACCGAGGCCGAGGAGCGCTTCATCGGGCGCCTCGAGGGCTCCCCGGAGGCCGAGTTCCTCCGCGGGTCGGTGGAGGAGAACACGAGGCTCCGGGACGCGCTCCAGTCTGCCGTGATCGTCAGCCGGAGCCTGGCGGGCTGAGATGGCGCGCCTCGAGTTCCTCGACACGTTCCTCAAGGTCGCGGACGGCCTGGCGGAGCCGCCCGATCCCCTGGACGACCTCGAGGACGGGCTCGACCCGTTCGCGCCGGAGTGGTTCGTGAAGCGCCGGCGCGCCCTGCGGGAAGGCGGTTCCCGTGGCCTCCGCGAGGAGCTCGAGGGGTTCGAGCCACCCGAGGGGTTCGACGCGCAGCGGTGGATGGCGCAGTACGAGAACGGTCGGATCCCGCTCGACGCGATGGTGGAGGTCATGCCCGGCCACTACCTGCGGCCCGACGCCGCAGCCGCCTTCATACGGATGGTCCGAGCGGCAGCGGCCGACGGCGTGCGGATCACGCTCACGGACTCCTACCGCGAACTCGACGTGCAGCGGCGCCTAGCCGAACAGAAGGGGCTCTACTCGCAGGGTGGGCTGGCCGCGGTCCCGGGGACCTCCCCGCACGGCTGGGGGATCGCCGTGGACGTGGGGGAGGGCGAGCAGCGGACCTGGCTCGCCCAGCACGCGGACGAGTACGGGTTCCGCACGATCCCTCGGGAGCCGTGGCACTGGGAATACACCGGCGGCGGGGAACCGCCGATGACGAGCTCCTCCCCCGCCGCCACGCCGCAAGACGTGGAGCGAGGACGACACCGGACCGTGATGCCCTTCGCCGAGCAGACACAGGCGGGGTCGGCGCTGCTGATCGATGACCTGATCCTCGACGGGCCGCCGCCCTTCGGAGCCGTGCTGGCGGCGCTGCTCCAGCCTGACAAGCCGCCAGCGAGCCCCCGCGTCCGAGGCGTCGAGCGCGCCCGTCGGGGGCTCGGATCGGTGAAGCAGCAGCTCTACCAGGGCTTCATGGATGCCGGCCGGCCCGACCTCGCGCGGATGGTCTACACGCGCGACTTCGATACGTGGATCCGGGCCGAGTCCGGCTGGCGCGTGGACGCCGTGTCTCCCTCCTTCCCCGGCCACGGTCGCAACTACGGGCTGTTCCAGTTCTGGGAGGGGCACCCGTGGACCCGGAAGTACCTGAACGGGCCGACCACCTGGACGGCGGATGCCTATACCCAGGCCCGCCTGGTCGCTGCGTTCTTCCCACATCTCACACCTGAGCGCATCCGAGCCTACGCGGCCCAGATCCGCGCTGGCCAGTACGGAGGCTGGGGCTGATGCCGCAGATCACGCAGCCACTTCTGCCCGGCGTGCGGGGCAAGGACTACCGTTTCGTCCGGCACGGCGACCGGGTGTACGTCGTCTACCAGGTCCGGCTGCCCAACGGGAAGATCCTCCGCCTGGCGTGGCGGGTGGATCCCGAGGATTACCGCGCCCTCGGCATCGAGCGGGACCGGATCCCCACGATCTCCCGGGCGCAGTTCCAGCGGCTCGAGTTCTTCGGGTCCGCGTCCGACATCGCTGGCGGCGACCCGAACGAGCACCCGCTCCAGAAGTACCTGCGGAGCCTGCGGGAGCAGTTCGGGAACGTCTCGTGGCTGAGCGACCGCGAGGTCGTCGCGGTCATGCTGATGGGTTACGCCGAGGGGTGGAGCGCCGAGCAGATCCGCCAGCGCATCACGCGGACCCGGTGGTACCAGCAGCGCACGAGCTACCAGCGGACCTGGGAGCTCGAGATGACGAGGGCCGACCGTCAGGCTGCCGTGGGGACGTGGGTGCAGCGGATGACCGCCGCCCTCGAGGAGCTCTACGGCCCTGGCTACACGCTCGCCGAGGCTGGGGTCGATCGCGCTGCTCTCCGCAAGCAGGCCGAGATGATCGCCTCCGGGAAGTGGGGGGACCCCTCGGAGGGCTTCGAGCTCTGGCTGGCCCAAGAGCGGAAGAAGGCCGAGGGCATCGAGGGGACCGCCGCCTGGATCGAGCGGCAGCAACAGATCGAGGAGCAGCGGGCCTTCATGAACCGGCCCGAGGACGTGTTCGAGCAGCTCCGGCAGGACGCGATCGTATGGCTCGGACCCCGAGCCGTCCCGTCCACCGAGGTCCTGCGGAACTGGTCCGAGCGTCTCGTCTCTGGGCTCGCCTCGGAGGCCGACTGGCAGCAATGGATCCAGAACCAGGCCCGCGCCCTGTACCCCTGGCTCGGGCCGAACGAGACGTGGCAGGACCGCGCCTCCGCCTACAAGCGCATCGTGGAGGAGACGTGGGGGCAGCCGATCGGCTGGGATCACGAGATCCTGACGCGCATCGGGCAGACGGACGAGGCCGGGCGACCGACCGGCGCGGCGATGCCCTACGACGACTTCGCGCGATTGATCCGGCAGCGCGAGGAGTTCTGGCAAGGGCCCGTGGCACGTGAGGAGGGGTTCCAGTTGTTCAACTACCTCCAGTCGGTCTTCACGGGGGTGGGTGGCTGATGTCCACGTCGGCCGCCGATCTCCGCTGGTGGGACTACATCGCCCTGGTCCGGGAGGCGTTCCCCGGCTACATCGAGTCGCTCACGGCCGAGCAACGCGACCGTTTGCAGAACCTCGCTCGGCGTGCGGCCGCCGAGGATTGGCGGCCTCGGCAGTTCCGGCAGGCGGTGCAGGACCTCCGCAGCTTCCAGGCGTGGCAGAGCGGCGGCGAGGAGCCGACGACCGAAGAGCCACCCGTCGAGGAGATCAACCTGCCGGGGTTCCCCGGGTTCACGCCTTCCCCGGCCCCCGAGGACGACCAGGACGACGTGCGGAACCTCCTGCTCAGGTTCCTCCAGGAGAACGAGCTCCCCACGACGCTCATGGGCTTCATCGAGAGCGCCTTGGCGGAGAACAAGCCCTTCGCCCAGATCGTCGCCGAGCTCCGCCAGACACCGGAGTACCTGGCGGTCTACGGCGTGAACCAGCAGCGGCTGGAACAAGGGTTCCGTTGGATGCCGGAGGCCGAGATCCGCGCCTACCGCTCGGAAGCGCGCCGTCTGGCCGAGGCGTACCTGGGGATCCAGGTGTCGCAGGACGAGATCGACCAGCTCCTCGCCCGGGACAAGAGCCTCGCGGAGTGGGAGCGGCTGCTCCAGACCTGGAAGGAGTTCGAGCGCTGGGGGCCGGTGGTCCGGGCCGTGTTCGAGGAGGAACTCGGCTACCGGATCCCGGACGACCGGGCCTTCGCGTTCCTCGCACCGTTCATCCCCACCCCCGAGCTCGACCGGGCGTGGGAGAAGGCCCTCCTCAGGGCCCGACCGGCCGTCCTCGGCCTGGGGATCCGGCCTGACGAGGAGGCCGAGATCCTGCGTCGGTACGGCATCTCGCCGGAGCAGGCCTTCCGGGGCTACCAGGGCATCGTGGCGGAACTGCCTCGAGCGGAACGGCTGGCGGCCATCGAGGCCGAGATCAACCGCAACGCGGAACGGTTCCCCCCCGCTACGCAGTTGTTCGCGGATACACCCTTCGCCCTGCTGTTCCGGGCCATCCAGCTGGGCGACCCGGAGGCCATCTCCGCCCTCCAGCAGCAGCTGGCGCGGGAGGTCGCCCGGTTCCAGGCGGGCGGCGGTCCGGCGGGAGGGGGCGTTGGGTTGCTCTCCGAGGAGGAACGGGCCCGGATGCGGGCCACGGGCGTGTGATGAGCGAGAAGGCCACGAAGAGGCGCGGATTGGCCTGGAAGCCCCACCCGAACAGCCTGCTCGCGAAGGCGCTACGCGACCCGGAACTGATGACGAAGATCAAGCAAGGCCGGCGGCAGATGCAGCTCGAGCTGGCCCTATGGGAGGACTGGTGGCGACGGGACTGCGGCGTCATCCCGCCGGCATCGGATGCTTGACAGCGGTCGCGGGCCGGTGTTAGGAAAGAGGGTGACCTCAGCCGGTCTGTCGTCCCGGGATCGGCGAGCGAACCGCACGGGACCGGAGTAGTTCCCCGCAGCGCTTCCCCCTGCGCGTATCCATCCTCGGACGCTTCCTCCGTGCGTCCGGGCGTCGTCTACCGCCGGCGGGGCCAGCCGGCAGGAAGGAGCGGATCATGGCCGATCGTCGCAAGTTCGAGGAGATCCTCCAGGAGCTCCGGGACCGAGGCGAGGACGACCTCGCCGACGAGCTGGAGCAGGGATACGGCACGTCGAGGCTCCGCGAGGAGGCCAAGCGGGCCGCCGAGCTCGAGCGGGAACGCGACGAGTGGAAGGCGAAGGCCGAGAGGCTCGAGCGAGCCCCAGTGAGGGAGAAGGCGTTCCGTGACTACGGGGTGGACTTCGAGGCCCTTCGCCCCCTCGAGCGGGCGGCGATCGAGGGGTACGACGGCGAACTCACGCCGGAGGCGATCGCGAGGTTCGTGGAGACCAACGGGCTCCCCATGAAGCCCCCGGCGACCGGTGGGAACGCCGAGACGCCCCCTCCAGCGGAAGGGGTCGTGCGAGCGGCCCAGCAGGCACCGGCGGGACGAGTGGGCACGGGCCCGCAGATCACGCCGGAGGTCGTCCGCGGCTGGCCCGCGGACAAGTGGTTGAGGTTCCGGCAGGAGTACCCCGAGGCCGCCGAGCAGATCTTGCAGGGGCGGACCGTCACGGGCATCGCGTTCTAAGCCCGACGGCCGGCTCCCTGCCTCGGCGAGGGGAGAAGGAGGTAGGAGACCGTGGCCGTCACCAGGTTCGCTGACGTGCAGAACCAAGTGCCCGAGATCTGGGCGAAGGATCTCTACGCCCAGGCCGAGCACATGACGTTCTGGCACCGGTTCGAGGGACCGCCCGGGTCCTCGATGCCGGTGATCCGGCGCGACGAGCTCGAGCACGACCCCGGAGACGTGATCAAGCTCGACATCGTGCTGGCCCTCACCGGGGCTGGCCAGACCGGGGACACGATGCTCCTCGAGGGCAACGAGGAGAAGCTGGTCCTCCGTCAGGCGAGCGTCACGGTGGAATCGCTCCAGCACGCCGTCCGGTGGGGGAAGAAGGCGTCGGTCCTGAACGTCCACAACCTCCGCCAGACCTCGCTCGGCCAGCTCCAGAAGTGGCTCGCCGGGAAGCTGGACGACGCCATCTTCAACGAGATCACCGGCGGGCCCGGGGCCTCGATCCCCGAGGCGAACCTGCCGACCTCGATGAAGTGGTTCGCGGGCTCGGCGACCTCGGTGGGGACCGTGGCCGACACCGACACCGGCGGGCGCCTGAAGCTCGGGGACATCTCCGACATCAAGGCGTACGCGAAGACGAACAACAAGATCGAGCCCATCCGCGTCTCCGACGGGATGGAGGTCTACGGGCTGGTGCTCCACGAGTACGCCGCCCTCGCGCTCAAGAAGGACGCGCAGTGGCAGCAGGCGCAGCGTGAGGCCCACCTCCGCGGGGCCGAGAACCCGCTGTTCACCGGGGCACTGGGGATGTGGGACAACGTGGTGCTCTACACGTCCCCGCGGGTCCGTACGGCGAACGACGGCGCGGGCTCGATCACGGTCGCCCGGAACATCTTCTTCGGGGCCCAGGCCGTCGCGAAGGCGTACGCGTACTACCCCGACTGGACCGAGCAGGAGTTCAGCTACGGCCAGGAGTCCGGGGTGGCGACGTACACGATCGTCGGGCACAAGCTCATCGTCTTCGACCTCAACCCGTCGGAGACGCCGGGCACCACGACCGACGACACGGCGATCGGGGCGATGATCCTCTACTCGTCGGCGGTGGCGCCGACGGCGTAGCCCAGGCCGGGATCCGGGGGGCGGGCCACGCCCATCCCCGCCCCCCGGACCCATCCAAGGAGGAGGGAGCAGCATGCCCGAGACGCAGCCGAGGACCGGACACCTGCGGGACGTGTCCGTCAACGACACGCGGAAGACGGGGCGACCGATCCCGACGGAGACGCAGCCCCGCGTCGGTCACCTGCGCGAGGAGTCGGTCAACGAGGAGAAGCGCGGAGGCCGGACGCCCCCGCCCCTCGAGAAGCGGGGGTACGGCCAGGCGAAGGACGATCCCCAGCCACCCGCGCCGCGCCGGGTGAACGACCACGTCAGAGCGGCCGAGGGGGTGAGCTACTGATGGCCCGCACGGTGCTCCCGGGCCTCGTCCGCTCCGGTACGATCCGGCACGACGAGGAGGTCGGCTTCGACGGTCGGGTCCTCGCGAACCCCGGGCCGGATCTCGCCAGCGCCAACGTTTCGATCTCGGCGGCCTGGGGGAGCACCGCGACCAGGACCGCGAGCGGCCGGCTCCTCCACGGCAGGGTCTCGGTCACCTCCTCGGGGACCGGCCAGGCGGGCGGGGCCACGATCACGGTCACCTTCCCGGGCGGCGCCTTCCCCGCCGCGCCCCGGGTGTTCCTCCGGCAGGTCTCCGGGGACCTCGCCGCTCGCGTGACCTCCGTGAGCACGACGCAGTTCGTGATCACGGCGGCGACGGCGCCCGCCGCCGGGACGACCTACGAGTACGAGTTCGTCGTGCTACCGGCCTAGGAAGGGAGGTAGGAGATGGGTGCAGCGTGCACGGCCTGCCTGGGGAACGGGAGCCCCGCCTCGCCCTGCGAGGCCTGCGGCGCCGGTCTCGGTGTCCACGCGGCGGCGCGGTCCGAGGAGGCGGCCCCGCCCGTCTTCCCCCTCCTCCCGCAGGACGCGGAGGAGGCCGAGGAGGCCGAGGCGGAGGGCGAGTGAGGGGTGGTACGTCGAGGTCGTGTCGGGCTCTGGCGAGGTCACGCTGGTAGGTGACCCCTGATGCTCGCCTCCGAGGTCATCGACCGGACCTATCTCGAGTGGCTCTACCCGGCGGGGGTCGACCGCCCGGCGTTCGACTTCCTCTCGGGAGCCATGTCGGCTTCGGCCTCCACGTTCCTCGTTCAGGGGCGCGTGCAGAGCATCCCCCCGGACAGCGTGGTCGAGATCGACGACGAGCTGATCCTGCTCTCCGGGTTCAGTGGGACGCAGGCGACCGTCGCGGAGCGCGGGTACTTGGACACCACCGCCGCGAGCCACGCCGACGGGGCCCAGGTGAGGATCGACCCGAAGTACCCCCGCAAGACGCTGTTCAACGCGCTCCGCTCGGTGATCGGCCTGCTCTACACCTACGGCCTCTACGTCCGCGCCACCGAGAGCTCGCTGACGTACACGACACGGGATACGTTGACGCTGCCCGCGGGGGCGAAGCGGATCCTCTCGATCGTCGTGCGGTCCACGGGTTCCCATGAGGTCTACCGGCGCCTCGCGATGGAGGGGCGCGACTGGGTGCTGTACCCGGAGTTCACGCCGCCGAAGTTCCACATCCGACGGGGTGGGGCCGAGGGTGCCAGCATGACCGTGGTCTACACCAAGGACTTCGGCATCCCCTCGAGCCCCGCGGACGACCTCGACGCTCTCGGCGTGCCGGCGACGCTCCAGCCGTACCTGCCGCTCGCGGTGGCCGGATACGTGCTCCAGTCGAAGGAGATCCCGCGCGTGCAGGTGGAGGAGATCCGCCGGATGCTCGCGGCCCAGGGCATCCAGGTGGGCGCGGCGCTCAACGTCGGCCAGGCGATGCTCCGCGCCTTCCGCTTCGAGTACGTGGCGGCGGAGCGCCGCCGTCTGGTCGAGCAGGATCCGCCCACGTTCGCGTGGGCCCGGACGGAGTGAACGAGGAGGTAGCGATGATCCACCTGGCAGAGGCGGAGCTCCGCGTCGTCGTGCCGGAGCTCATCGGCGTGCGTCCCGACGGCCGAGGCATCTGGGCCATCAAGGGCGGGGCCACGGGCACGGCGATGTCGGACTTCCTGGAGAACAAGCTCCTGGACCACGTCCTCGGCGGCACCGCGTACACGGCGCCAGGCACGACCTACATCGCGCTCTTCACCGTGGCCCCGAGCGACTCCGGCGGGGGCACCGAGGTGAGCGGGGGCAGCTACGCGCGGGTGGCCTACACGAACAACACGACGAACTGGCCGGCCGCCTCCGGCGGCTCGAAGTCGAACGCGAACGTGATCGATTTCGGGACGGCGACCGCCAACTGGGGGACGATCGTGGCCGTCGCGATCTTCGACGCCGCGACGGCGGGCAACATGCTCTTCTACGGCAACCTCACCCAGAACAAGACGGTCAACAACGGCGACGGCTTCAAGTTCCTCGCGGGCAGGCTGACGATCAGCTTCGACTGAGATGCCTCAGGCCTGGTCCTTCGTCGGGCTCCGGCACACCGGGGTCCCTGCCGGCACCACCACCGATTCGGTGAACGTGCCGCCAGAGGTTCAGGCCAACGACCTCATGTTCCTGGTCGCTGCCTCTTACGACCTAGAGAGATCGAGGATAACCATCTCAGACCCCACCCCTGGGACCTGGACGCTCCTCGAGAGCGAGGCGTTCGACGATGGGACGAGCTACGAGGTCGGTTACAAGATCTGGTCGAAACGAGTAACTGCATCCGAAGCCCCGAGTTACTCGGTCAGCTTCTCGGTTGCTTCTGGCGACATCGACGGTGGTATCCTGATCCTCGCCGTCTTCCGGAACGTAGGGGATCTCCGGGCCTTCACGGAAGCCCGGGAGGCCAACACGAAGATCATCCACAACCTCTCCACCGCCGCCGCCTCCGTGGCGGACGATCTCCACATCTACGTCATGATCGGCGAGGCGGTCACGGGTAGTGCTCACCAGGACGACATCCAGTACACCCCGGTCTCGAGCGGCCTCGTTGAGCATCTGGACCATACGGGCCGCCAATGGGCCTTCCTCGGCTCGAAGAACGCTAACGGGGGTGCGGAGACCCTACGCGTCGATTCTGCTGATGTACAGCTCCACAAGCTCTACATCTTCACGTTCCGAGGCATCGTCGAGGGAGAGGCCAGCCTCCAAGGCGTTGGCACGCTCAGCTCTCAAGGCATCCCCATCCGTGCTGGGGAGTCCTCCCTCCAGGGCGTCGGCACGCTCGGCTCTGACGGCATCCCCATCCGTGGTGGGCAGGCCTCCCTCCAGGGTGTCGGCACCCTCGCACCGACGGGTTCGTTCGTCGGGCTCGGTCGGGCGATGCTGCAGGGCGTTGGTCGGCTCATCATCGAGGCCCAGGGCGCGCCCTTCCGCGACTTCACGCGGTTCGACGCGTACATCGACACCCCCACCGAGAGCCGGGGCCTGCTGTTCTACGACGAGCTCCAGCCGGAGACCACGGCCCGCCGCCTCCAGCCGGTGCGGACCGACGTGGGCGACAACCCCGAGGAGATGAGGCCCGACTTCGGGAACTTCTTCGGCCAGGCCGACTACCACCGCGGCATGGGCCAGCGGTACTTCCATCGTCCCGGGAGGGACCCTGCGAAGTTCTTCTGGTCCGAGGGCTTCGACGTCTCCGAGCCGGGGAGGCTCCGGCACCTCCGCGCGGTCGGGCAGGCCCTCGCCTCCACCACGATCGGCGCGCTCGCCCAGGCCGGAGGCCTCCCCTTCGTCGCCGACGGCACGGTCGTGCGCCGCGGCAACGGGAACTTCCCCGGGACCTGGACCGCCGAGGATCCGCACGCCGGCGAGACGCCGGCCACGACGGTGGAGGACCTCACCGCCGAGGGTGCGCGGCTGTTCGCGGCCCTCGGGAACAACGGGGTCCACGTCCGCTCCTCGGGGGGGACCTGGTCGCACTACAAGCCGGACGGCACGACGGACCTCGCGATCTCCCCCGCCACGCGCGTCGCCTGGGTGAAGGACCGACTGATGGTGGTCGGCGGGACGGATTCCCGCTCCATCTACGAGGTGACGAGCTCGTCCTCGCCCCCACCCGTCGAGACCCTCCCGGAGGGCTGGCGGTTCGAGCACATCTTCGAGGCGGGGGGGTTCATCCACGCCTGCGCCGTGAACACGGCTGCGGGCCTCTCCCGCGTCCACCACTACGGGTTGAACAGCTCGGGGACCGCGCTCGAGAAGAAGTCGAGCACGCCCCTGCCCAAGGACCAGATCTGCTTCTCGGGCGCCGGCTACCTGGGGCTCGCGTTCCTCGGGGTCGGACGGCGGAACGCCGACGGCGGCTACGACCCGATCCTCTACCGGGCGACGATCCGGTCCGACACCGGGGAGCTGGACTACGTCGAGGTCCGCGAGGAGGCCGGCTCGGGTGCCGCCGACCTCGGCGTCCGCGCCATCGCTCCCCTCGGCGAGACCGTGCTCGTCGGCTGGTCGCTCGGCTCCGGCGCGTTCGGGGGCGCCCGGGACGGGCTCGCGATCTACCACTTCGGCCGCGATAGCTTCGCCCACCACCTGCGGACCTCAGGCGGGGGCGGGGCGCGCAGGGTGGTCGACATCCTGCCGTTCGCCGGCAGGGTCCTGTTCTCGCTCGCCGGCGGGGGCCTCTACTACGAGGACCTGGCGACCTACGTCGGCTCGGCGCAGCTCGTCTCGAGCCTCGCGGACTTCGGGAGCGCGGGCCTGAAGATCTGGGACCGCCTCGAGCTGGCGCACGAGCCGCTGCCCTCGGGGACATCGGTCAAGTTCGAGTACGCCACCACCCCCCAGGAGAACGCCACCTGGACGGAGGCCTTCACGTCGGGGACCGCCGGGTCCGAGGGGACGAGCGTGCGGCTGTCGGGGGTCCGCGCCCGCTTCTTCGCCGTCCGGCTCGACTCGCTCGCCCAGCCGGGCGCGGCCCCCGTCATCCTGGGGTTCTCGGTGCGGGCGAACCCTTCCCCCCAGCAGCCCGAGTATCAGCTCGTGCGCTACGTGCGGCTGCTGTCCCGGGACCGCCGCGACGAGCGCGCCGAGCTCGTCTACCAGGACCCCCGGGAGCTGCTGCGCTGGCTCCAGGACCGCCTCTGGACCTTCGTCGACTTCCACGAGCCCGGCTTCAGCTGGACCGCGTGGGTGGAGGACGTGTCCACCGTCGAGCCCGCGCAGCCGTTCTACGACATCACTTCGGGTGAGCCGCTCCGCGACGCCTTCGTCGTGCGGCTCGTGATGACCGGTGTGAGGTGAAGGAGGAGGAGATGCGCGTCTACCAGGTCGGTAGGAAGGGCTCACGGAAGTGGAGCTCCCCGGGCGGGCTGGCGGAGGCCATCGAGATCCTCCGGGCGCGCCTCGAGGGGAAGGGGCCGTTCCGCCTGAAGCTCCGGGGCGAGGAGGAGTGGTCGGCCCTGCGCGGCCTCCCCAAGACGATGGACCGCCTCCGGGAGCGGGCGAAGCGCGCCCAGGTCGGCGATGCGCTCTGGGTGAAGACGCAGAAGGGAACGATCTTCGTCCTGCGCGTGGGGGAGGTCCGCGTCCCCGCCCCGCCGTCCTCGGCACCGCCGCAGATCCAGCACCTCTGGAACGACGTCTACGCGAAGTGGCCGAACGTCGTCTCCTGGGGGATCTGCAACTGCCGCCGGGTGGACGGCTCGAGGGCCTGGTCCTACCACGCCTGGTGCCAGGCGTGGGACATCCACGCCGATGTCGCCACGCTGATCGAGATCTACCGCTACATCGACAGCCGCCGCGCGCACTACGACATCGTGGAGCTCCTCGGACCCGGGGATCGGAACCACGGTGATCACGTGCACGCGGCCGTCGGCCCCGAGAGGAACCGCTACGTGGCGCCGCCGTGCGCCGCCTGATGCCCTTGGAGGGACGGACGTGCTGGCTGTGCAGGAGGAGACGGTAGCCGTCATCGTCGTCGCGATCATCGGTGCCGTGGCCAGCCTGCTGAACACGGTGCTCCTGCGCCGGCAGAACCGGGAGGTCACACCGACGAACGGGGCGACCCTCGCCGCTCTGGTGCAGGCCACCGCCGACAAGCTGTTCGAGGTGGACACGAACGTCGATCGGCTCACCGTGCAGGTCAGCGAGCTCAACGCGAAGCTCGAGGCACACCTGGTCGAACACCTGGCCGAGGCGAAGCCGCCGTTCCCGCAGGAGGGGGGTGAACGATGAACGCGATCAACTGGCGCGACGTGGCGCTCCGTGCGCTCAAGACCGGGGTCCAGGCGGGTCTGGCGATCCTCACCGCCGATGCCCTGTTCGGCGACGGCCTCTCGCTGTCGCTCGCCGAGGAGGCCGGTGTGGCGGCGCTCGCGGCGGCCTACGCCGTCGTCCACAACGCGCTGCTCCAGTGGTCGAGTAGCTGAGCGGTCACACGCCGCTAGGACGGCGGGAGCCCCCGGGGCCGCGACCCCGGGGGCTTCGCGTTCTCCCCTGGCTTGTTCGCTCACTCCTCGCCCCGCTCTTCCCTCCTCCGCCGTGCCTCGAAGCTCTCTCGGAGCTCCTCGAGGGTGATCACGGCGTCCTGCGCGGGCTCGAGCGGCTGCCGGAACGTCGGTTCCACCCGCCGGAGGTCGAAGAGGGCGTTGCCCAGCTGACGGGCGGCCTCCCGCACGCGCGCCACGGCGCGCCGGCAGTCCTGCCGCATCCGCTGCTGCCGCTTCGACTCCACGACGACCTCCGTCGGGTGGCTCTGCCCAGCGCTCGCGAAGAACCCCGAGCCGCCCGGAGGTGCCAAGCCGAGGACGTAGGCCCGCCGGTACCGCTGGTGCAGACGCAGGGCGTCACGGATCAGCGCGCGGATCTCGGCACCGAGCACCTCCGGTGTCGGCAGGGGATCCTGCGGCTGTCGCCGGCGCGGACCGCGGGTCATCGGACATGGGCGTCAGGTCATCTCCTCGACGGTGACCTCCACGGAGGGCGTGTCCGCGTAGCGCTTCGAGACGCGGAGCGTCACCACCTGTGCGTCGTCGGCCATCACACCAGCCGTCGTCAGAGCATCGAGCAGCGCCCGCAGCAGCTTGTCGAGATCGGGGCGCCGGTACGGGTACCGGGGAGGCTTGTGCTTCGGTGGCCTGAGCCAGAAGCAGGCCTCCACGCTGAGCGGACCCTGGAGCGGTCCGCGACCATCGAGCGCCTTCCGAGCGGCGTCCACCACGTCGGAGCGCCACTGGCGGAGGGGGGCACCGGCCGATTCCGCGACCACCGGGCGGGGGCGTCCGTCCTTCCCCCGGACGACGAAAGCGCGCTTCGACCCCTGGGGGA
>Ga0101943_1001436_pt1 | contig 20694 bp, 19 predicted proteins | sample DewCreD2012metaG_5_FD_75244 | JGI IMG/M metagenome (GOLD analysis project Ga0101943, IMG submission 75244) | Hot spring sediment bacterial and archeal communities from British Columbia, Canada, to study Microbial Dark Matter (Phase II) - Dewar... ... | reverse complement strand
TCCCCCTCAGTGAGGTATACGACACCGGCGCGTGGGAGGTGGTCTACAACCTCCGCGTCGCGGACCACCGCACCTATTTCGTCGGCGACACCACCTGGTCCTTCGCCGCCTGGGCGCATAACCTGGATTGCACGGAAGTGGATAAAATCATCCGGACGGTGTTCGCCGATGAAGGCCTGACTCCAAATGGCCTCAACTCGCGACAGGGCAGCAAGAAGGTTGGCAACCGTGCCGACTGGGCCAACCGGACCTACCTGGTGCAACACCTGGTCGAGAAGATTCACCAACTCTACTCCAACACCTATTCGGACACTGATGTGCAACGCGTGGCTGAGGTGGCTGCTACACGCATGCTTCAAGCTGCTCAACGCAACCCCCAAACAGCGACCTTTATCCCCCAACATCATGAGACGTTCCGCCCTAGTCCATCGCTAACCGTGCCGCCAGCTTTGAGCGCAATCGCCCACCGGCAGTATGTTCTCACACGGTCTACACTCAATGGAACCAACACCTTCACTCCCATCAGGGTGAACCTCAACGATGGAGGATGGGATGTACGCTTGACAAAGGCCCTCGGAAGTGGCAAGGTCGTCGGTGTCTACCTTCTTCGGAGTCCTAATGGGGCAATTTACAAGGTGGGCAAGGCAACGGACTTGGTGGGCCGTCTGGAGCGTTACGCCTCGGATTGGGTAGCTCGGGGCATTCAGGTATGGGCCGAGGTGTACAATCTGCATGGGTTGGGTCTGGGCAGCCGAGGACTCCTCGATCCCGAAATGGTCCTACGGGGTCGAGTAAGGGAGGATGGGTGGGACCTCAGCCCAGAATCGGGAGCCGCGGATGGTACATGGAAACAAATCGCAGATCCAGGGACTAATGGATGGTATGCTACTCTGTCAAACTAATGCATGCGAGGGCACATTCAATGACGACTGCAAAAATTGAGAATTGTAATTTGAATCGGCTCTATCGAATCAATTACATCAGTCTGGCATTTGATTTTATCCCAGGTCATAATGCAGTGGGTGAACAGATTTTGATCGGTGTTTTAGATAAGGAATTGCTGGTCGCATTGTTCTTTTCCCGCGAGGGACAATACCTCCGCTACGCTCTGCGTCCTGTGCCTTGGCGTCCAGACCCGACTCTGCTCCCTGGACAACAGCAGAATCAACACGCAAGGAGCCTCGACATGTGCCTCCGAGATTGGATGGCTGAGTTAGGCATGAGGCCGGGGGACATTTGCATTCGGCATTTTGCCTTTCCCGAGTGGCAGATCGGGATCGCCGAGTGGCCCCTCGCGGATTTCCCCCGCGTGCAACAGGCCTTGGCCGCCGGTCAGCCCCTGGAGGATGAATTCCTGATCGAATGGCAGCAGCAGAAACGCTGGGTGCTCATTTGGAAGAAGGAATACTGGATGACCGCGGAGGGCGAAATCGGAGACACCTAAGGTCAAAGATAAATTGAGGTGTTATGGAGTTTTCCCTGTTTGAATGAAGATGCCATGACATCTTGGTGACAATCTAGCTTCGTGAGTGCAGGTGGGTGTGTCGAAGCCACCTTCCGTCGCACGGGGCGTATCCTGCACCTCCACTTCCCCAACGGCGAACTGATCCGCACCACCCCGGAACACCCCTTCTATGTCGCAGGCAAAGGCTGGACACCCGCGGGCAGTCTCAAGGCCGGGGATCGGCTGCTCACGCTGCTGGGTGACAGTGTCCCCCTCAGTGAGGTATACGACACCGGCGCGTGGGAGGTGGTCTACAACCTCCGCGTCGCGGACCACCGCACCTATTTCGTCGGCGACACCACCTGGTCCTTCGCCGCCTGGGCGCATAATGCAGGTTGGCTGGGCTGCGGTATAGCTGGAGAACGACTGAATGAACAACAGCTCATAAATATCTTGAGGCAACCCGGTCGGCACAATGTCACTGTGGCCACCAAGACAGAGGCCTTAGAGCTAGCCCGCAAAGCATTACCAGATGCCGTGCAACTGCCTGAAGTTGTCGCAGGAGGAATGTATCCGTCCACAAAGGGTATCAAATGTTGGTTCAGGATCGAACCTGCGGAACCAGCGGTGGGCAATAACCTACCCCACGTGAAGTTTGCTGATTGGACTCATGGTAAAAAGTGGGAAGGTGGACGATGGGGACATATTTTCTTTATATCTAGTTCATGAACATAGGATTTAGAACTATGAGTTTCATGTTTGAAGTGATCTATCGTGCTCCGATGGACGAGCAAAAAAACAAGTTGATTAATGGAATAATTGCCACATACGGTGGTGTGTTAGACTGTATCGAAGAGCCAGAGCCCCATGGTCCATCCTCTGTAATACTCACTTATGAGTTTAATAACTACGATCAGGCATTTGCAGCGGCTAATAAACTTCGAGAACTTGGATTAAAAGTTGACGGACCATATGACTACGGTCCATAATCAAAAACATGATTCTCGAACTGCGTTACTGTAGCACCCCTTCTCCGTCGCAGGCAAAGGCTGGACACCCGCGGGCAGCCTCAGAAACTGAAATCTTAGGAATCGGAGTCCCCTGAGATCGACCGACCTGCTTCCCTCCGAGCCTAGCTAGGGGCAAGAGAATAGGGTGTAACAAGTGTAGCTTGAGAAGCGGTATCCTCCGCCGTCGCTCAGCTTGGTGGTTTGAGTGGGTGCAACCAAATACTCTGGGGGTTCTCTGCCGGGCAGCTCTGCTCGTTTTGGGAAACACCTTGCGGGTTCAGCCCCCACCCCCAGAAAATCTGGTTACGCCCTATTCCCCCGTCTGCTTTGGGGTTTGAGTTAGGTTCCGCTGGCCTCTTCTATTTACCGTTTCTTCACATAATCTTTACAAATTGTGGGGTGGTCGGAGTTGCGCCTAAGTTGCTGGCCGGGGGAATTTTTTGCAAACTGCCGCTTGATGAGACGAAGATAATTGTGTAGAATTGGTGAAGTCCGCGTGAATGGAAAGTGTAGAGGAGGCCGTCCGGAAGGCGAGGCAAGCTGACGACAAGGAGGGGTTCCAGGCAGGCCGTTTCCGGTGCCAGCCCAAGGGGTGCGACAAGCCGGGGATGGTCCAGGGTTAGGTGAGGCCGGCGGGAACGAGTCTGAGAGGGACGTTGCTGTTCCCTCCAGGAGTTGCGGAGGACAGGATCATGGCGACGGTGCACATCCCGCATGAGGCGAGCGAGCATTTCGAGCGTGTGGCGGATGAGGTGTTTCTGGTCACCGCGGTGACGGGAGCGGCGCTGGGGGCGTGGCTGGGGATCACAGCGGCAGGCGGCGGGGGGGAAGTGCTCCGGCTGCTGGCGTCAGCGGTGGGAGTGGTGGCGGGGAGTGTCCTGGGCACCACGGTGGGCCGGCGCTGGGTCCTGCCCCTGCTCGCCCGCTGGGAGCATCACCGCTACCATCGCTACCATCCTTGAGTCGTTCCCCGGTGCTGGACGTTCCTGGACCGTCATTCCCCTTCCGCCCCTTCCGGTTCGCGTCCTGTTTTGGTTCCGTTTCGATTTTCTCGGCGATTGTGTCGTTTCCCTGGCACAAGCCGGATGCATCCTCGGCGGTCCATCGGCGTTGTGTCATCCTCCTGTCAGGGTGGCGGTTCCGTGTTTGGGAATGGCGTGATTCCTCAAGTCCTGCTTGGCAGTCCACGGCTGGCGCAACAGGGGAAATGATTTGGAGCCGTCCCCCTGGCCTGGCCCCGGCGGCATGCTCACAATAGCGCACACGTAGGAGCACACCCGCCCGGAGTCACGAGGGGAAAGGCATGCGCAAGCCGCGACGCTTACCGCTGGAACAGTTGGCCGAGTACGAATGGCGGATGCCGTGGCGCGTGCCCCGCGGCTGCCGGTTGGACGAGCGGGGGTTGGCCCTGGTGGCCGGTCAAGGAACCGCGAAGGAGGGTGAATCCGGCACGGCGGCGAGCGGAATCGAGCGGCCCGCCCCCATCGATTGGACCGCCCTCTTCGGCAACGACCACCCCGTGGAAATCGAAGTCGGAATGGGCAAAGGGCAATTCCTGCTCATGGCGGCGTTGCAGCGGCCGGAGGTCAATTTCTTCGGCATCGAGGTGGTGCGGAAATATCAGTTGTACGCGGCGACGCGCTGTGCCATCCGGCGGTTGCGCAACGTGCGGACGGTCTGTGCCGATGCCCGTTGGGTGCTGCATTTTTTCGTGCCGACCTCTAGCGTACAGGCCGTGCATGTCTATTTTCCGGACCCGTGGTGGAAAGCCCGGCATAAAAAACGGCGGCTGTTCACCGCGGAGTTTGTTCAGGACGTGGCCCGCGTCTTGCGTCCGGGAGGGGAGCTACGCCTGGCCACGGATGTCGAGGAGTACTTCGTGCTCATGGGTGAGACGGTCCAAGCCACGGGCGCCTTTGAGACGGTGCAATGCGGCCAGGACACCACCACGCCGCCGGAGTGGCAGACCAATTTCGAGAAGAAGGCCCGGGCCAGGGGCAGCCCGATCTGGCGGGCGGTCTTTCGCCGTCGTGCGACAGAGGCGGAGTCTGAGGAAACGCCTGATTCCGAGGGCCGGACAGCCCGATGAAGAGAGCCGGACGGCCCCATCATGAAGCGGGTGGTCCCATCCTGGGATTTCGCCAGCCCCGGTGCAAAACCGGTGCTTGTGCCCTAGGGAACGGCGTGATGAGAGGCGTTCGGCGTTACTTGCGGGCGGCCTTGAGCGCCAGGGCCGGTCCACCGGCGGCAGCCTGAGTGGCGGCGTCGCAGCAGGCGGAGCAGTCCGTTTCGCACAGGGGGCAGCCATCACAGGCCACGGCACAGGCGGAGCACGGCTGGCTGCAACAGGGGGCCGCAGCCGCAGACGGTTGCGCACAGCAGGCGGCGCTCAGCGTCGGCTTGGCACAGCAGGCGGGCACCTCCGGCGTGCTGGCGGAACCCGACGAGAAGAACGCCGCAATCGGGCAGCCGCCGTCGCAGGTGCTGCAAAGATTGTACTGGTAGAGGCCGTAAGCCCCCGCGGTGAGCACACCGGTCACCACCGCCAAACCCAGGAAAATCTTGGACATGGTAAGCTCCTCAGTTTTCGCTCTGTGCAGAAGCACCGCGATCCGCACCGTGACCGCCCGGCTGACTCGCTTCCTCTTCGGGAATCCTCCCCCAGGTCAAGGAAAGGGACGCCGACCGAGGCGGAGAGGTCCCCGCTGACCTCATCTCACGGCGGCAGTGCACTGCATTCCTATGGTAATCGGTCGCCGAGGGCCGGTCAACCTGACTGTTGGAGTAATAATGCTGGGAAAGCGGGCGGCCCCCTCTTGTTGAAGGCAGGCCGAGGGCTTATGCTGGGCAGCATGAAGTACGCAATTGTCATACCCGATGGCAGTGCGGATGAGCCGGTGGCGGCGTTGGGGGGGCGCACGCCGTTGCAAGCGGCGCACACGCCGAACATGGACCGGGTGGCGCAGCAGGGAGTGGTCGGCCTGGCGGAGAATGTGCCGGACCGTTTGACCCCGGCTTCGGATGTCGCCACGCTGTCACTTCTGGGTTACGATCCGCTGGAGGTGTACACGGGCCGGGCGCCGCTCGAAGCGGCGGCGATGGGGCTGCACCTGGGACCGCACGACTGGGCCATCCGCTGCAATCTCGTCTACGTGCCGGATGGGCAGATGCGGGACTTCACCGCCGGCCACATCAGCACGGCGGAAGCGCGGGAGTTGATCCAGGCGCTGCAAGTAGCCCTGGGGGGCCGGCGCGTCGGCGGCGGGGTCATCGAGTTCCACCCCGGCGTGCAGTACCGGCACATTCTGCTCTGGCGGGGCAGCGGCGGGGACGACGGAGCAGCCCTGGCGGCGACGCGCACCCAACCTCCCCATGACATCCCGGACCGCCCGATCGCGGAGTATCTGCCCGCCGGTCCCGCCGGGGCTTGGCTCCAGGAGCTGATGGAGGCCAGCCGGCCGATCCTGGCGGCGCATCCGGTCAATCTCCGGCGCCAAGCTGCCGGCCAAAAACCGGCCACGCAAATCTGGCTCTGGGGCCAAGGCCAGGCTCCGCGCCTGACCCCCTTCGCCGAACGCTTCGGAGGAGTGCGGGGCGCGATCATTTCCGCCGTCGATCTGGTCCGGGGCGTCGGGGTGCTCCTGGGCTGGCACCGCATCGACGTGCCCGGCGCCACCGGCTACCTGGACACCCATTACGCCAACAAAGGAAGATACGCCGTGGAAGCCCTGGGGGCCTTCGACCTGGTCTGCGTCCACATCGAAGCGCCGGACGAAGCCTCCCACGAAGGCAAGGCGGAGGAAAAGGTGCGGGCCATCGAGCAGATCGACGCCCACATCGTCGGCCCTTTGCTGGACGCTTTGCCCCGCTACGGCGCTTACCGCTTGCTGGTCGAACCGGACCACCGTACCCCGCTGCGGACCCGCGCCCATGCCCACGGGCCGGTCCCCTTCGCCGCCTGTGGCACGGGCATCGAGCCGGATGCTGCCGCCACCTACGACGAAGCGACCGCCGCCGCCAGTGCCCTCCGCTTCCAGCCGGGTCATACCCTGATGCCCTGGTTTCTCGGTCTGAGCCAGCATCCCCCGCGCTGAGGAAGGTTCCGCGCTTCCGCCGCCGGCACGGGGGAGGAGGTACAGATCATGATGTCCCGCAGGTCTCGGCTCCGCATGATGTCCCGCAGGTTTCTGCTCCAGTATGGCTGCCTGGTGGCGGGGGGAGGGCTGCTGGCCGTCCTCCTCGGCTCCGTCTCCCCGTCAGAAGGCCCAGCCCGCGCCGCCCAAGCCCCGGAGGAACCCGCCCCGCCGGTGACCATCCGCTGGCACGGCCAGTCCTTCTTCACCGTCACCACCAGCCGCGGCCTCCGCATCGCCTTCGATCCCCATGCCATTCCCCACTTCGGTCGCGGACCCCAGCGGGTCGATTTCGTCCTCATCAGCCATCCCCACAATGACCATGACCAAATCGGCATCTTCGAGCCGCCGCCCAAGGACGCCGATGTGTACCGCGGCGTCATCGAACCCCGCCCCGGACGCCAGGAGTGGAAAAGCTACGACGAGCGGCGCGGCGCCATCCGCTTCCGCACCGTCGCCACCTTCCACGATGCCCTCAGCGGCATGCAGCGCGGCAAAAACACCGTCTGGGTCCTCCACACCGACGGCCTGAACATCTGCCACCTCGGCGATCTCGGCCACGAACTCTCCGACGAACAACGCAAAGCCATCGGACCGGTCGATGTCCTCATGGTCCCCATCGGCGGCATCTACACCCTCAACGGCGAACAGGCTGCCGAGGTCGTCCGCCAGCTCCGGCCCCGCCTCTACATCCTCCCCATGCACTACGGCGTCCCCGGATATGACGACCTCCTCGGTCCCGAAGAGTTCCTCAGCTACTTCAAAGACGACGAAAAGGAAAAACGCCTCGGCACCAACGAACTGATCGTCCGCGCCAGCGACAAACTGCCCAAAGCCAAAGTCCTGCTCCTCGGCTGGAAAGACCGCACCAGCAAGGACGGCAAATAACCCACGCGGCCCGCTTCCCCCGGCGATCCCCTCCTGCCGCCTGCCGAATCCCACCTCCGCCGCTGAAGGAACAGCGACAACTCCGATTTACCGGGAAAAGCCTATCGCTCCGAAGAACCTGGCCCCTTGGAAATTGACTGCGCAGGCAGCGCGGGACCAACCCAGGCGATCTGAGCGAGGAAAGGCTCACCAGAAGGAGCGAAAGTGTGGCTCAACTTGACTGAGCAAAGGTGTGCTCAATCCGTGAGCGAAGGTGTGGCTTAACTTGACTGAGCAAAGGTGTGGCTCAGCCCAAGCACGCAGTGGCCCGGAAAAAGCCGTTGTGCCGCCGCATCCGAGTCCCAAGCATCACCCCACCCGTTCATTACCCCACCGTTCACCGATGGGTATCGACGGCCATTCCCCGAATGAGCTGGGTATTCCCCCGCTGGTGCCAAAGGATGACCTCGCCGTTCACCGATGGGTATTCCCCGGCTGGTGCCAAAAGAATTACCCCACCGTTCATTGATGGGTATTCCCCGGCTGGTGCCAAAAGAATTACCCCACCGTTCATTGATGGGTATCGCCCGGCTGGGGTCAAAGAATTACCCCACCGTTCATTGATGGGTATCGCCGAACGGTGGGGCCGGAACAGAGAAGAGGCAGAACCCAAGTGTGATTATGGTAACTCTCCCTGGAGGCGTCAAGAGGAATTTTGAATCACCTCCGCCTGGGGTGTAACCAGATTCTCTGGGGGTGGGGGCTGAACCCGCGAGGTGTTTCCCCAGACTAGCAGAGCTGCCCGGCAGGGAACTCCCAGAGAATTTGGTTGCACCCTCCGCCTGGGGTGTAACCAGATTCTCTGGGGGTGGGGGCTGAACCCGCGAGGTGTTTCCCCAGACTACCAGAGCTGCCCGGCAAGGAACCCCCAGAGGATTTGGTTGCACCCACTCAAACCACCAAGCTGAGCGCTGGCGGAGGATGCCGGTGCTCAAGCGACACTTGTTACACCCTATCTCTTTCTCTTGCCCCTAGGCTCGGAGGGAAGCAGGTCGGTCGATCTAAGGGGACTCCGATTCCTGAGATTTCAGTTTCTGAGACGGCCCGCGGGGGTCCAGCCTTTGCCTTCCACGTAGAAGGGGTGTTCCGGGGTGGTGCGGATCAGTTCGCCGTTGGGGAAGTGGAGGTGCAGGATACGCCCCGTGCGGCGGAAGGTGGCTTCGACCGGCTTCCAGGCCACCGCTCCCTGCGGCTCCGCCTCGGCCCGCGCCGCCCCTCACTTCGTCGTCTTTGCGATCTTTTCAACCGTCGGGCCTCGTAACACTTCAACAACTTCAGGTTGGTGGCGGATCGGTTGTTTTGGGCGAAGTCAGGACCGTCACAATTTCACATCGAGCAACCAGAATTGTCCTTCCTCTCCCGCAACAGCCAAGGGACCGAAGGGGCTGAGAAGTTGGATCACTCGGACTGAGAAGCCGACGCGAACCAATTCTCGAACCTGTCGATGGGCAAAATCAACCTCAAGCAATGTCCCGCCCGGCGTTGAGTACAAGATGAGGTCGTCATTCACAGGACACAGGGCCGGGTACCAGCTTCCGGTGTGTGGACCTTTGGGGCAGATTTGGTATAGTTCGGGTTTGGGAGGCAGAACTGGGGCGCTCTGTATGATAAAGTCGATTCCCAGTTGACCACGCACGGTCAGTGATTCTGTGCGGCCATCCCTAATTCGGACTACTTTTCCGAGGTCTGCCATCACGTCCTCCGTCCGTCCATGTGGCAGTACCATTCTCATTTCATGCCGCAGGAGGAAAACGAAGGCGTAGCTGCCTGATGGAGAAGCCAGGGTAGCCCACAGGTCAGCCGTTTCCGCGAAAAGGACTTCGTCCAGCAAGTCGACGGTGAGATGTTCGCCCCTTGGAGTAATAGCGAGTCGACGGTACACACCGTGTCCCACCTCGCCTAGGCCAATGGAGAACTCGCGTCCGCTGGGGTGGGGGCTAAGACACCCTATGATTATAGGGGGGTCAGTATCTTCGTCCGTGAAGTTAAAGGGTGGATAGGGAGTAAGATCGTGTGCATTCAGATTAACACACGATCCTCCCAATGGTACTCCGATTCGTTCGTCCTCCAGGAAGAAGAAAGGATCGTTGCTCAGTTGAGAACTGGAGGTATCAGGAATACGGCGTGTGAGAGGGGGTTCGCCGCCGGACAGGTCAAAGAGGCACACCTCCAAGAAGTTGCTCCCATACTTCCCACCGCCCCGGCTCCATTGGCCATCGGCGATGAACAGGCGGGAACCATCCTTCGCCACGGCCAGGCGGCGAGAGTCGCTCCGCGTTCCACGCGGGCGCAAAACCTCCTGAAAGGCTGGGGTAGCTAACTCTGGTTTTTCAGCGAGTGGACGGACTGAGCCGGTCGCCTCAAACTCATAGATCGTTTTATCCTCAGTGAGGAAAAGCCCAGTCCGGTTGCTGAGCCGGTACAGGTGCATGATGGGGCAAGAGAGGGTCTGCCGTTTCCGAATGCCCTGGTATTGCATGATTCCTCCCTCCTCTAGTTTTCTGGCCGTATTCTTGGAAAACTGTTATCCAGTAAATTGGAGCGTGATCCACTGCGGACATTGGAAGTCCTGAGTGTAGATGGCTTGGATAGCAGTCTGGTTTCCCAGCCGTTGTTTCAAGCGGAGAAGGCGGAGAGTGCAAGTAGTGCACGGTCCGCCGTAGTGGGGGCTGCTGTTGAATACCCCGTCAACCACGAATGTAAGTTTCCCGCTCCAGAGCGGCAGGAGACCTGAATCTTCGACCAGAAGCTGATCGAGCAGGCGGCAGAATGCCTTCGCCTCGGCGTGTGGTGTGGCATCATACCTGATCCAGTTCCCTAGGCTCCGAGGGAGGGTAGAGATCAGTTCCTCAATCAGCGCTTGCTCGCGGACATCGGGGGTATCTGCAAGTCTCGCTTTCAGTTTGTTTACAAGTCGTTCGTAAAAGGCCTTGTTATACCTGGGACTTAGGCTATAGTTCATCAACCCTTCGTTAGCGAAACCATGAGTGATGATTGTACTTTTGTTAGAGGAAGTGAATACGAGCGCACATCCAGCGTCCTTATTAAGACACATCTCGAGGGTAGTGTCGTTGATGCGTTGCGAGGCAGGTCTCAAGCTGCGATTCTGAGCTTGGTAAAACTGTCCGATGGCCGCCTCGGAGGTGCTACTCCAAGCGATGTTCACCCCTGCGGGTGCAGCGGCACCATTTCTCTTGATGGTGTACGCATTATGCACCCAGACCGCGAAGGACCAGGTGTCGTCGCCGACAAAATAGGTGCGGTGGTCCGCGACGCGCAGGTTGTAAACTACCTCCCACGCACCGGTGTCGTCTACCTCGCTGAGGGGGACACTGTCACCCAGCAGCGTGAGCAGCCGATCCCCGGCTTTGAGGCTCCCCGCCGGCGTCCAGCCTTTCCCTTTGACATAGAAGGGGTGTTCCGGGGTGGTGCGGATCAGTTCGCCATGGGGGAAACGGGGTGTTCCGGGGTGGTGCGGATCAGTTCGCCGTTGGGGAAGTGAAGGTGCAGGATACGCCCCGTGCGACGGCAGGTGGCTGCTTAGGAGACGGAGTAGGTCGTAGCAACGGATCGATTAGTTTTCCGTCGATAATTCTGTTAGTACGATGGTGCCGCTAGGTAATTTGTCCGGGTGATGATTGGCGACACAGTCGGTCACAAGGGTAGCGAAATAGCGGTTAGATGGGGAAAACGCATACGGGGTTAGACCAGCAACATGCCCGCGACAATGACCGACGAGCCGGGCGGTAGGAAGCTCGACCACACCCGTGACGTTGGGTGCATCCGGACCATCACAGTAGAGCAGGACGGCGAACCGACCATCGTCGGTCAGGTAAGTAGAGTAATTGGCGTTGTCCGTGTCGAAACGTCTGGCTCCGTAGGGAACGCTCCAACTCACAAAATTGCCAGGTTTCACACCTGCGAGAGCAGTTCCAAGAAATGACGAAGTATATTGCATGTCGCGTTCTAAAAGAGGAATGGGACGCACAAGTATCTCTGTCGGTCCAGTACGAACGACTTGGCTAACATGGCCGCTCCTCCCCATAAACAGACCAGGACGAACTCGGATGTAGGGTGTGCTAATCAAAATAAAGTCGGGACTTGCGAATGTGGCCTGAAAAAGAATGTCTCCGGAATATGAGAAGGTATTAAACAGGTAATGCATGTATTGGTCTTGAACGAGGGAAGAGGTGATATCCACGCTAGGGTGATCGGGGATATCTCGGATTAGGAGCGACTCTAAGCGGCGGTGTCTGTGGCAGACGAGGGAGGTGTAGTGCCGAATTTGGAGGGTAAAGGGATCAAGGTGAACTATCCATGCTTGGGTAGCCAAGATGATACAGGTGGGTGAAGCCGAGATGGCGACACTGGCTTCGGGTGAGTCGGGGAGGTAGTTGTTAGAGAGGCCAGGCACACGAGAAACCAGCGTCTGACAAACAAAGTGATGACCGTCGTGGCTGAACAAGAGCAGGGAGTCACCGGCCGCTACGAGAATGCCACCGAGGTGTTCGGCTATGGTCGCACCGCGAACTGGGCATTGGTTGAAAAAAAGCCGGCGACGATGGGTTCGAACCTCCCACACCTGAAGATGTCCTGAGTCGCCCCAGGCAAGTAGCCACCGCTCATCAGGAGAAAATAGCAGTTGGCCGTTCGCCTCCGTAGCCCCCTCCAATAGGAAAGTTGGAAGGGGTGAGGTGGTTAAGAATACCGAGGAGCTAAGTCGCATTGTCATCGTCATCCTGGTGTTTTCCGGTGGCTCAGTGCAAGCATCCGTTTACCAATTCGCACTTCCGAGTTGCTGATATTGTGCGAGCAGTTGCGCGCCTTGGTTATCCGGTGAACCCGCCGCATAGGGGATGAGGTAATGAAGGATTACGGTGCCAGGCTGCTGTTGGGGAGCCACCCAAGCTCGGAGCAGCCGAAGGCAGGAAGGACAGGGCGATCTCTCGGAAAACATGCTGACGATGGGCTGAGTGTTTGGAACGCCCAGTGGAGAGAGAGCATCAATCATCGTCGGCTCTGTATGCCGCACACCACTTGAGTAAGGGCCGTACTGCTGACGTCTCGTGGTCACGTAACCGATGTTGTGTCCGCCTGCCGCCCAGTAGTCACGATTGGCGGGGTAAGGCCAGGATTGACCGCCCGATTGTGCATCCGATAGTGCCACGCGGCCCGAGCGTACCCCATCCCTGTGGCGTCCGCCGTTGTTATCTGTTGTGGGGCCAAGTACGCATTATGTGCCCAGGCGGCGAAGGACCAGGTGTCGTCGCCGACGAAGTCGGTGCGGTAGTCTGCGACGCGGAGGTTGTAGACCCCCTCCCAGTCGGTGATCGCTGCAAAGCTTGATCCGAAGACCCCCCATTCCTAATCATTCGACCACGACAATGCCGTGTGTACGTCTACATGAAGACACAAGACTTCTTTTGGAGAAGTTCACGAATCGTCTCCAGGGAAATGACCGGTTCTGGCGGTGGCGGCTCGGAACGCGCCTTTGCCAGCAACTTTCCCAACTCCCAAGACCTGATCACCCAAGGGCGGGTCTGCTTGATGTAGCTGGGAAGATGGTATGTGATGGCGACCACCTCCGGGCTTGTATGGGTCATACTCTCATGAATCGTTGCTAGAATCGGGTCCCGCAAGAGATCAGCACAATCATCGGCATGCTTTTGGGGGTAGAAGATGGTCACATGCGGCCAGGGCGGCAGGCGTAAGTCGTCTGGCGTGCAGTTGAGGTAAGAACAGAGGTTCAAGGTCGCTGCCGTAAAGTCGCAGCGGCGAAGGCCACCTTGGCCAGAGCACTGGCGGCTATGCAGGCCGAACCGGCAGTCATAATACTTGCCGCGGAAGGTGCAAGCGTCGAAGAAACAGCCATCCCAACTTTCGCGGCACGTCCGGCTCACTTCGAGGATGCAATGAGTGAAGGAGGAGCAGAAGATCGAAGCCCCTCCGGGGTAGCCGATTTGCACGTGGCAGTGGGTGAGGCGGCAGCCGTAGATCACGTCGTTGGCCACTCCGATGCCACGCCGCGACGCCAGGTACAAGGTCTCACCGTTGATCACTTCATACATCCGTTTGATCGATTCGCTCATAGGTTTTCTCCCTCACGAATATATGATGGCACGCCAGAACGCCGCTTGGAAGGCCGAACCACTGTGGTCGCTCCAAGCCCCAGAAACCATAACTTCGAACTTCAGACCGCTGGCTTGGTGGACGAGATCGATGCCGTGCTCGTTGTACTGGAAGCCGTGGGTCGATGCCCATGCTTTCACGCTCGTGTGGATGAAGTCTCCCTTTGCAGCGGCCCGTTGATGATTCGCCGTTCACAACGCCTTGCCGTGTGCTGTCTTGAGGGCAGCGTATTCGTCGTCTGCCATGGGGAGATGCGACGGCTTCTCCGAGGGGATGAGCGGCAGCGGTGTCCCCTGCATGTAATCCTGGTAACTGACCGTTGTCAGCCCCAACTGCTGATAAATCCTGTTGGCCTGGTTGAGGGCCTTCTCGATGGCTGTACGACGTCCTGCCGTTGCTTTCTCGTCGCTGTTCCAGGGGAGCTGATTCCAGTCTATACTATATTGCATAACTAAATTTTGAAGTTGATTTCCCAATTGAGTTGAACATCTTGGTTCACAGCATCAATGACCATTTGACTTGGCCTGTTGGAATTCATATATTCGCGCTTTCGTGGGATGAACCATTGGGCGTCGTAGTTCGTAGCCGTGAATCGGAAGATTCGCCCAGTAGTTAGTTCTTGGACTAAGGTGTACGCATTATGTGCCCAGGCGGCGAAGGACCAGGTGTCGTCGCCGACGAAGTAGGTACGGTAGTCTGCGACGCGGAGGTTGTAGACCATCTCCCACGCGCCGGTGTCGTCCACCTCGCTCAGCGGCACCCACCATAATCGCAGAGATCAGCCTTGACTTGTGACTGTCAGTAGCTCAGGCCAGGCGATACTCAGCGGGGCACGTCATGGGCGCCAAGATCAGCTTGGACCGAACACTGTCAGTGCTTCAGACCCTCCACCACCAGCGGCGGCCCCCCTGTCGCCCAGCAGGGTGAGGAGCCGATCCGCGGCTTTGCAACAGCTAAGCTCCAAGAACCGGCAGGCGATAAAAGAGAGGAGAAAGGCGTCGTGGTAGGTGGAGAAGAGGGGTAAAAAGGAGATTACGGAGAGTGATTAAGTGAGGTAAGGAAAGAAGCGAGGAAGAAAGGGGGGTGTTCGCCAGGGGAGGGAGGAAAAGTATAATGCGGTTGACGGAGTGAACCCTGCCTCTTCACAATGGAGTGATGCCTTCAGCGGTTTGCCGCGGCGATGCCGTCCAACGGGGTTTGCTGCGGCGATGCCGTTCCAGGGGTTTCCCCAGGGGAGTTGGCACCATTGAGGACTTTCCAAGGGAAGGATGACAGCCAGGGTTTCCCCCAGGAGGGGATGGCATTCAGGGTTTCCCCCGGAAAGGCTGTTTTCCAGGGGACATTGGGTCTGAGGGTTCAGCGCCTCGGGCGGGCGGAGTATCGCCTGTCGGCTCAAGGGGGCGCATCTTCTAGGCATTGCGAGAGGGACAGTTCGCCATGGTAGCCAGGAGTCGGTGGGTGGCTCGGATTGTGGTGGTATGGCTGCTGGGATTGGTGTGGGGCACGGGCGGTGTTCAGGCGGCGATTGTGCCGGACGATCCCCGCGGTCCGGGCAAGCCGTACTTGATTGCTATCGGGGTGGGGACGTTCAGCGATCCGGCGATCCATCCCCGTCCGACGGCGGAGGCGGATGCCCGGGCCTTGCATGCCCTGCTGCGTGATCCGAAGGTGCTGGGGATTCCCCCGGACCGGGCGGTGCTGCTGACCGCTCCCGAAGCCACGCGGGACCGGATCGTCCAGGCGGTGGACAAGGGGCTGCAAGCCACCGCGTCCGGCGACCTGCTCATCCTGGCCTTCTTCGGGCGCGGCGCTGCCGTGGGGGACAAACCCTGCTTCTTCACCGCCGACACCCGCTGGAAAGACCGGGCCAAAACCGCTCTGACCGTCGTCGATCTGGAACCGGCCTTCAAGAAACTCAAAGGCCAGAAACTGCTGGTGCTCATGGATGTGTCCTACCGCGGGTTTGAGACCGGCGGGGAGAAGGTCGTCGAGCCGAACGTGAGCGACTACCTCAAGCTGGTCTTCGAGGATATCGATCGGGAGGACAATTCTCTACCGGTGGAGCGGACCCTGATTTTCGGCAACCTGCCGTTCCGCGAGCCGCTCAGCCAGGGGAATCACGGTCTGTTTTACCAGGTGCTCGCCGCCGGCCTTAGCGGCAAAGCCGACGAGAAACCCTACCACCAGGGGTACGAACCGGATGGGCTGGTCACCATTCAGGAGCTAGCTACCTATCTGGAGAAGGAGATTCCCAACGCCGCCCGCGTCATCGGCAAGACGAACAAGGAAAAGGAGCTGCAACCCTACATCCTGGGGCATCAGAGCAGCCATTACTGGGTCAGTTTCCACGCGCCGGTGCAGGAGGCGGTGCAGAAGCGGCTGGAAGCGCTGGAGGCGTTGGCACGCAAGGGGGACGTTCCCGCGGCCGCTGCTGCCGAGGCCCGCTCCCTCCTCTTCCGCATGCCCCGGCTCAAATGGCAGCAGGAGCTGCGCAAAGCGTACCAGAACCTGGCCGACGGCAAAGCCCGCTGGGATGAAGTCGATCTGATCCGCCAGTCGCTCAAGGCCTCTCTGGTCCTGCCCCGCGAGGAAGCCGAACGCTACGCCAACAAGGTGAGCGCTTTTGTCCAGGAAATCAGCGGGCGCTACATCAAGCCGGTCTCGCCGGGCGAGCTGACTGCCGCTGCCATCCGCGGCCTGTATGCACGGGCGGAAGAAACCCTGCCGGCCGATCTGGACGAAGCCCTGAAAAACCCCAGGGAGCTGAGCCGGGAACGCCGCCTGGAGCTGCTCACCGAGGCCCGCTTACGCCTCGGCCGGCGCGAGGACCTCGACGGGGACAAGGCGGTGGACCTGTCCCTGGTCATGGCCTGCGCCAGCCTCAACGACCGCTACACCAGCTACACCGACCGCGAGAGCGTGCTGCGCCTCCAGAGCCAGCTCCGCGGCCGCTTCCCCGGCGTCGGCATCCAAATCCGCCGCGATGCCGTCCGCGACGGCCTCCTCGTCGCCACACCCATCAAGGACAGCCCCGCTCACAAGGCCGGCATCCAGGCCGGGGACCTCATCACCGAAATCCGCCTGGAAGTGGACAAAACCGGCAAACCTCTCCAGCCCGATGCCCAACGCGTCTTCTCCACCAAGGGCATGAAAACCGAAGAGGCGGTCAACCTCATCCTCGGCGCTCCGGGCACCCCCGTCACCCTCGTCGTCCAGCGCGAAGGGCATGACAAACCCCTCGAATTCCGCATCAACCGCAACTTCGTCCTGGTGGAAACCGTCCACGGCGTCCAGCGCGACGGCAACGCCAACTGGACCTTCTACCTCGATGAACGCTACAAGATCGCCTACATCAACCTCACCCAGTTCATCTCCGTCGATCTCGATGATGACGGCGTCGAGGAGTTCGGCACCTTCACCGATCTGAAAAAGGCCATCACCGCTCTGAAAAAGCAAGGCCTCAACGGCCTGATCCTGGACCTGCGGGATAACCCCGGCGGCTACCTCTCCTCCGCGGTCAACATCTGCGACTTCTTTGTCGGCAAGGAAATGATCGTCACCGTCCGTCCGCGCGTGGGGCGCGTCCGGGAATACCGGGGGCGCAGCGAAGGGGACAAGAGCTTCCCCATCGTCGTGCTGGTCAACCGCAACAGTGCCAGCGCCAGCGAGATCGTCGCCGCCTGCCTCCAAGATCACGGCCGGGCCACCATCATCGGCGAACGCACCTACGGCAAGGGAAGCGTGCAGGACGTGGTCCCCTTCCGACCCACCGGCGGCGAACTCAAATACACCATCGCCCGCTACTATCCCCCCAGCGGACGCAACATCGACAAACTCGCCACCGAACAGGACCCAGCCATCAAGGACTGGGGCGTCTCGCCCGACGAGGGGTTTGAAGTCAAACTGTCCGGCGACGAACTCAACAACTGGTACGAATACGTCCAGGACCTCCACATCATTCCGCCGCCGGGCAAAACCCCGCCGCGCGTCAATCCGGAAAAAGATAAGCAGCTCCACGCCGCCCTCGAACATCTCCGCGAATTGATCCGGGCCGTCGGCAAAGCCCCGGCGGATAAGTAAAATACATCCGGACCGTCCAGTACCCGCTCCGGAACCCCCGCCCGTTCCGGAACTCCCGCGGCAAACGGCGCCCGCTCCGCCGGCCGGCGTGTCCACGGGCCGGCCTGCGTTCCCGACTCCCTTTCCCCATCTTGCGGAGGAACCTGGCCATGACCATGACTTTCGCGGAAGAAACCCGGCGTGAATTCCTGCACGACAGTCTGACCGCGGCGGCTGCTGCCACCCTCGGCGCCGGTTCGATCCTGGCCGCTCAGGACCAGCAACCCGGCGAAGGACTGCCCCGCCGACCCCTCGGACGCACCGGCGTGCGCGTCTCCATCCTCTGCCTTGGCGGCTGGCACATCGGCGACATCCGCGACAAAAAAGAAGCCATCCGCATCATGCACGCCGCCCTCGATCAGGGCATCAACTTCTTCGACAACTGCTGGGATTACCACGACGGCGGCAGCGAAGAAATCATGGGCCAAGCCCTCGCCGCCGATCAGGGCAAATGGCGCAAACAGTGCTTCCTCATGACCAAAGTCTGCGCCCGCGATGCCAAGGGCGTCCGCCAGCAGGTCGAACAGTCCCTCCGCCGCCTCCGCACCGACGTCATCGACCTCCTGCAAATGCACGAAATCAACTGGGACAACGACCCCGAATGGGTCATCGAACAGGGCGGCCTGGCCGAATTGCTCCAGCTCCAAAAGGAAGGCAAAGTCCGCTTCGTCGGCTTCACCGGCCACAAATCCCCCCACATCCACCTGAAAATGCTCCCCATCCACCGCTGGGATACCGTGCAGATGCCCATCAATGTCTGCGACCACTTCTACCGCAGCTTCGTCCACGAAGTGGTGCCGGCGGCCCGCAAGGCCGGCATCGGCGTCATCGGCATGAAAACCATGGGCGGCGGACGCACCGAGGGCAAAATCGTCGCGGCCGGTGTCGCTACCCCCGAAGAATGCCTCCGCTATGCCCTCTCCCAGGATGTCGCCTCCGTCGTCAGCGGCATCACCTCAATGGACATCCTCCAGAAGAACCTCGCCGTCGCCCGCAACTTCCGCCCCCTCACCGCCGAGGAACTGCAACGCCTCGCCGCCAAAGTCAAACCCCACGCCGGCGATGGACGCCACGAACGCTTCAAATCCACCATCGACTTCGACGGACCCTACCACCGCAAGCAGCACGGCTTCGACTGACGCCGCCATGCCAGTCCGCCTCCAACTTCGGCACCCCCCTTCGCTCCGGCGGGCAATTGCTGTTGCACGCCGGCCCCGCTCGCCGCTACCATAGCGGTCCGATAGCCAGCGGTTCGACAGCCGCGCCCGTATCTTCGCGATCGAAAATCCGCCGCCGGCGCCCGGCCCGCTGGCCGGCCCTGCTGCGGCTTTCCCGCTGATTGGCCTTTTGGGAAAGGAGTCCCCCGCCGATGCCTCCCCTCCGTGTAGCCATCCTCGATGAAGAGCTGCCTTATCCCCCGACTTCCGGCAAGCGCATCCGTACCTTCGAATTGCTCCGCCGGCTCGCCCGCCGCCATCACCTCACCTTCTTTGCCCACCGCCACGCTGACCCCGCCGAAACCCTCGCCGCCCAGGAGGTCTTCCACGACCTGGGCATCCGCACCATCGTGCTCGAACGGCCCCTGCCCCCCAAAGCCGGACCCGCCTTCTACGCCCGCCTCGCTCGCAACCTCCTCTCCCCGCTCCCCTACTCCGTCGCCCTCCATGCTGCGCCCGCTTATGTCGAGGCCGTCCGCCGCTTCGCCCTGCGCCACCCCGTGGACCTCTGGCATTGCGAATGGACGCCCTATGCCTACATCCTCCGCGCCGCCTTCGGAACCGGCCTGCGCCGCCTCCGCTGGACCGTCATGGCCCACAATGTCGAATCCCGCATCTGGCAGCGCCTCGCCGACGTCGAACGCCACCCCCTCAAACGCTGGTACATCCGCCAACAGCACGCCAAATACTTCCGCTTTGAACAATGGGCTTACTCCCACGCCACCCTCCCCATTGCCGTCAGCGACACCGATGCCCGCCTGATCCGGGAACAGTTCGCGGACCGCCCGGTGGCCGTCGTGGACAACGGTGTCGATGTCGAAACCTTCCGACCCCAGCGCGATGTGGACCGCGACCCCTACCGCCTCCTCTTCCTCGGCAGTCTGGATTGGCGGCCCAATCTCGATGCCGTGGAGCTTCTGCTCGAACGCATCTTTCCCCCCGTTCTGGCCCGCGTGCCCCGCGCCCGCCTCTCCATCGTCGGACGCCGCCCCCCGCATTGGCTCCGCCAGCGCTGTGCCCGCCTCCCCAACGTCCACCTGGTGCCCGATGTCCCGGACGTCCGCCCCTTCCTCGCCTCCTGCGGCCTGCTGCTGGTCCCCCTGCGCGTCGGCGGCGGCACACGCCTGAAAATCCTCGAAGCCCTCGCCTGCGAAACCCCCGTCCTCACCACCCCCCTCGGTGCGGAAGGACTCGACCTGCTGCCGGACGAACACCTCCTCCTCGCCAACACCCCCGAAGACTTCGTCTCCGCCATTCTCGATGCCTTCCACCGGCCCCTCCAGCTCCAGGACATGGCCGCCCACGCCCGCCTCCACATCCTCCAACGCTATAGCTGGAACCTCCTGGCTCAACGCCTCGACCTCCTCTGGCAGCAAACCGCCTCAGCCGACCCTCAACCCACCGATTCCCTCGCCACTCCCGCTCCCTTCCTTCCCCCTGCACCGGCCGATTTGTAACGAAAACATCCCGGACACCAATCCCAACCTTTCCCTCCTTCGTCGGAACTAGTGCTACCGGTATTTCCCGGATGTTCCCGAAACGCGAGAGGGCCTGCATTCCTCTCCCCGATTGGTTTCTCGACAGGAGTTTCTGCCATGACACGCTGGAAGAAGTGGGCTTTAGCCGCGGGGATTGCCGCCGTGGGGATCGCCTCCGGCGCGGGACTCGACCGCCTCACCGCCACCACCGCCGCGGCCCCGGCTGCCGCCCAGGAC
>Ga0101943_1001433_pt1 | contig 20767 bp, 24 predicted proteins | sample DewCreD2012metaG_5_FD_75244 | JGI IMG/M metagenome (GOLD analysis project Ga0101943, IMG submission 75244) | Hot spring sediment bacterial and archeal communities from British Columbia, Canada, to study Microbial Dark Matter (Phase II) - Dewar... ... | reverse complement strand
GTCTTGAAGAAGGCCACATGGGCCTGGGCCAGCAGGTCCGGCTTGTGATCCTCCTGCGGGAAGTGCCGCCACAGCGCCACGGGGGGGCGGTCGACCGGCTTCCCGTCGATCGCGGCGTACACCCGTTCGCGCCTCGTCACCGATCTCCACTCCTTTCCCTGCCCGGCGTCTTACGATACCGGCGCCGCTGCGTCCGACGCCTGGGCGAGGACCGCGCGCAGCGCCTCCACGGTGATGTTCGCGCCACTGAGAATCAGCCCGACCTTCCGGCCAGCGAGGCGACCCCGCAGGCGCCGGGCAGCCGCCACGGGCGCCGCGCCGGCGTGCTCGGCCACCTGGCGGGTCGTCTCGAGAAGAATTCGAATCCCCTCCTCCATCTCCTCGTCGGTCACCAGGACCATGTCGTCCAGGCGCTCCCACAGGATGCCCAGCGTCAGCTCGAAGGGCACGCGGCTCGCCAGCCCCTCGGCCTTCGTCGCCACCTCGACGGTGGCGATCATCCGGCGCTCCCGCCACGACCGGGCCACGGCCGGTGCACCGGCGGCCTGCACGCCGATCACCTCGATCCGGGGGTTGAGCGTCTTGGCGACGATGCAGTGGCCGCAGGCGCCCGAGCCCGCACCCACCGGCACCACCACGGCCTCCAGGTCGGGCACGTCTTCCAGGAACTCCAGGCTGATGGTGGCTACCCCGGCGATGAGCAGGGGCTCGTTGGCCGAGTGGATGTAGCGGTAGCCTTCGGCGGCGGCCGTGCGTTCGACCCACTCGCGGGCCTCGTCGAAGTCGCGTCCGACCTCGACGACCCGGGCGCCGAGGTCGCGCATGGCGGCCAGCTTGACCGGGTTGGCGTTGCGCGGCACGCCGATGATGGCAGGCACGCCGAACAGCCGCGCCGCGTAGGCGACGGACTGGCCGTGGTTGCCCGTCGACGCCGCGATCACCCCGCGCCGCCGCTCGTCGGCGGTCAGGCGTGCGATGAGGTTGATGCCGCCCCGCACCTTGAAGGCACGCGTGGGGTTGGTGTTCTCGCACTTGACGAAGGCCTGGCAGCCCAGCACCCGGTCCAGCAGCGGCGAGGTGACCACCGGGGTGCGCCGCAGGTGCGGGGCGATGACCCGGCGGGCGTCCAGTACGTCGGCGAACGTCGGTGGGGCCACGACCATGGACGCGCGCGTCAGCTGCCCCGGCGGACCGGGAAGTCCTGCACCATGTAGAAGCGTCCTTCCACGTAGTCGACGATGGCCACGCTCAGGTCGGGCAGCGCCGCCACGTCGTCCGGCGTCGGGACGGTCCCGCGCTGCGCCGCCTCGAACGCCGTCAGCACCGCCGGGTAACTCACCACCAGGGTCGTGCGGCCGTGGAACCGGTCGCCGACGGCCATCAGCGCGTAGTGCAGCCGCTGTCCCCCCTCGACCAGCGACTCGGCGCTGCGGAGCTCGTCCAAGTCGTCGCGCCACCACACGGGCACGCCGCGCACAGCCGCCAGGATCTCGGCGGTCTCCCGGGCGGCAGGCTGGCCGGAGGCGACGATGTGGGCGAATGGCGGCAGCACGGCGGCTGCCTGCTCGACGGCAGCCCGGCCTGCCGCCGACAGGGGCGGTGGGGCGCTCGCGGCTGGCACCGGCTCCACGGCGCCACAGCAGAGGAGGACCAGGCGCGTGGACGTGGGGTGGAAACCCAGGACAGCCACTTCCGCATCACCGTCCGGCCGGCGGGCTCCACTTCTGTCAGCGCAGCACGCGCTTGTAGTGCACCATGTAGGGCACGAAGCCCATGCGTTCCCAGAAGGCCCGGGCGTCGTCGTTCTGCACCGCCACGGTCAGCTCCACGGTGCCGACGCCGGCGGCGGCCATCCAGTCCAGCAACGCCTGCACCAGCCGGCGTCCCACCCCCCGTCGCCGGTAGGCGTCGTGGGTCACCACGTCGTGGATGTAGCCCCGGCGTCGCTCCTCGAAGAAACCGGGCAGGATGGTGAGCCGGCCCACGGCGTAGCCGATCAGGTGGCCCGCCCGTACCGCCACCACCGCCAGGGCATCGTCGCGGCCCAGCAGCGACCGTACGAAGTACCGGTATTCCTCCTGCCAGCGAGCGGAGAGCGCGAAGGCGGTGTCCAGGTGGGCGTGGTGACGTGCCAGCTCGCCCCAGAGCATGACGATCTCCGGCACGTCCCGCACGGTGGCCGGCCGGATCTCGCAGTCCAGCGGGGTGACGTCCGCGCGCACACGCGTGGTGACCATGGCCGCCCCTGGAGCCTTCGGCTGCTGACGCCCGAGTCCCTGCGTGGCGGGCCGGAGGGGCCACCGGGGCAGGGCTTCGGGCGGGGTAAACCCCGCCGGCACCGGGCATGTTTCAAGTGACAGATACGCCGGGCAGACGGCCCGGGCCCGCCGGTGAGCGCGATGGCAGAACCCAGCCTGGCGAAGTTCGTGCCGACACCGTCCGACCCGTGGGATCGCGCCAAGGCAGCCCATCTGCTGGCCCGCGCCGGGTTCGGCGGCCGTCCCGAGGAGGTCGACCGCGCGCTCCGGCTGGGGCCCGAGGCGGCCGTCGACGAACTGCTGGACTACGACCGGGTCCCCGACGACTTTCCTCCGCCGGACTTCGCCGCCGTGCGCGCGCTCTACGAGGAGGTGGCGCGGCTGCGGGCGGCCCGTGCGCCCGAAGCTGAGCGCCGGGACGCGCTCCGGGCGGCCCAGCGCGCCAACGTGCAGAAACTCCAGGAGCTGCGGGCATGGTGGCTGGCGCGCATGATCCAGACCCGGCGGCCGCTGCAGGAGAAGATGGTGCTGTTCTGGCACGGGTTCCTGGTCTCGGGCTACCCCGATGCGCGCCTCGCCGAGTTCCTCTACGTGCAGAACCAGCTGTTCCGCCGCATGGCGCTGAGGAACTTCAAGGCGCTGATCCTGGCCATCTGCCGCGACCCGGCCATGCTCCAGTACCTGGACAACGACAGCAACCGCCGGGGGAAGCCCAACGAGAACTTCGCCCGCGAGCTGCTGGAGCTGTTCACCATGGGCATCGGCCACTACACCGAGCAAGATGTGAAGGAAGCGGCGCGGGCGTTCACGGGCTGGACCCATGGCGGCTACCGGCCCGAGTTCGTCTTCAACGCTGCGTGGCACGATGACGGGCCCAAGACGTTCCTGGGTCGCACCGGGAACTTGGACGGTGCCGACATCGTGGACATTGTCTTCGAGCACCCGGCCACCGCGCGCCGGCTGCCGACCCGGCTGTTCGAGTACTTCGCCTACCTGCGCCCCGACGAGGGGCTGGTCGACGGCCTCGCAGCCCTGTTTCGCCGCAGCAACTTCGAGATACGGCCCCTGGTCCGGGCCATCCTCACCTCGCAGGCGTTCTACGCGCCGCAGGCGATGCGCACCCAGGTCAAGAGCCCGGCGCAGCTGGTGGTGGGCACCGCGCGGCTGCTGGAGGTCGACCCCGCTCACGCGCCCCAGCTGCTGCGCGCCATGGACCTCATGGGCCAGGCGCTGTTCGCCCCGCCCAACGTGGGCGGGTGGCCGCAGGGGGAGCGGTGGATCACGACGTCGACCATCCTGCAGCGGTACAACTTCTCGGCGCTGGTCCTGACCGGCGGCGCGCCGGGGATCGCCCGGCGCCAGCGGGACCTGCCACCCGTGCCGCCCGGAGCCACGCGTCTGGTGGACGGTGCGCGGACCGCCGGCGACGTGATCGACCGGCTGGTGGACGCGCTGGTGGGCAGGCTCGACGCGCAGCGCCGCACGGCGCTGGTGCGGGCTCTGGGCGCTAGTAGCCCGGAGGCGCCGTTCGACCCGCGCGATCCCGCATCCGGCGAGCGGATGCGTAGCGCCCTGCACCTGCTGATGAGCAGCGCCGAGTACCAGCTGACGTGAGGGGGCAGCCATGGGCCAGGGCATGACCCGTCGCGAGTTCCTCCACCGGGGGCTCACCATCGTGGCCATGACGGCCACCGCGCCGTCGTTCCTGACGCGCACCGCCCTGGCCCTGACCAACCCGTGGGATGCGCCGCTGGTGGCCAGTGCGCCGGGCGTCCCCGACGACCGGGTGCTGGTGGTGGTGCAGATGGGTGGGGGCAACGACGGCCTGAACACCGTCGTCCCGTACGCCGACGACGCCTACTACCGGGCGCGGCCGCGGCTGGCGGTGCCCCGGCAGCAGGTGATCCGCCTGACCGACGAGGTGGGGCTCCACCCGCGCATGGCTCGGTTCAAGGAGCTCTACGATCGCGGCAGTGCGGCCATCATCCAGGGGGTGGGCTATCCCAACCCCAGCCGCTCGCACTTTCGCGCCATGGAGATCTGGCAAACGGCCGACCCCGAGGGCCGCGGCCTGCGCGTGGGGTGGATCGGGCGCTACTTCGACAGCAACTGCCCCGTGTGTGAGCAGCCCACCGTCGGGGTGAACGTGGGCCCGTCCCTCCCGCTGGCACTGCGCAGCGCTGGCGGCCAGGGGGGTGACGCTGGAGACGCCCGAGACGTTCCAGTGGATGCCCTCGCGGGAAGGCATGGGCGCCCGCGAGGAGCTGGAGCTGTTCCGCATGCTGAACGCGCCGGCGCCCAACGAGCCGGGTACGATCGACTTCCTCCGGCACACCGCCATGAACGCGGTGCTGGCCAGCGAGCAGGTGCGTGATGCGCTGCGCAAGTACCAAGGCGGGATCGAATACCCCAACCACCGGTTCGCGGCACAGCTGCGCCTGGTGGCCCAGATGATTGCCGGCGGCCTGCCCACCAAGGTCTACTACACCCACATGACGGGCTTCGACACCCACGCCAACCAGCAGGGCACGCACGACACGTTGCTGGAGCAGCTCAGCACCGGGGTGGAGGCGTTCTACCGCGACCTGGAGGCCCAGGGCAACGCCGAGCGCGTGGTGGTCATGGCGTTCTCGGAGTTCGGCCGCCGGGTGGCCGAGAACGGCAGCGCAGGTACCGACCACGGCACCGCCGCCCCCGTGTTCCTCTTCGGCCGGGCGATCCGGCCGGGCCTGCACGGCCGCCAGCCCAGCCTGACCGACTTGGTCGACGGCGACCTCAAGCACCACGTCGACTTCCGCGCGGTCTACGCGACCCTGCTGGACCGGTGGCTGGGGGCGGACCCGGTCAGGATCCTGGGCGCGGAGTTCGAGCGGCTGTCGTTCTTGGCGTAGGCGCTGTGCGCCAGGGGCTCCCATCGCACCGGGGACGCGCGGTGCCGGTCGCAGTGTAGGCCTGCTTCCCGTCACGAGGGGTGTGGGCGCATAGCCCCATCGCACTGCGGGTAAGCAGTGCCGGTCGCCATGGAGGCCTGCTTCCCGTCACGAGGGGTGTGGGCGCATAGCCCTATCGCACTGGGGGTGCGCGGCGCTGGTGTCTGCTGCCGGTGCCCCACGGACCCACGGGATCCCGCGCGTGGCGGTCGGCTTGCGGGCATGGCGGCGGCAGGCGCACCACCGGCGCGGTGTCGAACAGGTCCCCATGACCACACACCTGACCTCACCGCCGCTGGTCCCCCAGACCCTTTCGGATACCGTCCGGGCGGCCGTCACCGTCGCCCACGAGGCGTCGGTATTGGTCATGGAGATCTTCCCGGCGCCCATCGCCTCCAAGGAGGTACAGTTCAAGGGGCCGGCCGACCTGGTGACCCGTGCCGACCGCGAGGCGGAGGCCCTCATCGTCCGGCGGCTGCGGCAGGCGTTTCCGGACCACGCGCTGGTGGGCGAGGAGGGCACCGGTCGCGTGGCACCCGCACCTGCTGCAGATGACGCGAGCCGCCCCAGGTGGCTCATCGACCCGGTGGACGGGACCACCAACTTCGCCCACGGGGTGCCCTGGTTCGCCGTCTCGCTGGGTCTGGCCGTGGGCGGGCAGGTGCACGCCGGCGTGGTGGCGATTCCGCCGCTGGGCGAGTTCTTCGTGGCCGAGCGCGGCCGCGGTGCGTTCCTCCTGATGGCCGACCGCCCGCCGGTGCGCCTGGCGGTGTCGGCGATTGCCGTGCTGGCAGACGCGCTAGTCGCCACGGGACTGCCGGGCGAGCCCGGGCGCGATCAGGTCATCGGCGCCATCCCCGCGGTGATGCGGCGGACGCAGGAGGTACGCATCATGGGCGCGGCCGCGATCCACCTGGCGTACGTGGCGGCCGGACGGCTGGATGCGTTCTGGGAGCCGGGCCTGCACCCGTGGGACGTGGCGGCCGGCGTGCTGCTGGTGGAGGAAGCGGGCGGTCGCGTGACCGATCTGCAGGGACGCGGGCTGCGCGATCTTGGCGGCGACGTCCTGGCCAGCAACGGCCGGGTCCACGACGCGTTGCTGGCGGTGCTTGGGAGCCGGCGGCGCGGGTGGTCTGCGCCCGCAAGATCCTGCGCCGTGTAGTCGACGCGTTGCTGGCGGTGCTTGGGAGCCGGCGGCGCGGGAGGGCCGGTCGGGGCTGACCGGTCGCGGGTGTCGCAAGGCGAACGCCACGGGTCTTGTCGTGGCCGCGTAATACACGGAAGCCAGGCCGGGGCTGACCGGTCGCGCCTGTCGCACCACGACCGTGGAGGTCTGGCGGCCGAGCCTGGCAAGCCGCCAGCAGCCCCGGCTGGTGGGGAAGGGCGAGGATGCCCGCGCCGCCGTGGACGCGTGGCGCTGTCGCCCATGGACGTCTGGAGGGAGGGACGCGATGTTCGACAGGACACGACTGCGGGGCATCATCGTCCCCGCGGTGACGCCCTTCGAGGAGGACGGCTGCACCGTCAGCGAGCGGGGAGTGCGCCAGCTGGTGGACTTCCTCGTGGCGCAGGGAGTCCACGGGATCTTCGTGGGCGGCACCACCGGTGAGGCAGCTGCCCTCGACGACCTCCAGTGGCGGCGGCTGGTGCAGGCCGCCAGCCAGGCCCTGCGAGGGCGGATCCCGCTGCTGGCCGGCGTCATCGCCCCGACTACGGCCCTGGCCGTGGCCCGCGCCCGCCTGGCGGCCGACCTCGGCGCGGACGTGGTGGTGGCCACCACGCCCTACTACTATCTCCCGAGCGAGCGCGAGACCGTGGCGCACTTTCGCGCGATCGTGGATGCCACGTCGCTGCCGGTCCTCCTGTACAACATCCCGCAGAACACCAAGGCCCCCATCACGCTCGCGGCCTGCCAGCAGCTGGCCGCCCTCGAGCGCGTGGTCGGGCTGAAGGACTCGGCGGGCGACGTCACGGCGTTCCGCAGGGCCGTGCTGGCGCTGCGCGCCGGCGGGCGGGACTTCCGGATGCTCCTCGGCACCGATCACCTGACGGACGTGGCGGTGCTGGTCGGGGCGCAGGGCACCGTGCCGTCGCTGGGCAACGTGGCCGGGCGCGAGCTGGTGGCGGCCTACGAGGCGGCGGTGGCCGGCGACTGGGCGCGCAGCACGCGCCATCAGGAGCGCGCCGCCGCCCTGGCTCGCCTCTACGACGTGCGGGACGGTCTGCACCAGACCGGGATCATCGTGGGGCTGAAGTGCGCGCTGTCGCTGCTGGGGGTGGCTGCAGGTCCGCCGGCCCCGCCCGTGCGGCCGCCGAGCGAGGAGGAGACCCGCGCGGTGGAAGCCGTCCTGCGCGAGGCAGGGCTGCTGCGGTGACCTCGAACAAACTGCGTTACCGGCGCTCGCTCTCGGTCGTGGGGCCAGGAGCTCTCTGCCCTGCGGGAGGCTGTGCGCCCCCGACGCCGCGCCCGGCTGGCGCGCCGCGCGGGCCCATGGCGAGCCTGACCCACTCGATCGCGCCCAGCAGGCTCAGCGCGGCGTAGGGAACGGCGTAGCCGGCGGCCACGGCCGGGCTCCACTCGCCGGCGGGTGTCACGAACACGGAACGATCGGCGAGCAGCACCCCGGCCACGTAGACCGTGGCTGCCGCCGGGAGCGCCAGCAGCGCCAGCGCCCACCAGCGCCCCGGCATGCCCGGCCTGACGAGCAGCCACGACGGCGCGAAGCGGTCGGGCTCGAGGTCGGCGAGTGCGTGCCGCACCGCCAGCGTCCGCCCGAGGCGGTAGTAGAGCGTCAGCGCCAGCGCCCCTGTCAGCAGCGGGTACAGACGTATCCAGTCCTCGACGCCCAGCGGCATCCACGCGCTGGTGGCGCGCAGCGCGGCCAGGCGGTGCGTTGCATCCCGCTGGCGCCCGCGCAGGTCCTCCGCGCGGTCGCGCTGGGCCCGCGTCTGGCCCTGCAACGTCGCGCCGATGGCGGCCAGCCGGCGCAGCGCCCGCCCGATGGCGGCGTCGATGCGCTGTGCCGCATTCCCCGCATCGGGCGACAGCCCCGCATACGGCACTGGCTCCTGCTCCCACTGCCGCCAGAACTCCGGGTTCTGGGCGAACGCCTTCAGCAAGGCCTCGTGGAGCGCCACCGTGGCAGGGCCGATTGCCTCCTGGGTCTCCGTCAGGAGCGTGCGCAGGGGTCCGGGGAGGTCGGGGCGCGCCAAGAGCGGCGCCGCCGCGGTTTCCATCGCGAGTCCGATCTGCTCGACATGGCGCCCGATCGTCTTGCGCACCGCTTCCTCGACCGGCACGCTCTCGCCGGCCGCGGCAGGACCGGCAGGCCCGGTGCTGACGCGGATCACAGCCCTGTAGGGATCGTCGGGGTCCAGCACGCGACCCTGCTCGACCAAGCGCGCAATCTCGCGTCGCAGCCGCGCGGGCCCCGTGGCGGTCTGGCGGCGGAACGCAGCCAGCATCTCGGCAGCCTCGCGCGCCGCCTCGCCGTCCCGCTCCAGCCTGGCCGCCTCCTGCTCCGCCGCCGCCGCCGCGGCCTCGAGCCCATGCACCGCCGCTCTGAGGTGTACCCAGGGGCGAACGACCAGGACATACCCGCCGACGACGACCAGCAGCACGGCGACAGCCAGGGCATGCGCCGCACGCACCTCCGCGCTGTGGGCGGCGGCTGCGCGGTCGATGGCTGCCTGCTGCTGGGTCGATGCACGGGCGGGCGACGCCATGAGAGTCTCCGTGGCACAGGTTTCGGGCAGCGCGCTGCACTCCTACGGCTCTTGCATCCGCCACCGCCGATCGGCAGACATCGGCTTCCAGGCCTCGGCTCCAGGCCTCGGGTTCCAGCCCTTGGGCTCCAGGCCTTGGGTAGCACGCTGTGCTTCTACGGCTCATCCTCCATCGCCGATCGGCAGCGCGTCGTCTTCCAGGCTTCGGACAGCGCGCTATACCCGTACGACTGTTGGCCATGGAGGCCGCCGACGCCTGCTGGACGGGCATGAAGCCCTCAACTTCCGCGTAGTCCGGGCAATCGCCTCGGCGAGGACGGTCGAGGCTGACGACCTGGGCGATGACGGGGCGCGAAGGGCGTCATGGGCGCGGCGGGGCGACCGGGCCTCACGGGCGCGACGCCGTGACCGGGCATGACCGGGCGTGACGCCCGGGCTTGCAAGCGTTCCCGTGGCCAGGTAGGATTAGACCGACGCGTCGGTCTGGTCGCTCGAACGCGATCAGGCGCCGCCCGGACGGCCCGGGCTGCTGTGGGAGGCACTCAGCGGCACCGCTCGCCGCTGTACTCTCGAGGGCGTGGCCCGGAGGGCTCCGGGCTCGTGGGAGGAGGTACCTCAGTGGTCACGCGCGCGGCGCGCCGTCCGTCCGGCGAGATCGGCACCCGGGACCGGCTGATCCAGGCGGCCCTGGACGTGTTCGCGAGCCGGGGCTACCACGGCGCGACCGTGGACGATATCGTGGCGGCCTCCCGCACGTCGAAAGGCGCCTTCTACCACTACTTCCCGAGCAAGCAGGGCATCTTTCTCGAGCTGCTGGACCAGCTGGCGGACATGATGGAAGCCGGAGTCGAAGCGGCCATCGGCGCAGAGCAGGGCGCGCTGGCAAAGGTGGAAGGGGCGCTGCGCGTGGTCCTCGAGGTGGCCTCCGCGCATCGGGAGCTCGCCCGCATCCTGCTCATCGAGGCCGCGGCGCTGGGGCCCCAGTTCGAGCAGAGCCGGCTGGGGATCCACCGGCGGTTCGCGGGCCTCATCCAGCGACACCTGGAGCGTGCCATGGCCGAAGGCGCCATTCCCCGGCAGGACGCTCGCGTGACGGCCATGGCGTGGATCGGCGCGATCAACGAGGTGGTGACCCAGGAACTCGCCCGCGGGGGCGACCTGCTGGCGACGCTGCCGGCGCTGAGGACGGTGCTGCTGCGCAGCATCGGGGCGCCCGCCGCAGCGGATGCGGCAGAACGCCGCGACGGTGTCCCAGCCGGAGGCGGGGACCCTGGGAGCGCGCCGGACACGCTCGTCGAAGGCCCGGACCGGCGCAGCGACGATGCCGCCATGGGAAGCCACCGCCCCGCGGCAGGCGGGGTGTCCGATGCGGGAAGGCTCGGGGGCGTCGTCCCCGGCACGGGTACCCAGCCAGGCACCTAGGAGATGCCCAGGGCACCTCTACTCTTCTCGTACTCCCTGCCTCTCCTGGCGCGCCTGGAGGACGCGGTAGCGCGGGCGCGCGAGGCGGCCCGCGGCCTGGGGCGGCCGGTGCTGGCGTGGGCGTCGGCACCTGCGCCGGCGGTGGATCCTGTGGCGCTCTTCCACAGGGCCGGCGACGTGGCGGACGCACGCGTGCTGTGGGCGCGGCCCGCGGACGGCGTCTCGATGGTTGGGCTCGGCGTCGCCTGGGAGGCGAGCGCGGCAGGAGAGGCACGGTTCGGGGTGGTGGGCGAGGCCTGGCGGCGGTGCATTGCCGAGGCGTGCGGCGCCGGCGCTGGCGGGCCGCTGGCGCTCGCGGGGTTCGCGTTCGCTCCACAGGTGGCGGCACGGTCGGCGTGGGCCGGGTTCCCGCCCGGGCTGGTGGTGGTGCCGACGCTGGCGGTGCGGACCAGTGGCGCGCACGCCGAGGCGATCCTGAGCGTGCTGGTGCGGCCCGACGAAGGTGGCGCGTCGACCGCAGCCGCCCGGCAGCTCGCCGGGCTGCTCGCGCCGCACGACGCTGCGGCCGGGGCGCCGGACGCCGATGCCTCGCTCGCAGCATCAGACCTGCAGTCGCCACGGCGGGCGGCGTGGGCCTGGCGCCGCGCTGAGCGGCGCCGACCCCCGCAAGCGGGCCATCTCCGATACTCCAACCGGCGCCGCATTTCAAGACTTCACTTCCTGCGCGCGGGGTGGCACGATCGGAGAGCCTCCCCGCCCGGCCCGGGGGCCGCCGGGGGCACGGCGCTCGTGTTTCGGTCGAGACAGGGGTGTCTGCGTGAACGAGAAGCGCACGGTCGGGATCGACCTGAAGTCCCTTCCCCCCAACCCTTCCCCCCCGGACATGTGGCAGGATCAGGCGGCCTGCTACGGCATCGACCCCGATGTCTTCTTCCCGAGCTCCGAGGAGGAGGCCGGCCCCGCCCTCGCCTACTGCAGGGTCTGCAGGATCCGCGAGATGTGCCTCGCGTGGGCCCTGAAGAACGGGGAGCGCTACGGCGTCTGGGGCGGCCTCACCGAGCAGCAGCGTCGGAGGATCACCCGGTACGTCGCCTGAGGCCGCGCCGTCGGCTGGTCAGCGGATCGGGCGGGGCCCCATACTGGCGGGGCCCATGAGCACCGAGGTCGTCCGCGCGAGCGCGCCCCTGCGGATCAGCTTCGTGGGGGGCGGCACCGACTTCCCCCACTACTTCCGCCTCCACGGCGGGGCCGTGCTCTCGGCGACGATCGATCGGGCGGCCCACGTCACGCTCACCCCGCGCCCGGACCGCGGCGTGCGGATCCGCTCGCTCGACCTCGGCCACCTCGTCGAGTACCACCTCGACGACGGGCCCACCTACGACGGCGTGATGGACCTGCCGAAAGCCGCCGTCGAGCGCATGGGGCTCGAGGTCGGGATGGAGCTCGACATCACCTCCGACGCACCGCCCGGCAGCGGCCTCGGCGGCTCCTCCGCGCTCGTGACGGCCGTCGTAGCCGCCCTCGCCGCGCTGCAGGATCGACCGATGACCCGGGACGAGGTCGCCCGGACCGCGTACGCGATCGAGCGGGAGGACCTCGGCATCGCCGGCGGGTGGCAGGACCAGTACGCCGCCGCGTACGGCGGCTTCAACCTCATCGAGTTCTCCTCCGAGGGGGTCAGGGTCACCCCGGTCCGGTGCCCGCCCGAGACGCTCGAGCGCCTGCGCGAGCGCCTCCTGCTCTGCGACACCGGCGCCGTGCGGACGGACCTCGGCCTCATCGACGCCCAGATCCGCCTGTTCCACGAGGGCCGCGAGGAGACCATCGTGGGGATGAAGCACCTGCACGAGATGGCCTACGAGCTCCGCGAGGTCATCGAGGCCGGGGACGTGGAGGCCCTCGGGCCGCTCCTGCACGAGGCGTACGTGAACAAGCGTCGGATGAACCCGCACATCACCGACGGCACCCCGATCGAGACCCTGCTCGCGCTCGCGCGGGAGGCGGGCGCCGACGGCGGCAAGATCTGCGGGGCGGGCGGCGGCGGGTACCTGCTCCTCGCGTGCCGACCCGAACGCCGGGCGGAGGTCACCGCCGCCCTGGAGGCGCACGGCGCGAGGGTGACCGGCTTCTCGTTCACGCACGAGGGCGTGCGGGCGCGCGTCGGCGACCGCATCTGGAGGCCGTCGTCGTGACGGGAGCGACGGACCTCGAGCGGATCCGCGCCTACCTGGCGGAGACGGCGGAGACCGCCGAGCGGACGGCGGAGGCCTGCGCGGCCGACATCGCCCGCGCGGCCGAGGTGCTCGTGAACGCCCTGCTGGACGGCGGCAAGGTGCTGCTCTGCGGCAACGGCGGGAGCGCCGCGGACAGCCAGCACCTCGCGGCCGAGTTCGTGAGCGCGCTGACGCGGGACCGCGTCCGACCCGCGATCCCCGCGATCGCGCTCACGACCGATACCTCGATCCTCACCGCGATCGCCAACGACTTCGGCTTCGAGGGGGTCTTCGCCCGACAGGTCGAGGCGCTCGGGCGGCCGGGTGACGTCCTCATCGGGATCTCGACGAGCGGCGGCTCGCCGGATGTGATCCGCGCGGTCGAGGCGGCTCGGGACCAGGGCCTGCGCACGATCGCCCTCACCGGTCGGGGCGGCGGTCCGCTCGCGGAGGTGGCGGACGTGGCGATCCGTGTGCCGAGCGAGGTGACCTCCCACATCCAGGAGTGCCACATCGCGATCGGCCAGCTCCTCGCCTTCATGGCGGAGGAGGCGCTCTACCCGCGCTGAGCGGGAGCGGTACATCCCCGCCGCCGGCGGGCCGATACTTGGTGCATGATCGGTCCGGACTTCGAGCGGGTGCTCGAGGCGGCGCGCACGGGCGATCCGGAGGGGCTCGAGCGGATCTACCGCGAGCTCGCGCCGGCCGTCCTCGGGTACCTGCGGGGACAGGGCGTCGCCGACCCCGAGGACCTGGCCGGTGAGGTGTTCGTCGCGCTCGTCGAGCGGATCCGGGGGTTCCGAGGTGACGAGCGCGCCCTGCGGTCCTTCGTGTTCACCATCGCCCACCACCGCCTCGTCGACGCCCGCCGGCGCGAGCGCCGGCGCCGGGACCTCGCCGCCGACCCCCACGAGCTGGCCGCGGCCGTCGGCCCGGTCGGCGATGTGGCCGAGGAGGCGATGCAGGCGCTCGGCACCGCCTGGGCCCTGCGGGCCCTGGACGCCCTCACGCCGGACCAACGCGCCGTGGTCCTCCTGCGCGTGCTCGGCGATCTGTCCGTGGCCGAGGTGGCGAGGATCCTCGGCAAGACCCGCGGCGCCGTGAAGACCCTGCAGCGGCGGGGGCTCGCCGCGCTCGCCCGGTCGATCGAGCGGCAGGCCGTTTCCGGATGAGGCGCGCGGACGATAGCTGGGGTGAGATGCACCATCCGACCTCCGAGCGCCTCGAGCAGGTCCTCGCCGGCGACGCCCCCGAGGACGAGGAGACGGCCCACCTGGCCGCCGCGGTCCGCCGTCTGCGGACCGGCCTGCTCGAGGCCCCCTCGGAGGCCGTCGCCGCCCGGCACCTCGCGGCCATGACGGCCGCCGCCCGGGCGGCGACCCCATCGCTCGTCCACAGGAGGTCCCCCATGCGCGTCCTCACCGGACGGCGGGCGGCGGTGGTCGCGCTCGCCGCCGCCATGACCCTCACCGGCGGGCTCGCCTGGGCCGGCGCCCTGCCCACCCCCGCGCAGGACGCGATCGCGGGGGTGGCGAGCCACCTCGGGCTGGACCTGCCCTCCTCCGACGATCGCGCGCCCGCGGCCGAGCACGGCGCGGAGGTCTCCCAGGTGGCGCAGGACCCGAGCCTGGAGGGCTGCGAGAAGGGCCAGGCCGTCGCCGCCGTCGCCTCGGAGAAGTCCGAGGAGCACCGCCAGGATCCCGCCGAGAAGCAGGACCCGTGCACGCAGGGCGACGAGGGCCCGGGCGCCTCGACCGAGCGCTCCCCCGGCCCGCCGGACGGCGTGCCGGCCGACCCCTCCATCCCCGAGCAGGCGCCCGCCGGCCCCCCGGAGGGCGTGCCTGCCGCGAACGCGCCCGCGGCCCCCTGACCGAGGGTCCTTGACCGACCGAACGTCTGTTCGGTAGGCTGCTGCTCCCGCGGCCCCGCGGGAGCAGCGCCGTGATGGTCCAGACCACGCTCGAGCAGGGGGTCCCCCTCTCCGAGGTCACCTTCTGCGTCGTCGACCTCGAGACCACCGGGGGATCGCCGACCGATGCGCGGATCACCGAGATCGGAGCCGTCGCCTACCGCGGCGGCGAGCGGCTCGGCGTCTTCCAGACCCTCGTGAACCCCGGCGTCCCCATCCCGCCGTTCATCACGCACCTCACCGGGATCGACGACCTCACGGTCGCCGGCGCCCCGCCCCTTCCGGCCGTGCTGCCGAGCTTCGTCGAGTTCGCCAGGGGCGCGGTGTTCGTCGCCCACAACGCCCGGTTCGACTTCGCGTTCCTGAACGTCGCGCTGGAGCGCTCCGGCTACGACCCCCTGCCTCCCCCGCCGGTGTGCACGGCGCGCCTGGCCCGGCGCGTGGTCTGGCCCGAGGTCCCCAACGTCCGTCTGCCCACCCTCGCCGAGTACTTCCGCACCGCCGTCCGACCCACCCACCGGGCGCTCGCCGACGCCGAGGCCTGCGCCGAGGTCCTCCACGGGCTGCTCGAGCTCGGGGGCCGGCTCGGCATCCGGACGCTCGGCGACCTCCACCTCGCGGTCGCGGCCCGGGGCCGTCCCCACTTCGGCAAGATCCGGCTCGCCGACGCCCTGCCCCACGCCCCCGGGGTCTACCTGTTCGAGGACCGCGAGGGGCGGGTGCTCTACGTCGGGAAGTCCAAGGACATCCGCACGCGCGTGCGCTCGTACTTCTACGGGGACGGGCGCAAGAAGGTCGAGGACCTGCTCGCGCAGACCGCCGCCGTCCGCGGCATCCCCTGCGGGAGCGAGCTCGAGGCGCTCGTGCTCGAGGCCCGGCTGATCCGCCGGTACGAGCCTGCCTTCAACCGCCGGGGCAGGACGTGGCGGCGGTACGCCTACCTGAAGCTCGACCCCTCCGAGCCCTTCCCCCGCATCAAGGTCGTGCGGGAGCCCAGGGGGCGGGCCGCGTTCCTCGGACCGTTCGGCTCCTCCCGCGCCGCCCACCTCGCCAAGGAGGCCCTGGAGGAGGCCTTCCCGATCCGCCGCTGCACGCGCCCGATGGGGGCGGGCACGCGGTTCGCCCCCTGCGCCCTCGCGGAGATGGGCCGCTGCCTCGCCCCGTGCGAGGGCCGCACCGACCCCGAGCGCTACGGGGAGCTCGTCCGGTCCCTCCTCTCCTCCCTCACCTCGCCGGGCGGGCTCCTCGCGGCGCTCGAGGCCAGGATGCATGCCCTGGCGGCCGAGGAGCGGTTCGAGGAGGCCGCGAGCGCACGGGAGCGCCTGCGGGCCCTCGCCGAGGCCCTGGAGCGAGCACGGCGCGACGCCTGGCTGCTCGGCGCCCGCACGCTCGTCCTCCGGGATCCGGACGGGCGCGAGCTGCGCGTGCGGGGCGGCCTGCTCGAGGCCGGGCTCGGCCCCGTCCCGCCGCGGGACCGGGCCGATGAGGTCGCGGCCGTCCGCTCGTTCCTCGCGCGGCACCCGCCCGCCGTGCTCGCCGCCGACCCGCCCCTCGCCGAGCCCGTCGCCGGCGGGGCGGAGCTCGCGCGGGCGCTCGCCCGCCTGCGGGCCGCCGACCCGCGGTCGGAGGGCCCCGGCCTGGCTCGACGGGCCTCCCGATAGACTGGAGCGGACCAGGAGCGAGGAGCACGAGATGGAGACCGCGGTCATCCTCGAGGGCGCACGGACCCCGATCGGGAAGTTCCTCGGCGGCTTCACCGAGGTCCCGACCGTCGAGCTCGGCGTCCTCGCCGTGAAGGAGGCCCTGCGCCGGGCGAACGTCGAGCCCGAGCAGGTCGAGCAGACGATCATCGGCCACGCGCGACAGGCGGGATGCGGCCCGAACACCGGGCGCCAGGTCTCCGTGAAGGCCGGCATCCCGATCGAGGTGCCGGCCTACAACGTGAACATGGCCTGCGCCTCGGGCATGAAGGCCGTCCAGCTCGGCGCGCAGCAGATCATGCTCGGCGAGGCCGAGGTCGTGGTCGTGGGCGGGATGGAGAACATGACCCGCGTGCCGTTCCTGCTCGACCGGATGCGGACCGGCTACCGGCTCGGCGACGCGACCGTCTACGACGCGATGTACCGGGACGGCCTGCTCGACCCGCTCTCGGGCATCGTGATGGGCGAGACCGCGGAGAACCTCGTCGACCTGTACGGGATCTCCCGGCAGGAGCAGGACGAGTTCGCGCTCGAGTCCCAGCAGAAGGCCGAGGCCGGCAAGGCTCGCCGCGCCCTCGAGATGTTCCCGGTCGAGGCCCCGAACCCCAAGGGCAAGGGCACGATCGTGGTCTCCGAGGACGAGCACCCCCGCCCCGACACGACCCTCGAGGCGCTCGCCAAGCTCCCGCCGGTGTTCCGCAAGGACGGGTCGGTCACGGCCGGGAACTCGAGCGGCATCACCGACGGCGCCGGCGCGATGGTGCTGATGAGCGAGTCCCGCGCCAAGGCCGAGGGGCGCCCCTACCTCGCGCGCATCATCGGCATGTCCACCGCGGGGGTGCCGCCGGAGATCATGGGGATCGGCCCGGTGCCGGCGACGCGCAAGGTCCTCGAGCGCACCGGCCTGTCCCTCGCCGACATCGACTGCATCGAGCTGAACGAGGCGTTCGCCGCCCAGGTCATCGCCTGCGAGCGCGAGCTGAAGTTCGACCGGGAGAAGCTCAACCCCAAGGGCGGCGGCATCTCGGTCGGGCACCCGATCGGCCTGTCGGGGGCCCGCATCGTGCTCACCCTCGCCTACGAGATGCGCGAGATGGGCTACCGCCTCGGGCTCGCGACGCTGTGCGTCTCGGGCGGCCAGGGCGCCGCCGTCGTGCTGGAGCGCGCGTGATGGTCCACGCGGTCGTCCTCATCCAGTGCGAGATCGACGAGATCCCCGAGGCCGCCGAGGCCATCGCCGAGCTCGAGGGGGTCTCCGAGGTCTATTCGGTGGCGGGCGAGTTCGACCTCGTCGCGATCGTGCGGGTGCCGAACCACGACGACCTCGCGCGGGTGATCCCCGGCGGGATCGCGAAGGTCCGCGGGGTGGTGCGGACCGAGACCCTCATCGCGTTCCAGGTGTACTCGCGGCACGACCTCGAGCGGCTGTTCGCGATCGGGTTCGAGCCGCGCTGAGCTCGTCCGCCGCCCACCCGCGCGGTCGCCCGAGCTACCGGACGGCCCAGATCACGAGCGCGGCCATCACGATGAGCGCCGCGGCCAGGTACAGCAGGTCGCCCCGCTTGACCTTGCCCGGCCGCATCGCGTTGAAGCCCATCAGCCCAGCCGGTAGTACCTGCGGAAGGTCTCCTCGGAGAGCCAGTAGATGTGCTGGCGGACCGTGGAGGCGTAGGTGAGCGCCTCGACCTCGTCCCGGCAGGCTCGGACCGAGACCTCGCGGCCCTGCGGGTCCATGATCGCCACGCTCCAGCCGCCCTCGCCGCGCCGGACGTCGACCGCGTAACGGTTCGCGACGTGGGTTCCGGTCATCGCTTCGTCGCGCCGTGCGCGTGGAGCCGCTCGAGCCGCTCCACGTGCGCCCGCAGCGTCTCGAGGATCGAGTCCGCGTCGAGCACGAAGTCCGGCTCGAGGTCGGCCACCTTGCCGAGCGCGTCCTCCAGGGCCGTGCCGGCCGCCTCCGCGTCCCGCAGCGCATCCACCAGCACGACCGCGTAGTCGGGCTCGAACGGCTTGCCGTCCCACGGGCAGTCCCCGCCGCTGCGGATGACCTGGTCGACGAGGAACTCCCGTCCGCAGCGCCGACACGTTCCCTTGATCTTCACGACCCTTCCTCCCTTGCCTCCGTCGTCGCCCCGACCACCTCGGCCGGGCCGCCGGTACCGCCGATCAGCTCGAGCACGCGCTCGGCGAGCTCGAAGGGGTCCGGGGGCCGCACGAACCACGCGTCGGCCCCCGACCACCGGGCGAGCCACTCGTCCTGGCGCCGCTCGAGCAGGATCACGATGGCGCCCGCGTACCCGTCCGCGCGCAGCTCCTTCGCGAGCGCGAAGGCGCCGGCCCGCGAGGCGATCTCGTCGGCGACGACCACCTCCGGCCGCTCCGACCGCGCGAGACGCAGCCCGCGCTCCCCGTCCGACGCCTCGAGGAAGGTCACATCCCGGCCGAGGCGGCGCTCGATGCCGCGGACCGCGAGCCGCATGAGCTCGCGCGAGTCCGGATCCGGGGACACGAGCAGGACCTTCACGGCCGGCATCCTACCGGACGCGGCGCCGTGCCCGGCCCGACTATCATGCCCGGACGTGACGGTCTCCACCTACCTGGACCACGCCTCCGCGACCCCGCTGTCCGAGGCGGCACGCCGCGCGCTCGTCCAGGCGCTCGATGCCTTCGGCGACCCCCTGCGGGTCCACGCCGAGGGCCGGGCCGCCCGACGGCTCCTGGAGGAGGCCCGGGCGCAGGTCGCCGAGGCGCTCCACGCGCAGCCCGACGAGATCGTCTTCACCTCCGGCGGGACGGAGTCCGTGACGCTCGCGATCTGGGGCGGGGTCCGCCCGATCCGCGAGCTCGGCGACCGGATCGTGACGAGCGCCATCGAGCACCCCGCCGTCGGCGGCGTGCTGCACACCCTGGAGACCGACGGGTTCACCTCCGTGCTCGTGCCGGTCGACGCCGAGGGGCAGGTCGACCTCGACGCCTTCGCGGTCGAGGTGCGCAGACCGGGGACCCTCCTCGCCTCGCTCCAGCACGCGAACCACGAGACCGGCACGATGCAGCTCATCGCCGAGGCCGGCCGCCTGTGCCGCGAGGCCGGCGTCCTGTTCCACACCGACGCCTGTCAGACCGTCGGACGGCTCCCGGTCGACGTCTCGGCGCTGCCGGTCGACCTGCTGTCGCTCTCGGCGCACAAGTTCGGCGGCCCCCCGGGGGTCGGGGCGCTGTACGTCCGCCGCGGGGTGCCGCTCGCGGCCTACCCGTGCGGCGACGACCGCGAGCGCCGCCGCCGCTCCGGGATGGAGAACGTGCCGGGCATCGCCGCGATGGCGGCGGCGCTCGCGGCCGCCCTCGAGGACAGCGGCGACCAGGCCGCCCGCCAGTGGGCGCTCACGGCCCGTCTGCGGGACGGTCTCGCCGAGATCCCCGGCGTCCGGGTCCACGGGCACCGGACCCAGCGCGTGCCCCACCTCGTCTGCTTCTCGGCGGAGGGGCTCGACGCGGAGGTCCTCGCGATGGCCCTCGACGAGCGCGGGTTCCGGGTGGCGGCCGGCTCCAACTGCTCCGGCGCCCCGAACGAGCCCTCGCCCGTGCTCGAGCAGATGGGGCTCCCGGGTCGCGTGAGCTTCCGGGTCGGCCTCGGGCGCGAGACCGCCGCCGAGGACGTCGAGCGCTTCCTCGTCGCGCTCGGCGAGCTCGTCGACGAGCTCCGTCGGGTCCAGGCCGCCTCGGAGGCCGCGATGTCCCGCTACCTGTCGGAGCCCGAGGGCTAGGACACCGTCCAGGTGTCGCCGGAGCGCAGGAGCTTGCCGAGATCGCCCGGCCCGAGCCGCTCGGTCGCGAGCTTGATCTGCGCCTGGATCGCCTCGCCGTAGACCGGGCGCTCCACCTCGCGGAAGACCCCGATGCAGGTCGGCTCCGTGGGCCCGTGGCCCGCCGTGTGCGCGAGCGCGAACGCGAGCGAGGGGCGCCCGCGCTCGTCGTGGACGACGATCCGGTCGCGGAGCGTGTTCGCCACCTCGGTGATCACGAGGCGTCCGTTCTCCCCCACCGAGACGCACCGCCGCCCCTCGTCGAAGATGATCGGCTCGCCGTGGCGGAGCCGGATCTGGTTGTGGATCCCGTGCTCCTTCTCGCGCAGCATGTCGAAGGCGCCGTCGTTGAAGACGTTGCAGTTCTGGTAGATCTCGATGAAGGCCGAGCCCCGGTGCGCGGCGGCGGCCCGCAACGTCTCGGCCAGATGCTGCTTGTCGGTGTCGACCGAGCGGGCGGCGAAGGTGGCGCCGGCACCGAGCGCCAAGGCCAGCGGGTTGAAGGGCAGATCCTCCGAGCCGAACGGCGTCGACTTCGTGACCTTCCCTTGCTCAGAGGTGGGCGAGTACTGGCCCTTGGTGAGCCCGTAGATCTGGTTGTTGAACAGCAAGATCTTGATCGGCACGTTGCGGCGGAGAGCGTGGATCAGATGGTTGCCGCCGATCGAGAGCCCGTCGCCGTCGCCGGTGATAACCCACACCGACAGGTCGGGGCGGGTCGCGGCGATGCCGGTCGCGATCGCCGGTGCGCGCCCGTGGATCGAGTGGATGCCGTAGGTGTCGACGTAGTAGACGAAGCGCCCCGA
>Ga0101943_1001432_pt1 | contig 20778 bp, 19 predicted proteins | sample DewCreD2012metaG_5_FD_75244 | JGI IMG/M metagenome (GOLD analysis project Ga0101943, IMG submission 75244) | Hot spring sediment bacterial and archeal communities from British Columbia, Canada, to study Microbial Dark Matter (Phase II) - Dewar... ... | reverse complement strand
GTGGCGGCCATCGCCTCCAGCCTGGATGCCAGTGTGCGCTTTCCCTCGGGCTCCTTCAAGGCCGGTCGCGGCAGTGAGGCCATTGTGGCCCGCATCCCCGATGCCAGCCGGTTCAACCTGGAAGTCTACGCGGCCCGGGGTGTGGCGGCCCGGCTGCAACCCGGCTTCGTTCAGCAAATTCTGACCGGCTTTGCCGCCGCTGGCTACTTCGTGGAGAATCAGCAGGAAACCCAGGTAGCAGGTGAGGTGCGCACCCGCTACAACCTGCGGAACGAGACCGGCAGGGCCGCCCTTCTGTTTGTGGTGCGCAAGGGCGACGAGCTGGTCTTTGCTTTCGGGGTTGCCAGGTAGGGCGGGGCTCCTTTCACGGTTATGCAAACAGGCTGGCCCTCATGAGCACCGTGCGCTGGAGCGCCCTCGAGGCTGCCCTCCCGCTGAACGAGCTGCCCGCTTTCCACCGGGCCTTTCTCAAGCTGCACCGCCCCGAGCTGGCCGTCGAGACCCTCCCGCTGCGGCGGGTGCAGCAGTATGTCAGCCAGACCCTGCATTTGCTGGCCCAAGCGGGCAAGGCCAGGGCCGTGGAGGGCGATTTCGAGCTCGAGGCGGACTGCATCCCCCCGCCATACCGCCCCTAAAGGCCCGCCGCGCATACCATCGCCGGCAATTTCCGGCTAATATATTGGGCGTTATGCGCGTCATCGTAATAGGGGCCCGGGCGAGCCTGCTGGCGCAAGCCCAGACCCGTTGGGTGGTGGAACGCCTCAAAGAGAACTGGCCCGAGACCGAGTTCAAAATACGCACCATACAGTCCAAGCATGCCTCCGAGCAAAGCGCCGCCGAAGCTCTGCGACAGGCCCTCGGCAAGCGTGAAGTGGACATTGCCGTGTATTCGCTCAAATACCTGCCCACCCAGGAGGTGCCCGGCCTTCGCCTGGTAGCCGTGCCCAAACGCGTAGAGCCCCGCGAGGCCCTGGTCGGGCGCAGCGCCAAGCGTCTGGAGGATCTGCCCAAAGGGGCCGTGGTGGGGGTCAACAGCTTGCGGCGCAGGGCCCAGTTGCTGGCCTACCGCCCCGACCTGAGCCTGCGCGACCTCGAGGGCGACGTGGACGACCGCCTGAGCGCCCTCGGCACCGGCGAGTACGACGCGGTGATCATCGGGGCGGCCAGCCTGCTGCGGCTGGACTTGAGAAACCGCATCGACCAGCTTATAGACCCCGAGGTCATGCTGCCCGCGCCCGGCCAGGGGGCCCTGGGCCTCGAGGTGCGCCAGGGCGACGACTGGGCCGAGGAGCTGGCCTACAGCCTCAACCACCGGGCCTCCTTCGTGCGGACGGCCGCCGAGCGGGCCTTCTTAAGGGCCCTGGGCGCGGGCGACGGGTGCGCCGCCGCCGCGCTGGCAACCCTCGAGGGCGACGACACCCTGCTGCTGCAAGGGGTGGTGGCCTCACCCGACGGCCGTGAACTCATCCGGGCTGAGATCGAGGGCGACGCCGAAGAAGCCGCCGAGCTGGGCCACGACCTGGCCCAGGACTTGCTGGCCGAAGGGGGGCGGGAACTGCTGAGCGCAGTACCTGCACCGCAACACTGAGCCATTTTGTGCGCCGGCTTAATTTCCTCAGGGGTTTTGTTGTAAACTTGAGTTTAATAGTCGGGATTCCGCACACGCCCCGACCCGTCCCTGAAGAACCGCTATGAGAATGAAACGCCTAACCAAGCAGCGCAAAGCCGTGCTCGAGGTGGTTCGCAGCGCCAAGGGCCACCACCCCGATGCTGCTTGGGTCTATGCTGAAGTGCGCAAGCAGGTACCCAGCATTAGCCTGGGCACGGTGTACCGCACCCTGGACGCGCTCACCGAGGAGGGCTACCTGGTGCCCCTGGCCCGACCCGGGGAGGCCCTGCGCTACGAGGCCAACCTGGACGGCCACTTGCACATGGTCTGCCGCAAATGCAACCGCTTCTTCGACATCGTGCACCCGCTGCCCGACCTGTTGAGCGAGGTCAAGGCCAAGTACCCCGCCTTTGTAATTGAAGACGTGCAGGTGGAGTACCAGGGCCTCTGCCCGGCCTGCCAGACCGCTACTGCAAAATAAGCCGGGCGAGCTCGAGGGGTTTTTCCTGCTGGGGCAGGTGGCCGCAGCCGGGAATTACGTGGAGTTTTGCATTGGTCATAGAACCCTGCAGGGCTTTGGCGGCCTCGAGGGGAACCACCGCGTCCTGCTCGCCCCAGACCAGCAGCGTAGGGGTTTTTACCTGGCCTAAGCGGGCCCGGCCCAGCAGGCTTTCCAGCGCCATCCAGCGAAAGGTGGAGAAGTAGGCCCGCCGCTGGTCGTCGCTCCAGACCCGATCCCAGACCCGTTCCCGCAAAAACTGGCGATCTTCCGGCGGCAACGCCTCCAGGCTGGCATAGTAGGGCCGCAGGCTCTCGTAAGCGGCCTCCTGTGAGCTGCGGAAGCTGTTGTATAGCTTTTCGCCCTGGCCCGGAATCAAAAACATAAGCTGCACCCGGTTAAGCCGGCCCCGCATCGGCGGCCCCCCCACCAGCACCAGCCGCGCCACCAGGTCGGCCCGCCGCTGGGCCAGCCGCAGGGCCACCGCAGCCCCCAGCGAGCTGCCCACCAGAACAGCCTGTGGAACCTTCAGATTATCTAGCAGGGCGGCCAGGGTATCGGCAAAAAAGTTGAGGGTGTAGGCCCGCCGGGGGTGCTCCGAACGGCCAAACCCCGGCAGGTCGGGGGCCACCACCCGGCCCTGTCCGGTCAGCAGCGGGAACACCTTGCGCCAGCTATCGGCCTCGTCGCCCAGGCCATGGATCAGCAAAAAGGTGGGGCCTGGGGCCTGAACCGGCCCGGAGTCGTAGAGGTGCAGCCCCACTCCGTTGGCGCTCATCCGGCGCTGGTAGGGCTTCAGGTGATCCGGAACAGTAAATTTGGGTCTCATGGGTTCCTAAATCGCTTCCGCTAAGCGCTGGAAGGCCGCGGGCAGCTCGGGCTTGGCCCCGCCGTTGGCCCAGCTAAAACGCAGATCGCGCAGGCTGCCCGGCCCTACCCCCATGCCCTGGGGGAACAGCCCGGTGTAGTCCAGCGGCCCCTGTAGGGTCTCTCCACCGAAAGTTTCCGCGAAGCGCTGAACCTCGAGGGGATGCCCGAAGTGAAAAGCGTAGGTATGGGCCAGCGCCTGCCACAAAAAGCGGGGCCGGATGGTGGGGATGGAAAACCCACCCGTTCGGCGCAGAAACACCGAGGCCCGCCCAGGGCGCAGGCGCAGGGTGACCTCGAGCACATCCCCCAGCGCCCCAAAACTGCCCACAAAGGGGCGCACCAGGTCGTAGCCCTGCACGTTTTTTACAGTGAGGCCACCGGCTCGTATAATCTGGCCCTTGGGCGACTTAAACCTGAGTCCCAGCACCTCGCTGCCCATAAAAAAAGTCTGGGCAAAACCGCCGCGCTTGAGCAGGCCGTCCAGGCCCCCCGGCAGCTCCACCGGGGGAAAGGGCGGAAACAGCCCTTTGGGCAGGGCCGCCCAGACCTCGAGCAACGGTGTATCGCCGCTGGCAATAAGGTACTGATCAGCAGCGGAAACCTGGAGCACCGGCACCCTTCTATGCTATTCGCTTGGGCCTAGCGGAACAACCCACAGCGTTCGGGGTAGGGGTCGGGGATGCGGCCCGGCTGGGCGGAAAAGCCCATCGCATAGCCGGCCCTGGTCTCGGGCCAGCCCAGCAAAAAAGGCGCACCAGTGCGAGCAAAGTTGATCCACTGGGCCTGCAAGGCCCGGGCCAGGGGGCGGGAGCTTTCCAGGGCTTCCTGGGTCAGGAACAGCGCCATCGCGGGCCAGCTCGCCTCAGTGCCAAACAGCAGGGGCAGCTCAATCCCGTGGAAGCTGCCCAGCCCCTCGAGCACCGGTGAGGCCCAGTCCACCAGGTAGCTGTAGCTGGGCGCGTGAGGGGCCTGGGCAACCCCAGCGGCCAGCGTGGGGCAGAGCAGAATCCGGTCGGTCTGGAAGTAGGCCCAGGCCTCGGCGGGGGAAGCGGTGCGGGCCCGGTAAAGCTGCTCGGCTCGAGCCCCCTGCCCCGGCAGCTTTTCCTCCACGCGCCGGGCAAACCCCGCCCAGTCCGCAGGGCCCACAAAACGCTCCCCCCAGGTCTCCTGGGCGGTGGCCCCAACCACCAAAGGAACGCCCGCCGCATCTCCCTCTCGCAAGGCCTGGAGGGGTATTTTGTGCAACCAGACCCCGTCCAGATGGGGCTTCCAGGGCACTTCGGCAAACTCCCCGGCCTCGACCCTTTGCAAGAGCGCCCCGATGCTGCGGTCTTCGGGGGGAAAGAGGCGCTCTAAAGGAATCCGGCGCAAACAGGCCAGATCGCCCGCCTCACACCCCATCTGAGCAGCCCAGCGGACGCCCCAGGCCAGGCCCTGCTCCAGGGTGCGCACGTACTCGCACCCCCCCGACTGAACAATGGCCTTGTGGAAGAGGCCCCGGGCCGCCGGGGCGGCCAGCAGGGTGCAGACCGCCATCCCCCCCGCCGACTGCCCGAAGAGGGTTACGTTGTCGGGGTTGCCCCCGAAGGCGGCGATATTGCGCCGCACCCAGCGCAGGGCCTCGAGCATGTCCAAGAGCCCGTAGTTGCCGGTGGAGCCGTGGGGGTCTTCCTGTTGCAGCGCGGGCAGGGCCAGCCAGCCCAGCGAGCCCAGCCGGTAGTTGAACCCCACCACCACCACCCCCTGCGAGGCCAGCGAGGTGCCGTCGTAGAGGGGCTCGGCCCAGCTACCGCCGGTGTAGCTGCCCCCGTGAATAAAGACCATCACCGGGTAGCCCTCGGGCGGGGGGGCGGCCATGGGCATCCAGACCCCCAGGTTCAGGCAGTCTTCGCTCTGGGGCGGGAGGTAGCCCCCCAGGCGGGTGGTGAAGACCCCGCGCTGGGGGCAGGCCGGGCCCGGCTGGGTGGCTTGGAACACCCCCTCGAGGCGCATCACCGGCTGCGGGGCTTTCCAGCGCTCGGCCCTGGCATAGGGGATGCCCAGAAAGTAGGCCACCCGGGCCTGCTGGTTGTAGCCACCCTGAAGGCGCCCCTGGGGGGTGAGCACAAAAACCGAGTGCCCCCAGGCCATGCCCAGCAAAACCACCAGAGCTCCAATCCAGCGCATGGGTGTACTGCGGCCCACCTTGCCCCGTGTGCTCAAGGCCTCAAAGCCTTGGGTAGATTATGCCTCTGTTACCACAGATAGAGCAGGGCAATTTTGAAGGGGTAGCGGTCGGAAAGGCCCACCTCGAGGGCCACCGGGTCAAGGTACAGCCGCCCGGCCAGGCCATAGGCCAGGTTGAACCCTCCTTCAATACCCAGCCCCACATAGCCCGAGATGGCCCCACCGGGAATCTCGAGGCTGGCCACCGGCCCCAGATGAACACCAAAAATGCTCCCAACCGTGTTAAAGCTCATATCCAGCCCCAGGCCCGCCGAGAGCGAAAGATCGGCCACCGTCAGGGCCGGCAGCAGGTTGGCCTTGAACAGCGCCCAGACCTCCAGCGCATTAAAGCTGGTGGGTACGATGACCTCCATATCCAGCCCCGTATCTATACCCAGCGGGCTGAAGGGCAGGCCCGTGCTGCCCTGTACCATCAGCCCACGTCCAATCCCAAAACCCACCCCCACGGTGTTCTCGGGGTAGGCCGGGGCCTGGGCCAGGGCTAGACCAATCACCAAGACGAGCAGAGCAAACAGTCGCTGCATGGTTCCTCCAAACGCTGTTTCATCATACCAGGACAGCTCGGGCTACTCTAAAGCCCTCGCCAGTAGCCGGTGAAAGTGGTGCACCCCCTGCTCCCGCTTGACGCTAAAGCGCCCCCGGTCGTAGAAGCGCGACTTAACCCCCTTCTGCACCGCCTCCACCACCACCTCATCCTCGCGCTCCACCCGGTCGAGGGCGGCCCCAGCCCCGGCCTCCAGCTTGCTGGCATCCCACACATAGGGCAGGAACGAGACCTTGGTGAGCTCGGGCCCCAGCGGGCGCACCACATTAACCGAGAGGCCCCAGGGGTAGAAGTTCAGCATCAGGTTGGGGAAGACCCAGTAGTAGTAGGCCGCGATGCGCTGGCCGTGGTCGGGTGAGTCTTTGGGCAGGTCGAAGCAGGGCTCGCCGGGGGCCGCCACCCCGAGTTGTAGGTTGCACCAGTCGTAGACCTCGGTGGTGTAGCTGCCGTAGTCAATCACGCTATTGAGCGAGGCGTGGATATAGGGGATGTGGAAGCCTTCCAGGTAGTTGTCGCAGTACAGCGCCCAGTTGGCCCGCACCAGGTAGTCGCGGGCGCGGGAGGGCTCGAAGTAAAACTCCCGAAAGGGCAGCCAGCCCACCCGCTCCTGCACAGGGCGCAGCACCTCTTGCAGCGAAACCGGCGGGTTCAGGCTGGCAAACAAAAACTTCCCCTGGCCCCAGGTCTCGAAGGCCACCTTGGGCAGGTCGTCCTTGGGGCTGGGGAACCCTGCCACCCCCTCGAACTCCGGCATGGCCTGGAAGCAGCCATCCAGCCCAAAGCGCCGCCCGTGGTAGCGGCAGCGCAAATAGCGGGCGTTGTCACCGGTCTCGGCCACCAGCATCCCCCGGTGAGTGCAGACGTTGGAGAGCAGGTGCAGTTGGTCCTGGTGGTCGCGGGTTAGCACCAGCGGCTCGTCCAGGCAGCCTTCCAGCAAGGTAAAGGGCTTGACGGTACCGGGGGCCTTCAGGTCGTCGGTATCGCCCACCCACTGCCAGCTTCGGGCAAACACCTTTTCTTTTACCGCTTCGTATACCTGGGGGTCTTGGTAGAAGCGGGCCGGAAGGGTGGAGGCCTGGGCGATGTCGGGGTGAACCTCGAGGTTGTTCATGCTTGCTCCTTATGGCGTTTGGAGTCGGGGCTCAAAAGAAAGAACCCGTACAGCCTCGCGACTGTACGAGGGCGAAAGAGGTTTTATTTACCCGCGGAAATAATGGCCCTGGCAAAGCGCAGTTGTTTGGTTGGAATATCCAGCCAGGGGTGCATAGGGCAATTATAAAAGCAAAGCCCCCGCGCCTCCAGCGGGGGCATACGAGGGCAGGGCGCGCTATCTGCCCCACTCCAGCTTGACAATCATCTCGGCGCCACGGGGAGCTACCCTGACCTCGAGCCTATCTCCACCCCGACGGTACTCGGCCTCGTAGGCCGGGTTCTTCTTGCCCCCTTTGGACTTGAAGCGCACCTTCACCCAGCCTTTGGAGGTCAGGTCGCGGTGGTAGTAGCCGAAAATTTGCTCCATATCGCCACCGCGATAGGCCACGCTATACTCGGTGTCGTCGCGGTCTTCCCAGTTCACCCAGTACCCCGGCATGGGCGGGATGAAGTAGATGGGCGGTCTGGGCTGCGGGTTGACCGCCTGGCGGGGCTGTACGTTGTAGCGCACCGCATCGCTTACCCAGTCGCGGTCGGGCAGTGGGGTGACCACAATCGAGAGCGCTCGGGCCAGGTTGCTGGCCCCCTGCACCCGCATCTGGCCGCTGCGAATATCGGCAATCTGCGCGAGCGAGAGCGGCTGGCGGCTGGCTACTGCCAACACCTGGTCTATTCCTGCGGGCCCGCTGATGGTGAACTCGTAGCGCGCCCCAGGTTCCGGGAAGCTGTAGGTCTCCCCCGCCCGCAAATAGTTGACAGGGTTATAAGCGTTGGGCAGAATCAGGTCAATCTGCCCATCGGCATTGACGTTGAACAGGTAGACATAGGCGTTCTGGTTGACCCGGGTGTAAATCCTGATTTTGTCGCCAAAGAAGTAGGTCGCATTGCCCAGGCCCGCGGGGTCGCGGTCGACCCAGGTCTGTACCTCGAGCTCGGTGGGCACCGGGTTGACGATAATCCCCTGGGGGCTCAGTACCGGGGTGGCATAGGCCATTAGTCCCAACAGGCTTGTTGCAATCAGTCGCTTCATCTCGCTCCTCCTGGTTCAAGGGTAGGAAAAGGGCAACCCCCAGCCATGAAGCCTGCATCAGCAAAACTTAACTTTAGCGTTGAGGGATTCTTTAGCCAGTTAATACCCTGGTGGCGCCAAAAACCCCCTGGGGCACGCCCGGCCCTCGATTACCCTAGACCTTTACCGGCATGTGACGGAGTGGGAGCTTCAGGAGGTGGCTATCCCCCTGGGCGACTTACTGAACCCCGCCCCAAGGACGTTGAACTGAGTTTGTGAGGGGCTTCAGGGGGGCTATTTGAGGGGCGGTTGGCCCACGGTTGGCCCAAAAACCCCTTATGCACTCTTTGCATAAAGAGGGTTTATCGTCCTGGACGTGGTGGGCGACGAGGGACTCGAACCCCCGACTTCATCCTTGTAAGGGATGCACTCTACCAACTGAGTTAGTCGCCCGTATGGTGACCCCAAGGGGATTCGAACCCCTGTTACCGCCGTGAGAGGGCGGCGTCCTAGGCCACTAGACGATGGGGCCGCTGGAGTCTTGGGTCTGTGGGGATAGACCCACCAAAAGACCGTTCATAAGGGTAGCACAGGGCCGCCCTTTCGTAAAGCCTGCTCCAACCCCGCGCCAAAGCCTGACTCATAAACCCCTCATACTTTATTGGGGTCAAAACGCAAACCCGAGGATTCGCACCCTCGGGTTTTTGCGTCCTGGATTGGTGGACCGCACAGGACTCGAACCTGTGACCAACCGATTAAAAGTCGGTTGCTCTACCAACTGAGCTAGCGGTCCGACTTTTTGGGTCTGTGGAGGCAACAACTCCCAACAGCCTTAGAGATTATAGGCAAATGGCCCGAAGTTGTCTATAGCGCGAACATACCCAAAAAACCGAGGGCCGGAAGTATTCCAGCCCTCGGTTCGGGGGAAAACTACCAGATGTAGAAGATGGTCACAATAAACAACCAGACCGCGTCCACCAGGTGCCAGTACATCGAGGAGCCCTCGAGGGTGCCCTGCTCGTGACTGTTAATCTTGCCTGCCAAACCCTGGGCATAGGCCAGGGCCAGACCGGTACCACCGATTAACACGTGCGCCCCGTGCAGACCCACGATCAGGAAGAAAGCCGTGAACCACAGGGCCGCCTTCTGGGCCGCCTCCGACTGGCCGGCGGCGTTCAGGGCTTCCACGTAGTGCCCCGAGGCGATGGCAAACTCCCATATCTGGAAGAGGAAGAAGACCACGCCCAGCAGGATGCTAATCAGCATTCCCAGCTTGAAGGGCGAGAACTTGTTGGTACGCAGGTCGTGGTGGGCGTAGTGAACGGTGAACGAGCTGGCGACCAGGAAGAAGGTGTTGAGCAAGGCCAGCCACAAGGCCGGGCGGTGATCCTCGGGCGGCACTGCCGCACCGGTAAGGCGCAGGTACAGATAGCCCGCAATCAGAATACCGAAGAGGGCAATTTCCGAGACGATGAACCAGGCCATCCCCACCCAGGCGTTGGACTTGCCGGTCACGGTGTGGTGCACCACCGGGTGGTCGTATTCTTTACGCAGCGCCCACTGGAAGAGGCTGTAAATAAAGAGCACCAGCCCCACCGCCAGCCAGCCACCCCAGCCCGGCACCCCGCCCACCGAGGCATTGCCCATATCAGGGGCCAGCGAGATGCCAATGCCGGTAATCAAAAGGCCCACGGCGGTCATGAACGGCCAGACAGTGGGGGCCGGTAGGTGGATGGTAGCCGGGTCTACCGGGGTCGGCTTGAGGCCCTCTTTCTCCCAGTCGTAGAGGGGCCGCTCAGACTTGAAGACGGTGGGGAACTGCACGGCAAAGTTATACGAGGGGGGCGGTGAGGAGGTGGCCCACTCGAGGGTATACCCCCCCCAGGGGTTGTCGGGGGCTTTCACGTTCTGGCGGAAGCTCTGAACCATGGCAATGAGCCAGGCAATGCCGCCCAGGGCCAGAATTACCGCCCCTACAGTGGAAGCAAAATTCAGTTCGTTCCACAGGTACAGCCCGTCGGGGTAGGTGTAGTAGCGGCGGGGCATCCCCAGGAAGCCCAGCACATACTGGGGCATGAAGGTAATCAAATAGCCCACCAGGAAGAGCCAGAAGTGCACCTTACCCCAGAACTCGGGGTACATGCGCCCGGTAATCTTGGGCCACCAGTAGTACAGCCCGGCGAAGGCCAGGAAGCCCGAGCCGGCCATCAAGACGTTGTGGAAGTGAGCCACCACGAAATAGCTGTCCTGCACCTGGTAGTCGAAGGGCACTACCGCCAGCATGACCCCGGTAATCCCCCCCAGCAGGAAGTTGAACATGAAGCCCATCACGAAGAGCAGCGGGGTCTTGAAATCGAGCTGACCGCCCCACAATGTACCCAGCAGGTTGAAGATCTTTACCCCGGTGGGCACCGCCACCAGCACGGTGAAGAACACGAAGACCAGCTGGAACAAAAGGCTCTCGCCCACCGTGAACATGTGGTGCGCCCAGACCAGAAAGCCCACCACCGCGATGCCAACCAGCGCAAACACCATGAAGCGGTAGCCGAAGACCGGCTTGCGCGCAAAGGTCGAGGCCACCTCAGCGGCGATGCCCAGGTAGGGCAGCAGCATGATGTACACCGCTGGGTGGGAGTAGAACCAGAAGAACTGCTGGAAGAGCACCGGGTCGCCCCCGATGGCCGGATCGAAAAGGCTCAGGCCCAGTTTACGCGAGAGCAGCACGGTCAGGCTGGCAGCGGTGATGCCGGCCAGAGCGAAAAGGGAAAGCATGGAGGTGGCGAAGATCGCCCACACAAAGATGGGCATCTTCCACAGGCCCATCCCCTTAGCCCGCAGGTTGTAGACCGTGGCGGCAAAGTTGGCCGCACCCAGCAGGCTCGAAAGCCCCACCAGCAGCACGCCCATCATAAAAAAGTCGGTACCCAGGCCGGTGGTGCGCGAGAAGGGGTAGTAGAAAGTCCAGCCCACATCCGGCGCCCCACCGAAGAACAGCGAGGTGTAGATGAGCGCTGCCGAGAACACAAAAAGCCAGGCCGCAAAGGCGTTGATGCGCGGCAGTGCCACGTCCCGCTCCCCTAGCATCAGGGGCAGGATGAAGTTCCCAAAGCCCGACAGCCCTGCCGGGATAATGAAGAAGAAGAGCATGGTGGCACCGTGCAGGGTGAGCACCTGGTTGTAGGCATCCCCTACCAGAAACTGCCGCTCGGGGCCTGCCAACTGCCAGCGGATCGCCACCGCCATCAGGCCGGAAAGCCCAAAGGCCACGAAGGAGGTGACCAGGTAGATCATGCCGACCTTCTTGTGGTCGCTGGTGGTCAGCAGATCCCAGACCGCGGCCCAGAATCCCATACGGGAAGTGCTTTGTGGAGTTGCAACAGCCATAATCGGTTCAATCCTCCCGTTAGAACTTCTCCAGCTTGCTAAAGTCGAGGCCCTCCACCTTGTGGCTCATCAGGTAAGCGGCGATGGCCTTGACATCCTCGTCGGACAGGTTGGGGAAGGCCGGCATCTTGACACCAGGCTTCATGCCGGGGGAGTTTTTGATCCAGGGCTCGAGGTACTCCGGCACGTTGGGCCACATTCCAGCCCCCACCGTGGTGCGGTTGCCAAAGAAGGTCAGGTCGGGGTTGTTGGGCGCTCCCTGGGAAACCCCCTTAATGGCGTGGCAGGCTGCGCACTGCTGCTTGTAGAGCTCCTGTCCCCGTACCAAGGTCGGATCGGTGGGCGTAGCAGCCTGGAAGGCCCTGGCCCCTTCAATCCAGCGGTCAAACTCCTCCTGCGAAACCACCTTGACCCTGAAGCGCATGTTGGCGTGGGAGGCCCCGCACAGCTCCACGCACTGGCCGTAGTAGGTGCCAATTTTCTCCGGGGTTACCTCGATGTGCGTGACCACACCCGGAATGGCATCCCGGGCTCCCACCATGCTGGTGATGCGGAAGGAATGAATCACGTCGTAGTTGGTGCCATCCCCCCCGGTAATCTCGAAGCGCACCGGCTTGCCAACCGGCAGAATCAGCTCGTTGGAGTTGCGAACCCCGTAATCCTTGTAGTGGAAGTCCCACCAGAACTGCCAGCCCCGCACCTCCACCACCATGGCCCCCGGCGTCGGGCGGTCCAGCTTGAACATGCTCTGGGCAGTAAGGCCAAAGATGATGAGCACAATTACCGTAGGGATTACCGTCCAGGCCACCTCGAGGCGATCGTTACCGTGCATCTGCTCGGGTTCACCGGTCTCCTTACCGGTGCGCCGGAACTTAACGGTTACGTAAACCAGGGCCCCGGTTACCACCACGAACACCAGGGCCGCAAAGCCCATCACCCAGACCAGCAGCCCCCGGACTTCTCGGTTAAAAGCCGAGGCATCCCGATCCAGGATGTTCAGGGTATGACCCCCGGCCTGGCCCGGCTCCGCAGCCAGCACCAAACCCAGCATCAGCAGGACGATCAAACCTAAACTTCGTTGCAGCATTCCTCGCATCCTCCCTTGGTCTTGGGGTATTCTATAGCATTTTAGTTGGAACCATTTTAGGATACTCGCCTCGAGGCGTCCGATATCCTATCCCGATAGGATATTCTAGCTACATCCACAGGGCCCGGTCTATGGCCATCGCGACAAACAGTAATGCCAGGTATAACATTGAGTACTTATACAGCGTAAGCGTCCAGTTTCGCTCCAGGGTCTGGTATAAGTGCCAGCTATACAGTAAAAGCCAGCCGTTGAGCAGCAGCGCCGCCAGCAAATACACCCAGCGCAGCTCGCCCATCAGCACCGGGACAAGGGTGATGACAGTGGTCAGGATGGCATAAAGGCCTATCTGGTAGGCCGTTTCACGCTCTCCGCGCACCACCGGGAGCATGGGAACACCCACCGCCGCATAGTCGTCCTTAATCATGAGCGAGAGCGCCCAGAAATGCACAGGCGTCCAGAAAAAGATAATCAAAAACAAATACCAGGCAAAAAGGCTCAGCCCTCCGGTCACAGCAGCCCAGCCCACCAAGGGAGGGAAGGCCCCGGCGGCCCCGCCAATCACGATGTTGCTCCAGAAGCGACGCTTCATGTAGAGGGTGTAGACCAGCACGTACCAGCCCAGCCCGGCCATGGCCAGGAGGGCGGTGGTCAGGTTGGCCCCCCACCAGAGCAGCACAAAGGAGAACACCATCAGGGCGGTGGCGAAAAGGGTGGCGTCGCGGCTGCTGATCTTATCGGTAACCGTAGGGCGCTGGGCCGTGCGTTTCATGCGACCGTCGATGTCGCGGTCAATGACCATATTGAAAACATTGGCCGAACCAGCCGCCATATAGCCGCCCACAAAAACTGCCAGGAACAAACCCAGGCCCGGCCACCCGCCTGCGGCAATGAACATAGCCATCAGGGTGGTGAACAGCAGCAGGCTGATGACTCGAGGTTTGGTTAGCCAAAAATAGTCTCGCCATGTGGCGCGCTCGGTGTTAGCAATAGAAACCACCACAGCAGTCTACCTCGCTTTAGCCGCTTCGGCCCCAGCCAGCCTCACAGGGTAGGCCAGGCTGAGGGCCGAGACCGTGAGCAAGAGCCAGGTCATCCAGACCAGATCGGAAAGCAACAGGTGGGGAAGCTGGGTGTACAGCGGTGCTGCCTGCAACACGTTAAGATAGCCCACCCCAAGCTGCAGAATAAACAGAACACCGGCCATGCGGGCAAACCGCTTGGTGTGGTGGCTGGGGCGCAGCAGCGCAACCAGGTTGGCTACCAGCACCACGTACACGCTCACCACAACCGCGATAAAGGGGTGGTAGATGCGAAGCTGTACCAAGAAATGCTCACCGGGGGTGAGCGCCCGCCCCACCGCCTCGGCGGTGTTGTGCACCGGGAACAAGGCGTCACCCAGCGAGGTCAGGGCCCCGGCCGCTGCAACCAGCAGGATGCCCCCCAGGCCCAGGCCCAGGGCCCAGCCCACCAGCCCCTGGCCTTTCAAGACCGGGCGGTGCTCGGGGTGGCGCGACCACCAGGCGGTGAGGGTCAACGAACCAATCAGGAAAAGGGTGTTGATGAGGTGAATGGGGGCCACAATGGCCCGGGCCACGCTGGCGTCCTCCCCTACCAGCCGGAAGAGCACCAGCCCGGCCCCCACCAGGCTCTCGGTAATCATGAAGAACATGGCAAGACCGGCCCCCAGCCGGGCCAGGTGGCCCCGGGGAAAAGCCCGGCGCGACCAGAGCAGAAGCCCGATGGTCAGGAGCAGCGAAAGGCCGCTGGTAACCCGGTGGAAAAATTCGATGAAGGTCTCGAGGCCCCTGAAGATGGGCAGCACTTCCCCGTTGCAGGTGGGCCAGTGGGCCCCGCAGCCATCCCCGGAGCCGGTGGCCTGCACCACATCGCCCCACAAGATGACCACCAGGGTAAAAACCACCACCCCCCAAGCGTAGTAGGTAAACCGTCGGTTGGACATAAGGAAAAGACCCCCCCTGGGGGTAGTGTCTTTATTCTGCCAGAAGGCCCCAGGATGCACCATTAGGACAATTGTCCCGGCAGATAAAGGGCCCAGGCCCACCCGCCGTGTCCTACAGAACGGCCAGCGGGGGTTTGGCCGCAGCGCTTAGTGGTTGTGCATGGGCATGGCGGTGGGATCAAAGGGAAGCACCGCCCCTCCCCGCTCCAAAAGCCAGCGCTTCATCGTCTGGATTTCACCCGCCTGGCTCCGGCCCATGGCCTCGATAAGCCGACGCGGGAGGCCAGGGGACTGCACCTCGGCCAGGCCCTGCTCAATCATGGGCAGCGCCCCCTGGTGGTGGCGGATCATGAGCTGCAAAAACCGGATCTCAGCCTCGCGGCCCTGCAGGGCCAGCAGCCCGGCTATCTCCTGCTCCGAGGCCATGCCCATGGCCGCAGCGGCCTGGGGGCTGGGGCGTTCAAAACCAATGGTCAGCTGCCGCCACCACGGCAGCCAGCGCCGCATCTGGGCGATCTGGGCGGCCTGCGTGCGGGCCACATCCTGGGCGAAGTAGCGCAGGTTTTGGTCGGCGGCTCGAGGCTCCAGAATCCTAGCCAGTTCAACCGCCTGGGCATGGTGGGGAATCATGGACAGGGCGAAGCGCCCCTCGGGCGTAAGGGGCTGGACCAGCAACAAGCCCATCACCCCCAGCACCAGCCCAACCAGGCCCCATCTGAACCATCTGCGTTTTGGCGGGGTATAGCGGTGTGCCTGCATGGATTTTGATTCTAGCCACCGCGCCTGCAGGGCAAGGTAACCAGCACACCCATTGACCCCAATCGGCGCGGCCTTGATTGACACCCCATGCAAAAGTTGTTATTTTGAGTCGGGAAATAAATAGCGAAAAGCCTTACGGAGCACACAGGATGCCTAAGTATCTCGAGCACACCCCCCTGGGCAGCACACGGCAGTTACGGCGCTGGCACCGCGCGCGCGTCCTGCAGGCCATCCGGGCCGAGGCCGGCATCTCCCGGCTCAGGCTGGCGCGCAAACTGGGCCTCTCGCCCTCGGCGGTGACCGAGGTGGTGGCCGAGCTGTTGAGCGAGGGGCTCCTGACCGAACGCCCCCTGCCCCCCACCGGCCAGGGCCGCCCTTCGGTGGCCCTCGAGGTCGAAGCGAAGCGCCACCTGGCGCTGGCCTGGGAAATCGACGTGGATCGGATGGCCGTGGCCCTGCTGAACCTCAAGGGCCAGGTGCGGGCCCGGGTGGTGCTGCCCCCAGCCCCCCCGCGCCTGGACGAGGCCCTGGCCCTTTTGCAGCAACACACCGCCCCGCTGCTGCCGGGGGTGCGGGTGCTTTCGGCGGGCCTTGCGCTGCCAGGGCTGCTCGAGCCCGCCCAGGGCCACCTGACCCTGGCCCCCAACCTGGGCTGGGCCGACCTGCCCCTGCTCGAGCGTTTCCAGGAGGCCCTTGGGTCGCTGGGCCTGGCGGGGACTCCCGCGGTAGTGGAAAACGAGGCCAACGCCGCCGCCTACGGGCTCTATGCCCTGGGGGGGCTGGCCCTCGAGCACTGCGTCTACCTGAGCCTGGGGGTGGGCGTGGGGGGTGGGGTGGTGGTGGAACGCAAGGTATACCACGGGGCCCGTTTTCACGCCGGCGAGGTGGGGCACATCCCCCTCGACCCGGAAGGCCCCCCCTGCCGCTGCGGCAAGCGGGGCTGCGCCGAGGCTTTCCTGAGCTACCGCCGCTGGCAGGAAGACCCCAGCCCAGCCCGCCTGAACGAGATGGCCGAGCGGCTGGCCCAGCTCTCGGCCATGGTGCTAGCCGCCCTCGACCCCGAGCGCATCGTGCTGGGCGGGCCCCTGGTCGAGGCCACCGGTCAGGCCCTGCTGCAAGCGGTGCAGACCCGGCTCCCCCGCTACGCCCTGGCGGTGCACGACCCCGCCCAGATCACCATCTCGCCCCTGGGCCGCGAGGCCGCCCTGCTGGGGGTGGGGGCGCTGGCCGCCGACGTGTTTATGGAGCAGATGAGCTACGAGGAGGTAGGATAATGTACCAGCCCAGACCCGAGCATAAGTTCACCTTTGGCCTTTGGACGGTAGGCAACATCGGGCGCGACCCCTTTGGCGAGGCCGTGCGGGAACGGCTCGAGCCCGACTACGTGGTGTACAGGCTGGCCGAGCTGGGGGCCTACGGGGTCAACCTGCACGACGAGGATCTGATCCCCCGTGGCACGCCCCCAGCCGAGCGCGAGGCCATCCTCCGCCGCTTCAAGAAGGCCCTGCAGGACACCGGCCTCAAGGTGCCCATGGTTACGGCCAACCTCTTCTCCGACCCGGCCTTCAAGGATGGGGCCCTGACCAGCCCCGACCCCTGGGTGCGGGCCTACGCCCTGAAGAAGAGCCTCGAGACCCTCGACCTGGGCGCCGAGCTGGGGGCCCAGATTTACGTGGTCTGGCCGGGGCGGGAGGGGGCCGAGGTAGACGCCACCGGCAAGGCCCCGCGGGTATGGGCCTGGTTCCGCGAGGCCCTCGACTTTATGGCCGAGTATGCCGAGGAGCAGGGCTACAACTATCGCTTTGCCCTGGAGCCCAAACCCAACGAGCCTCGAGGCGACATCTACCTGCCCACCGTGGGCAGCATGCTGGCCCTGATCGGCACCCTGAAGCACCCGCAGCGTTTCGGCCTCAACCCCGAGTTCGCCCACGAGACCATGGCCGGGCTCAACTTCGTGCACGCGGTGGCCCAGGCCCTGGAGATGGGCAAGCTCTTCCACATCGACCTAAACGACCAGCGCATGAGCCGCTTCGACCAGGATCTGCGCTTTGGCTCGGAGAACCTCAAGGCCGCGTTCTTCCTGGTGGATCTGCTCGAGGCCAGCGGCTACGACGGCCCCCGCCACTTCGACGCCCACGCCCTGCGCACCGAGGACGAGGCCGGGGTCTGGGCCTTTGCCAAAGGCTGTATGCGCACCTACCTGATTCTGAAGGAGAAAGCCCAGGCCTTCCGGGCCGACCCCGAGGTGAAGGCTTTGCTCGAGGCCTACTACCAGGCCGACCCCGAGCCTTTGGCCCTGCTGGGGGCCTACAGCCGGGAAAAAGCCCAGCGGCTCAAGCAGCTCGAGCTGCCCGAGGCCCGCCGCAGCCGCGGTTATGCCCTGGAGCAGCTCGACCAGCTCGCCGTCGAGCACCTGCTGGGGGTACGGGGATGAGCCTGGTGCTGGGCCTCGACCTGGGCACCAGCGGCCTCAAGGCGGTGGCGCTTTCCACCAGGGGCCAAAAGGTGGCCGAGGCCCGGGCGGGCTACCCACTCCACACCCCCCGCCCCGGCTGGACCGAGCAAGACCCCCTGGACTGGGCCCGCGCCGCCCAGGAAGCCCTGCGCGCCCTCTGTGAGCAACTGGGCGGGGCCGAGGTGGTGGGCATCGGGCTCTCGGGCCAGATGCACGGGGCGGTTTTCCTGGACAAAGCTGGGAACCCCCTATGCCCAGCCCCGCTCTGGAACGACCAACGCACCGCCCTCGAGGTCGCGCAGATCGAACAGGCCATCCCGCGCAGTGAGCTGATCCGGCGCACCGGCAACGGGGCGGTGACCGGCTTCCAGCTCCCCAAGCTGCTCTGGCTCCGAAACCAACACCCCGCGCTGTTCCAGCGGCTCCACAAGGTGCTGCTGCCCAAGGACTACCTGGCCTTCCTGCTGACCGGCGCACTTTCCACCGAGTATTCCGACGCCTCCGGGATAGGCGCCTTGAATCTGGCTGAAAAGCGCTGGGATACCGATATTCTGCAGGCCCTCTCGCTCTCCCCCGACCTCTTTCCCGAGGTGGGCGAAAGCCAGCGGGTGGTGGGTCATCTGAGCCCGGCCTGGGCCCAGGCCACCGGCCTCCAGGCGGGCATCCCGGTGGTGGCCGGGGCCGGTGACAACGCCGCGGCGGCCCTGGGTCTGGGGGTTTCGCGCCATCGTGCAGGGGTAGGCAGCCTCTCCCTGGGCACCAGCGGGGTGATTTTCATCCCCACCGAACACCCCACCCCCGAGCCCGAGGGCCGGGTGCACCTGTTTGCCCACGCCGACGGGGGCTACCACCTGCTGGGGGTGACGCTCAGCGCGGCGGGCAGCCTGGAGTGGCTGCGGGGCCTCTTCCCCGAGGTGGGCCTGGAAACCCTGCTCGAGGAGGCCCTGCAGGCCCCCCTGGGCTGCGAGGGCCTGTACTTCTTACCCTTTCTGGCCGGGGAGCGCAGCCCCTACCTGGCCCCCCACCTGCGCGGGGCCTTCCTGGGGCTTTCGCTGGCCCACCGCCGGGGCCACCTGGTGCGCGCCGTGCTGGAGGGGGTGGCGCTCAGCCTGGGCGAGGTTTATCAGGTGATGCGCCCCCTGGCCGGGGCCCAGCGGCTGCTGGCCACCGGGGGCGGCTCGGCCTCCGATCTGTGGCTGGCGCTGGCGGGAGGGGCCCTGGGGGTTCCCATCCACCGGGTGGTGGGGGACGAGGGCGCGGCGCGGGGGGCGGGGATTCTAGCCCTGGTAGGGGCCGGGGTGTATCCCGGACTTCGCGAGGCCCTGGAGGCCACGGCCCCCGCCGAACAACCGGCCACCCCCCCGCTGGAGGGCCTCGAGCCCCTCCGCAAAGCCTATGCCCAGGCGGTGGAGAAGGTGCTCGAGCTGTACAAAAACTAATTGCCCTGCCGCTACTTTTTTACCGGTTCCGCTCGAACCCTTCACCTTTGGGTGTAAGCCAAGGTGAGGGGTTCAAGCCATGAAACATACGGCCGGAAGGCCCTCCGCGGTCGAAGCTTCCTGTGGGAGATGCTGCTCCGGGCGCAATAGCAATCGGTAGGGTCAGGGCGACGCTACCGATGGGCTGTTCTGGAAAGTCCTCTAGGCCGTTTTGGGTTTTTGAATAAAGCGCATCACAAAATAGACCACCGCGACCACAATCAGCACCGGCACCAGCACCCGCAACAGCGCCCAGACAACGCCAGCCAGCCCCTTGAGAAGGGTGCCCAGGAAAGTGAAAAGCCACCCCCCCACCCACAGTACTACCAGTGCCGCTACAGCAATCAGGAGGCCCAGCACCACCCACTCGAGGATGTCCTGCAACGACCGCTCGTTCATAAGGCTCAGGATAGCACAATGCCCGCTGGCTTCATCCCCCTTTTGGATGAATCGGTGAGCCGAAGCACACAGCCCAGCCTTATCCCAATCAGCACCCTGCTGGCGTACCATGGGGGCGGTGGAACGTTACCGGCTCAGCGAAGGACTGGTGGTAGGCCGCAAACCGCTCCCGGCCGGCGATGTGATTCTCTCGTTCGTGGGGCCGGAAGGCGCAGCCCAGGCCATCGCCCGCAAAGCCCTGCGGCCCACCGGGCGCAGCGGGCGGCTCTCGCTGTTTCACCACCTCCGGTACCAGGTCTATCAGAAGCCCGGCAACGACCTCCCCACCCTCACCCAGGTGGAGCTGGTGGGGCGGCTCGAGGGGCTCGAGGCCCCCACACGCTTCCCCTATGCCAGCTACCTGGCCGAACTGGCTTTTCGCATCGCATCGCCCGAGGTGGCGGGCAAGATCTGGCCGTTGCTCATCTCGGGGCTAAAAGGTATCGCCAAACACCCCCACCCCCGCATGGCCCACCTGTGGGCGGGCTGGCGAGTCCTTAAGGCCGCGGGGCTGGCCCCCAACCTGGGGGGCGCGGGCCTGTATCTGCTGGATGGCGAAAGGGTGGAGCAGGGCGGGGTTTATCTGGGGCCAGAGGGGATGCAGGCCCTGGCAGCGGTGCTGCGGCTACCTGGCAGCGAGGCCATTGCGCTGCTGGCAGAAGGCGCGCCGCTGGATCGCCTGCAGCAAGCCCTGCTGGCCCACGTGCGCTATGCCGTGGGGGAGCTTGGCTCGGCCCAGCTTCTCCTGGCTTCTCATGTAAGAGGGAGAGAATGACGCGGATGAAGCTGGCCTTTTTGCTGGTACCTGCCCTGGGCGCGGCGCTGTTGTTCGGCCCCCTCAATCCAAAGCAAAACCTTCCACGCCCCGCACCCAGCGGCCAGAGCATCCGTGTGCTGCTCTCATATGAGCCGGGCGCAACGTCCTTCGAGGAGAAATACCTCTTCCCCACCCTGCGCCTACTTCCGCTGGGGGGCAGCGTGCAGGTCTCGAGCGGCCCCGACCGCGAAAGCCTGCGGCCCGTGGTGACGGTTTTCGCCGACAAGCCCCTGACCTTCACCCCGCAGAACAACCGTTTGGCGGCCACCTTTGAAGGGCTTAACTTTGCTTTAGACCGCGTGGTTCAGCTCAGGCCCGCCGACCCCAGCGCCCCTGTGCAATACCGCCTGCCCTCCACCGCCCGGCCCGGCCCGGCGCCCGAGTACCCCGGTGAACTCTGGCTCGAGCTGCGCAGCAACGGTTTGCTGGTGGTCAATCAAGTGGACTATCAGGACTACCTCAAAGGGGTACTGCCCAGCGAGATGCCCCCA
>Ga0101943_1001414_pt1 | contig 21097 bp, 23 predicted proteins | sample DewCreD2012metaG_5_FD_75244 | JGI IMG/M metagenome (GOLD analysis project Ga0101943, IMG submission 75244) | Hot spring sediment bacterial and archeal communities from British Columbia, Canada, to study Microbial Dark Matter (Phase II) - Dewar... ... | reverse complement strand
TGGTGGGTTGATGCGGAAAAGCCGCCGCAAAGTATTGGCGATGTAGCAACGGGCTGCAGATGCCAGACAACCGGAAAGGAGAGCATGAATGGCTGCACAGGCCAGCGATTCTCACCCGCCCAGCCAGCTGCATGACAGCCGTGGCTCGCTGCCAAGCTTCGATCCTACCAGACACGCCAACCGGCGTCAAACGAAAATCGTAAAACTTTCGCGTACCGACCCGCATGCGGGAATCGCCCCCCAACCGCCGAACAATTGCGTTCCGACGGTTCTGGTGATTTCTGGCCGGTTGGCTCCCACTTCGCAGAAGCACCTATCGTTCCCGAACCACGGGGGCCATACGCCAGCCGCTCCTGGTTGCCGTGACGGTAGCCGGCCGCGCGATGCGCGTTCCACGTGCGGGCTCGGCATGCTCAACACGCCTGGCTCACGCTAGCCGCTCTTCTTTGCGCGTTCGTCCGCCGACCGAATTGCGACTTTTGCGATGTACGAACCCACACGCGCTAAGAGCGGCGGGTATCAGCCCGCCGTGATTCGGAAAGCAAGTACCCAGGCGGGGTGCGCTGACTCCACCGCGCGCAAACCCCCGCCGCGAGAGGATGAACTGTTACAGTGCCGCGCTGACAACACGGGAGAGCCCGCCAGTGAAGGTTACTCGCTCGCGGAGCCTTCCGGCGTCGCTGCAGCGCCCGCTGGCTTTGGCCCAGTCGGACAACATTCGCAGCAGTAAACATAAAGTCGCCAATAGTCCACGGCGTGGTCATCCTGACTCAACAGACACAAAAAGCAGTCGCAGCCTTGGGCTTCTTCAAAAATGTAGCGGTTGATGTGCTGAACCGACGCGGGCGGCAGCCACCAACTGAGCGTGAAAACCTGACCCGTTTTCCCAGGCCATGCCTTGTCCAAAGCGCTGATATCCGAAGACCAGATAGTCCGGCACCTGGCTCCAGGTATCGCTACATATACGCGGTCGTTGCTGGGGTTATCGCCCTCGTTGCGGATGCGCACCTCACACCGGATGGCCAGAATCTTGCAGCATGGTATCCGCACCCGGTGACTGAACGGCTTGTTGACACCAGGTTCGTCAAAGTTGCGAGATTTTACGCCTGTGAGGCAACAGGGAGAAACTTGGTCGGTTTGTGGAGTGTATTGGAAATTATCCACGTCGCCTGCGGTGATTACGCATGGTTTCGGAATGACCGGGAGAGGTGTTGGCACTAGCCTACGCAGTGCCGCCTCGGGGTCCCCATCAATAATCACTTGCCGGATACCCGGGTCATCAATAAGAGGCGGAAAGGCCTTGACCAACTTTTGTTCGAGCGCCTCAGCCTCAGCCCTGGCCGGGTCCGGTGGCAACTTGACCGGATCACGTTTTGGTTCAGGCGGTTTTGCTTTTTCCTGCTTTTGCCCCTGGGAGACAAGCTGGCTGGACGCAACCAGCAAGCAGGCACCCAACGCCACTCCAACACCGACGAACATGAGCAAGCGACGGTTCATGAAAAGCTCCTTTTGCCGGGAGACGCTCAGTTTACACTGCGGAGCTGAAAGCATGGGGATCCCCGGCTCGATCGCCCCGGCTCGGCCGCCAAGCGAAGTCAGGAGCGCCCTGACTTTATCCGTCACTGGCGACCTGACGCTAGCTACGCTACAGACAAAAAAAAACAAGATCTCGCTCCGTCCCTCTTTAGCCACCCGCCACTATCCGAAGAGCAGCATAGCCAGCCAATACCAGTTCCAGTGAGTTACGCGACCTACTTGCTGTGGCCGTTCATCACGCTGCCCCAGCTGTCAACACCTTTGCGCCCTTCAAAAAGCGTCCGTGAGCGCGGCAAGCGCTACGCACTCCGAGGCTTGCAGTAAACCCGTCACTCTCCTGCTGGAGAATACGACTTCACCAAGCCTCCGCGTGATGGCTGCATGAGCACCGGCTGGGCGCCGCTCCCTGAGCCTGCTGCAACCTATGCCGCAAGGCTGGGCGATTGAGCTGCATCACTGGAGGCTGGTAACTCCTGGCTACTACCATACGAAGCCAGCGTTTGCTCCAGGGGCAGCGGGCGTAAGCCCACCGTGGGTCGGGCAACGCGCTTGCAACGGCGTACGCCCACTCGTTAGGAGACCGACACCGCGCGGCAAGAGCGGCGGGCGTAAGCCCGCCGTGGCGATAGGGTAGCGCGCCTGCAATCGAGATTGTGTAATCGCACAGGAGAGTGTCGACGGTGCGGTGAGGCTCGCCGTTGCATGTGCGTTAGCAACAAGCACTGGGGGCTGACGCCCACCGCTCCTGTACGCTCCGCAGACCTGCCCCTGCTTGCGATTCGCAATCCCCGCAGCAAGCGAGTTTCCCGATTCCACGGGGGGCTGACGGCCCCCGCTCCTGATCGCGCAGCGTTCGCTTGCCGGTGAAAACGCGACTTTTGCGCTGCACAAACGCGTACTCCCGAAAACAGGGGTGAAACGGTGACGTAGTGAGCAGAGGAGCGATGGAGTCGGCGGCGCCCATTTTTTAGCGGCCCGCAAAACTGGGGATGGGCCAGACTTTGCTCGGCTTGACCGCGATCGCCGGTAGCCTTATAATTGGCCGAGCTTGCGGAGGATGGGTGGCCTGAGGTCACATTTCGCAATGCGCTCAGGTCGCCAGGTAACGGCGCAGGTGTCCGAGCCAGTGCTGGCATGGAGGCTGGCCATGGAAAAGCAGCTGCCCGGGGCTTAAGTCCGCACGGTGGGCTTATTTCCGCCGCTATTGCCCCTGGCTGCTTTCAGGGCTTGCGGTGGGTCGTGCGACCGCTGGCCCGTAGCGCTTGGAGCCAGGGGGAAGTGTTAGCTTATCCGCTGGAGCGCACCGTGGCCGATGATTTGATCGTCCAGGTCAAACAAGCCAACGACATCGTTGACGTGGTTCGGGAATATCTACCGCTGCGACGTCAAGGGCGAACCTACAAGGGGTTGTGTCCGTTCCACGATGACCATCATCCATCGCTGGATGTGGACCCGGTACGGCAACGCTTTCGTTGCTGGGCGTGCGGCAAGTATGGCGATGTCATAACCTTTGTTCAGGAGCGGGAGCGCTGCAGCTTTCGCGAGGCCGTCGAAATGCTGGCGCGTCGTGCCGGCATCGCCATCGGCTGGGGCAATCCACAGCGCGACCAGGAACGCAGCGCCTGGTACGAACTGTTGCGCTGGGCCGAGGAACAGTATCGCCGTTTCCTGTGGGAATCGCCACGTGCTGGTGTGGCTCGGGAATACCTGGCGGCACGCGGGTTGAATAAGGAAACGCTTGTGGAGTTCGGCATCGGCTTTGCTCCGCCGGAATGGGACTGGTTAGCACGGCGGGCGTTGCACGTGGGTTGGACGCCGGCGCAACTGGTAACGGTTGGGCTATGCGGGCAACGGGAATCGGACGCGGCGCTGTTTGACCGTTTTCGCGGTCGCGTTCTGTTTCCGATTCGTGACGTGCGTGGCAGGACAGTCGCGTTCGGCGGGCGAATTTTGCCCGGCAGCGAAGAACAACCGGGAGTTCCCAAGTATTATAATTCCAGCGACACACCGCTGTTTCGCAAAAGCGAACACCTGTACGGGCTGGATCGGGCCCGGGCCGCCGCTGAGCAATGTGGTTACCTAGCCGTGGTCGAAGGGTACACCGATGTGCTGATGGCGCATCAGCATGGTTGCCGGGCGGTGGTGGCCACACTCGGCACCGCGCTGAATCAGGCTCACCTGCAACAGCTGAAGCGTTACGTGCCGCGGGTGGTGCTCGTCTTTGATGCGGATAGTGGCGGAGATCGCGGCGTGGAGCTGGCCCTGCAATTATTCCTCGAACAGGACATCGAACTGGCTATCGCCCAACTGCCCGCCGGACTGGACCCGTGCGATTTTGTGCGGACTCACGGAAGGGAAGCCTTCGAACAGGTGCTCACCCAGGCCGTGGACGCGCTGGAGTACAAACTGCGTCAGGAGCTCACGCCCACCGCCCTGGCCACGCTCGCCGGCCGGCGACAGGCTGTCGAACGCGTCTTGCAGGTGCTGGCGCGGTTACCGGCACGCGGTTCGCATGCCACTCAGGTCAAACGCGAACTGGCCATTGCCCAATTGGCTCGCCGTACCGGCGCCAATGAGATCACCCTGTGGCGTCGCTTGCAGGAGCTTTACCGCCAGAGCCATCGCGTTCCTGGTGACCCGGAAGAACCACCCGTTCGACAGGTCGCCGTCGACCCGCTGGAACGCCAACTGCTGGAAATTCTCCTGGCGGAACCGACTCTCATTCACCAGGTGCGGTCGGCATTACCGCTGCCGGAGATTCAACATCGGGGGTTGCGGCTGGTCCTGACAAGGATGTATCGCCTGGCAGAGGCCGGTCTGCAACCGACCGTGGATCGCTTGCGCCAGGAATTCGCCGACCGACCACGCCTGGGAGAATACCTACTGCGCCTGCACGATCGCGGCCAGCTGCTACAGAACCGCGACCAGTGGCTGCAAGCCTTGCTGGCGGCGTTCCAGGAACGTCGCTCCCAGCGGCTGCGCGAGCAAGTCCAGGCACAACTGCGTAGCCTCGACAGCGACGCCCCGCCACCGACCGAGCTGCTTCGCCAAATTCAAGAGGGACATTCTTTTCCTTCGTGATCGAACCAGCTACGCTCATCGGCTGAATGGGTACCGCGTATCCAGGAGCGGCGGGCATAAGCTCGCCGTGGCTCTAAGGTAGACAACACACTGCAGCGGGAGGCGCCAATCTGCCGTAACCCAAAAAGCGAATTCGAAACCCGCTGAGCACAACCACCCCGCGACTGAACGCGGCTCGGCCTATTCCTGACAGAGAGGAGGGACTCCATGCAAAAGCTCGATGAGTCGCTCAAACCGTTGATCGAAATGGGCAAACGCAAAGGCTATCTTACCTATTCGCAGGTCAATGAGCTGTTGCCCGAAGATTATACCAGCGCCGACAAGCTCGATCAGTTGCTGGTGTTATTGGAGAAGCACGGCATCGAATTGATTGACGAAGGCGAGGCCGAGGAACGCGACCGACTCGCTGACGACGACGCTGGGGTTTGTGCTGAAGAGTTGGAGCAGCATCTGTTACAAGAGGAAGGGAATTTTCCGCACGGCAGCGATCCGGTGCGAATGTACCTGACGCAAATGGGGCAGATTCCTCTGTTGACCCGCGAACAGGAAATTGCGCTGGCTCGTCGTATCGAGATCACCCGCAATCGTTTCCGCCAGAAAGTTCTGGAAAACGATTATGCCCTTTCCACGGTGGTCGAAACGCTCAAGCGAGTGCATCATGGCGAGTTGCCTTTCGACCGCACCATGAAAACATCGCTTACCGAAAATCTGGAGAAAGACCAGATTCTTCACCGCATGCCGCACAATCTGCGGACTTTGGAGTTTCTGATGCAGCAGAACGTGGAAGATTTCACCCGCAGCCGCGATCCGCGTTTGTCAGAGGAAGAGGTGCGTCGGCTGCGTAGGCAAATCCGTTTGCGTCGGCGGAAGTGTGTTCGTCTGGTGGAAGAACTAAGCATCCGCACGCAGCGATTGCAGCCGCTCATGAAACGCCTGGAGCAGATCAGCCAGCGCATGGATGAACTCGAGGCCGAACTCGAACGCCACCGTCTTCGTGGCGGTACCGCTGAAGATCGGGCCAACCTCGAAGCGGAACTGCGCGACCTGATGCTCATGACGCTGGAAACCCCAGCCAGCTTGCGTCTCCGCGTGCAGGGCATTCGCCGTCGCTTTGAGGAATACGAATCCGCGAAACGGCAACTGGCGGACGGCAATTTGCGGCTGGTGGTCTCCATAGCCAAGCGGTATCGTAATCGCGGGCTGAGCTTTCTTGACCTGATTCAGGAAGGCAACACCGGGCTGATGCGGGCTGTGGATAAATATGAATACCGCCGTGGTTACAAATTCAGCACCTACGCGACGTGGTGGATTCGCCAGGCCATCACCCGGGCCATTGCCGACCAGGCGCGCACCATCCGTATCCCGGTACACATGGTCGAAACCATGCAAAAGCTGCGCAACGCCCAGCGTCAGCTTTACCAGCAGCTTGGCCGCGAACCGACCATTGAGGAAATCGCCGACTCCGCTCACGTCCCCGTGGAAGAAGCGCGGCAGGTGTTGCAGGTCAATCGTCAACCGGTGAGTTTGGATCGACCTATCGGCGAGGGCGAAGAGAGCCATTTCGGCGAATTTTTGCCCGACGAAGGCGCGCCCTGCCCCTGGCAGAGCGCTACCCAGGAAATGCTCCGCCAGAAAATTGAGCAGGTGCTCAAGACCCTGACCTACCGCGAGCGCGAGATCATCAAACTGCGCTACGGCTTGGGAGACGGCTATACTTACACCCTGGAAGAAGTCGGCCGCATCTTTAAAGTAACGCGGGAGCGTGTACGACAAATCGAAGCCAAGGCCGTACGCAAATTGCAGCACCCGGCGCGGAGCCGTCAGCTCGAAGGATTTCTTGACCAGCTGCGTCACTGAGTGCCACGGGGGCTTACGCCCACCGCTCCGGACTGTCCCGGGAGCGAATGCTCCCCAGTCGTGCACGGTGGCGGCAGCGGCGTCTGTGATGCTGCAGAGCAATCAGGGCAGGCGCACGCCCGATCGCCTGTCTTCCGATTCGCCCGGCGGGCTTACGCTCGCCGATCCTTGCGATGAGGACGAGCAGCGGCTTTCGATCCAGCGCTTCTGCCCCTTGATAACCGAGCCCAGGAGCATGGTCAGCGATGAGCGGGAGCTTGTCGGCTTTATTGCGCTCGTTGCATGAGGCCCATCAGCGTATCAAGATGCTCTCCCAGGAGATGGACGAAAGCCAGCGTGCTGTCGCCCGGTTGCAAACCCAGCTCCAGGATCGCGAAAACCAAGTGCGGCAACTTCAGGAAGAGATCCGTCAGCTCAAGGTTACCCTGCATGACCGCGAAGTGACCGAAAAACAGCTCCACGAAAAATTGACCCGCTGGCAACGGCAACTTCAGGCCGCTTCCACTGCCAAAGAGTATCAAGCCTTGCAAACTCAGATCGAAAATGCCCGGATTCAGCTCAGCGCTCTGGAAGACGAAATGCTCGACCTGATCGACAAGCTCGAACGCCGTCAGCAGGAGTTGCCCGAACGCGAACAATCCCTGGCTTCGCTCCGCACGGAACTGCAGCAGTTGCAGGAACAGCGTGCCGACCGTCTTCGCCTTATTCAGGAACGCTTAGAGCAGGCCCGCACTGAGTTGGGGCGGCTGGAAACGGAGTTGCCCCCGGAGTTGCAGGAGATTTACCAAAGGCTGGTTCGTAGCAAAGGACACGAAGCCCTGGCACCGGTGGAACACGGCAGTTGCATGGGCTGTTTCACCGAAACCACCTTGCAAATGCTCCAGGACTTGCGTTTGAATCGCCCGGTCATTTGCAAGAACTGCGGCCGCATCCTGTATCTTGCTGAATAACCGCAGCGGGCCACGCCTTCCGTTCCCCATGGCGGGCTGATGGCCGTCGTCCTGGCTTCGTGCCAATTCGTTACCCCGCAGGTCCGCGGTGCAGGCATTTCACGGCGATTAATCCAGCAGCAGGGTTGCGGCTTCTTTTCTTCTGGAAGCGTCGGACATCCGCTCGCAAACGGCATTGACGGTAGGGCGAGGAGTTGGCTATAGCACAGTCCTCCCTTTCCGGCCCCGCTTATCGCGGGAGCAATTTCGTGGCCTCGGCCAAGACACGGACACATATCAGCGCTGGCACGCTCTCCACACGGCAACATGGAAGCGGTGGGCGTTGTTCCACTGTGCCCTGTGCACGCCAAGCTGACTGCTGCAGGTCTGCCTCGGGTTGGTCTGGTAGGCTGGCCTGTGTTATCGCACTCTGTGTCTGCGGGGTCGGTTGTCAATTCTGGGGCTGGACAACGCGCCACGATGCCGTGGCGGACACCGCGAAACCCCCGATCGCTGCCGGCCAGTTAGTACCTGATTCAAACCGTGTGGCACCGACGCCGCCGGCTACAAGTCCGCCGGTGAATATCGAACCGAGAAGCCGGAGCGCGGAGCGGAATCCGCCCGTGGCAGAGCAAACCGCCGACGCGACGGCGGGCCCTTGCGCCGGGGGACTCGCGTCCGGCGTTCGGCAGGAAGTACCGTCGGCGGCCAACGCGGAACCATCGGCTTCGCCAGGCCGTCCGCCATCCGCACCGGTCCCTTCACCGCGCGACGATTCGCGGCCGGCGCGAGTAGCACACACGCAGCTGGCGGCAGGAACCGGCGGCGTCAACGCAACCGGAGAATTGGCAAAACTGCAAGAGCTTTATCAGCAGGCAGCACAGCGCTATGCTCAGATGGACGATTATGTCTGCCGATTTCGCCGCCGCGAGCTGTTGGCCAACGGCGACGTTGGCAAGGACATGATCCTGCTGCGCGTGCGCAAACACCCTTTCAGCTTGCGGTTCACCTGGCCGAAGGGCTCCCCTGACGAAGGCCGGGAGGTGGTGTACGTGCAGGGACGCTTCAACAATCAACTGGTCGTGCGTACGGGCAAGGGAGATTGGCTCGCCGGATTACGCATCGAACTGGCTCCCGATTCACCTCGGGCCAATGCCAATACTCGTCGCAGTTTCCTGCAGGCGAATGTCGGTTACCTGGTGGAATCGCTCGGCCAGGCTGTGCAATCGCAACAAGAAGGAAACTACCGCTTCGGGCGGATTCGCTATCTCGGCCGACAGCCGCGACCGGAGTCAGCCACACCGCTGGAATGCGTGTTGCAGGAGATTCCACCCGGTCTGGAGAAGCTTTTACCCCGTGGTGGACGGCGATATTTTTACCTGGCGACGGACTCGCGGCTGCCCGAATGCGGATTGCCGGTTCTGATCATCACCCAGGACGATTCCGGCCGGGAAGTCGAGTATTATTGTTTCGACCGGTTCAGCATCAACATCGGCCTGCGCGACGAGGATTTCGATCCCGATCAGCTCTGGGGCAGGAAGTGAACCGGCACACCGGTTCTGCCCTGAAAAAGCCGACGCGGCCCGCAAGTTTTTCGGAAAAACTCGCCCCACCCCTTGCCAGTATCGTAGCGAGTTTGCCTATTAATAACAGGGATGCGTCGGGAAGAAGTGCCCAGGGCGACGGATCCCGGCCCGTCCGCATCCGATGTCCCGACCACAAGCGACGAGGTGCCTCCATGACGCGGTTGCGGGAGTTGCTGGACTATAAGGGGCGACAGGTGTTTACCATCACACCTCAGGCGAGCGTGCTGGCCGCCGCCGAACTGATGAACCAGCATCGCATCGGTTGCCTGTTGGTGTGCGAGGGCATGCGGGTGCACGGCATCCTTTCCGAGCGCGACATTTTGCAGCGGGTGGTGGCAGCGCGCCGTGATCCGAGCACGACCACGGTCGCCGAAGTCATGACCGTCCACGTCATTTTCGCTTCGCCTGATATGCCCATCGAGCAGGCGCAACGGATCATGATGGAGAAGCGCATCCGCCATCTGCCGGTCGTTAGTGGTGATGGTCAGCTGTGCGGCATGATCTCGATCGGCGATCTCAACGCCTGGGAAACACGCAGCAAAGACGCCACTATCCACTGGCTGCAGGAGTATATTTACGGGGCACCGGGCGTCGCTCGATGACCAATACACCTGCCATGACCAGGAGTTGCCGTTATTTTCGGTGATAGGACAGTTGAAATGGAAGAAAAGCTAGGTCTAACGGATTCGGCTAGGCATACTTTCGCCAGACAAGCAAGCGGATCGGGTCAGCACTCCTGCCGCCCGACCCGCTTCCGCTTACTGTTAGAGCCGGCTGACCAGGCCAGGTCGCCGTGAAGCTTACTCGAGGTTTTGCAAGTTGAAAACCTGGCCATCGTCGCGGACTAAGGCAAGCGCTAGCACCCTAACATCCACAGCGTAGCGGATTCGGCGAATCGAGCGGTCTGCCATAACCGCGTTGAAGCTACCGGGATGCGGCGAACCGAAGCGGGCAATTGTGCAGCAAGGATCGCCCGTGCTGCCATCTTGCCTGGGTTGCGACATCGCCACGTCTATCTGGGAACCATTGCTAATCAGGCGGCGGAAAGTGTCCGGATCACTGCCTTCCTTCCACCCCATGTCATCATACCATCTACCGCGGTTGTATTCCGTGGTCGCCAGATACTTCTCCCCGATAAGGACGGTGTTCGACGTCCCATCCGGCACCCCACCATCCAAACTTACAGACCGGAAGCACGTCGGGACAGAGTTGACATTCTGATCGATACCGCACACAGGACTCCGCACGACCATACCGGTTTGAGTCCAATCGTTATAAGGGGGCGAGCTGTAAACAATACCAGTAGGTCCAGAGAAAGTATTCGACACGCCGAGATTGCCAGCGTAGTCGGTCTGAGCAAAGCCGTTTTGGTCAACACTCGGTCTACGGCGGCTTGGGCAAAAGTAACCCGGTATTGGTGTTCTGATAATGACGCTGTTATCCAGATTGCGGAAAAGTGCATCCTGCTCGATATAAGGCAGAATCTGGTAGCCCCAGCCCCAAGTTTGGTGCGGCGCCTGAGCGGGCTGAACTCCGGCCGGCAGGGTTCCCGAATTCCATGACCCAGCCCGTCGCAAGAAACCGGCCGAGTCTATATACGAGCGGCCACCACAACAACCCGGACCGCCAGCCGTCGGGAAGATGTTGTAATCATTGTGGAAGTTATGGAAGGCCATGGCGATCTGCGACAGGTTGTTGCCGCAACGCATGCGATTAGCAGCCTCGCGGACACGTTGAATCGCGGGCAAAAGCAAAGCCATCAGAAGCCCGATAATGGCGATGACCACCAGCAGCTCGATGAGGGTGAATCCCCTCCGACGCACGACCGCAGTTCTGCGACGCATAGGTAGATCTCCTCTTGGTATGGAAGGACCTAAAATTGTCGGACAGGCCCTGCGCCTGCCCCGACTTGGCTCACGTATTGGCTTTAGAATGTGCAGCCGATTCGAAAGCAAGTTCACATGCGGTGGTCTCTGAATACCCCACAACAGGCGACCCACCCTTTCTTGAATCTATTCAATTACCCGCCGAGCCAAACGTCAAGTGGTTTTTGCAAAAAATCTGGATTTCAGCGAAAATTAATGGCCAGGTCCTGGCTGCGGTCATTCTGATTGGACCCGGGAAGGGCCGAGAGCGAATGCAGAACGGAATACCGTCTATGGTCGCTGACCCCGAAAAGCAGATGCCACGCGACAGTCAGGGCGTTTACACCAGTGCAGAATCCAGGCGAATCGTGAATAGCGCATTCCTGTGTCTCCGGTGGTGAAGCTGAGGCCATCAATTTTCCTCATCGGGCACCAGGCCGTATTCGATCATTTTCTTGTGCAGGGTATTCCGATTGATGCCGAGGCGGGCGGCGGCTTTGATCTGCGTGTAGTGGCACTCGCGGAGTACCTGCTCGATCAGTTCGCGTTCCAGGCCGCCGACCAGAAGTTCATACAGTTTTCCGGAAGCGTCGTCGGCAAACTGGCGAAGTCCCGCACGAACCAGGCGGGCGATCAGTTCCGGAACCGACTCGCCCTGCGGTCGTGGTGTACGTAGCCGACGTGCCGTTTGCAATTGCTCCCGAATCATGTCGGCGGTAATCCAATCCTCCTGGCAAAGCACCACAGCGCGTTCGATATCATTTTCCAGTTCGCGGACATTGCCGGGCCAGTTGTGTTGCATCAACAACTCCATCGCCGCTGGTTCGATCCCCTGGATTTCCTTGTGATTCTCCTGGCAGTAGCGGCGGAGGAAAAATTCTGCCAGGGCCGGGATGTCCTCCTTGCGTTCGCGCAGTGGCGGCAGATAAATGGGCACGACGTTGAGCCGGTAATAGAGATCGTTGCGAAATCTGCCGGCAGTGACTTCGTCTTCCAAAGAGACATTGGTAGCGGCAATAACTCGCGTATCTACACGGATGGTGCGACTGTCGCCGACCCGCTCGAATTCCTGCTCCTGCAAAACCCGCAGAAGTTTCACCTGCAATTTCGGGCTCATGCTGGCGATTTCATCGAGAAAGATAGTGCCGGTATGGGCGGCTTCAAATCGGCCGGTCTTGTTATCCACGGCACCGGTGAATGCGCCTTTGACATGGCCAAACAGTTCACTCTCCAGCAAGGTTTCCGTCAAAGCGCCGCAGTTGACGCGGATATACGGGCCATCGGCTCGCGGACTGAGTTGATGAATGGCGCGGGCGATTAACTCTTTGCCGGTGCCGGTTTCCCCCACGAGTAAGACGGTGGCTCGGGTCGGTGCCACCAGACGCACCAGGCGATAGACCGCCCGCATCGCGGGACTGTTGCCGACTATCCCCGGTAACGGTGCATCGAGCGGATCATGCTCTGGAAGACGTTGAAAGTTCATGAATGGGCCACCTGCTCAGATTTTGCCTCAACCCGGATAAGCCACAGCAGTTGCGTACCGGAAGGGGTTTACGCCAGCCTGCCGAGCTACAGTCTTCATTCTATGATAACGCAAAAATCTCGGAGGAACTGGCGGTGAGTCGGACGAACAAACGAACTGGCGAACCAGGTCGGCAATGGGATAAAGTTTACGTTATCGGCGTGGGCGCAGATGGCTGGGGCGGATTGACCGCTCATGCCCGGCAACTGCTGGAAGAAGCAGAAGTCATCCTGGGTTCGGATAACGTGTTGCCCCTTTTGCCGAAACTCCCCGGTGAGACCATCGCGGTCGGCAACGATCTGACACAGCTGGTACAACTGGTGCAGCAAAATCTCCCTCGCCGCACCGTGGTGGTAGCCAGCGGCGACCCACTTTTTTACGGCGTGGCAAAATACCTGTGCGACCGGCTCGGTAAAGACCGCTTCGAGATCGTTCCCCACGTCAGCACCATGCAACTGGCATTTGCCCGCATCAAGGAAAGCTGGGAGGACGCCTACCTGACCAATCTGGCCACGCACCCGCTGGAGGCAGTGCTCGAACGCATCCGCACCGCCGAAACTGTGGGGCTGTTCACCACGGAAAAATACCACCCCGCTGCCATCGCTCAGGCCTTGTTAGAGCGGGGACTGGATTATTTCACCGCCGCCGTTTGCGAGAACCTGGGCATGCCCAACGAACGAGTTACCCAGGGGGAACTCTCCGAGATTGCGGAAATGGAGTTTGCCCCGCTCAACGTCATGATCCTGAAGCGCAAACCGAATGTACCGGAACGGCCAAGACCGTCGGGAGGCTTTCGGCGGTTCGGTAACCCCGAGGAGGTCTTCGCCCAGAGCCAGCCCAAGTCGGCGCTAATTACCCGCGCCGAGGTTCGGGCCATTGCACTGGCCTGGCTCGACGTCCAGCCCACCAGTACTGTCTGGGACATCGGTGCCGGTTCCGGTTCGGTCTCGATTGAAGCAGCTCAATTGGCCGAGCATGGCCTGGTTTTCGCGATTGAGCAAGACGCGGCCGACTACCATCTCATTCTCGCCAACTGTGAGCGGTTTGGTGTAAAAAATGTTCGGGCGGTTCACGGTACCGCTCCGGCAGTTTTTCGTGAATTGCCGCGACCTGATGCCATTTTCATCGGCGGCACCGGCAAGGAAGTAACGCGGCTGCTGGAATCGGCCTGGGAGGCGCTGTTGCCAGGTGGCAGAATGGTTATCAATGTGGCCAGCCTGGAACATTTCGCCCGCATGTACGAAACCTTGCGCCGACTCGTCCAGGCCATAGAGGTACGCCTGATTCAGATCGCTCGCGGCGTGGAACAGTTCGACCAGCTTCGCTTCGACGCCGACAACCCCTCTTTTTTGCTGGGAGCAACCAAACCGCTCAGCTCACCGCCGGCCGAGGTGGTCATCTAGGAGCATCGCCTATGAAACAACATTCCCCGCGATTTTTACAGCTGGTGCAGCAAGCGCGCCAGCGTATCCGCGAACTGACGGTCGAGCAGGTTTGCGAGAAGTTCCGAGCCGGGCACCGCTTCTTCCTCATTGACGTCCGCGAGGAGAGCGAGTATTCCCGCGACCATCTTCCTGGTGCCATCCACCTCAGCAAAGGGATCATTGAACGCGATATCGAGAAGCTCATCCCAGATTGCACGGCGGAAATTGTGCTGTATTGCGGCGGCGGATACCGCTCAGCCCTGGCTGCCGACAACTTGCAGAAAATGGGCTACAGCAACGTCTGGTCCATGTGGGGCGGGTATCGTGCCTGGAAGGAGGCCGGTCTGCCACTCGAACCTGGATTACACGGCGAGATTACGCCCGCCGCTCCTGACACTCCTAGCGGAGTTACGACCCCCGCTCCCGGTTGCGGTGAAACCCGGCAAGCCGCTCCCACCTGAACTACGCCCGGCACGCTGGCCCGTGATTAGTGGCCAGCAGGACCGGATCGCTTCGCGATTGCCCGCCAGGAGCTGACAAGATGCCCAGGAATGCGTTTGATCCGTGCCGACCTGCAAGGGCCAATTTCGCACCATTGTGCCAATGTTTTCGGGCAGCGCCAATGCCCGACATGCTGTCGCCCCGTGTATGATTGCCCATTTTTGGGAAGGTGCGGCAAGGTGCCTCCTGTCGCCAGGGTATTCGCAGTGTGGCGATCCATTGCGCTGCACCCGGCCGCATTCAGGCGGTTGGTCTTGCGGTCAGCAGTAGTCGCCGCACCCATTGCTGACGCCAATTCTGCAGAGCGAAGTAAAATCGGCGGGCATCTTCCAGGTTCACTGGTTCAAACCGCACCTGCTGACCGGGCCGGAGTTGTCCGAGCAAGTCCCAGTCCGCTTCAATGACGTGGGCGATGCGTGGGTATCCGCCGATGGTCTGCGCCTCCACGCCGAGAATGAGCAACTCTCCGGTTGCGGTAGCTTGCACGGTACCGGGACACACCGGTTGTGACGGCAGGTCGTGGGGCAGCTCCCAGTTGGCTGGGCCATGCAGCCGAATCCCCATGCGGTTGGACTGCGGTGCCACCGTCCAGATATGGTTCAACACAGTTGGCCCTACCACAGGCCAATACGAACCCGGCAGGATACGCAGTGTCACCGTTGCTGCGGTGAAGACGTGGGCATGGGGCAACGGTTCGCGCCAGCGTCGCCGCATTACTGGCCGGAACAGGCAGGGCAACACCTGGCCACGCCGGAGCGGACCGACACCACTGCGACTGCCCAGCAACTGCGGCACCTGAAAGCCGCCGGCCACTGCCAGATACCCGCGCAGTCCCCCTGTAGCCGTGCCGATTTCCAATACCTGACCGCAGTGCAAATGCCAGACACTACCGATCGCCGCCTCGCCACCATCTATCCGCACGGCGAACGGGGCCCCGACAAAAGCGCAGCAGAGGTCAGCGTCGGCTCGCAAGACAGGCCCGGCGAGGGTGACTTCTAAAGCACAGGCGTTTTCGTTACCGACCAGAGCATTAGCCAACGCCCAGCTGGTACGATCGGCCGGGCCGTCCGGCGGAATACCAAGCCCACGCCAGCCAGGCCGGCCACTGTCCACCAGCAGGTCATAGACCCCCGTCTTCTCCACGATCAGGCTCATAGCCGCAAAGAGTCAACCGCGCTGCCAAGTCCTGCGCCACAGTAGCATGCAAAAGCGCAGCGCCGTGCCACTGGTTCGGAAGCCAGTGCAAACCGGCCTGGTCATTCGCTTCCTCTCATAAGGCGGGCGTGGTCGTCAGCCACGGGGCAACCTCCAGTCCACGCCGCGCCAATTCTTCCCGCAAGGCTCGCGTAAACTCGACCACGCCAGGTCGGTCTCCGTGCACACAAACGGTCTCGATCCGCTTCTGCTCGACGAGGCGCACGACCTGCAGCGCGGCTTCAGCAGGGTCGTCCACGAACGCGTCCGGTTGCGACCGAGACACCAGCGAGCCGTCGGGCAGATAGCGTCGGTCGGCAAACCCCTCGCGGACAAAACGCAGGCCGTACCGCCGGGCGCTTTGTTCGAGTTGGGAATCCGGCAGAGCGACGATCGGCCAAGCGTATGGCCGGACGCTCACCACCAGCAGTTCGGCCAGGGCAGCATCGCGACACGCCTGGTTGTACAGCGCCCCATGCGGTTTGAGATACGCTACCGGCACTCCGGCCGCTTCTGCCAAGGCTCTCAGCCCCGCAATCTGGAACAGCAATTCGACGCGCAGCTCTTCCGCCGTCAGGGCCAGTTCCCGACGGCCGAAATGTTCGCGATCGAAGTAACCCGGATGTGCTCCCACAACTACGCCGTATTTCCGTGCCAATTGCAGCGTCTGCCAAATGTCTTCAGGCGAACCGGCATGACCGGCACAGGCCACGTTGATTGATGTCACCAACGGCACCAGTTCCGCCTCGTTACCGACCCCTTCCGCCACGTCCGCATTCAGGTCAATGACCATCGCCTGCCTCCGAACAAACATGCCCGTTCCCGGTCAGTCCGTCGGAGTCATTGTAATAGCGCGAGGTGACCTCCGGCTGGAGATCACCATTTCCCTCAGGCCGAGTGGCGGGGCGTGGTACGGTAACGCGGCAGGCCAGCAAAAAAACATCCGGGAAGCGGCGGATTCCCAGGGGGGCCAGGAAACCCGAGCAACCCGCTCCCGGATGTATGAGAAGCGCCTCAAAGCCGCCCAATTGGCCGCGGTGACCTCTCTCGCACCGGCCTGCTTCTATTACGTTAGCGGACGTAGGCGGACTGCTTTAGAAAAAGCGCGCGGGATTTGTCGGCACGGAAATGGTGATGTTTCGTAATGCCGCCAGCATTGCTGCAAGCGGACTGCCATTCACACTTGACACAAGCACACCGACGGTGCTGCGACGAAAGACCGACGTGCCATTCGCCTTTCGTCCCGGCACATATGCTAGCCGAGGTAACGCCGATCGTCAAGCCTATTTCCCCGATTATCTCCACTTTTTGCCTCCGCGACAAGGGCGTCAACCAGACCGATGCGTGCCTACCAGTAACTGACTTCCAGGCAAGCGATCTTCTGCCTGCGTGTGAATTACTCGCTACCCGCAGTTCCTCGCGTTGCTGTTGTAACTCAGCACCGCCTTCCTTCTCGTTACTCACGAATTGATGCTCGCCGGTCGCGACTCACTTCCCAGGACCTATCAAATGAAGCGATGATGGCGTCCACTATCAAACTCGGCATTGCCAGGACGACTTGAAAAGAAAGGAGTTGATAACCCGCCTTGGTCAGAGTGACGAACTCGAAGTCTAAATACTGCAGGAACTCGCTATAGGGTCGTATAGTCGAGCATCCGGCTGGTGCACGCAGAGCAGTGACAGCGCTATGTCAACGATAGACCGTATAGCTGGGCACTCGGCTCAACCCCAACATCTCGCGCAGTTCCTGATGTTCGGCCGGCTGAACTTCCGCCTCCCGAAAGGTCCGGTCTTCCTAGTGCATGAGGCGCAAGACGGCCAGCAGCTGCGGTTGCATGAAGACCCGCTTCGGAAAACCAGCGAAGCGTATGCGTCGGAATGTCACAACGAATAGCTGGTTTCGCGAAGACCGTACCACACAGAACTATCCTCACCGGCGGACCCACATTAGAACCGAACCCTTGGTTACGCGAAGACTCACTTAGAAAAGCAGATCCGATAAGACGGCACAACCGCCTGGGCCATCTGCAAAGCCGCCTAGCCAAAGCGTACCAAGCCGACCTCGGCCATCGCTAAACCTCCTCCGATGGTCTAGTCCTACTTTTAACGAAAAGCTAACGCATGTCAGCGGAGCCGGATGAGTTCTAGCCTCGTAGCCAAAGGTTGGTGCCGAAACCATAATCCACCAAGCCTAACTTGCCATATCGAATTTTGCAAAATTCGCCAGACAGCGTGCCAGAACCATAATCCACCAAGCGTAACGTATCCCGAATTGACACAACAGACGTAAGCAGATCCAGTGCCAGAACCATAATCCGCCATGCCTAATCCAGTATCTACTAATGTGCCGACGATGTCTACGGGGATGAGGACAGCCTCATGCAGCACGCCCCAGACGCCGTTCCACACGCCGTGTCCGAAACTCTTGACTTTATCCCACCACGAAAGCCCGGTCGGATCAACATAGCTAACCGGCTCATTGAAGACATACCGGTACAGGTTCGTATCGCCGGCGGCAAACGACAGCGGGTCCTCGCGAAGGAAGCGACCGTGGTGACACAACTATAGTAAAACTAAGCAACTTAGTTGCGGGTCGTACCAGCGGGCACGGGCTAGTCGCGCGTGGTAGTAGCAAGCACGCGTGGGGCCATTGGTGCGGTAGCTATAGTGGCAACAGCCCTCAATAGAGCTTGTTCTAGCCAGCACGGGTAAATTAAATCTTGTTCTGGCACCATACTTGATTCGATGATCAATGCAATAGACTAAAAGGAGCGGCCGCGAATACTGATGGGCCATGTTTGCTCACGGGCCGAAGGTCCCACAATCGGCGTCCTGAGCGGCTTGGTCGCCTCTACCGACCACTTTCATTTAGCATCCTCCTCCACTACCGTCCAGCCGAACATTTCCCGAAAATCACGAAAGCATTCGGGACATATCCAATAATACTCGTCCAGCGTGCAATATCCCTCTTGCAGGGTGTCAGGATAGGGTTCTTCCATAAACTTTGCCCCACAAAACTCGCAATGATCATGATCCCAGTCCGGTTTTGGTCGTTTCCAAGGCCTGTAAGCTAATGCCACTCCCTTGAGATATTTTTCCTGCCCCATCAAACGCCAATCCTCGTAGTTCGCCATCGAACCCCCCTTGTAAATATCTCTTGTAAGAACCCAAAGATTGTCCGCAAAAGCGCATCTCTATTATTTCGGCCCAATCTTGCCGTCAGGATAAATCCTCCATCTATCACCGTTAGGGTCTCGGTAATCCCAGTGAGGGCCAATGGGTGGCTCATGATGGAAATCCGGTCGCAGATATTCATCAGTCTTCGGATTATACCATGAGCCTCTCTCGCTGCCTACTGGGCCACGACCACGCCATTCCCAATCGGGGCCTGGTGGCTGGGTCGGGTCGGCGGCGGACGCGGGTACTGCGAAGGGTCTTTAGTCAGTTGTACAGGCTTACTCGCTGCTGACGTCGGCGGGCGGACGCGGGTACTGCGAAGGGGGCGTTATTCTCTCGACCGGCTGGGGCTCTGGAGGCTCGGTAGTTGTCCTGCCTGGCAGCCGCACTGGCTGACGCGGCCTGAGCAGAACTTTGCCACAACCGAACAAAAGCCCCAATGTCGCTCCGACGGCACCACCCACAGCAGTATCTACGCCGACCTGGTTCCAATTGATTTGTCCCTGGTCTATGGCCTGCGAAACCACGCTGTCAGTAAAACCGCCAGCAGCGCCGCTTACTCCCCCAACGAGAACGCCCGAGACGATGACGCCCAATGCCGAGGGACACCCGTGCCCGCTCCTATCAATCCGCCCGCAATGCCCCCTGCGACGGCACCGCCGGCCGCCGCCCCAGCCAATCCACCCAGGGTAATCGGTCGGCCTCTCAGAACGCTGATGCCAACGTAGGTTACTACCCCGACACCTGCCCCAATCACTGCCCCAATACCTGCGAACCCCCAACTCCACACCAACCCAGTCGGATCCACCGCGTTGGTGGGCGAATTGAACACATAGCGGTACAGGTTGGTGTCGCCGGCGGAAAACGACAGCGGGTCCTCGCGAAGGAAGCGACTTATGTGCACATGGCACTTCCCTAAGCAGCCGAACTCTCGATGGCGCTAGAGCAAACGACCAAGTTGCCGCTCGTACCAGCGGGGCCGGCGTTTAACAGTCTTGTACATAAGTTCGTAGTCTTATGGCTAAGCCAAACCTTGGTGCTTTCTACATCGTTGACTCGCCACTTTGCATGGCTAGTTCGGTTTTTGGCCTCTTTGCAGTTGCTCCAATTCGAATCCGAGCGCAGGATTTTTACGGATTAGGGACTGTATTAGCGGCTCTATTTCTTCGGTGCTCCAAGACGGAGGTTTAACTATATACTCGTGGATGACCTGAGGCCACTCGTCCAGGACACGACCGTCTATTGCCTCTAGCATCCCCTCTCCTATATGTAATCTGCAGTATACGTAGTCGCCGTTGACGTAACCCCCTATGTCACCAAGAGTCCAGCTGCGGATGGATAACTTTCTTACCGGTTCGGGAATCAAATAATAATAATAAAATCCGACACCCGTGAACTCCAGTTTACCTTGTCTCAAATACTTTCTTGCCACATTCCACTGCTCGCGAAAGACTTCAAAAATTGGGTGATCCCTCTTTAGTGCCGACGTGGTAAGATCAGCTATAAATTCAAAAAGCTTATCGTCCATGGCTTCGACCCCCCTTTGAAGGCCGGTTAGCGGGGTATAAATATCTTACCGATTCGTAGGTAGCCGTCAACTATGTTACCGCTGACTATTACGGTTACTCCGTTGACTGTCACGGGAATCCGCTCTTGAGGAGCTCCAAATCAACAGTTCCGATGCGCTCCAATTCCTCGATAGCAGCCCTGTGAACAGCTTCCAGCAGCGCTTCTTGGTTTCCTCCAAATTGGGCTAATAGCTGGTCTAGCTTGTGTTTAGCTTGAAAAATGTGGTGCAGATTATTCGGTTGGAGGTCCGCAGGATGCAGTTCCCGTTTAAGAACTGTGCGGAAAACGCCCTGCCTACCCACAACCGTAATTGTACGGGGCCCCAGCCCCGAGATAATCCTACCGGCAGCCCAGCCAGCTAACTTGCAAAAGAAGAAATATTCCAAGCCCAGCGAGGCCACGTCAAATGCCGCCCACCCCCACTGTTGATTGGCCCAATGGTGGCCCAAGGAGCGTCCAGGGCCCCAGAATGGGATAAAGCCTTCCCAGAACCCGGGCGGGCCGTTGTTTATGCCTTCAGCGACTCCGGCTGTGGCAACTGCAGTTCCCACCCCTGCCACCGCTATTATGATGATTAATGGGACTATCTCACCAGTGGGGTCACTGAGGTTATGCGGCGAGTTGAACACATAGCGGTACAGGTTGGTATCGCCGGCGGCAAACGACAGCGGGTCCTCGCGCAGGAAGCGACCGTGGTGACACAACTATAGTAAGACTAAGCAACTTAGTTGCGGATCGTACCAGCGGGCACGGTAGTAATACGGGGACGGCCTCGAGGCGTGCCGGACGCCATGCTGGGTTGCGCATCGCACCAGCGGGCACGGTATCAACACAGATTCCGCCGGCACAGAACTAG
>Ga0101943_1001413_pt1 | contig 21113 bp, 15 predicted proteins | sample DewCreD2012metaG_5_FD_75244 | JGI IMG/M metagenome (GOLD analysis project Ga0101943, IMG submission 75244) | Hot spring sediment bacterial and archeal communities from British Columbia, Canada, to study Microbial Dark Matter (Phase II) - Dewar... ... | reverse complement strand
GGGTGTTTGCGCGACCTACTTGCAGACCTTCGCCTCGCGGCAGGCGCTCTGCAGCGCCGCCTGGGTCCTGGCCACGTCGCCGCTGGTGACAAACAGGGCCACGATGTCCTTGAACTTCGTGGCCCAGCTCTCAAAGGCCGCGGCGCCGTGCATCACGCTGGGCACCAGGGCGTTCGTCTTCCAATCCCTGGCCGCGGACTGGAGGTACTGGTTGAACAGGGCGGTGGAGCAGTCGGTGCGGGCGCAGATGGATCCCTTCTTGGGGTTGAAGGCCTCCTGGCCCTCCCTGGAGCCAACCACCTTCAGCCAGTTGACGGCATTCTGGCGGTTCTTGGCGCCCTTGGGCAGCGCAAAGCTGTCGGAGAGGGCGTCAAAGATCCCGGCAGTGCCCGGCGGAGGGGCCCAGCCATAGCCCGTGTACCGCTTGGACTGGAACCAGCCGTCCTGCCAGTCGCCCATGATCTGCATGGCCCCTTTGCCGTCGATAAGGTACTGCCCTGCGCCGTCCCAGGTCAGCGCGGGATGATCGGTGTTGACGTAGGTGAGCATCCGCTTGAAGGTGTTCAGTGCCTGGGTAACCCTGGCATCGGTCCACTGGGTCTTTCCTGTCCAGAGGCCGCGGTACCCGTCCGCGCCCAGGGTCCCGACCAGGACCACCTCAAAGACGTGCCCCGCCTCCCAGCCATCCTTGCTGCCGAAGACGAAGGGTACGATCCCCTTGGCTTTGAGCGTGTCGGCTACTTTGAAGAACTCGTCAAAAGTCTTGGGGGGCGTCAGATTGTTGTCCTGAAAGACCTTCTTGTTGTACCAGAGGACGTTGGAGCGGTGGATGTTGACGGGGACCGACCAGTAGTGGCCGTCGTGGGAGACAATCTCCAGCACGCCCTTGGGGAAGACGGCCTCCCAGCCCTCCTGCTTGTAGAGGTCGTCCAGCGGCTCCATATAGCCGGTGGTGACCCAGGTGTCAATGAGTTCGTGGCCCATGTGCACCTGGAAGGAGTCCGGCGGGTCGCCGCCTAACATGCGGGCTTTCAGCGCGGGCTTGGCCTCAAAGCCGGCCCCACCGGCGACGGTGGCGTTGATAATCTCCACGTCCGGGAATTTCTGGTTGTAGAGTTCAAAGAGTTTGAGGAGCCCGGCAGCCTCGCCACCCGTCGTCCACCAGGAGAAGATTTCCAGTTGCTTCTTCGCTGGGGTGGGAGTCGGGGTCGGCCTGCAGGCGACCAGGAGCAGCGCCAGCACCACAACAAGGCTCAGCATAGACCAGATGGTTCTGCGGGACATGGTTACTCCTCCTTGAGTAATGATTGGGGACTTTGGGGATACTGAAACACAGAAGTCAGGGCGGCTTGCTCTTGCTCTTTGTATGGACACCACCTCCTTTCGGAAACCCGGACTCCTGAGAACGCTCTGGGGTTGGGACATCCAGGGACAAAAATAGTATACTCCTGCTGGAGCGATTGTCAAGTTTCTCGGATACCCGGATGGAGTAACTGGCGCAAACTTCCGGAAAGAGGTACAATAGGACTCCGATTCGCCTCCGGTCAGCGATGACGGACCGGAGGCCCTGTTGAGGAGCCCGATGTCTGCAGACCTGGCGATTGAAACTCAAAATCTGGGACGCATCTACACCATCCGCAACCGGCGGGAGCGGCGCATCCGCAAAGAAGTGGTCGCCCTGCGGGATGTGAACCTGCAGATTCCGCGCGGCGAACTCTTCGGCCTTTTGGGCCCCAACGGCGCCGGAAAGACGACGCTGATCAAGATTCTGACCACCCTGCTGGCCCCCACCACCGGCTGGGCGCGGGTCGCCGGGTTTGACGTGGTGCGGGAGCCCCACAGAATCCGCCCCCGCATCAACATGGTCTCCGGCGGCGAGGCCTCCGGTTACGGCCTGCTCACGGTGCGGGAGAACCTCTGGATGTTCGCTCAGTTCTACGGTCTCCCCTCCCGCGAGGCGAACCGCCGTATTGAGGAACTGCTGCGCCGCATCGGCCTGGCCGACCGCATCCACACCAAATCCTCCGACCTCTCCACCGGCCTGCGGCAGAAGATGAACATCGTCCGGGGGTTCCTCACCGACCCGGAGATTCTCTTTCTGGACGAGCCGACGCTGGGGCTGGACGTCAACGCGGCCCGGGACGTCCGGCGGTTCATCCGGGAATGGCTGGACGCCCATCCCGACCGCACGGTCCTCCTGACCACCCACTACATGGTGGAGGCGGACGAACTCTGCGACCGGGTGGCCATCATTAGCCAGGGGCGGATGCTGGCCTGCGATTCGCCCGAGGCGTTGAAGCGCCGCCTCCAGCGGGACGCCCTCTTTGACATAGAAATCACCGCCCCCAACGGCCTGACCTCTTCCATGCTGGAAGCGCTCCCCGGCGTCCGCAAGGCCGTGCTGACCGATGCCGATGGCGGCGCGCGGCTGAGTCTGATCCTGGCCGCCGACTCCGCCCTGCCCGGCGTCATCCACGTCCTGACCGAGCGCGCGGTGCAGGTCCGCCACCTGACCAAGCGGGAGCCGACGCTGGAGGACGTGTTCGTGGAACTGGTGGGCCGCCCGCTGGCGGAAGAGGAGGTCGCCGATGGGCAGTGAGGCCCGCCCCTTCTTCGCACCGGTCCCCAAGGCCAGTGGCTGGCGCCTCTTCCTGAAAACGGTGGTCGCCCGCGCCTACCCCCGGGTGGTCGGCCAGCAGCGGGAGCGGTCGTGGATTTTCTTTGACGTTTTCCTCTCCATCCTGGCCGTCTCCGCCTATGTCTTCGTCTACCGGGCCATCGGGGCGCCGGAGGAGTATGTGGGCTTCGTCGTCGTCGGCGGGGCGATGACGGCCTTCTGGCTCAACGTCCTCTGGAGTATGTCCAGCCAACTCTACTGGGAGAAGGAGTCGGGGAATCTGGCCCTCTATATTATGGCCCCCAACTCCATGATGGCCATCCTGCTGGGAATGGCCTTGGGCGGCATCATCGCGACGGCGCTGCGCGCGGCGGCCATCCTGCTGGTCGGCAGCCTCATCTTCCACGTCCAGTACGCGGTGGGGAACCTGCCCGCGCTGGTGGTGGTCTTCCTCTTCACCCTGGCGGCCCTCTACGGGCTGGGAATGATGAGCGCGTCCCTCTTCCTGCTCTGGGGGCGGGAGGCGTGGCAGCTGGCGAATCTGGCCCAGGAGCCCATATACCTCCTCTCCGGCTTCTACTTCCCGGTCAAAAACCTGGGCTTCTGGGTCGCGGTGGGGGCCTCCATCATTCCGCTGACGCTGGGGCTGGACGCGATGCGGCAACTTCTCTTCCCTTCGGGCGCCGCGCTGGGATTCCTGACGGTTCCTGTGGAGGTCGCCGTTCTGGCGGTCCTGTGCGTTCTCTTCCTGGTCGCCGCGCGGTGGCTGCTGAGGTATATGGAGCGGATTGCCATCCGGGAGGGGCGTCTGCTGGAGAGCCGGAGATGAGAATACCAGTCTACCACTCTACCAGTCTACCGAAAACCTGGTCCGCGGCCTGGCGGTCGTTCCGCATCGCGACATGGCTGGGGTGGCAGATTGAGTCCAACTGGACCGACCCCCTCCTGTTCGCCATCTACTCCATGCTGAAGCCGCTGGCCTCGGCAGCCATTCTGGTGGTCATGTACGGCGTCATCACCAACGGCCAGTTTGAGAACCCCATCTTCCCGTACATCTACCTGGGGAACGCCTTCTACATCTACGTCGGCGCGGTGATGACGGGGGTCTCCTGGGCGGTGATAGACGACCGGGAGCACTACCGGACGCTGAAGTACATCTACGTCGCCCCGATTCGCCTCCCGGCCTACTGGCTGGGACGGGGGGTGGCCCGCTTCCTGACCGGCTCCTCCGCCGTCCTCATCACTCTGGCCGCCGGAGTGCTCTTCTTGCATGTGCCGTTCCACCCGACGCAGGTGGATTGGCCCCTCTTTCTGCTATCGCTGACGCTGGGGGTGGTGATGCTGGCGCTGATGGGGCTGGTGCTGGCCAGCATCAGCCTGATGATCGCCCACCACTTTTTCCTCATCGGGGAAGCGGTGGCGGGGGCGCTCTACCTGCTCAGCGGGGCCATCTTCCCACTGGAGGTTCTTCCGCCCTGGCTGCGGCCGCTGGGGTTCGCCATGCCCATCACCTACTGGCTGGAACTGATCCGCCGTTCCCTGCTGGGAGACCTGGCGCGCGGTTTCCCCACCCTCTCCGGTTTCAGCAACGGCCAACTGCTGGGCATCCTGGCAGGGCTATCGGTCCTCTTCGGGCTTCTGGCGGCCGTCACCTACCGCCTGTGCGACCGTCAGGCCCGGGAGAAAGGGCTGATAGACCAGACGACGAACTACTAATCGCGTATCGCTGATCGCGTATCGCGTATTGTATCGTTGATCGCGGATGGCTAACCCCTAACGCTAATCACTAACCCCTGACGACTAACCCCTAAATCACCGTCCCTCCAGTTTGGCGATGAAGGTCTCCAGGGTATCGGAGCCGCGAATGCGGATGCGGTGGAGGGTGTAGAGGCCCTCGCGCGTGTGGATACGGCCGTACTCCGTCGTCACCGCGCCCCAGTACCCGGCGGAGCGAACTACCGCAATCACGCTGGCATCGTACTGACCGGACGGATAACAGAAGAACCGCACCGGCTGACCGGTGTGGTACTCCACCGCTTCCTTGATCCCCAGAATCTGGTAGACCAGAAACTCGTAGGACCTCCCGCGCAGGTCCACGTGGTCCCGTCCGTGCCCCTGAATCTCCATCCCGGCGTCCGCCATCTCCTTCATCATCCCCCAGTCCAGATACAGCGGGCTCCCGTAGTGGGCGGGGGTCGCCAGGACGAAGAACGTCCCCACAAACCCGTATTTCTGCAACAGGGGGAAGACGACCGTATAGGCGTCCCGGTAGCCGTCGTCAAAGGTCAGGATGACGGGTTTCTCCGGCAGGGGGCGCCCCTCCGTCAGGTAGAGGTACAGGTCGGTCAGGGTGACGGTGTGGTATCCGGCCTCAGCCAGGTACTGCAACTGGGCCTCAAACATTTCGGGGCGGACGGTGAGGTCCCGCCGGATGCGGTCCGCGTTGGGCGGCGGGTCCTCCACGTAATGGTACATCAGGATGGGGACCTCGGCGAAATCCGGCAGGGGGCCGGGGGTCGGGGTAGGGGTCGGGGTGGGCGTGGAGGTCGGCATTGGCGTGGGTGTCGGTGTCGGCGTCGGCGTAGGGGTGGGGGTGGGTGATGGCGTAGGGGTGGGCGGCAGGGTGGCAGTCGGCGAAGGGGTGACCGTCGGGAATATCTGTTCCAGGGGAATGGACGGCAGGCGGGCGACAAAAAGTGTCATCGCCGCCAGCACGCCGACGGGGAACAGGGAACGGGTCAGCCAGGAGGCGCGCATCATTCTATTTAGGTGCCAGGCACTTCCGGAGTGCCTGGCACCTTCAGTTGCTTGAAAGTCTGGTCTAGATCCAGCCCTGCTTCTTGCAGAAGTCGGTCAGGAAGGGGATGGTGACCCACTTGCCCTGGTAGGACTGGATGGCCAGGATGATGACGTAGACCAGCCAGGCGACGCCGATGACGCAGCCGATGATGATAAAGCTGAGGACGCCGGAGAGTACCCAGCCGACCACGGCCAGCGCCAGGGACTGGACAGCGTTGTAGCGGATGAAGGGGCGGGATTTCTTGTCTTCCATCAGAAGGGCGATCAGGGCGACAATCCAGATGAGCCATGAGAGAAGGGCCCAAAGTTTATCATCCTGAGTGACCTCTCCGTATCCTGCCTCGGCCATGGGGGTTCTCCTTTCTCTGAGAGATTTGGGGGAACGATAACATTCTTGATTATAAAACCTCTGGCTGATTTGTCAAATCGCGTTGTGCTCTCTCCCCCATAAAGAGAGTGCTGAGAAAGTCCCCGTGCGGGAATCTTTTTTCGCCCCCTCTCCCCTGCCGTTTCACAGCGGGGGAGGGGTGAATAAGAATATTGTTTTTATGGTGGCGACTTCGCCGCCACCACAAAAACAATTTTTTTCTTTTATCCCTTTCCTCCCGGCAGGAGGGCTTGCCCCCACTTTCTCAGCAGCCTCCATAAAGGCCGGGGAGGGGATTTGCAATGAAGGGGAACGGGTTTTTGCGGCGGCGGCCTTTGGCCGCCGCCGCAAAAACCCACCTCAGGATCAGGGCGCACCCTTGACAAATCCAGTATTCTGGGGCATAATTCGGGCCAGCGGCGGAGTCCACCGCCGCGACAACTGACCCCGCCAAAGGCGACGACGGAGAGGAGTAGGCGGAGGGAGACCGACAGGGAAGCGGGGCCGGCGCCAGCCACCGGCCCGACTGAGAGCCCCGCCCGGAGGAAGCCCGCCGAAGTTCGCTCCCGAGCCGACGGGTGAACGGGTTGGTAGTTGGTAGGCTGGTATATTGGTAACCGGTAAAGTGGTAGATTGGTACATTGGTAGCGGTGAAGCGGTAAACCGGTACATTGGCAACTGGTAAAGGGGTACCTGTTCCGCCCAACTTCCCAGATACCAATCTACCAATCTACCAACCTACCAACCTCAGTAGTCCGCTCCGCAGGCCCTGCGTTATCGGGGCAGCCGATTGCGCCGCAGCGCGCTGTCGGTGCAACGAGGGGGTTCGCTCAGAACCAAGAGGGGTGGTACCGCGGGAGTCCAGCGCTCTCGTCCCCAACGGGGCGAGGGCGTTTGTGTTTAGACGACGGACCACGGACGACAGACGACAGACCACAGACGACGGACGACAGACGACGGACGATTAGCGATACGCGATAAGCGATACGCGATAAGCGATACGCGATAAGCGATATGCGATACGCGATCCGCGAAAAGGAGGCTCTATGCTGGAACAACTGGCGCAATTAGAGACGGAAGCCCTCCAGAGTCTGGAAGAGGCCCGGACGCCGGAGGACCTGGATCGGTGGTACCACGCCTATCTGGGCCGGAAGGGCGCACTGACGGCCATCCTGCGCTCCGTGGGGAGTTTGCCGCCGGAGGAACGGCCAACCGTCGGGCAGCGCGCCAACGAGATCAAACGGCGTCTGGAGGCCGCCTACAATGCCCGCGCCGAAGTGGTCCGCCAGGACCAACTGGCACGGGAACTGGAGGCCGGCGCGCTGGACGTCACCCTGCCGGGCCGCCCCGTCGGGCCGGGCCACCTCCACATCACCACCCGCACCCTGCGCCAGATATACGCCATCTTCGCGGAGATGGGCTTCCAGGTCTACGAGGCGCGGGACGTGGAGACCGACGAGATGAACTTCGGCCTGCTGAATATGCCGCCCCACCACCCCGCCCGGGAGATGTGGGATACCTTCTGGATCACCGACGACGTCCTCCTGCGCACCCACACCTCCCCCGGACAAATCCGGGTGATGCGGGAGCGGTACCCGGAGCCCATCCGGGTCATCCTCCCCGGCAAGTGCTACCGGTACGAACAGATTACCGCCCGCTCCGAGCACCAGTTCTTCCAGGTGGAGGGCCTGGCGGTGGGCCGCCACATTACGATGACCGATCTCATCGGCACCCTGACCGCCTTCGCCCGTCGCTTCTACGGCGCCGAGCGGCGCATCCGCATCCGCGGCTCCTACTTCCCCTTCACCGAACCCAGCATTGAGGCCGACATAGACTGCATCCTCTGCGGCGGGAAGGGTTGCCGGGTCTGCAAGTACTCCGGCTGGCTGGAGATCGCGGGCGCCGGAATGGTCCATCCCGTCGTCCTTTCCAACGGCGGCTACGACCCCGACGAGTGGTCCGGCTTCGCCTTCGGCCTGGGGGTGGAACGCCCCGCCATGCTCAAATACGGCATAGACGACATCCGCCTCTTCTACAGCAACGACCTGCGCTTCCTGCACCAGTTTTAGAGAAACCACAAAGACAACCGGGCACAAAGAAAATAAAAAATTCTTCTTTGTGTCTTCGTGTCTTGGTGGCTTAGAAGATAAATCGGGAGGAACCCATGCGCGTCCCACTCTCATGGCTCAAAGACTACGTGGACATCTCCATCCCCATCCCTCAACTGGCCGGGCGGCTCACCCTGGCCGGGCTGGAAGTGGAGACGGTCACCTACATTGGCCTGCCCGGCGCCGAACTCCCCTGGGAGCCGGATAAAATCGTCGTCGGCGAACTGCGCGCCGTCCACCCTCACCCCAACGCCGACCGGTTGGTCCTGGCCGAGGTAGAGTACGGGGGACCGGCGCCGGAAGTCGTCGTCACCGGCGCGCCCAGCCTTCTGGCCCGCCGGGGTCAGACCGACCTCCACCTCAAGGTTGCCTTCGCGCTGGAAGGTGCCCACCTCTACGACGGCCATGCCCCCGGCTTCCAGGTTATGAAACTCAAGGCCACCAAAATCCGCGGCGTCCCCTCCCGCGCGATGGTCTGCTCCGAAAAGGAACTGGGCCTCTCCGACGAGCACGAGGACATCATCTACCTGCCCGACGACGCCCCGGTGGGTGTGCCCCTGGTGGACTACCTGGGCGACGCCGTCCTGGATTTTGACGTCAAAGGGCCCTTCGCTCATCTCTACTCCGTCCTCGGCGTCGCCCGCGAAGTGGCCGCGCTGCTGGACGTCCCGCTGCGGAACGACCCCCGGCGCGCCGCGGCCAGCCAACCCGTCACCATTACCCCCACCCCCGACTACATCGTCCTGGAGATCGCCGACCCCGACCTCTGCCCCCGGTACTCGGCGGCCTTCATCGGCGGCGTCCGGGTTGGCCCCTCCCCCTTCTGGATGCAGATGCGGCTGCGGCTGGCCGGCATGCGCCCCATCAACAACATCGTGGACATCACCAACTACGTGATGCTGGAACTGGGCCAGCCCCTGCACGCCTTTGACTACCACCGACTGCGCCCGCGCCCCGGCGAAACCCGGCCCGCCATCATCGTCCGCCGGGCCCGTCCGAACGAGCAGATGACCACCCTGGACGGCGTCCTGCGGACCTTTGACGGCGAAATGCTCCTCATCACCGACGGCGGGGGCCCTGTCGCCGTGGCGGGCGTCATGGGTGGACTGGAGAGCGAGATCACCGATGCCACCACCGACATCCTCCTGGAATCGGCCAACTTCCACTTCTTGAGCGTTCGCCGCACCGCGCGCCTCCTGGGACTGACCAGTGAGGCCAGCCAGCGCTTCGGGCGACAGGTGGACCCGGAGTTGACGGTCCCCGCCGCCCTGCGCGCCGCGCGCCTCATGGCCGAACTGGCGGGCGGGACCGTCGCCCCGTCGGTCGGCGACCTCTATCCGGGCCGCCAGATGCCCCGTACCATAGAACTGGACCCCGCCGACGTGACCCGCATCCTGGGCGTGGAAATCCCGCCGGACCACATCGTGCGCATCCTCACCGCCCTGGAATTCACCGTCCAGCCCATCCCCTCCCCAACCACCAATTTACCACCCACCAATTTACCACCCACCAATCTACCACCTACCAATCCACCAGTCTACCAAATCACCATCCCCTCCCACCGCCCCGACGTCACCCGTCCGGTGGACCTGGTAGAGGAAATTGGCCGCATCTGGGGCTACGACCGCTTCCTCCCGACGCTCCTGCAGGACGAACTCCCGCCCCAGCGGCCCAACATTCGCCTGGAGTGTGCCGAACGGGTGCGGGACCTGCTGGTGGGCTGTGGGCTGGACGAAGTCATCACCTACTCGCTGGTGGACATCGCCGATGAGGGGCGATTGCGCCTGCAGGGCCCGCCCCCCGACCCTGCCCGCTACCTGCGGCTGAAGAACCCCCTTTCGGCCGACCGGGCCTACCTGCGCCAGACGTTGCTGCCATCGCTCCTGCGCACCCTGCGGGAAAACCTCCGTTTCCAGGAACGGGTGGCCATTTTTGAGATCGGTGCCGTCTACCTGCCCGTGGACGGAGAACTCCTGCCGGACGAACCCCTGCGGTTGGGGATTGTGATGACCGGTCCGCGCGAGCCTCGCTCCTGGTTCCCGGACCGTCAGACGACCCCGCTGGGTTTCTACGACCTCAAGGGGGTGGTGGAAGCGCTGCTGGCGGGCCTGGGCCTCTTCGGGACGTTTGAGCGCGGTCAACATCCGGCCTTTCACCCCGGCCGCTGTGCGGAAGTCTCCGTGAACGGGACGATCCTGGGCGTTATGGGCGAACTCCACCCGCTGGTGCGGGAAGCCTTTGACCTGCCCCAGCAGCCGGTGGCCGCGCTGGAGTTTGACATGGAAGCACTGCTGGGCCTGTGGGGCGCGCCGCGCCGGATGACCCCCATCTCCCTCCACCCGCCCGTCTACGAGGACCTGGCGGTGGTGGTGGACGAGGAGACCCCGGCGGTGCGAGTACGGGACCTCATCGCCCAGACCGGCGCGCCGCTGCTGCGCTCCGTCGTCCTCTTTGACGTCTACCGGGGCGAACAGATCGGGCCGGGCAAAAAGAGTCTGGCCTACCGGCTGACCTACCAGGCCGACGACCGCACGCTGACCGACCAGGAAGTGGCGCGCGTGCGGGAGAAGATCATCCGGCGGCTGGAGCGGGACATCGGGGCAACGATTCGGGGGAAATAACAGGGGGCACCATCACGCCTCACGTTTCGCGTTTCACGTCTCACGTTTCACGCGTCACGCACCACCTCCGTCCAGCCTGCGGGGCCTGTGCCCCCCTGCTGCTGGCGGGCCTCTTGCTGCTCCTGGCTGTCGGTCGGGGGCTGACGTCGGGCTGGGAGGCGGGGCTGGTCCCCACCCCCACCACCACCCCGACGGCCACCCCGACCGCCACCGCCACCCCGACCCCGTCGCCCACGCCGACGGCAACGCCGACGCCCACCCCAACCCCGACGCCCACGCCCACACCCACCGCCACCCCGACGCCGACGGTGGCCCCGCAGGCCGCCGGGGCCGCGCTGCGTTCCCCCTACCGACCCCCGCGCCCTGCCCGGACCCGGAGCCGCTCCCGCCGGTGAGGGGCTGTCCGGCCTCCCTGCTGGTTGGCCGGCGGGTGGTCTCCTTCTACGGCACCCCGTTTGGGGGGCTGGGCATCCTGGGCCGTCAGGACATCACCACCACCCTCGTCCTGCTGGCCGAACAGGTCCAGGCCTACCGGGACTTAGACCCCACCGTGGAGACTGTCCCAGCCTTCCATATGGTCGTCACCATCGCCGACGGGTACCCCGGAGAGGACGGGGACTACAACCACCGGGTGTCCACGGACACCATTCGCCTCTGGATAGACGGGGCGCGGACGGCCGGGGCGTGGGTCTTTCTGGACCTGCAGATAGGGCGGGCCGACCTGGAGACCGAACTGGACATGGGGAGCCCTTTCTTTGGGAGTCGGGCGTCCATCTGGCGGCGGACCCGGAGTTTATTGTGGGCACCGATCAGGTGCCGGGGGCGCAACTGGGCCGGATCACTGGCCCGCAGATCAACCGCATCCAGGCCCGGCTGGACCGCATCTCCCGCGCCGTGGGCGAGCGTAAAATCCTCATCATCCACCAGTTTGACGACCGGATGATAGAGAGCAAACATTGCATCCTGGACTACCCGTGCGTGGACCTGGTCTGGGATGCGGACGGCTTTGGTCCTCCGGGGGCCAAGATCAGCGACTACGTCCAGTACAGTCAGGAGCCGGGCTTTGAGTACGGCGGCTTAAAACTCTTCTACGACTACGACGTTCCCCTGATGTCCCCTGCCGACGTCCTCCGCCTCTTCCCGCTGCCGGTCGTGGTGATCTACCAGTGAGGGCTTGCCCTGCAGGGGGTTTGATGATAAAATAAAATCGGGCTGTTTCCCCTCCACCGCTCTGAATAATGACTGGGGGCTAAAGGAATTCCCCTCGTTCCACCATCCCTGTCCCGGACTCCTGTGCCCGAATCGTTTACGGATGTGAACCGGTAGTTCGGAGGTTCTGATGCCCCACGCAGTGAACAATACCAATGAGAATCCCTCTGAACCTGATCGGGGAAACTGGGGCCAGGCCTGGCGGATGTTTACTGCGGCTCTTCCCCTTTTCTGCTTCTGGCTGTTGATCCCCCTTGTCGTGGGGCTGCTGATCCTGTTTTTAAATGCTGTTCAGCCATTGGTCCGGGGAGTCTATTCCCCACCCCTCGCTACATCTTTCCTGGTCGGCGAATGGGAGGTCCGGCTCTCTTATCCCCGGGAGGTCACCACGGACCCCTCTCTGCTGTCCCATCAGGCCGTCTCTATGCAGGCGTCAGGTTCGGTCAATACTTCTCCAGGAGATGTGGTGATAGAAGTGCGGACTTCAGATGACCATCTCTCCCTGGTGGATGAACAGGGACGGCCTCTCCCCCAACCGTTTCGGCAGGTGCTCTCCACTGACCCGACCGCTCTGCCAGTGCGCATTTATCTTCTGGCAGGCACATCCGCTCCGGATCCGGTTGATCTGACATTCCGGGCGACCAGCCTCCCCAATGCCAGCCAGGCCTCTCATTCCGTTCCAGTTTCCATTGAGCCTGCCTGGCAGACCGTGCTGTTCGGCCTGATCAGCCAGGGGGCCGGAACCGCTATTTGGGGTGGCGCGCTGCTTTCAGCGATGGTGGGATTCGTTATCCAGCAATGGAATCGGATGAGAGAAGAGGAGGAGCGCGAAAAGGAACAGCAGCGCCGGGACGCTTTAGCAGAAGTGGAAGGCTTACGGGAATTGCTTCAGCAACGGGATTACGAGCGGGCATTGATGCGGTATCAAACGCTGGAGAAGCGAGAACCGTTTCCATGGAGAACCCGCCCCATCCAAGACGCCCTGAGAAAAACCTGGGAAGAGGAAGCACCAGAGGAACTACAGCGATGGTTGAGCGTCTCTCGGGCAAGGGTGGAGCAAACACCGCCAGAAGCCATACAGAACCCATCAGAAGCAACAGAGGGCGATGTCAAAGCGATATTTTGGGCCTTCCGAATGCTTCCTTTAGAATCTGAAAAGGCTCCACGAATCCTGAGCAGGCTGCTGACGGAGAAACCAGACCTGCTCATCGTAGCAGAAAGAGTGCTGGCCGATGATGTGGACGGCCGGGCTCTGCTGTGGTCACCGGAACTGGCTCAGGTGTTTAGAAAAATGGAGGGCAAGGAAGACACGCCGCAAGAATTGGTGGAGTGCGCCCGCAGGCTGCAGACTCTGCATCGCTCCCCCTCGTCCTGGCTCAACCTGTGGCCCCGGGATCGCGTGCTTGACCCTTCAGTAGATAGAGGGGTGCGGGCGCTGAAACTCAAATGCAACCCCTTCGGCCCCGAACAAGCGGAGATGGACCCCCTGCTGAGAGAATATGGATACCGACCTCCTGAGCTCTGGGAGTACCTGAGCAGCCCGCAACCGATAGTGGTCCTCGGCGGACCCGGTTCAGGGAAAACGGCCACGGCCCTGCTGCTGGCTTACGATTGCCAGTTTCCATCCAGCCGGCCCCGAAGGGAAGGAACCTTGCCGGTTTATTTTTTACCGTATGAAAGCCCTCTCCCCTCCTCGGGCAAGGCTTCATGTCGTTATCTCCTGGATCAGATTGCCCGGTCCGTTGCGGAGGCACTGCTCCAGGTCATCGCGAAGCATCCATACCTGTTTACCGAACAACATCCGGCGGGCCAGGCCGCCGTTGCATCTCTGTGGGTCGCCTGCTTGGGGAAGGGCTTGCTGGGAAACCTGGGCCCTCATCTCCTGCGCGCGGGCCTGCGGGAAGAGGGGGCCGGGAGGAAGGTCTGGCAGGAGGTTCGGAAGTTGGCTGGCGCAGCCATTATGCCGGATGAAATGGCCCTGCTGGAGTTGCTCGGGGAGGCCAGGCCGGCGGGCTTCCAGCAAACTGAAATCCTGATGGACTGGGGGGTTGAGCCGGACGCTGCCCGCAGTGCTGCCATCGCGCGGTCTATGGAGGCTTTCCTGAGAATCGTCCCCGCCCTGGCTGCCCGGGGTGTCTATGTGAAGGCTTTTCTGCCCAGGGCATGTAAGCCTGCTCCGGAGAGGGGATATGGTGTCCCGGTAATAGAACTTTCCTGGACGGAGGAAGACCTTAAAGGGATGCTCCGATGCCGGTTGAATTATGCCGGCATAGAGAAGTTGCGAGAGGTTTATATCGTGGACCCGGCGGCCCTCCATCCGGACCCAGATGAATATCTGGTACAGCGGGCAAAAGGCTCCCCAAGAACCCTGATTCGCCTGGGGAACCAGATGGTATCCAGGGTGGAGGAAGCCACCCTGAGACCGGAGCACTTGCCATGAGAGCGCGGGTTTTCTCTCGTCTGCCACTTGCTTATGCAAGTCCCTACTTTGTGGACCGGGAAGAGGCGCTGGCTGTGGTGCTGGATAAAGCCCGCGCCCTCCTGCGAGGAACACCGGCGGTCCCCAACCGCACCACCACCTACTACGGCCCCCGGGGCTCCGGCAAATCCTGGCTCCTCCGCGAACTCCACCACCGCCTCCAGAACACACCAGAATTCCAGAACCAAGTCACCTCCCTCTTCATCGCCCTGGGCCCGGCCACGGCCGGAATCCCCTCCGATGGTTTCCACATCCCCGCCGACGAGAGAGCAGCAAAGTGTCCCCTGCTGACCGTCGGCGACTTGATGGAAAATGTTGTGGCGAAGTTGGGGATGGGCAAACCTCTGCCTACATCGGTAGATAGACTGGGCTCTTGGATCGTTGAGGGATGCCGCCGCCAGAAGCGCCCCGTGGTGGTCCTGGTGGACGGCGTGGACGAGATACACCCGGACTCTCTCCGCGAACTGGAGAACCACTTCCTGGCACCGCTATCCCTGGAACCCTACGTCCTCATTGTCCTGAGTGGCCATACCCGCTACCCCCGAAGGTATGTCTGGAAAATGCCCGAACTGAGATTCTACGCCGATGAGGTCTGGCTGGAACCATTCAACGAGGATGATACCCGGGAACAACTGGAACGCCTCTCCTCCCTGGGGCTCTCCCCAAAGGCCGCCCCGGAAGTGCAAAAAGAAGGCAACGGCTACCCCCTGAGCAACGTGGTCCTGGCCACTTACCTGGAAGGCGACCCGCCGCGGTGGAGGGATAAAGGGGCAGCGCTGAGGGAATGTGCAGACCTGCTGCTGGAGAATGTGACCCTTCCCCGGCGGGATTACTTCCGGGCACTGTGTGTCCTGCGCAGTTTTGATGAGAGGCGGATGCCCCCACTGCTGGCAGTGTGGTTCGTTACACCGGCAGAGCACTGGGACTATCAACGCTGCTGGAGGATTCGGGAGGATATGGCGGCGACACGGCTGGTGCGGTGGGGTGGGCCGCAGGGGTTTGTGATGGACGAGGCGGTGCGGGTGGTGCTGGAGAACGACCTGCGGGAGAACGAGCCCCAGTGGTGGCGGGCACTGCACCGGGCCGCATACGACCTCTTTGCCGATTGGGTAGCCCGCTACCCGACAGCGAAAGACCGCTGGATGCCCGAGGCCGAGTACCACCAGCAGTTCATTTGATTCCCCCAGTCAGAGGCAGGGAGGAGACGCCATGGTCGCTCTGGAAATGATCGCCGAATATCCGGGCATGCCCCGAACCCCCCGGCCCATCAATCGGGAAAGGGAATTGCAACAGATCCGGGAAGCCATTCAGGGCCAGGGACTGCGGGTGCTCTGCCTTCGGGGCAAAGGGGGCATCGGCAAAACCTATCTCCTGCAGGCCATTCTTTCCTGGTGTCAGCCAGGAGGGGAGTGGCACGTCCCGGAACTGTTAGCCCTTTCCCCCCAATCGCTGGTGGACCTCTACCACACCACCTACCACACCATCCCCGGCCTGACCGAAGGCCTGCGGCAGGGCCTGAACGCGCCCGAAGGGAGTTTTGAGGGCTTTGACAAGGCTTATCGGGAATGGCAGGAGAAGCGATTCGGCCTGGCCGGCATGCTGAAGGAACTGGAAACCCTGCGGGGTCAGATTGGCGAGGCTTTCCTGGAAGACCTGAACGCGCTCTCCCGCTCCCACCGGCTGGTCCTGGCGCTGGATACGGTGGAGCGGTTGATGTACGAGGAGGATGCGGTCCAGCGGCGCCTGGGCCTGGAGCCCGAAGGGGTGGATGCGCTCCAGTGGCTGTTGAGAGCCCTTCCCCGTATGAAAAACACCGTGGTTCTCCTGGCCGGGCGGCCCGAAGCGGAGCGGCTATATGGGGACCTGCAGAGCGTCCTGGGGGAGCGGTTCGTCCCGATAGACCTGGGCCCGCTGGACCTGAAGGGGACGATGGAGTACCTGGATGCGGTCGCCGATACCCTTCGGCATCAGGGGTTGAAGGAGCAGGCGGAGCGGATTGCCCTCATCCCGGCGGAGACCCGGGAGGTCGTCTGGCAATATACAGAGGGGCGCCCCATTCTGCTGGCGCTGGTCACCGATTATCTGGCGGTGGCGGACTCGCCGCCGGCCTGGGCTAAGAAGCCCCCGGATACGGTGCAGGCGCTGGGAGCGGAGGAATTGGCAGCCCGATGTCGGCAGGTGGAGGCCGACTTGGTGCGGTTCTGGCAGCAGACGGCCCGCGCGGCCGACCAGGCCATCTCTGCGATGGCGTGGGCCCGCAAGGGGATCACCCCGGATTTGCTGGCCCGCATCCAGGGGGTGGACGAAGAGACGGCCCGGGAGTGGCTGGAGACGGTTCGCGGCTTTTCTTTTGTGAAACTGCGGCGGACCGACGGGCACGAGCGCTGGTTCCTGCACGATGAGATGTACGAATTGTTAGCAACCCACGTTCTGAAAGTCCCTCCCGAGGTAAATCGGAGGCCGATGATCTACCAGACCATCTTGGGCTGGTACAGGGAGCGCATCCAAAGCGCGCGCGAGCGTGTCCGTGAACTCTGGATTCCCCGCCGGAGCGGGATGCCCGATTGGGACCTCACGCCCACAGGACAACCCCGACCACCCGACCAGCCGGAGGAACTGGCCCGGGCTACCGACCTTCTCTACAACCTGATGGCCGAGGAAGTCCATTACCGGTTGCTCCGGGACCCCCAGGACGGCTTTCAGACCTACCAACTCTACGCCAAAGAGGCGTTCTGGGCCAACGAGGAGAGCCTGGACCATCTGCTTCGCAGCGAACTGCTCTGGTTTCTGAAACGGCATCCCGAACAGAAAGCCTTTGACGGCCTGCGCCGGGAGGAGATGGAGGTGGACCTGGCCCTGCGCCGGTTGGAGCGATACAACCGGACCCGTGATAAACGGGCCAAAGAATACGCCTCGCGCATACACCAGGAATGCGCGGATATCCTCAGGGATGCCGGTCCGCTGGCATCGATCTGGTTGAACGCACTGGAAGGAGAGACACTCCTTTACCTGGGGGAAGAGTTGCCTCGGGCGGAGGGCCTTCTGCTGGATGCCGCGCGGGCGCTGGAGGCCTTCGCTCCCGCCTCCCCCTTTGAGGGCTGGCGCCGCCGCACCCTGCTGGCGGAGGTATATAACAACCTGGGTTACTTATACCGCACGCTGGGGTGGTTCCAGAAGGCCACCGAATGGTACGGCAAAGCCGTGACCATCTGGCGCCAACTGGAGGATGAAGAGGAGGACGCGCTTCGTCGGACGGCGCTACGGGCCCAGCACGCCAATGTGCTGAACAACCAGGCCTGGGCGCTGGCGGAACTGGGCCACTTTGACCGGGCGGCCCGCATGGCTGAGGATGCGCTGGGTTTACGGCAGCGGTTAGGTTCAGCCGCCCCTGTTGCCTTCAGCCTGAACACGCTGGGGATGATTGAGACCCGCGCCGATCAACCCCATCGGGCCCGGGTGCACTGCAGCCGGGCCCTATCCATCTTCCGGAGCCTCCAGCAGCCCCGCGGGGTAGGCCTGGCAGAGATTGCCCTGGCCGAAGCCCTGCGCCGTCTGGCCGCCATCCCCAACCTCTACGCCCCGGAAGAAGGTGCCGACCTGGTACGGGAGGCAAAAGGCTATCTGGACGATGCGGTGGCGATTTTCAGCCCTGATGGCCCGGTTCCGGAACGTCCCCGCCTGGTGGAAGCGCTGATTGAGCGGGGATGCCTGTATCGGTTGTGGGCCTGGCTGCGGCGGAATTACGAATACGAGGCGAAGGACGACCCCGGCCTTGAGGAACTGATTCGTCGGAGCGAGGCAGACCTCAGAAGGGCGATGGTGGAGGCCGGCAGCACGCTTCCTTTCCGCCGCCTGGATGCCCAGGTGAACCTGGCCTGGCTGTATTACTACATCCGCGATGAGAATCAGGCCGAGGTAGAGGCCCAACAGGCTCTGGGTGAGGTTCCCGAAGAATATCGCTTGCCGCTGAAGGCCGATCGCGGGCAACTTGTGCATACCTTCTACTGGTTCCTGACTGGGAAGACATATCTTCTGCTGGGACAGGTGGCGATGAGGAGGTTTGCCAGAGCCAAAAATGAGAAAAGGGAGCAGGAGGAACTTGAGAATTATCTGCGCCAGGCCGGGGAGCATTTCACGGCAGCGCTGGCGTATGACGAGTTATTTGCCTATGAGTTCCGGGATGTTCGCCGTGCTATCCGCTCCATTTATGAGCGGCTGCGTGGGTTGAATCAGCAAGAGATGGAGGCAGTCCATCAGGGAATTGCGAAGGCGGTTCAAAAATACGGGCTGCGTGAGCCGACCCGAATGGACAGGGTCCTGGCCAATCACAACCTTCCTACCCGGTCAGGGGTGACTTTTGATGTTTCAGGTCCGGCCATTCCAGTTTGATGACCGCCCCGTGCTGACGGCAGTGGTGGATTCGGTCTGCGCCGAGGGGATGATGCGCACGCCCCGCTTTGAACCCACCCCGGCCTGGGAGCACGCGCTGGCCCGGCCCGATTGCCCCTGCCATCTCCTGCTGGTGGCTGTGGAGGCAGCAACCATCGCGGGCTGGTGCCGCCTGTTCCCCACCGACGAGGAGGCGCTGGAACTGGGCATCGGCGTGCTGGGCCCGTATCGCCGCCGCGGCCTGGGCCGGGCCCTTCTGGATGCCGCGCTGGAGTGGGCCTCGGCCCGGGGAATGCCGGTCGTGCTGGAAACCCGCACCGACAACGCCTCGGCCATCCGCCTCTTCACCCGCTACGGCTTCAGGGTAGTGGGGCAACAGGACGGCCACTGGCAAATGCGATACCCGTAAACGGCAACCTGCAATCTGCAATCCGCAATCTGCAACCCGCCGCGAGGAGGCAAGCCAGCAGTGAAGGACACCAGCAATTTCCCGCAAATCCTCTGGGATTCCGGTCGCGAACGGGCGGAACAGGACTGTGCCTGCTCCGCAGATGTTCCTTTTATTGCCGCCAATCCACTGGTAGGGCTGGAGGCCGAGACCGACTGCGCCTGCGCGCCGGCCGCCGCTCCTATCCAGACCGGTCTGCTGGCAGGCGGGCTCTGGGGGCTGGCCCCTTCTTTATACCGCGCCCCCCTCCCTGGCGGACACCAGGTGGCCTTCAGCCCCACCGGCCCCGCCGGGGTGGTGGTGCTGAACGGCCTGGCGGCGCAGACCCTGGACTCCTTCGCCACCCCCGCCCCCCTGGCCGACCCCACCGCCCGCCAACTCGCCACCCTGGGCCTGCTGACCCCGGCCCCATCGCCCTCTTGCAATCTTGCAATCTTGCCCTCTTGCAATCTTGCATTCTTGCCCTCTTGCAATCTTGCATTCTTGCAATCTTGCAATCTTACGGTCTGGCTCCACCTCACCACCCGCTGCAACCTCCGCTGCGCCTACTGCTACGCGCCCCGGGGCCAGGCCAACATGCCCCCGGAGGTCGGGAGGGCGGCGGTGGACGGGGCCATCCGCTCCGCGCGCGCCCATGGCTTCCGGGCCCTGAAACTCAAGTACGCTGGCGGCGAGCCCACCCTGAACCTCCCCACCCTCCGCGCCGTCCACCGGTACGCGCGGGCGCGCGCCCCAGAGGCCGGCCTGGACCTGCGGGAAGTGCTCCTGACCAACGGCACCACCCTGACTCCAGGCCTGCTGCAGTGGCTGCGGGACGAGGGCATCCGTCTGGCCATCTCCCTGGACGGCCTGGGCCCGGCTCACGACGGGCAGCGGGCGGATGAGAGCGGCGCCGGTTCCTTCGCCCGCATCGCGAAGGGGATAGAGCAGGCGCTGGCCTCAGGCCTCACCCCCCACCTCTCCGTGACCGTCACCGCGCACAATGTGGACGGGTTAGCGGAGATGGTGGCCTTCGCACTGGACCGGGGCCTCCCCTTCAACCTGAACTTCGTCCGCCCGGCCCCCGACCGCCCCGACCTGACCCCCGAGCCGGAGCGCCTCATCGCGGGCCTGCGGGCCGCCCTCTCCGAGATGAAGCACCGTCTGCAATCCACAACCGGCGATCTGCAATCTGCAATCTGCAATCTGCTGGACCGCTGCGACTTGAGTGTCCCCCACCGCTACCCCTGTGGCGCCGGGCACGCCTACATCGTGGTCGGTCCAGGGGGAGAACTGGCCCGCTGCCATATGGAAATGGGGCGGACCGTCGGCACGGTCTGGGAGGAGGACCCGCTGGCCGCGGTGCGGGCGGAGGACAGGTTCCGCAACCCGCCGGTGGAGGAGAAAGCGGAATGCCGGGAATGTCCGTGGCGCTACATCTGCGCGGGAGGATGCCCGCTGCTGGCCCAACGGCAGCGGGGCACCCCGGCGGCCCCCTCTCCCTACTGCGCCGTCTACCGGGCCGTCCTCACCGAACTCCTGCGGCTGGAAGGAATGAGGGTCTTACAGACGAGCCGCATCCAATGAAGCCCGTAAAACCTTTCCAGCGAGTAACTATTCGGGCCGATTGAAATCGTCCTTCCTGGGCACTTCGTGCCGGGTGTCGGCCTCCGCCGACACTCTGAGGTCGGCGAAGGCCTGCGGCCCAAAGAGGCTGACTTCAGTCAGCGCCTGAATAGACTTCTTCGGCAAAAGTGCCGGGCGCATGGGAACGCCCGGCACTTTTTGTTTGCAAAAGAGGGCCCCGTTGACAGACTTGCCGTTGATCAATCTCCCCTACGATCAGGTAGATGAACAGAGATGATGTGATTGTTGAGTCCTTTAAAATCGTACCGGGCCCAAGTCTCAAAAAATCGTACCCTCACCCCTCCCCCTGCCCCCTCCCCTCTCCCGCTCACCTGCGGCGGCGGGCGAGGGGAGGGGGTGGGAAGAGGGGTTTTGCGGCGGGCGGCGAAGCCGCCCGCCGCAAAACCCCTTCCTTATCCCCCTTCTCCCCTGGCCGCAAGGCCAAGGGGAGAGGGGGGACAAAGGGGGGGA
>Ga0101943_1001404_pt1 | contig 21227 bp, 23 predicted proteins | sample DewCreD2012metaG_5_FD_75244 | JGI IMG/M metagenome (GOLD analysis project Ga0101943, IMG submission 75244) | Hot spring sediment bacterial and archeal communities from British Columbia, Canada, to study Microbial Dark Matter (Phase II) - Dewar... ... | reverse complement strand
AGGGCGTCCAGGTACAGGTCCCGCACATCCTCCGGCAGGGCGTGGGCCCGCCCCCGGACCAGGGCCAGGGCCTTGGCCCCCTGAACCAGGGCCAAGGAGGCCCGGGGGCTTGCCCCGTAGGCCACGAAGGGCTTCAGGTCCTTAAGCCCCGCCCTTTCCAGATCCCGGGTGGCCTGGACCAGGGCCACGGCGTGCTCGGCCACCTTGGGATGGACGTAGACGCGGTCGGCCAGGCGGGAAAGCTCCAAAACCTCCTCCAGGGAAAGCACCTGGGCCACCTGGATCTCCTCCCCCGTGGTCATGCGCCCCACGATGAGGAGCTCCTCGTGGAAGGCAGGGTAGCCCACCACCACCTTGAGAAGGAAGCGGTCCAGCTGGGCTTCCGGCAGGGGATAGGTGCCCTCGCTTTCTATGGGGTTTTGCGTGGCCAGCACCAGGAAGGGCTTGGGCAGGGGGTAGGTTTCCTTGCCCAGGGTCACCTGGCGCTCCTGCATGGCCTCGAGGAGGGCCGACTGCACCTTGGCCGGGGCCCGGTTGATCTCGTCCGCCAGAAGGAGGTGGGCGAAGATGGGACCGAGCTCGGTCTTGAACTCCCCTTCCTTGGGGTTGTAGATGCGGGTTCCCAGGAGGTCGGCGGGCACCAGATCGGGAGTGAACTGGATTCTTTTGAAGTTTCCCCCGACCGCCTGGGCCAGGGTCTTCACCGCCAGGGTCTTGGCCAACCCCGGCACCCCCTCGATCAGGAGATGGCCCCGGGCGAGAAGGGCCACCAGCATCCTCTCCAGGAGGTGGTCCTGGCCCACGATGACCTGCTTGACCTCCTTCAGGAGGGCCCGAAGCCTTTCCCCTGCCGCCAAGAAGGGTTCCTCTTCCCAGGCCATGCCCACCCCCTAAGGGTTTCCCAGGAGTATAGCCCCCCAGACCAGGGGATACTCCCCTTCAGGACACATTTGGCCGGAATAGGGCCTTGCCCTTGGCGGAGAGGGCTTTTTGCCAGTCGGTAAGAGGGAAGATGCCCCCGATGAGGGCCTCGAGGCCCACCAGCTCGGGAAGGAGTCCCACCGCCTGAGCAAACTCCTCGGGGCTATAGGTGTAGCTTCCTACCAGGCCCACCTCCTTGAACCAGAAGGGGGAGAGGTCGGCCCAGTCCAGCCCAGGGGCCCCCAGAAGGAGCACCCGGCCTCCTTCCTGGGCCAGGGTAAGGGCCTGGCGGAAACCCGCCCCGCTTCCCGAAGCCTCGAGGACCGCCTCGTACCCACCCCGGTACCCTTCAAAGAGGAGGTAGCGGTAGCGCTTGGCCCGCTCCAGCAGGGCCTCTTTGGCGCTTCCAAAGACCCCCTCCGCCCCGAAGGCCAAAGCCCGCTCCGCCTGGTGGGGGTACTTGGCCACCGCGTAGACCTTTCCGGAAAACCCCAGGGCCCTAAGGGCCTTGAGGGCCAGAAGGCCCAGGGTACCCATGCCCAGGATCAGAACCTCCTTGGGCCAGGGGTTCAGCTTCTTAAGGCCCCGCACCACCACCGCCAGGGGTTCGGCGAGCACGGCCCGTTCCTCGGGGACGTGGGCTGGGATGGGGTAAAGCCGCTCGGGCCGGGCCAGGATCCACTCTCCCCAGCCCCCGGGCAGGTCCCGGTTGTAGCCCAGCATCCCTGGGGCCAGGGATCCTTCCGCCACGTTCTGGCATAGGCCTTCCTCGCCCTCCTGGCACTTTGGGCAGGGGGGAAGGCCGCGGTCGGCGCAGGTGAGGAGAGGGTTTACCGCCACCAGGCTTCCCTCCACCTCCCCCAGGATCTCGTGGCCAAGGACGGCGGGAAAGGAGAAAAAGGGGCTGATGGATGGGGGGCTTTTCCCGTAGAGAAGGGCCAGGTCCGAGCCGCAGACCCCGCTTAGCCTGACCCTCACCCGTACGAAGCCTTGCCGTTCGGGAAGGGGAAGTTGGGTGAGGCTTAGGGGTAGAAGGCCCTTGGGAAATCGCTTGCCCAGGACCCTGGCGGCGAAGAAGCGGGGAAGGGAAGGGGTGTAGAGGAGGGCCTTCATGACATGGGCACGGTGCGGATGAGCTTACCCTCTATCCGCTCCATGATCTCGTCCAGGCTGCGCCCGGTGATGGTGAGGCCGTGGTTTTTCAAGCCCACCACCGCCCGGGTGGGGTCAGGGGCTTGGCGCACCTTTTCCGCCACCGCCTGGGCCAGCTAGTAGGTGCCGCAAGGGTAGTTGAAGGGGGTGGCGGGAACCCCTTCCATCCAGGCGTGCACGTGCAGGATGGCCCCGACCCCGGGGTGTGCCCGGTAGATCATCCAGTGCTCGATGGCATCCACGCTGACCCGCCTGGGTTCCACGTGGGGGGGCACGGAGAGGAGGATGGCGTTTTGCTCAGGGTCGTAGTCCTTCACCATGAGGATGTCCCGGCCGATCTCCTTCAGGTTGGCCTTGTCCACCCCGCTTGCGGACATCCAGAAGCGGCGCTCGTCCTTGCGCACGGAGAGGTTTCCATAGGAAAGACCCCCGATACCGTAAAGCCGTTTGACATGCCGCAGGTCCTCGGGGGGCAGGATCTCCTCGATGGGGAAGGGAGCAGGAAGGAGGTCCCACTCCTTGAGTTTCTTCCCTGCCCGGTACATGCTTTCCGTAAGCTCGTCCCCTTGCCAGAGCTCGGGCTCGAGGTCCGTGTGGAAGATGTTGTTGATGACCAGGCGGCTACAGGCGATGGGCTTAAGGCGCCCGGCCACCCTCTCGTAAAACCCCTCCCCGTTGGGCTCGTCGTAGTGCCCGAGCTCCAGGGTGAGGAACTTGACCCCCTGGTGGGGCACATAGGCCAGAAGCACGTTGGAAAGAGCCCGAACCAAGTAGGGGTAGAGGGCCTGGAGGGGGTTTTCGGGGAAGGCGGGAAGCTCCAGCACCGAGGCCACGAAGGTGGCCTGGGCCCGCCGGCGATAGGGGCGTGGGTTTTCCAGGGAGATGGCGTTCAGCACCAAGTTTGGGGCCTCGGCCTGAGGGTTGTGGCGAAACCCCTGAGCCTCCAGGGCTTTCCCCAGTCCTTCCAGAAAAGCCCGGACGTTAGGAGAAGGCTCACCGTGGATCATGTACTCCCACATATGCCCTCCTTGCTCTGGTCCTTAGCCTACCCCATACTGGTCCTATGGCGGAAGCCTTAGGGGGTAGCCGGGCCCTGGTCCCCGGACTGAGGGTGGGGCATTTCACCGACCTCGAGGCCCTCACCGGCTCCACCGTGGTCCTGGTGGAGGAGGGAGCGGTGGGAGCGGTGGACGTGCGGGGGGCGGCTCCCGGTACGCGGGAAACCGACCTCCTGTCCCCGGAGAACACCGTGGAGAAAGTGCAGGCCATCCTGCTTACCGGGGGAAGCGCCTTCGGCCTAAGGGCGGCGGATGGGGTCGTGCGTTACCTGGCGGAAAGGGGAAAGGGCTTCCCCACCCCAGGGGGTGTGGTGCCCATCGTGCCCGCAGCGGTCCTCTACGACCTGGGCCGGGGGAGGATCCACCGCCCGCCCGGGGTGGAGGCAGGGTACCAGGCAGCCTTGGCCGCAGGGGAAAGGGTGGAGGAGGGTAGCGGGGGGGCGGGCACGGGGGCGGTGGCGGGGGGAGTCAAGGGCGGGGTGGGCCTGGCGGGGTACCTTCTGGAGGAAGGCCACCGGGTCATGGCCTTGGTGGCGGTCAACAGCCTGGGCCGGCCCTTTGACCCCCAGACGGGGAGGCTTTACGGGGAGGCTCTCCTTGCAGAGGAGGAAAGGGCCCTTCTGCCGGACCGCTCCCGCTACCAGGGGAGGCCTGAGGACTACCGCTACCCTTTCCTTTTTGGCCAGAACACCACCCTGGCGGTGGTGGCCACGGATGCGCCCCTTAGCAAGGCCCAGGCCAAGAGGCTTGCCATCATGGCCCAGGACGGGATTGCCCGGGCCATCCGTCCGGCCCATACCCCCTTGGATGGGGATCTGGTCTTCGCCCTGGCCCTGGGGGAGGGGAAGGGGGTGGCCCCCTACACCCTCTTGCGCCTCGGGGCCTACGCCGCCGACGCCGTAACCCGGGCGATCCTTCGGGCGGTGCTCCTTTCGGGGAGTGCGCCGGGGATTCCCGCTTACCGGGACCTCATGGGCTGATCACCTTCCGGGAAAGGGAGCGAGCTCCACCTCCACCTGGAGGACCTCCCCGCCCCGGCGCACACTAAGGCGGATCCTGTCCCCTACCTGGTGGCGGCGCACCTCCCGCAGGAGGTCCTCGAAGCTGTTCACCTTGACCCCGTTGACCTCGAGGATCACATCCGGCACCCCTCCCGTTTCCAGGCCCCTTAGCCCTGCCTGGTGGGCGGCCCCGCCCGGGACCACCTCGCCCACCAGCACCCCACCCGGGGGCAGGCCCAGCTCCCGGGCCAGCTCCGGGGTTAAGCCCCTTGGACCCCTCAGGCCCAGGTAGGGCCAGTAGCTTCGCTTACCCCCTTCCATCTCCGCCAGGACCTGGCCCCGGCCCAGCAACGGGGTGAAGAAACTTCGGAAGCCCTCCTCCGTTTGGCCGATGGCCACCGCCACCCCCACCACCTTTCCCTCGAGGTCCAGCACGGGTCCTCCCGAATCCCCGGGGGAAAGGGGGAGGCTGGTTCCCACCAGGCCCTGGGGAAGAAAAGGCGAGGGGTCCACGAAAAGCCGGGTGATGCGCCCATACCGGGGGGCGATGAACTGGTTGCGCCCGTTGCCGATGTGGAGGAGGGCTTCCCCCACCCTAGGGGTCCGGGAAAGCTCCAAGGGGAGGACCCTTGGGGCCTGGGCCCCGGTGCGGAGCACCGCCAGGTCAAAGGGCTCGTGGAACCCCAGGACCTGGGCTTGGGCCTCCACCCCCGTGGCCAGGCGCAGGCGGAAGGGGCCCCCTTCCGCCACCACGTGGTAGGCCGTGAGGAGGAGGCGTGGGGCGTAGAAGAAAGCCGTTCCCCTTCCCCCCTCCCCGTCCCGGACCTGGACCACCCCGGGGTGGGCCTGGGCGTAAACGGCCTGGAGGGCCTCGGGGCTCGCCTGGACGGGTTCTACCCAGAGGGTCCCCTTGGGGCCGGAAAGCCAAAGGGCGAGGCTCAGGCCCAGGGGCAGGAGCCAAAGCCAAGGTTTAACCCGACCCATGCCCCATTCTCCCCCCTATCCCCATTTTCCTCCTCCTTTGAGCTCCAGAGTGTGATGCCGGGCAAGGAGCCTATTCCCGGGAGCGGTCCTCAGCGGTGCAGGTGGAGGTTGGCCTGAGGGAAAAACCTTTGATCCGGGTCATGGACGAGGGGAAGGCGAGGGGGCAGGCTGGGGCTTGGAGGTGCTTATGCCCCACGTGATCTGTGAGCCCTGTATCGGCGTGAAGGACCGGTCTTGCCAGGAGGTCTGCCCCGTGGAGTGCATCTACGACGCCGGGGAGCAGCTTTACATCCACCCCGACGAGTGCATTGACTGCGGGGCCTGCGTGCCCGCTTGCCCGGTGAACGCCATCTACCCCGAGGAGGACGTCCCGGAGCAGTGGAAGGTTTACATAGAGAAGAACCGCACCTGGGCCCAGACCCTGCCCAACGTGCACGTCCTCGAGGGGGGGCAATGACCGCGCCGCCCCGCCTGGTGGTGGAGGTAAGGCAGGAGGTTCCCCTGCAGTGCTCCCCGGTCAAGGGAGTGTGCCGCCTCGAGGACCTCAAGGTGAAACCCCTCCATCGCCTGGACAACCGCGGCACGCCCTGCGCCCTGGGGTTCATCCGGGCCACCGAGGTCATGGAGGCCCTGCCCTCGGGGGCGGTCTTGGAACTCCTTTCCAAAAATGTTTACGCCCCCTACGAGGTCCCTGCCTGGGCGGGCAAGTACGGCTACCGCATCCTGAAGCAGGAGCAGCGGGGGATTTTCCCTTTCCGCTACTACCGCTTCCTGGTGGAGAAGCCATGAGGGTGGAACTCCGCATCCTCAGGCGAGCGCCGGGCAGAGGACCCTACTGGCAGGCCTTCTCCCTGGAGACGGAGGGCCGGGAGCGGGTCTTGGACCTGCTTCTCAGGGTCAAGGCCGAGGTGGACGGGACTTTGGCCTTCCGCTACTCCTGCGGGCACGGGGTCTGCGGCTCGGACGCCATGACCATCAACGGCCGAAACCGCCTCGCCTGCAAGACCCTGGTGAAGGACCTGGGGCGGATCCTCACCGTGGAGCCGCTGCGGGCGCTCCCCGCCCGGAAGGATCTCATCGTGGACCTCGAGCCCTTCTTTGCCGCCTACCGGGCGGTGCGGCCCTACCTCATCAACGACGAGCCCCCGCCCGAGCGGGAGAGGCTCCAGAGCCCTGAGGAGCGGGCGCGTTACGAGGAGGGGACCCAGTGCATTCTCTGCGCCGCCTGCACCTCCAGCTGTCCCGTCTACTGGGTGAACGGGCACTACATCGGCCCGGCGGCCATCGTGCAGGCCCACCGCTTCCTCTTTGACTCCCGCGACCGAGGGGCCGAGGAGCGGCTTTCCAGTTGGCTCGGCGGGCGAAACGGGGTGTGGCGGTGCCGCAACGCCCACAACTGCACCGAGGCCTGCCCGCGGGGCATTGACGTGAACCGGCTCATCACCGAGGTCAAGCGGAGGATCCTGGAGGAGGCCTTCTGACCCCCCGGGGGCTACGGCCGGATTAAAGTGCGGGAGCAGGCATGGGCGGGGCTTGGCCAGAGGTGGTGATCCTGGGCGGGGGCTTCGCAGGGCTTGCCGCCGCCCGGGTTCTGGAAAGGGCGCGGGTTCCCTACCTCTTGCTGGACGCCCGGAACCACCACCTGTTCCAGCCCCTCCTTTACCAGGTGGCCACCGGCTTCCTGGAGGGGCCGGCCGTGGCCTACCCCTTGCGGGCCTTGCTGCGCCGGGGCCGGTTTCTCCTCGGCCGGGTGGAGCGGGTGGACCTCGAGGGGAAAAGGCTCTTCCTGGAGGGCGGGGATGCGCTTCCCTACCGCTTCCTTGTTGTGGCCACGGGAAGCCTTCCCAGCGACCTGGGGGTACCGGGGGTGAGGGAGCATGCCCTCTTCCTCAAGACCCTGGGCCAGGCCCTAAGGGTCCGGTACCGCCTCCTCGAGGCCCTGGAAAAAGCGGCCCGCAGGGGGCGCCCCCTGGACCTCCTCGTGGTGGGGGGCGGGCCCACGGGCGTGGAGCTCGCCGGGGCCCTGGCCGAGTTCTTGCGCTACACCCTGCCACGGGACTTCCCCGAGGTGCCCGCGGGGACCGTCACCCTGCTGGAGGCGGGGCCCCGGCTCCTTTCCGCTTTCCGGCCGGCTCTCGGCCGGTATGCGGAGGGGGCCTTGGCCCAACTTGGCGTGAGGGTGCGCCTGGGGGCCCAGGTGGCCGAGGTGGGGGAGGGATGGGTAAGGCTTTCCGGGGGCGAGCGGCTTAAAGGGGACCTCGTCCTCTGGGCAGTGGGGGTGCGGGGGAACCCCCTTCCTGGGCTTCCTGCGGACGCTCGGGGCCGGGTGCCCACGGACCCCTGTCTGCGGCTTGTCGGTTATCCCGAGGTGTACGTGGTGGGGGACCTCAACGGGCTGGGCTTCCCCCAGCTCGCACCCGTGGCCCTGCAACAGGGGCGGTGGGCGGCGCGAAACCTTCTCCGGGCGTTAAGGGGGCAGGACCCCCTCCCCTTCCGCTACCGCGACCGGGGGCAGCTTGCGGTTATCGGCCGCAATCGGGCGGTGGCGGAGCTTTGGGGCCTCGGGGTGGCCGGGCTTCCCGCCTGGCTCCTCTGGGCTTTCGTGCACCTGAGGGAGCTCGTGGGCTTCCGCAACCGCCTTCTGGTCTTCCTGGACTGGGCCTACACCTATCTTTTCCGGGAACCCGGGGTGCGGATCCTCCCCGACTAAACCTTTAGCTCCGCCTCGCTGTGGGCCTGGAGGGCGATCTTGAGGCGCTCCACCACCCCATCCACGGGCCGGCCTTCCCGGAGGGAGCTTTGGAGCTCTCCCAGAAGTTCCAGGAGAAGCCGGTGCTCCAGGAGCCGATCCCGACGGTTTCCCGGACTCAGGGTGGGGTAGTAGAGGGCCTCCTCCAGGGCGATGTGGGCCTGGAGCCTCTGAACCAGGGCCTCGGCTGCTCCTTGGGAGGGCAGGGCCTCCAGAAGCGCTTCAAGCTCCTTGTGGTCCCGGGCGAGCTCACTTGGCGGAAGCCCCAAGGTGATCCAGAGGATACGCCCGCCTTCTGGGGCCTCCAGGTGGAGCTGGCCAGTCCGGACCCTCACGGTCCGGCCCGGCTGGAGGCGGAGGGAGCGCCCCCAGAACCGCACGACGATAACCCCCTTGAGAACTGCCAGGAGAGCGTCTTCGCTCCGCTCCACCTTCAGGGTCTGCTTTCTCCCCCGGCTTAGGTCCAGGCACCGGACCTGACCCCCTGGCCTCACTAGCCCTTTGCCTTCAAAGGGGTAAATCATCTTGCCTCCTTTCCTTTAGGCGGGGGGGCCGCCCAGGCCTCCAGCCTTCACCTACCCTCCCTCCCCGTCTATGACCCAGGTCAAGGCGGGCCCAGAGGGCCTTGCCCGATGGCCGAGCCCTTCCCCGGACGGTGCCGTGCGGCCAGACGAGGGTGCAGCCCGCTGGCCGCAGGGAGCGCGGCGCCATGGGGGTGGCCCCCCGGGGACCGGGGCTAGGTTTGGCCTAGTGCCAGAGGAGAAGCATCCCCAAGAGGAGAAACCCCAGACCGGGCCAGGGATAGGGCCGCTTCAGGAGGAGGTGGAGGAGGCCTACCCCCAGGAGGGCCAGGAGGGGGTGGGGGGAGAGCCTTCCCACCAAGGCCAGGTAGACCAGGCCCAGGAGGACGTTCAGGTCGTAGAGGCCAAGGAGCGCCCGGGCCAGGCGGGGTACCTCCCGCCGCCAGAGGAGGTAGAAGCCCATTGGGAAGGCCAGGAACACAAGGGGTAGGCCCAGCACCCGGTGAAGGGCGGGCACGCCAAGAAGGGCCGTGGGGAGGCCCTGGAGGGTGTAGCCCAAGGCAGTGGCCAAAACGATGAGGAGGCCGAAACCCATCTGGGTCCAGCCTACCACCCGGGCAGGGACGGGGGGCCGGAAGAGGGTGAAGCTTCCAAAGGAGGCGAGGAGGAGGAGGGCGAGGAGCGTAAGGAGGGGAAGGAGGCCCTTTAGGAAGAGGAGGAAGGCCAAGAGGGCGCTACCCCCGAGGGCGAGGAGGGCGGGATAGACCTTGGGGCTTTGGCCCCGGGCCCTGAGGACCTGGGTTCTGGCGTAGTAGAGGGCGGCCACATCCCTTAGGGCCAGGGCCAGGAAGCTTCCCAGGGCCACCTCCAGGGGGAGCCCGCCCGCCAAGACCCCGGCGGGGGCGAAGGCCGCCATGAAGAGGGCGGCCGCAATCTCGGGGAAAAGGTCCCGGGAGCGGTTTTGGGCATCCATGTAGGCCATGTAGGCCCCCAGGGGGAAGGCCAGGGCGAGGGGGTAGAGAAAGGGCCCTTTAGCGGTTAGGGCGGTGAGGAGGAGGCCCAAGAGGGCAAAACCGAGGTATATCCCACCCACCCTCAGGGCCAGCTCGGTCCTCGGGTAGCGCTTTCCCCGCCTCAGGTCCTGGTAAGCGAGCTTCAAAGGGTGCCGCGCCAGGAAACCGAAGAGCCCTAGGAGAAAGAGGCCTAGGGTATGGGGGCCAGGGGAGAGGAGGAGGGCGAGGAGGAGAGGCTCGAGGGTGAACCCCCAGCCCCCGTGCTCCGTGGGGAGGGCTACCGACTTTAGGGAAACGCTTGGGGTCGTGCGCATACGCACCTCGCTAGGGTTAAGGAAGCGTGGGACGGGGCTTTTTAGCCCCACAAGATTTCCAGCGCCAAGAGGGCAAAGAGGAGGCCTGCGGCCAAGGAGAGGGTGGCGAAGGCTCCCCAGATGCCCGTTCCCAGGCCAAGCCCCCAGGCCAGGGCCATGCCCAGCAGGCCCAGGTTGGCCAGGCCCACCTGGAAAAGGGCGAGCCCGGGCCTGCGGAAGACCACGCCGCGGAAACGGGGCAGGGCGTGGTAGGCCACGCCGTAGATCATAAGGCTCACGAAGCCTAGAAGGTGCATGTGGGCGTGGGCGGGGCGCCAATTGTAGGGTAGGACACCCAGGCCGAGCAGGAGCCCCACCAGGTTGGCGGCTATAAACCAGAAGAGGGCCGTGGTGAGGGCAAGCCGGCTTGCCAGGATCATGGCCTGGGGGTGATGATGCCAAGGACCAGAAACCGACCTTCTCCGGCCTTGGCCCCGTGAGGTTCGCCTGGCGCGCAGGCGAGGAGGGTTCCGGGGCTTGCTGGGATCGTTTTCTCCCCGGCCCACAGGGTGCCCTCCCCCTCGAGGCAAAGCAGGTGAACCCGGGGTTCCCCTTTACCCCGGACCTCCTGCCCCTTTTGCAGGCTGAAGAGGATCAGGCGCACTTCCGGGTGATCGGCCAGGAGTTCCACCCCTCGGACCTGGCCGTAGCGGGCCTTCTCCAGGAGGTTCATCCTTCCCTTCCCAAAAAGGCCAGGAGGGCCTTCAATACCTCTTCGGGGTCCTTGCCTGCTTGGCGGGCGGCTTCCTCCAGGGAATCGGCTCCGCCACAGCAGGTATCTATGCCCATCTCGTTTAGCAAGCTCACCGCTTCCGGGTGGCGTTGCAAGACCCTGTTTACCGTGGTCTTTAAGGTGAGTTCCACCATACCCCCCTAAGCTTGGCACCCAAGGGGTTGAATTGCCATGACCTGGGTCAAGCGGTCTTGGAAGCCTCGGGCAGGAGATCCTTTAGGGTCAGGCCCTCGAGGGCTTTGCGGATTTCCTGGTTCATGCGCACCAGGTTTGGCTTGAGGTAGCAGAATCCCCGCCTCTCCTCTGTGGGGCAGCGCTTTAAGGTGGCGCAAAGGTCCAGGGCCACAGGTCCAGAGAGGCTTTCCATCACCTTAAGCAGGGTGATCCCCTCTGGGGGAGCTTTGAGCCACACCCCTCCTGCTCGGCCCATGCGGCTTTCCACCAAGCCCGCTTTGGCCAGCTTGGAGAGGACCTTGGCCATAAAGGCAGGAGGGGCCTTGAGCTTGGCGGCGATCTCCGCGGCGCTAAGCCCAGGCTCTTCCGCTAGAAGCAGAAGCGCATGAAGGGCGTAGGATTCCTCGCGTCTTAAGAGGCTTCGCACGGGCATACCTACATGGTAACCCCCTGAGGGATTGGCCCCCAGGGGGTGGGAAGAGGAGCACTACCTCCCACCGATGAACCAGGCCCGGGAGAGGAACCAGTGGTTATAAAGGTAGTAAACCAGGAAGAGGGCCAGGAAGAGGAGGGCCAGGAGGTAGACCCCTTTGGGGGTGGCGTGGCCTTCCTCTACCTTCACCTGGTAGGTTTTCTGGATTTCCTCGTCGGCCAAGGGTTTGCCCCGAAGCAGGGTGCCCACCGCCAAGAGCACGAAGAGAAGCCCGCCCAAAAGGGCCAGGGTTCCCCCGATGCCCATGGCGGCAAGCCAGGTGGCCATCTCTGGGGGGTACTGGAAGGCGAAGGGGCTTCCCCCGAACTGGAAGGCGTCCCCAGAGCGCCGAGGAAGTCCATAAACTACCCCCAGGCGCAACATGGCTAGGGAGAGGAGGCCCATGCCCAGCCCGAAGAGCCAGGGCTGCCAGGCGGCAAGCCGAGGCCAGATGAGCTTGCGGCGGAAGATGAGGGGCAGAAGGTAGTAGGTGAGGCCCATGAAGGCCAGGCTTGTTCCTGCCACCACCGTGCCCTTGAAGTGGCCCACCACCGCTAAGGTGTTGTGCCACTTGAGGTTCTGGTCGTAGGAGCCCATGGTGACCCCGCTCATCCCTCCCAGGAAACCGAAGAGGATGACGGAAAGCACCAGGGCGGAGAAGCCAGGGTTGCCCCAAGGGGTCTTGGCCAGCCAGCCGAAAAGCCCTTTGTTGAACCCCTTGAGCCTGAGGCCCCGCTCAATGGCCGCGGGCACCGAGAAGGCGTGGATCAAGCTTCCCAGGACGGCCACATGGATGAGGTAGCCGGTGTTCACCCAGGTCCAGCTGCTGGAAAGAGCCCCGGTGGGCTCGGTGAGGAGGTGGTGGGCGGAGCCCAGGTTGATGCCCAGGAGGTAGAGGAGGAAGGCGACCCGGGAGAGCCTCTCGCTGGGGGTGGTACCTCCCACGGTGAAAAGGGCCAGGAGGTACCAGACGGTAACCATGGCGGCCAGGTTCACCTGTTGGGCTCCGTGGCCAAAGCCCCAGTAGGTGTGCCGGAACCAGAGGGGGTCCACCTTGATTAGGCCTAAAGACCAGAGGAAGGTGGGGATAAAGGCGATGGCCCCGGAGAGGAGGGTAGTGGTGGCCAAGATGGCGGCGGTGAGGGCTCCGAAAGCCCCCAGGGGCATGGTGGCCCCGGAGGCCCTGGCTGGGCGCCTTGGAAAGAGGCTGTACGGCCTTTCCGCACTTCTGGCCCTGGGCCTTTTCCTCTTTTATGGGGCAAGCCGCCTTACGGGTTTTCCCCTCCCCACGCCTTACGGCTGGGCCTGGGAGGGAAGGGAAGATGTGGATGTGCTGGGGGGCTTCCTGGCCCTATGGGAGGTCCTGGTTTTTTGGGCCTTTCTCCGGCGCTAAGGTGGGTACCTGTTTCCAGATGAAATAGATGCCGTAGGCGATGAGGAGGAGCAGGGCCATCTGGCCTAGGATGTGGGGTAGGCCATAGATGCTTATGCCCGCTGCCCCCAAGGCCAAGGCCGTGGCCAAGACCTTGGTTCTTCTGGGGATCCCCCGGCCTTCCCGGTAGTTTTTCACCAAGGGGCCCACCTGGGGCAGGGAGAGAAGCCAGGCCTCGAGGCGCGGGTGGCTTCGGGAGAAGAGATAGGCCGCTATCAAGAAAAAGGGGGTAGAGGGAAGGATGGGCAGGAGAGTTCCCAAGAGACCCAGCCCAGTGAAGAGAAGGCCCAAACTCATGTAGGCCAGCCGCACGGTATTAAGGGTACCCATATTGGTGCCAGAGTTGCCTTGACTTTGGTCAAGGGAGGGAAAGGTTTTCAGGGCTGGCATCTCTACATTGGGACATTTGTCACAAGGACACCTGTCCTTGGGGGGTGGTGCTAAAACACGGATGGAAAGGTCCGAGTAAGGACCTGGGAGGTGAAGGATGCGAAAGGTTTTAGGCGTACTGGCGGGGTTGGTTTTAGGGATTCCAGGCGTGGCGGCGGAAAGGCACTTTACCCTCGAGGCCCGCTCCAGCATCTTCGAGGTGGATCAAGGGGTTTACCTCAGGGGCTTCTCCTTCAACGATATGAGCCCTGGGCCCATGCTGGTGGTGGAGGAGGGGGATACCGTACACATCACCCTTCGGAATCTGGATAACGTTACCCACGGCCTTTCCATCCATGCCGCCAACACCCAGACCTCGAGGTTCCTGGGCAATGTCCAGCCAGGGGAAACCCGGGAGTTCAGCTTTACCGCGGACTTTCCCGGAGTTTTTATGTACCACTGCGCCCCTGGGGGTCACGGAATCATGGCCCACACCATGGGTGGCCAGTTTGGGATGATCGTGGTGGAGCCCAAGGAGAAGTACCGGATGGAGCGGGAGCTCGGCCGGGGGCCGGACCTCAAGCTCTACATAATCCAGAGTGAGGCTTACGCTTCAGGGCGGGATTTCTACGATGGGAAGGCCCTTTACGTGATGTTCAATGGCAGGAACTTCCGTTACGTGGATGAACCCATACCCGTGCGTCCCGGGGATTATCTACGCATCTACTTCCTGAACGTGGGGCCCAACCTTACCAGCACGCTCCACGTGGTGGGCGGGATTTTTGAGTACATGTACTACCAGGGTAATCCGAAAAACCTCGTGGTGGGCGCCCAGACGGCTTTGGCGGGACCGAGCGATTCCTGGGTCATCGAATGGCGAGTTCCGCCCGTGGAGGGCGATTACACTTTGGTAACCCATGTCTTCGGTACCGCCATCAAGGGGGCTTTGGGGATCCTGCGGGCCAAGAAGGATGCGCCCCGGATTCCTGAGGTGCGGGCGGAAGGAGTGCCCGGGGTCAAGGAAATTCCCGCCAGCGCCAAGCGGGTGGTCGATCCCTATGGGCTTGCTTCTCCTGGCCACGAGCACACCGTACGGGTGCCCTTGGATCCTGCCCTGGCTCAGCCGGTCGCGGTTGGGGCAAAGGCTTTAGAACCCCTTCCCGTCACCGTGCAGATGGTGGGCAACTCCTTCTACCCCAAGGTCCTGGAGATCCCCGTGGGTACCACGGTGGAGTTCGTCAATGAAGACGTCTTCGACCTGCTGGAAGGGGAACGCACGGGCCGGCATGATGCGGTGGTTATCGACGTGCAGGGGCCTGAGCCCTTTGTGACCCCCAAGCTGGGCCACGGGGAACGGTACCGCATCACGTTCACCAAGCCAGGGGAGTACGTGTACATCTGCAGCATCCACCCGTACATGAAGGGGATCATCCGTGTCTACGAGCCCTTGAGCCAGCGGGCCGATTCCCAATGACCCGGGGTGCTGACCCGTGACTGCTGACCGATGACGAGAGGTGTCCCCGGGGAATCCCCCCGGGGACATTTGCCCTTGACCTAGGTCATGGAAACTCCACCGGCTTAATCCGAGTTTGTGAGCTGGAGGTGAAAGGAGGTTAAGGTATGGAGATCGGCTGGATAGAAACCACCATCGGGGCCCTCTTCGCTACCGTGGTCCTCACCTTATGGCTTTCCCGGGGATCCGGATGGCTCGAGCCCCGCTTCTGGCGAAATGCGGCTGTGGTGAGCTCCCTGATCATGTCCGGGATCCTGGTTTATCTGACCATTGACTCCTTGAACCAGATCCGGGAGGGTTCGGCCCGGGTGCCGGCCTACACCGTGATCAACAAGGCCATAGGGCTCAAGCGGGATTACGAGAAGCGGCGGGACATCCCGGTCATCGGGGAGGAGGTGGGGTTTTTCGACAAGGTTTGGAGCGAGGAGGAGGCCTACACCTTGGTCAACAAGGGCAAGATGACCTTGCAGAGCCGCAACTGCATGGACTGCCACACCCTTTTGGGCAACGGGGCCTATTTTGCCCCGGACCTCACCCGGGCTTGGTTGGACCCCAAGTGGGAGACCATGGTCAAGGGGATGACCGGCAAGGCCACCAAGGAGGAAGCCATGGCGGAGTGGCTTCAGCACCCGGACCGCTACCCCACCTTTGTCCGCCGGATGCCCAACCTGGGCTTGAGCGAGGAGGAGGCCAAGGCCTTGGTGGCCTTCTTGAAGTGGATGTCGGCCATCGATACCAACGGTTTCCCGGACCGCTTCGCCGGGGTGCAGTAGGAGGTGTCCCATGACCCAGGCTTTACCCCAAGGTAAGCTTTACGAGTCTCAGAAGCTGGCCCTTTGGTACTTCTGGGTGGCCTTGGCCCTGTTTGGGGCCCAGGTCCTTTTCGGTTTGCTGGCGGCTTGGCAGTACCTGGATCCCAATTTTCTCTACGGCAAGCTTAACTTCATGACCAACCGGATGCTCCACGTCAACGCCATGATCGTCTGGCTTCTTTTGGGCTTCATGGGCGGAGTGTACTGGTTTTTGCCCATGGAGCTGGGGCGGGAGGTGGTGGGCATCCGGCTTGCCCGCTTCGCCTTCTTCACCCTTATCGCGGCAGTGGGCATCGTGGTTTTGGTTTACCTCCTGGTCCAGTATGGGCCGGGTAACGCCTTTACCCTGTGGTTCATCACCGAGGGGCGGGAGTACATAGAAGCCCCCCGCTGGGCCGATTTCGGCATCGTGGCGGTGATGGCCATCTTCCTTTACAACGTGGTAGCTACAGCCCTTAAGGCCCAGCGCATTACCGGGGTGGTGGCGGTGTTGATGTTTGACCTGGTGGCCCTGGCCGGGCTCTATATGGCGGGCATGCACTACACCCCCAACATCTCCATGGACCAGTACTTCTGGTGGTGGGTGGTGCACCTTTGGGTGGAGGCCACCTGGGAGGTATTGGTGGGCTCCATCATGGCCATGGCCCTCATGCACCTTCTGGGAACTCCGAGGCGCATTGTGGAAACCTGGCTCTACCTCGAGGTGGCCCTGGTCTTCGGCACCGGGATCCTGGGTCTGGGGCACCACTACTTCTGGATCGGCACCCCGGAGTACTGGCTGGGCCTGGGGGGGTTCTTTAGCGCCTTGGAGCCCATTCCCCTGGTGGCCATGGTGGTTCATGCGGTCTACGATGCCGGGATGCACCGCATGCAGACCGTGAACCAGCCCGCCCTCTTTTGGGCCATCGCCCAGGCCTTCGGCAACTTCATCGGCGCCGGGGTATGGGGATTCATGCAGACCCTGCCCCAGATCAACCTTTACTCCCATGGCACCCAGCTGGCTGCGTCCCACGGCCACCTGGCCTTCTTCGGAGCCTACGTTACCGCCATTCTCACGGTGATCTACATGGCCCTGCACCAGGTGAGGCGGCCTGATTTGCCCCGCTTTGACTCCAGGCTGTGGAAGTGGGCTTTTGTGCTGATGATCATCGGCATCTTCGGCATGTCTGCGGCCATGACCATCGCCGGCTTCACCCAGACCATGGTGGAACGGGCCATTGGTGGTAGCACCTGGCAGGCCTATATCGATGCCCAGCAACACCCCTGGTTCCAAAACGGTATGGTCTGGCGCTTCGCCTTTGGGGTTTTCTTCTTGGTGAGTTACCTGGTCCTCCTTTGGGACCTGGTCACCATTGGCAAGGGCGAGGCCAAGGCGGCCAAGGGGGTGGGGGCCCATGACTAGCGAGGCGGTGCGGGACCTGATGCTCTATGGGATGCTCATGGTTTCCGCCGCAGGGTTCTACGCCATGTTCTACGCTCTGGGGCGGATGCTGGGGAGGCCTTCCATCGTTACCTTCTCCTACCTCTTCGCCGCCTTGCAGGCCCTGGGGGCTTTGGGCATGATTCTGCCGCCCTACTTGGATCCCTTCTGGAAGTACTTGATCGCCTTTAGCTCGGCGGTATACCTCTTCATCCCCCAGGGGATGTGGTGGGTGGTGACCACCTTCCACGAAAAAGAGCACGCCCATTAGCCCTTCCTTCCCCCGGCCGGACCCCGCACGGGGTCCGGCTTTTTCCAGTTTAGGTGGGGAGATTTGTAGGGACTTTAGCCATAGGACATCTGTACTACTCGGATATGTCTATCCTAGTTGATGGAGGTGAAAGCTGTGAAAAGAACGTTAGGTTTATTAGGATCTCTGCTGCTGGCCGCTTTGGCCTTGGCCCAGGCTCCTGCTCCCTTAAGCCCGGCGGAGAAGGAGGAAGCAGCCAAAATCTACTTTGACCGCTGCGCTGGGTGCCATGGGGTGTTGCGGAAGGGAGCGACGGGTCCCGCCCTTGACCCTAAGAAGATGGCGGAAAAGGGGGTGGAGTACCTGAAGGCGGTGATCTTCGGCGGCCTTCCTGGGGGCATGCCCGATTGGGGGCGGCAGGGGATTCTTAAGGAAAAGGACATCGAGCTCGTTGCCCGCTTCCTTTTGGAGCAGCCCCCAGCGCCTCCAGTTCCCACCTTTGAGGAGATCAAAAAGACCTGGAAGGTGCACGTGCCCCCGGAGAAGCGGCCCACCAAACCTCTCCATAACCGCAACTGGCAGAACTTCTTCGGCCAGGTGCTCCGGGATACGGGCCAGGTGGCCATCATCGACGGGGATAAGAAGGAGTTGGTGAGCATCGTGCCCACGGGCTTTGCCACCCACATCTTGCGCTCCTCAGCCACGGGCCGGTACTTCATGGCCATCGGCCGGGACGGGAAGGCGAGCCTGATAGACCTCTGGATGAACCCGCCCCAGGTGGTGGCGGAGTCCAAGCCCTGCCTGGATGCCCGGTCCATTGAGTCCAGCAAGTTCAAGGGCTACGAGGATAAGTATGCGGTGGTGGGGTGCTACTGGCCGCCTACCATGGTGGTTCTGGATGGCCTCACCCTCGAGCCCCTCAAGATGGTCTCCACCATCTCCTACGCTAAGGGGGCCGGGGAACTGGTGATGGAAGCCCGGGTGGCCGCCATCGTGGCGAGCCACTTTAACCCCGAGTGGATCGTAAACCTCAAGGAGTCGGGCCAGACCTGGCTGGTGGACTACTCCAATCTGCACAAGAAAGGCCGGCCCCTGCCCATCACCATGATCGACACCAATCTCTTTCTGCACGATGGGGGCTGGGCTCTGAAGCGCTACTTCATCGTGGCGGCCAACGCGTTGAACAAGCTGATCGTAATAGATACCAAGACCCGGGAGTTCGCAGCCGAGGTGGAGGCGGGGGTCAGGCCCCACCCGGGCCGGGGTTCCAACTGGGAGCATCCCACTTACGGGCCGGTTTGGGCCACCGGGAACATCGGTAGCCCCGAGGTGACCGTGGTGGGTGTGGATCCCGAAAAGCATCCCCAGTACGCCTGGAAGGTGGTCAAGCGGATCACCCTGCCCTATACCGGCAACCTCTTCATCAAGACCCACCCCAATAGCCCCTGGGTCATCGTGGACTTCCCCATGAGCCCGAGTCCCCAGGCGGCTGCCAGCCTCTGCGCCATAGACAAGCGCAAGCTGGAGGTGGCCAAGTGCTGGGAGGTGCCGGGAGCCCAGGAGCTGAAGGCCCGCATGGTGCATCCCGAGTTCAATAAGGGTGGGACCGAGATCTGGGTTTCCGCCTGGGGCTCTAAGGACACCCCTACCTTCATCGTGGTCTACGATGCCCTTACCCTCAAGGAAAAGGCCCGCATCACCGGGGACTGGGTGCGCACCCCTACGGGGAAGTTCAACGTGTACAACACCGCTTACGACATCTACTAGCCTGCTGGGGTGAGGGCGGGGAGCGCCCAGGCGCTCCCCGCTTGACCTTGATTCCGGTCATGGCCGGCAGGGAGTCTTCCGGTTAGCTTGCTCCCATGGAGCGTCCTGAGTTCGCCCAGTACCCGTATCTGGTGGCCTGGGAGGTGACCAACGCCTGCCTCCTCGCCTGCCGCCACTGCCGGGCCTCGGCCATGCCCCACCCCCTGCCTGGGGAGCTTTCTACGGAGGAGGGCTTGGGGCTTATAGAGGAGGTGGCCACCTACCGCCCTAAGCCCCTCCTCCTCCTCACTGGGGGAGACCCCCTGGCCCGCCCCGACCTCCTTTTCCTCATCCAAAGGGCCCGGGAGCTGGGGCTTAAGGTGGGCCTCACCCCGGCGGCCACACCCCTTCTCACCCGGGAGAAGGTGTTCCAGCTCAAGGAGGCAGGGGTGACCCGGCTGGCCCTTTCCTTGGACGGGGCAAGCCCGAAAAGCCACGATGCCTTCCGGGGAGAGGAGGGCACCTTTGCCCGGACCCTGGCGGCCCTGGGATGGGCCAAGGAAGCGGGGCTTCCCACCCAGGTGAACACCACCGTGACCCGGGAAAACTGGCCGGAGATCCAGGCTCTACCCGATCTCCTGGCGGAGAAGGGGGTGGTCCTTTGGAGCCTGTTCTTCCTGGTGCCCGTGGGACGGGGGGCCTTGTTAAAGCAACTCTCCGCCAGGCAGTTTGAGGAAGTGCTCCACTGGCTTTACGAGGTTTCCCTTTCCTACCCCTTCCATGTAAAGACCACCGAAGCCCACCACTTTCGCCGGGTGGTGTTGGAGAGGCGGAGGGAACTGGGTGCGCAGGACCGGGCCCTGGCGGCGGGAGAAAGCCTCCACCGGGAGTACTTCCAAGATGGTATGGAGCACTCCCGGCTTGGGGTCACGGACGGCAACGGCTTTGTCTTCGTGTCCGCCACCGGGGATGTGGCCCCTTCGGGGTTCTTGCCCGTTTACGCCGGCAACATCCGGGAGAAGTCTCTCCTGGAGATTTACCGGTATAGCTTACTCTTTCAAGAACTCCGCAATAAGGACCTCCTCAAAGGGAAGTGCGGGGTCTGCGAGTACCGCTTTGTGTGCGGGGGAAGCCGGGCCAGGGCCTGGGCGGAAACCGGGGATTACCTGGCCAGCGAGCCCCGGTGCGTCTATGTGCCCCCGGCTTGGTTGGAGAAGGTGGGCAAAGTTTCCAGCGCAGGATGAGGGCTTGGGCGGGGGTGGGGTGCGGTTAGGCAAGCGGAGGGCATCGGGGGGGCGAACTCTTTGGCCCGCCAGTTCACCCGGGCCTTCTCCTTGCTGAGCCCTCGAGGCCAGAGGCAACCCAGCTACACCCGCACCCCGTCCTCCGGGGAAGCTGGCTCGTAAACGCGCTTTACCCTTAAAGCCATTCCGCCTCCGGGAGGACGCACTCCGGGCACTGGGCTCCCGTGAAGCACACCCACTCCAGGACTTCTTCCACGTCCTCCACCGGCCCCAGGTGGTAGATCTCCAGGAAGGGATCAGCCACCAGTATGCCCTTTTCCGGGATGGCGTGGACCAGGTTTCCTTCCCGGTCCATGAGGATGGGCAAGGGGCTTTCGTGGGTTTCTTGGGCGAGGAGGAAGGCCTGGGCCTCGAGGGCAGCGAGCTCTTCCTGGCGGAGGGCCAGGGCCTGGGCCATCCCGGGGTCCCGCAGGAGAACCAGGATCTTCCCCTTAAGGTCCGGCAGGTATACCCTTTCTCCGCCTGGGGTGTGGAGGGTATAGGGGGGAAGGAGCTTTCTCAAAGCGACCATGGTCTATTCTGGTCTTTCTTGCTCCCTTAGGAGTGTGAACTGGTTCCTGGGAGATTTGGAAGGCGTGCCCCCAAGATCCCTTGACCCCGGTCATGGACGGGCCGAAGGCCAGGGACCAGACTAGGCCTTGGAGGTAGATATGCCCCACGTGATCTGTGAGCCCTGCATTGGCGTAAAGGACCGGTCCTGCCAGGAGGTCTGCCCCGTGGAGTGCATCTACGATGCCGGGGAGCAGCTTTACATCCACCCCGATGAGTGCATTGACTGCGGGGCCTGCGTGCCCGCCTGCCCGGTGAACGCCATCTTCCCCGAGGAGGATGTTCCCGAGCCGTGGAGGGAGTACATAGAAAAGAACCGCCAGTGGGCCCGCACTTTGCCCAACGTCCATACGCTCGAATAGCCGGATGTCAGCGGATCAGATCCGTAAGGGCCTGTGGGTTGGGGATCTCCACCCGCCGCCCCTTCAACTGGATCAGGCCCTGGCGGTAGAGCTGGCCCAGGTTGCGGGAAACCGCCTCGGGCACGGTTCCCAAAAGGGCGGCGAGCTCCGGGTTGGTGGGCAGGTGGAAGCCCTGCCCTTCCTGGGAAAGCTTCTCCAGGAGGAACTCGCAAAGCCTCTCCCGCACCTCGTGGAAGACCAGGCGGTCCAGAAGGTGCAGAAGCTGCCCCTGGCGGCGGGCCAGGTACCGGATCAGGGCCCGGGCCAAGGGGGGACGGGCCTCCGCCAGCTGGAAGAAGC
>Ga0101943_1001402_pt1 | contig 21267 bp, 20 predicted proteins | sample DewCreD2012metaG_5_FD_75244 | JGI IMG/M metagenome (GOLD analysis project Ga0101943, IMG submission 75244) | Hot spring sediment bacterial and archeal communities from British Columbia, Canada, to study Microbial Dark Matter (Phase II) - Dewar... ... | reverse complement strand
CCGACGCCGTGCGCGCGGACGCCCTCTACCAGGCCGGCGCCATCGCGGCCCAGCAGGTGGACGCGGCCCGCACCCAGCTCCTCGCTGCGGAGGCCGCCCATGAGGTCGCCCGGGCCCAGGTTGAAGCCGCCCGGGCTCAGCGGGACGCGGTGGCAGCTCAACTTGCCGCCCTTGCCGAGCAGAGGCAGGCAGCGACGCAGGCCGTAGCCCAAGCCGCGGCCCTGGAGGCTGCAGCAAAGGCCTCCCTGGAGGCCGCCCGGGCAGGAAGACGGCAACTCCATATCCGGCGGTTAGAGGAGGAGGGGGTCCGGGCCCAGGTGATTCAGGCGGAGGCCGCCCTCCGTTCGGTTCAGGCGACCGCCCACCTCGTGGCGCAGCGTGCCCGAGAAGTGGAGGCGGCCCGGGCCGCGGTGGAGCAAGCCCAAGCCGCCCTCCGTCTTGCAGAGGCGAACCGATCGGAGGCCCTGCTCAAAGCACCCATCTCCGGCATCGTCCTCGCCCGCCTCGTGGAGGTAGGAGACCTCGTGAGTCCGGGGTCTCCGGTCCTCACCGTCGCGGATCTCCGGCGGCCCTACCTTCGGGTGTTCGTGCCGGAAGCGGATCTCGGGCGGGTGAAGCTGGGGCAACGCGTGGAGGTGCGGGTGGATGCCTTCCCGCACCGGACCTTCGCCGGTCGGGTGGTGGAGATCGCGAACCGCGCGGAGTACACACCGGGAAACGTCCAGACCCGGGAGGAGCGCACGAAGCTCGTCTTCGCGGTGAAGATCGCGGTGGACAACCCAGGTGGCGTCCTCAAACCGGGGCTCCCGGCCGACGCCGTGATCCGCGTCCGGCCGTGAGCGAGGTACCCCTCATCGAGGTGAGAGGGCTCATGCGGACCTTCGGTCCCATTCGGGCCGTAGACGGCGTGGACCTGGACGTCAGGCGGGGGGAGATATTTGCCCTCGTGGGGCCCGACGGCGCAGGGAAGACGACCCTCATCCGGATCCTGGGCGGAGCGCTTGAGCCGACGGCCGGGGTGGCGCGGGTGTGCGGGTACGACGTGGTGCGGGAGTCTGAGGCGGTGAAGTCTCGGATCGGCTATATGCCCCAGCAGTTCAGCCTCTACGGCGACCTCACCGCCCTGGAGAACCTTCGCTTCTTCGCCGACCTCTACGGCGTTCCCCCCGGGCTATTCTTCGAGCGCGCACAGCGGCTGCTGGGCGCGCTCGGTCTGGCAGACGCCCGCCACCGGCCCGCCGGAGCCCTCTCGGGCGGCATGCGGCAGAAGCTCGCTCTCGCCTGTGCCCTCGTGCACGACCCCGAACTCCTCCTGCTGGACGAGCCCACCACCGGCGTGGATCCCGTGTCCCGGCGGCGGTTCTGGCGTATCCTCTACGACCTCAACCGGCAGGGAATCACGGTGTTCCTGAGCACGACGTACATGGACGAGGCGGACCGGGCCTCCCGGGTGGGGCTCATTCACCGGGGCCGGCTCGTGGCCTGCGACGACCCCGCGGTCCTGCGCTCCCAGCTTCCGGGCGTCGTGGTGGAGGTCGTGGCCGCTCCCCGTCGGCGGGCGAGCGCGGTCCTGAGGGGTCATCCCCTCGCGTCAAGCGTCGACGCTTTGGGCGATCGCTTCCGCGTCCTCCTCGCCTCTTTGGAGGCTCTGGGTGCGCTCCAACAGGCGCTGGAGTCCTCCGGAGTGGAAGTCCGTGGGATGCGGATCGTGCGTCCCTCCCTGGAGGACGTGTTCGTGGCGCGGTTGCAGGCTTGACCCAGATCGCTGTGCGCGCCGAAGGGCTCACCCGTCGGTTCGACGGTCTCGTGGCCGTGGACCACATTTCCTTCGAGATCCCGCGTGGCACGGTCTGGGCTTTCTTGGGTCCGAACGGGGCTGGCAAGTCGACCACGATCCGGATGCTCTGCGGGATCCTGGACCCCACGGAGGGGACCGCCTGGGTCCTGGGCCGGGATGTCCGGCGGGAGGCTGAGGCGATCAAGGCCCGGATCGGGTACATGACCCAGCGCTTCAGCCTCTGGAGAGACCTCACCGTGCGGGAGAACCTGGAGTTCTACGGTGGGGTGTACGGACTGCGGGGTCCGGAACTCCGCACGCAGGTGGAGAGGTGGTTGGATCAGTTGGACCTCGCGCAGCGCCGGAACGACCTCGTCGCGGTCCTCCCCGGCGGGCTGCGCCAGCGGGTTGCGCTGGGCTGCGCGGTGCTGCACCAACCTGAGGTGCTGTTCCTGGACGAACCCACATCCGGCGTGGATCCGGTCTCCCGCCGGCAGTTCTGGGACCTCATCGGCCGCTTCGTCGAGGAGGGGACGACGGTCATCGTCACGACCCACTACATGGACGAGGCGGAGCACTGCGACGCCCTCGCCTTCATCTACGACGGTCGGATCGTTGCGCAGGGAAGCCCACAGGAGATCCGGCGGACCCGGATGCCGGGGGTGGTGCTGGAAGTCCGCACCAACCGGCTCATGGAGGCGCTCGCCGCCTGCGAGGCCCACCCCCTCGTCCGGGAGGCGGCCCTGTACGGGGCCGCGATCCACGCCACGGTGGACGATGCCGGAGTACTCCCTCGGCTCGTGCAGGACCTTCAGAGGTCGGGGTTCCGGGTGGAGTCCGTCGAGCCGGTGCTCCCCAGCCTCGAGGACGTCTTCGTAGCCCTCGTGGAGGCGGAGCAGAAGTGAGCGTCGGGCGTCTTGCGAGTATTGTGCGGAAGGAGACCACACAACTCCTCCGTGACCGGCGCACGCTCGGCACAATCCTCCTTTTGCCGATCATCCAGCTCGTGCTGTACGGGTACCTCACGAGTGAGGTGTTGCACCAGCCCACGGTCGTGTGGGACCAGTGCCACTGCGCGGAGAGCCGCTCGCTCGTCCGGGCCTTCGAGAACACCCGCTACTTCGCCGTCCGGTTCTGGGCGTCCAACCTCCGGGAGATCGAACGCCGACTGGACTCAGGATCGGCGAAGATCGGCATCGTGATCCCGCCGGACTACGCCCGCTCGATCCGCCAAGGCAAGCCCGCCCGGGTGCTCGTGGTGGTGGATGCGTCAGACGCCACGAGCGCCCGGGTCGTGCTCTCCGTGGCTTCGGGCGTGGGGACGCGCCTCGCCCAGGACCTGACCGTCCAGACGCTCGCCCGGCGGGGAGGCCGCCCACTTTCTCCGCCCGTGGAGGTGCGCACCCGGGCCTGGTACAACCCCGACCTGCGGAGCCAGGTGTTCATCGTGCCGGGCATCCTCGGCGCGATCCTGCAGTTCACCACAACCTTCCTCACCATCGGCACCGTCGTGCGAGAGCGGGAGCTCGGGACCTTCGAGCAGCTCGTGGTGACCCCTATCCGACCCTCAGAGCTCCTCGTGGGGAAGATCATACCGCTGGTCGGGCTGGGCTACGTGAACCTGACGTTCATCCTGGTCCTCGCGTGGGTGTGGTTCGGGGTGGGGGTGAAGGGGAGTCTACTGCTCCTGTACGTCCTCACCCTGGCGTTCTTCTTCTCGTCGTTGGGGCTCGGAACCCTCATCTCCACGGTCTCCCGGACCTTCACCCAGGCGGCTCAGCTGGCTCAACTCATCCTTCTCCCGAGCATCCTGCTCTCCGGATTCCTCTTCCCCCGGGAGTCATTGCCGCCGTTCTTACAGGGGGTAGGGCTTCTGATCCCCCTCACGTACTACATCACCGTGATCCGGGGGATCGTGGTGAAGGGGGTGGGGATGGAAGTCCTGTGGCCGTCCATCCTCGCCCTGGTGGCCCTGGGGGTTGTGGTGTTCGCGGCGGCGATTGTACGGTTCCAGAAGAAGCTGGACTGAGGAGGTGGTGCGGTGAAGGAAGTGATCCACACGGATGCAGCGCCCCGCGCCATCGGCCCGTACTCCCAGGCAGTCCGAGCCGGTGGGTTCGTCTTCGTCTCCGGGCAGATCGCCCTGGATCCCGAGACCGGCGAGCTCATCGTGGGCGACGTGCGGATGCAGACCCGCCGGGCGCTGCTGAACCTCGCGGCGATCCTGGAGGCGGCCGGCTCCTCCCTGGAGAAGGTGGTGCGGACGACCGTGTACCTGCGCGACCTGAACGACTTCGGAGCGATGAACGAAGAGTACACGAACTTCTTCCGGGACGCCCGGCCCGCCCGGGTCACGGTTCAGGTGGCGCGGCTTCCCCGGGATGCCGCCGTCGAGATCGACGCGGTCGCCCTGGCCTAGGACCATGTGGGATCGGCGGCCGCCGGAGGAGATCCGGACCGAGCGGCTCCTGCTGCGTAGCCCTCGGCCTGCGGATGCGCAGGCGATCTTCGAGGAGTACGCGAGGGACCCAGAGGTCACACGCTACCTGAGCTGGAAGCCTCACGCGAGCGTGGAGGAGACCGCCACGTTCCTAAAAGAGGCGATCGCGCGGTGGCAGACGGGGACGTCCTTCGCCTGGGTCCTCACGCGGGCCGGCGAGGACCGACCGATCGGGATGATCTCACTCCGGCCGCAGGGCCACCGCGCGGAGGTCGGGTACGTGCTGGGCCGGCGGTACTGGAACCGGGGCTACATGACCGAGGCCGTCCGGGCGGTCGTGGCCTGGGCCCTTGCGCAGCCTCACGTCTACCGGGTGTGGGCGGTTTGCGACGTGGAGAACCTGGCGTCCGCGCGGGTGCTGGAGAAGGCGGGGATGCACCGGGAGGGCATGCTCCGCCGGTGGTCGGTGCACCCGAACGTGAGTCCGGAACCCCGCGACTGCCTGTGCTACGCGATCGTGCGGTGAAGATCACGTGAGGACCCTGGGGAACAGCCGCGCGGCGAAGGCCACGAGCAAGGCGAGCGCGGCGACCTGCACCGCTAGATCCCAGCCGACCCGGAGCCGGACTCCCAGTAGAAGTGCGAGGAGGTAGACCACCGCCGCCTGAAAGAGCCCTCGGGCACCCGCGGACAGGGCCTTCCCGAGCACGAGGGCGGCGCGGGGCGCAGGGCTGATGAGGTACTTGTGGAGAACGCCGAGGTCCCGCTCCCGGATGATCGCGATCCCGGAGAAGATGGCGATAAAAAGCCCGCTCTGAGCGAGGATCCCGGGAGTGAGGAACTCCCGGTAGCCGACCGGGCTCGTGGGGATCCCCCGCACCCGGGCGAAGACCCCACCGAACATGAAGAGCCAGAGGATGGGCTGGACGGCCCGGCTCCGGAGTTCTGCGGAATCGTGCCCTCCGTGACGCGGGCCAAGACGTCGTCGAGGATCACCTCAGGCCCCACCTGCGCCTTCAGGGCGGCGGGGGGTCCGAGGGCCACGAGCCGGCCCCGGTGGAGGATCGCCACAACGTCGGCGAGCTTGTCTGCCTCCCACATGTCGTGGGTGGTGAGGACCACGGTCGCCCGACCGCGCAGCGGGCCACCGGGTCGAGTCCCACCGTGGGCTCGTCCAAAAGCAAAAGTTGAGGGTGGTGCAGCATGGCCTGGGCGATCTCCAGCCTGCGGATCATCCCGCCCGAGTGGTTCCGCACGAGCACGTGTGCCGCGCCGATGTGCCGTCGGACCTGGGAGGCCTCCCGCACGATGTCCCACCCCGCGACCCGGGCCTGCCCGGATGTCGGCGGGAGGAGCGTCGTGAGCATCTTCACGGTGGCGGACTTTCCGGCCCCGTTCAGACCGAGAAGCCCGAAGATGACCCCAGATGGGATCCGGAGGGTGAGACCGTCGACCGCTGCGAGCGGACCGAACCGTCGGGTGAGGCGATCCGTCTCGACGGCGGCCGGTCCGTCCCCGACGAGGTCGGTGAGGAAGGCGGCGTCAGTCGTCCCCAGCGCCGAAGACCTCTTTTGGGGTGAGCTCCAGGACCACCCGCCGCCGCTCCCGGGGATCCGGGGCCCGGTGGACGAGCCCCCGCCGCACGAGCCGCTCCACGAGGGCACTGGCGGTCGGCGAGCTATTGCCGAGGTGCTCGGCGAGGGCGGCGAGGGAAGCCCCGCGGTGGTGCTTGAGGTAGATCATGGTCCGAACCTGAGGCACGGAGAGGATCCGGGCCGCCGCCTTCCGCATCGTTCGGCGAAGGAAGCGCATGACGAGGGGAACCGTCTTTGCGACCTCCGCCGCGCGCCGGTCCTCGGTCGAGCCCTTCAGCGACCTGGTAGAATGGGGTGGACCGGTGGGGGGTCGTCTAACGGTAGGACTCCGGACTTTGGATCCGGCAATCCGGGTTCGAATCCCGGCCCCCCAGCCAGACAGGACCTCACATGGTGCAGGTTCTCCTCGCCCAGGCACCGACCAAGAATAGACAGGTGCCGGGTGTGATGACCGCCCCGAGGTGGACAACCCAAGGGAATTCCTACGTAGTCGTGGAAGAACGTGCCCATGGACCGGATGGTTCGCCTCCTCGTCGTAGCCGCCTGCATATCCGTGGTGGCGGGGCTGTACCTGGATGGCTGGGCCCGCAACCACCGACTCCGCCCGCACCTCCTGTTCCCCCCGACCGCCCGGCTTCCGGTGCTCCCGCCGCCGGGCTTCCCGTCCGGCCTCACACCGTGGAACCTGCCCTTCTATTCGGGTCTTGTACTCCTCTTGGGGCTCAGCGTCCTCCTCCGAGCCGGCTCGCTCGAGAAGGGTCCGTTGGATCGTCGGGCGGCGGCGGGCGTGCTTGTGGCGTGGGCCGGGAGCGTGTGGGCCATCCTCTGGCCTGGCTGGACGGCCCACACGCCGGGTGCCGTCTTCCGCGCCGAGTCCCTCACCGGCCTCATCGCCCCCCAACACCTCCTCCAGGCGGTGGGCGTGGGGCTCTTGGTCCTGCAACCGTTGCGGAGCGTCGAGTATCCGTGGGTTACCCGCGCCCTCTCCCTCGGCCTTGGGCTTTCCGTCGTCACGTTCCTGACCCAGTTCGCCCACCCGTTTGTGGACCCGTGGCCCTCCATCGGGTTTTTGCGCACGAGCCTTCAGACCTACCGGTATAACCTGTTCTACTTCGGGGAGGCGATGGGCGTGCTGAGCCTGGGACTTCAGGCGGCGCTCGCGGCCGGCTGCGTGCTCACTGGAGTTCATCTTGGGCTTCGTCGCCCCGGGAGCTTCACCATGGCCCTGGGGCTGAATGCCCTCCTCGTCTGTGTCCTGCAGGACCGATACCCGTTCGCCCTCGTGGGGCTCGGGACGGGGCTTGTGGCGGATCGGCTCGCCCTCCGGATCCGTATGCCTCCGGAAGGGCTGGAACTCAAGCTCTGCGGGGCGGCGGTCGCGGGCGTCTACTGCCTCCTGTACTTCCTCGTGGTCTCACAGATGCCGGCGGTGGACATCCTGTACGGCACCGGCGGGGGGTTTGCCACCGCACCGATCTGGGGGCTCGGCTGGTCTGTGCCTCTCTGGCTGGGCACCACGTTGCTCTCGGCAGCTGCGGGATGGGCGTTGGTAGGCATCTCGTGGCCTGCACGATGACGGTCCTTAGGGGAGGCGAACATGCGCCGACGCGATCGAATCTTCCCTTTCCTGGTCATCGCAGCCGTCGCCATCTTCGCCGCTTGTGGCGGGTCGATGGGAGGCCAGCCTACCCCAACGCCTTGTCCCGTGGTGAACGGCGTGCCCGATCCCGGTGGCGGAACGAACCTGAGGGGCTTCGTCTTCGAGGGCGAGGGGACCGACGGGAAGTTCTCGGGTCGGCCGATGGCGTGCGTCACCGTGGTCGTTGAAGCCGGAGCATCGAGGTGGGTGCTCCAGACCGACCGGTACGGATTCTTCGATGTTGGGAGCACGCCACCGGCGTTCAACCTCCACGTCCTGCCTCCACAACAGGCGGGTGCGGCGGCCGTCTCGATCTTCGACCTCAGCACGGCGTCCACCGGCCAGGTCCTCCGCATCTACATACCGTTGCGGCACAGCGTGGGAGGGCCGACTCCACGGGATCCGGGGACGAGCCTCACGCTCGCGGTGAGCGGACGGCTCCTGGACGCGGACGGGAACCCTCAAGTGGGCGCCTTCCCGCCAGGGGGGATCCCCGGTGAGCCGGGAAGCATGGGCTTCGTGTGGTGGGGTGCCTACGGAACGCGAGCGGGGAGCGATTGGGTGGATAGCGGGATCACGGACACAACAGGGCGCTTTAGCCTCTGGACGCGACTTGGGGGAGAGGTACTTGGGCGGACGCGTCCCTTCTTCGCAGGGAACTACGACGGGCGGTCCTCTACTGGCGACGTTCTGTTCTTCACGCAGTTTACAGTTCGACCGGCCGTGGACGTCCTCGCCGGACAGATCACAGACCTCGGCACGCTCCAGTTGTCCCGCGTGAATCAGCAGGTCAAGCTCCAGTACGATGCCGCAGCTCAGGCTCTGCTGGCCAGCTGGGGCCCGAACGGACTTGGGTTCACCTTCGTCAAGGCCCGTCTGAGTCCAGGGGCCCAAGACCTGGAACTGGCCCGTGCCTTTAACGGTCCGTATCAGGGCACCATCGTCGCTGAGCAGTCCGTCCCTGTCCCAGGGATCGTTACGGGAAGTGCACAAGCCCTCTACGCCCTGAGTTACGCATTCGATGCCACCGTGACGGACGGAACCGGTGAGCTCTCGATTACCCAGAGTCCACCTGGTTTCTCGCAACTCCTGGTCTCCCTTCTTACTCCTCCCCGGAACTTCATGTGGGACGGCAGCCGTCGGTTTACGTGGACGACGCTACCGGATGCGACACTCTATGAAGTAAACGTGCGCGACGACCAGAACCTCCCCGTCTGGATCGGCGTGCGCGGCGCTGGGCAGAACTGGGCGATGCTGCCCTTCGCGTTGGCGCGGGGTCGTTACTTTGCCTACGTCGTGGCCAGCGATGCCGAAACACCAGCTACCCGCGTCGCACGCATCTGGTCTGCGTCCCGCAAACTGTCCGGCTATCGCGGCCTGCACACGGGGGGAGTACGCTCGCTCGCGAACAGTCCCACAGGGGTACGCGAGTCCTTCAGCCGTACGATCCTTCTCTCGATCCCATAGTTCGAGCGCTCAGAAACAGCGGGCCTGGGTAAGCAGGACGGCGATCGGGCGGCAGGCCGAGACACGTCCGTAGCCGAACTGGGGATCGTAGCCTGGCGGCCCGAGGTCGACGGCCGTTTGTTCCAGGACCCGACGTGTCTTTAGGCCCCCTACTTGCCCGGCGACGCCCTGGAAAAGGGCTGCAGATCCGGTCACGTGGGCGGCCGCGAAGGAGGTTCCGGATACGAAGAGGTACCGTCCGCCGGGCATCGTGGTGAGGATGTCCACACCTGGAGCCACCAGAGAGAGGAAAGAACCCGAGGGAGAATACGGGGCTGGCCGGTTGCGCGCGTCGATGGAGCCCACTGCGAGGACACCCGGGATCCCCGCCGGATCCAACGGTTCATTGCCCGGACCACGGGCAGCGGCTGCCACGACGAGGATCCCGCGCTCGATCGCCCGCTGGACCACCCACCTGAGGATCGGGTCTGGAGGACCCCCGATGCTCGCGTTGATCACCTGAACGCCCAGGCGCATCGCGTGGTCGAACGCCCGAACCAGGGTGTCCGTCCGACAGCGGGCGTCCAGTCCGCCGGGGCGTACCGCCCAACAGGCCCGGATGAGAAGGACCCGGGAGTCGGGTGCGACGCCCATAAGGGCACGGGAAGCGGAGAGGACGCCGAGCACGGCAGTTCCGTGTACTTCCGGAGCAGAAACCGGTGGTGCGAAGTCTCCAGCCCGCTCCACCCGTCCGGCGAACTCCGGATGCCCGAGGTCCGCTCCGGTGTCCACCACCGCAACGGTGACGCCGCGGCCGCTCGTCCACCGACGGGCGGGCGGGAGATCGATCGCCTGTGGTGCGTACTGCAGGTCGCGCAGGCGTCCACCCGCTTGCGTCTCAAACAGCCCACTGCGCCCGACCACTTGGACCTGGGGATGCGCTCGGAGACGCATGAGCGCGTCTTCTGGGTCAAGGTCGGGAGGGGCCTGGTACGTTGCGAGGGCGCCCACTCCCGACTCCAGCGGGACGACTTGGACGAGCAGGAGGCCGGTCGCCCCCGCGACCTCCTGTGCGGTTTCGGGCCGAACGAGGAGTGCGGAGAGTTCGCGCTCTGCGAACTCCATCCGGGGTCGGCCGATCACTGTGTAGGAGGTCGCCACGCTGAGGGTTCGGTTGACCTCGGCGTCCACTACGAACCGGCCGGGCTCCTCCGTCGGAAGCGGCGGACTCATGATCGAGTGAGTCCCCCGATCCAGGAAGAGCTGGGTGGTCGCCACGGGCATCCCGTCCACCCTCCAGGTCACCCGGGTCTCCGTCGGCTCTGTGACGAAGACCTCGAGACGTCCCCGGAGGACCTGTCCGGGCTGGGCGACGGCCGTGGGTCCGGCGGACTCGAACCCCAGCCCGTCCGGGCGCACCTGAACGGCTCCCTGCGAGGTCGTACTCCCATCGGAGGGTCCGCGAAGCTGCAACGGAACGTGAATTCCCGGTGGGGGAGGGGGGTCTCCTGGAGGGGCCTTTGGCGGCTCCGGCGGTTGCGGGGGAGAGGGCTTGTCGATGGCGAAAGCAGGGCCAACCGTGAGCAGGGCACAGATGGCGAGCGTGAGCCCGCGGAGGAGATCCCTCTGGAGGCTTCGCCCGTACCTCACCGCTCCACCTCGACGAACCGCACCCGTGGATGCCTCCGAAGGCGCTCCACGGCGGCCGATGGATCCGTCCCCCAACGCACGCGGATCCGGTACAGACCCGAGGTATGTGGTCCTGCCGCGATCGTCGCTCCGACCTCCTGGAGCAGTGACCGGATCTCGCCCTCGGTCGCATTCGGATCAAACACGATCTGGACGAGGCCCTCCTCCTGCACGGATCTGCCGAGGGTCTTGTACGGGGTGGAGTGGAGCCCGATACCCACCGTAGCCGCTGCGAGGACAGCGGCAGAGGCGAGGGCCGCTCGGGCGATCCAGCCGCTTCGGCCAGCCTGCTCGCGCTCATGGCGGAGAAGCCGAGACCAGACCCGGTCGAGGACTGCAGGCGGTGGGGGTGGCATGGCACTGCGGAGATCGGCAAAAGCGTCACGAAGCCGGAGGAGGCGCTGGTACTCGCAGGCGCAGCTCGAACACGTCCGCAGGTGCTTGCGGAGCTCCTCGGTCTCCTCGGGTCCCACAAGCCCGCCGGCATACCAGGGAAGGAGCAACTCGTAGCGTCGATGCCCTTGAGCCCTCACGGGGCATCCTCCAACCCCTCGCTCTCTGCCTCCTCCGAAGGGCTAAGGGCGTGGCGCAGCTTGCGCTTGGCCCAGAACATCCGAGTCTTCACGGTGTTCACCGGGCAATCCAAGATGCGGGCGATCTCCTGGTAGGGCAGATCATGGAAGAAGGCAAGTTCGACGACTTCCCGCTGATCCGGCGGTAAGGCATGGAGCGCCTGCTCCAGCGTCACCCGCAGGTCCACCCGCTCCTGGTCCCGTTCCCACGGCCCGCACACGCCGTCGGTCAGGGGCAGCGGGTCTGCTGGTCGGCGGCGGAGGAGCTCAATGGCCTTATTCCGTGCGATCCGGTACAGCCACGTCCTCGGCTGGCAATCTCCGCGGAACCGAGCCGCTTCGAACCACACGGCAAGCATCGCCTCGCTCAGAACGTCCTCCGCCGCCTGTGGATCCCTCAAGAGCCGCAGCGCGTACGCATACAGCGACTGACTGTGCCGGTCGTACCACTCCCGGAACGCCGTCGGATCCTTCCGTGCGATGAGCCGCAGGAGCTCCTCGTCCGTCATCGCCCGGAGCCCATGCTTCGGCGCACCAGCTGGGCTCTCCTGCGGGCCCTCCCGTACTTCTCTGTCGTCTGACCCCCAGAAAGAGGTTCAATCCGGTGAACCCTCTACGCCGAAGGATCGTCAGGTAGAATAGCGGGCGGCACAACATCCTTATGCTTATGCGGCGAGCTGTGCTTCTCAGTGGCCTCCTTGTGGCCGCTCTTGTCCTGCAGGCGGCGGCCCAGGCTCGGATCCTCGTCGTGGAGGTCCGGTTCGCGGGACCTGTCCAGGACGGGCCTGAGGCGGGGAACTACTACATCGCTCTGAGCACCGCACCTGGCCTCCTCTCCGGTCCGACGCCCACCGGTGAGAACTGGACCCACTACGTCCTCTACCAGCGCGGCCGGTTCTTCTTCGCGCGGGTGCGCACCGTGGACCTCCCACGGTCGCTGTTCCGGACCACCCTGCCGCCGGAGCCCTACCCGCGGGGACGCGTCGGCCCCGACCGCCGGACCCTCGTGGTGGATCTACCGCTGATCCTCCTGGAGCCCTCCGGCCGCCTCGTGGGTCCCATCAAGCTCAACGTGGTGACGACCGATCGGTGGAACCGGCCGCTGGATGCCCTGGGCCGGGGGCCGGACGATCCCCTCGGGTTCGTGTCGTTCGATCCCGACCGAGAGCTTTTCCGGAGGGTCGAAGCCCCATCGGGGAATGCACCGCCTGGCTACGACATCGTGGGGGTGACGATCTCCCTGCACGTCCCGTAGAGGAGGTATCCGATGCGACGTGTCCTGGCCGTGCTCCTCACGACCGCACTTGCTGTGGGGTGTGCCGAGTCCAACCTATTGCGCGGAACCCCCACGGACCGCACCCCACCGACGGTCGTGGCGACCGAGCCGGCCCTCGGTGCAGAGAACGTGACGGACGCCCGGATCTCCATCACCTTCAGCGAGCCCATGGCCACGAACACGGTGGAGATCCGCAGCACCCCCAGCCTCACGTGGGGGACGGGGACGTGGTCCAACGGGGATCGGACGGTGACCTTTATCCCTTCGGACCTCCGGCCGAACACCCAGTACGCGATCACGGTGACCGGCCGGGACCGAGCGGGGAATGCAATGACGCAGCCGTTCACGCTGCGGTTCACGACGGGAGCGATCGTCCAGACCGGGGCAGTGGCCCAGAACCTCCTCCAGAACCGGGTCGCAGCCGGCATCGACGAGCGGGTGTACGCGGTGTTCCTTGCGTGGGTGGCCGGGACAAGCGAGCGCCACACTGCCCGCCTCACAGACGAACAGCGCGAGCTGCGCGTGACCCTGGAGCGAACCGCCCCTGCCGTGGTGCGGAAGATCCGGGAGTACCTCGCGTCCCACCCCGCCGGCCCGAGCGACCTCGCGGGCTTCGCACTCCGGTTGGGGCCTGACCTGCGGCTGGGGTCTACCCCACGGCCGGTGACCCCCCTCGGCGCACCTACCTCTCCGCGACCCGGATCGAGCCCCGTTCCCGGCACTCCGGCTGCCCCTGCGGCACCGTCCACTCCGGGCGGATCCCCCACGTCCACACCGTCGCCGGGCGGTGGTGGCTCGCCCCGCACGGCGGGTCCTGGTGCTCTGGCGTTCCAGGCTCCTGATGGGAGTCCTTCGCCCGTTCCTCAGCCGGCTCCGAGCCTTGCGCCGCGGCCCACGACGACTGCCCGGTTCGATTCGGCAGACCGCATGGCCTCCACCGTCGCGGCCCTGCCGCGTGCTGCCCAGGCTGCCCCATCCAGCCCCACGCCCAGAACGACCGCGACACCGGCCGCTCCTGCCTCACCTCCGCCTCCGGAGGAGGACGTCGCCCGGCGCCTGGCAGGGTTTGACGCCCTCGTCCGGGAGCTCTACCGGGAGGCCAGCGGGCAGGAGCTGTGGCGGAGCGCCCAGCCGGCCCATGAGCGAGAGGCGGCGCAGCTCCTGGACGCGAGCCAGGATCGGCTGCGGCAGGCGGCCACCTACCTGCGCCTTACGAGCGTGCCCTTCGCGAGACTCGTTCTCGTGCCCAACCTCCTCGCACCCCGTGAGGAGGTCACGGAAGCCTGGGCCGGGGATGTGCTCCACGTCCTCGTGGGGCCTTCTGCGGGTCCCAACGTGCGGGGCGTCGTCCGGTCGTTCATCCGGGTCACGGTGGCGCCGGTGGTTGAACGCTACAAGGACCTCACCGCACAGTCCAGGGAACTGTTCGACCTCGTCAAAGACGAGCTCCAAGCGCGTGGGTGGACCCGGTGGGACGATGCGGTCCGCGAGAGCCTTGTGCGGGCGGTGGAGGCGCGGTTGCTCTTGCCGAACCCGGACGAGCAGACTCAGTTCCTGGACGCGTCCTTCGCCGAGGGGCTCGTGCTCGTGCGGCACTTCGCCGAACGGCTCCCCTCCCTCGAACGGGGAGACGTGAACCTCGTCCGGTTCGTGGAGACGAGTCTTCGGGACGTGAACGTCCAGCAGATCCGGCAGCAGTGGCAGCCCAGGAGGCGGTAGGCAGAGGATGCCCAAGCTCTTGGACCGGTACGTCGTCGGCGAGCTCCTCCCGCCTTTCCTGATGGGTGTGGGCGGGTTCGTCGTGATCCTCATCGGGGACATCCTCTACGTCCTCGCCGACTACCTGGCGCGTGGGCAGGTACCGTTGTGGGCGCTTTTGCGGCTGTTCTTCTACAAGATGCCACACATCCTCGTCCTCACCTTCCCGCTCTCGGTCCTCTTCGGGACACTCCTCGGGGTCGGTCGACTCGCGAAGGACGGCGAGATCACCGCGATGCGGATGGCGGGCGTGTCGCTGGGCCGTATCTTCCTCCCCGTGCTGGCGTTTGGGCTGTTGGTGAGTGGCGTCTCGTTCGTCGTGAACGAGTACCTGACCCCCCTTGCGAACCGCCACGCGGACCGGCTCGTCCGCGAGACGATCTTCCGTGAGGTCTTCCCGAACATCAAGCAGAACATCTTCTTCCGGGGGCCGGACAACCGCTACTTCTACGTCCGGCAGGTGGACTACACAAACCGGGTGCTCCTGGGGATCATGGTGTACGAGCTCGGGGAGGAGTTCCCGCGCCTCATTACCGCAAAGCGCGGGACGTACGGCGACGGGTTCTGGCACCTGGAGGACGGGGTCGTCCGCACGTTCGATGCGGACGGCTACACGACGTACGAGGCGGGGTTCCGGCGGCTGGATATCCGGGTGGATCCCAACGAGCAGGGGTTCGTGCTGCAGCAGAAGACCCCGGACGAGATGTCCGCGACGGAGCTGCGAGCGCACCTAGAGCAGCTGCGGGCAAGCGGGGTGGACCCGCAGCCGATCGCGGTGGACTACTACTTCAAGTTCGCGGCTCCCCTCGCCGCCTTGATCTTCGCCCTGATAAGTTGCCCCCTCGCCCTCCAGTCGGCCCGGGGCGGCCGCTTCACGGGGGTCGGGACGGCGATCGTGCTCATCTTCGTGTACTACGTGATCATGTCCACCTCCCGCGCCTGGGGTAAGGCAGGTGCCCTCCCGCCCTTTCTGGGTGCGTGGATGGCGAACCTGGTGTTCTGTGCAGCCGGCCTCGCTCTGTACCTCTATGCCGAGGGGTGGAGTTGGATCCGCAGGCATCATGCACTGCCGCCTCCCGCACCGCAGCCGGTGGGGGCCGGATGAGGTGGAAACCGATCCTCGTCTTCTTCGGACTCCTCGCGGTGGGGTTCGTGTGGGCGCTCCGGCTCGAACCGGGACCGCGACCTCCTCAGCCCACCCCTCAGGTCCCCGTCCAGCTTCAGGCCGAGGAGACCCGCCTGGTGATCCGGCACAAGGGGTCTGCTCAGGTGGACCTGCGTGCCCGGCGTGTGGAGGTCACCCCGGATCAACAGCGCGCCACGCTCCAGGACGTCCAGCGGGCCACCGTCTTCCGGGAGGGCCGGGAGTTCCTCCGGGTGCGGGCGGATCGGATCGTGCTGAACCGCAAGACGAATAACTTCATGGCGACCGGTGGCGTCGAGGTCACGTCCACGGACGGCGACTGGCTGCGAGCACCCTCCCTCGTGTACCGGAACGCGGAGGGCGTCCTGGTGTTCCCGGAGGGCGTGGAGTTCCAGATCCGGGGGAACCGCGCCCGCGCCCGGACCCTCCGCTACTACGTCCAGCGGGATGTCGTCGAGATGGAGGGCAGCGTGGACGTGCAGCTGGACCTCCGGACGCTCCCGCAGCCTGCAAGGTCCCCATGAGGTGGAGCGTCTTCCTCCTGATCCTCCTCGCTCTCGTCGCACAGGCGGCCGCCCAGCAGCCCATCACGCCGCCGGAGAGCGGGGCCGCGCGGCTGCGGGCCGCGCGGATCCGCTACGACGCCCGCAACGGGGTGTTCGAGGCCCGGGGTGGGGTCCAGCTTGTCCTGCAGGACACGACGGTCACAAGCGACATCCTCGTCTACCACGAGCGCAGCCGGGTTGCGTGGGCGGAGGGCAGCGTGCGGGTCGTCCAGCGACAGACGACCCTCCAAGCGCCTCAAGTCCGGTACGAGGTGACTCCCCAGGTCGTGCACGCCTCCGGAGGCGTCGTCCTGACCCAGCCGGACCTCGTCCTCCGGGCCGAGCGCCTCACCTACCGGTCCCGCGAGCAGGTGGCCGAGGCCACGGGGCAGGTCGTCGTTGAGCAGCGGGGCGAGCGGGTGCGGGCGGAGCGGCTGAAGTACCAGGTGCGGGAGCGCATCGCGATCGCTACAGGCGGGGTCGAGCTCACTACGCAGGAAGCAACCCTGACCGGGGAGGCGCTGTGGGCCGATCTCGCCTCCAAGCGTGCCCGCGTGCGGGGGCCGGCGAGGCTCGTCCGAAGGGGCGGGCCGCCGCCTCGGGGCCGGGAGCAGGACCGGGTGCTTGTCGCCCTCGCCAAGGAGGACACCACGATCACCGCCTCCCGGGAGCTGCGCTTTGCGTGGGCCCAGGGCACCGAGGCCGAGGCCGAGGGGGACGTGCGGATCGAGCAGGTCGACAAGAGCGCGCAGGCCGACCGGGCCGCCTACTCCGAGCCCCAGGACCGGATCGAGCTCGTGGGGAACGCCCGGGTGGACCAGCGGAGCGGCTCGTGGCTCGTGCGGGAGCGCCTCGTCGTGCCACCCCGCAGTGAGGAGGAGCGCAAGGCCCTCCAGACCCCTGCGCAGATCACCGCGAGCCGGATCGTGATCACCCTCGGTGCTCGCGACGCAGTCGCGACCGGAGGCGTGAGGGTGACCCAGGGTGGGCGGGAGGCCACCGGCGAGCGGGCGGAGTACGAGGACGCGACCGGACGGATCGTCCTCTCGGGCAAGCGGGTGCGGCTCCGGCGGGAGGACGGAGCGTGGCTGGAGGCCGAACGGGTGGTCGTCTCCCTGAAGGAGGACACGTTCGAGGCGTTCGGAGCGGTGGACACGACCTTCACGGTGAAACCCTAGAGCGTCGTGCGCGCCCTCGCCGCCTGCCTCACGCTCCTCCTCGCCGTCACCGTGCCCGCCTGGGCTCAAGAAAGCGAAGGCGTTCCCGTGCGTGTCCGCGCGAACTACCTCCGCTACGACCGGAGCCGCGGGGTCGCCTACGCCCGGGGCGAGGCGGTGGTGGAGTACCAGGACCTTGTGATCCAGGCGGAGGAGATTCTGCTCGACCTCAACGAGATGGAGCTCATCGCGCGCGGGCATGTGGTGCTCCTGGAGGGAGGTCAGCGGGTGACCGCAGACCAGCTCACGTACAACCTCCGGACGCGGTTCGGGAGCCTCAGCGCGGCGGAGACCCGGTGGCGCGACCCGCTCGTGCAGGATCCCATCCACATGAAGGCGGCCCGCATCCAGGGGAACCCTGAGCAGCGGCTGTGCCTCGTGGACGCCGAGGTCACGACCTGCGACCTCAACGACCCCGGCACACCGTACAAGCTCGCGGCCCGGGAGATCGAGTTCATCCCCCAGGACCGGGTCGTGATGCGGGACGCCTCCCTCTATTTGTTCGGCGCGAAGATCCTCACGCTCCCGTTCTTCATCCTGTTCCTGCGGGAGCCGCGGCAGACCCGGATCTTCCCGCTGGTCGGGTACAGCGAGGAGGAGGGCTTCTTCATCAAGGCGACGACGACCTACTTCGTGACCGACGAGCACCTCGGGTTCGTGTATACGGACTGGATGGAGAAGATCGGGTTCGGCGGGGGGATCGAGCACCTGTGGCGGTACGACCGCGGGCAGGGCGACTACTTGGTCTACCTTCTGCAGAACCGGCGCGTGGGCGGCACGGACCTCAGGCTGCGGCTCCAGCACCGCCACGACTTCGGGGGCGGATTTGCCGCCGGCGCGTTCTACGACCTGTTCCAGCGGCAGTTCGGGGAGGGGAGTGTGCAGAGCTCACTCTACACGAGCCTGGATGCCCTCTACCGTGGGGAGGTGGACTCCGCGAACCTATTTGCCTCCTACTCCCGGTCGGATACTCCAGGGGGAACGGGGGGTGAGTTCCTCTCAGCCCTTGTGACCTATGACCGGCGGCTGACCTCGAACCTCACCGGTCGGCTTCAGGTGCCGTACACGGCCACCGGAGGTGCGGGCTACACGGACCTGGAGGCGACCCCGCGCCTCGATCTTACATACACCGGCGGGACCTACACCCTTCAGCTCGTAGCCGAGCACCGACTCGATCTCGATGGTGACGCGTACACGGGAGATGCCATCGGGTCTCTCTCGCGCCTCCCGGAGATTCTCTACACGGGGTTCCCTCAAGCGATCCGGCTCGGCGACGTGAACCTCGCGCTGCAACTCCAGGGAGGGATCGGGTACTTCATCGAGGATCCCGGGGCAGGATTGCCCAAGACTGCGGCGGTCCGGCTGGACGCCCAGGCGATCGCCTCGGGTGCTCAGGCGCTGGACCCCCGAACGTCGGTCGACGGACAGGTGTCGGTGCGACTCTCCTCCTACACGACGGGCGAGACCCGGGCGATCCTCGCAGGGACGGTCGGCCTGTCCTACCGGTGGAGCGACGAGCTCTCAAGCCGCCTCGTCTACACGTACAAGGACAGCCTGGGCTCCACCCCCTTCCAGTTCGACCGGGACACGAGCCGCCTCCACAACGCCCGGGTGCAGCTCACGTACAGGACCGGGACCTTCGGTGCGGACCTGAGTGGGGGCTACGACTTCATCGGCGCCCGGCCGGACAACTTGACCCTGCGGGTGGACTGGTTCCCTCAACCCGGCTGGACGGTGGCGCTCGCGACCCAGTTCGACCCTACGTCCGGGTCGTTCACGACGGTGGAGGCGAACCTGCGCGTGCGCCTGTCGGACCAGTGGGAGGTCGCCTACCGGGGGAGCTACACCCCCACGACCGGCACCCTTCTCCACGACACGGTGCAGGTCACCTACTACCAGGACTGCTGGGCCGCAAGCGCCACCTACCGCGGGACAGACCAAGTCCTGTGGCTTGAGGCCTGGCTTACCGCCTTCCCTCAGGCGCGGGGTGCCATCGGGCTGGGCCAGACCGGAGTCCTCTTCCAGCAGCCCTTCCTTCCCCCGAGCCCGAGCCGGTAGGGGTCTAACACCTGGTGTCCGGCGCCTACCGGCGGAACAGGGCACCTGCCAGGAGGCCGAGTTGAGCCAGGAGGGCGGTGATGAGGATTCCGGTGAGCCAGGCGAACCACCGGCTGAACTTCTGGTCCAACGCGTCGATGCGGGCACTGAGGCGCTGGTCCAACGCGTCGATGCGTCCGGCGAGCTCCTCGCGGAACCGGTCCACCTTCTGGTCCAACGCGTCGATGCGTCCGGCGAGCTCCTCGCGGAACCGGTCCACCTTCTGGTCCAACGCGTCGATGCGGGCACTGAGGCGCTGGTCCAACGCGTCGATGCGTCCGCTGAGGTGCTGGTCGAGGTGCTGGACGGTGGCACGTAGCTGCTGGAGATCCTCCCGGATCTGGGCATAGCCCCGGGAGTGCTCCTCGACTTTGCCCTCCAGGTAGGCGACCCGCTCTTCCAGGGTGGGCACGGCTCCTCCTGTGACGATCCTATCACCCCGTGCGGTGTCTGACACCGGGTGTCATCTCGGAAAGCGCCGCGCCCGTCAACCACGTGCTCCTTTGCCCGTAGCGCCCCCGGCCGGTGCATCACCTTCTGCTCACCCACTGGCCACCCGTCCACGGCCTCCACCCGGGCTCAGGTGTAGTCCTTGTCTGGAAGATCGGGGTCCTGCTTCCCTTGATCTTCCCTACCCCTTGAGGGCGCGGCGCGTTCATACCATCGGACACCGGGAAGGAGTAGGGAGGTCCTGTCTCGAACGTCTCACTCTTCAGGAGGTATCCGATGCGCGAACTCGTGTCTCCTGCCGCGATCCTCGCCGCTATCCTTCGACCACCCCGCCCCGGCTTCCGGCTCGCTCTCCTACTGGTCCTGACGGGTGCCCTGAGCCTTGCCGCCTGTGGAGGAGGGGGAGGGGGAGTGCCGTCCGGCGGTGGGCTTTCGGGGTACGTGTTCGAGGGCGAGGGAACCGACGGCAACTTCTCGGGCCGGCCCATCGCCGGTGCCCGGGTTCGGTACGAGTCCGGTAGCGAGGTCGTCACCGTGACGACGGACGCTTCAGGGTTCTTCGCCACGGGCCGGGTGCCCTCCGGACCCTACACCCTCCACGTGATCCCTCCGGGCTCCGCGCAGGCGGCGAGCGAGTCCGTCTACGCCCTCACCCTGGCGGAGACAGGGCCGGTGGTGCGGTTCTACCTTCCCCTGCGGCGTTCTGCAGGCACCCCCTCCCGTGGGTCCGGCAACCGCCCCACGAGCAGCGTGGTCGGTCGCCTCCGCGATCAGACGGGCTCCCCTCAACCCGGCTCGGTCCCTGCAGGCGGGAGTCCCGGAGACCCGGGCACGGTGGGCTTCGTCTGGTGGGGGATCTACCGCGCGCAGTCCTCCTCCTGCCCCCGCTGCTACTCGACGATCGCTGGATCGGACGGGACGTTCGACATCCAGAGCCTGCTGGGCGGGGTGGAGCGAGGGGGACGCCTGGAAGAGATGCTGCAGTCCGCGGGCTGGAGGCGGCTGGAGGAGTCCTTAAGCGGGCTTCCCGGCACCTGGCGGTAGCCAGCGGGCCCCGAGGGTCAGATCCCTTGACGGCCCGCGGGCGGGCTGACCGTTCCGTCCACCACCCGCCACACGGTAGGTGCGACCCGTTGCGTCCTGCGGTCCCTGCTCAGTTCCCTGCCGGCAACCGCGGCGAGGGTCCGGCGGTCGAGGGCTCGCTCCACGACGGACGCCCGGCGGATCGCGCGCTCCACGTCCTCGGCTCCGATCTGCCAGGAGACCTCCGCCACAAGGTACACGTCCTCCCCGTCCCTCCGCCCCTCCATCACCACGTCGGCCTCCAGGGCGTCGATGCGCTGGTCCGGGGTGATCCGGCCGGCCTCCACGGCCTCGTCCAGCAGTAGCCCAAGCCGCTGAGGGTCCAGGACCCGGATCCTCTGGAGGATCCGGCCGAAGTAGGCAGGAGCGCGGTCGCGGTAGGCCCGTTCGAGGCTCTCCCCCTTGAGATCGCCCACGTCCCGCACCAGGATGCGAACGGTCTCCTCGGTCTTGAGCTGGGCTTCCGTGAGGCGGGTGATGGCCTCCTCGAGGCGGTCCGTGCGCTCCTCCAGCCTCCCGAGGCGCTCCTCGGTCTTGAG